>SDBV01003813.1_pt1 | contig 21941 bp, 10 predicted proteins | sample 2277081 | NCBI WGS metagenome assembly SDBV01 (sample SAMN10402039, study PRJNA504765) | marine sediment metagenome | isolation source: marine sediment core GS10_PC15, 223 cmbsf | place: Arctic Ocean: Southern Knipovich Ridge | collected 2010 | reverse complement strand
TTCAAGTACTTTCTCGCCGCGTTTGAACCAAGCCGCAATGTGTCATACAATCTCCACTCACGTTCGGTCGCGGACGGTAGTTGTTGCATTACTAAAGAGGTTTTTTTATGTCTACGGTTGATTCTTCGTCGAGTAAGACGCGTAAGAAGGAGTACAGGGTTCGTTTTGATAGCGACGGCTGTATTCTGGGTGAGAGTTATCACTCGTCATTGGGCAAGCGTTTGGGAATAGCGCTGGGTGATGAGAAACGTATTGGCATTTTCGATTATCTGAAACGCGTTGAGGTGTTGGACAGCGATCTGGCGGACAGGTTGTGTGCGTGCGTCAAGGACTTGCTGGATGGGCACAAGGAGTTTTCTCTGAGCGGCGACTTCGCGGTTGACAACGCGCATCTCAACCTGCACATAAGCGGCCGTGTAGTACGAAACCTTTCGGGAGGAGAGACATTTACGCTGCTGTTTCTTGACGATACGGCGCACACGAAATTGCGGCGTTCGTACGAGTATATGTTTCGTTTGGCCAATCATGAACTGAAAGGTCCTCTTGCTTGCATTCTTGGCGCTTGCGAGTATGCTGAGGAGCACATTGCCAGCAAGAGCCTGGAAGGGATCAAGACCTGCGTGGAAATGATCGAGCGAAACGCGCAAAGCGTGGAGGATATGGTTTCTCGATATCTTAACCTGTCTCGAATTGAGAGCGGGAGTTTTACAGTCGACTTGTCCGATGTGATTCTTTCCAGTGACGTTGTAAATCCTTTGATGGGCGAGATGCAGCACAGCTTGCGCGCACGGGGGATGACGGTGACCTTCGAGTGCGAGAACATGGATCACGAACATAATGTTAGCGCGGACAGAGAGAAGACGGAAATAGTCTTGCGCAACCTTCTGTCCAATGCCGTTAAGTACGGCGACCCCGACAGCACGATTTCAGTTATCTTGAGCAGAAAGAACAACAATTACGAGGTTAGCGTGCGCAATAAAGGGCCGAATATTCCCGAGAACTATCTTCGGATGCTATTCGAGAAATTTGTTAGACTGGACGCAACACGCGGCACCAAAGGTTCCGGGTTGGGACTCTACAATGCGCGGAAACTGGTCGAATTGTGGGGTGGAACGATTAGCGTCGCGTCCGGCGATAGCACAACGACATTCACTTTCTCGCTTCCCAACGATTAGCTAGTTCCTGTTGCGGAAGTCCCGTAGGGACGGCTGAAACGGCCATAGGACGAATAGATACTTCCATTTTCAGCCGTCCCTACGGGACTTCCATTTTCTATTTCCAGATCCCAGCAATAAATTGCTGGGCTATTATCAGATGTCCCTCCGGGACAAAGCACTCTTTCCGCAACAGGCACTAGTGGTGTGATTTAGAATTGAAAACTATTATAACTATTCACGTCTTGTAAGTATTCGGTAAACCTTAGCGATTTTGGGCTAGGACCGCAAGAAAAGGGACAGACACGAATGGCACTAACTTAAGACGTAACATAAATGAATAGAAGGTGTTACACCTTAAAAGATAAGTAGTCTGTCCCTATAACTTTTCGACTCGCTTCTGCTTGCTGGTCTCTAAGAAGAGCCCTAAGTCCTTTTTTTGCTAAGTTTTGTGTGCTTTTACATGGGTTTAATGAATATTTAGGACGTTTTTCCATATTTGGACTTTGTCCTCACAAACAATAATGATCCATCAGCCTAAATCACACCACTAGCTACGCGTATTGCGCGACGATTGCGAGGCCGGCAGCCACGCTGGTGAATGTGGAGCGCTGTTGAAGCCTGTCATGGCCGAACCTGTCGCCGATCATAGAACGGATTGCGGGCACCAGGCTAGTTCCACCGGTTGTAAGCACGCAATCTATGTCTTCCGGCTTAAGTTGCGCCTTCTTCTCGGCATCCTTAATGCAATCGAGCATTTTCTGCAACGAATTCTCTACAATGTGGGCGAAGTCCGAACGTTTAAGCATGTCTGAAATCTGAACATCCCCGGCGTGAATTTCTATGGAGGTTTTGGGCTTGAACGAAAGTCGTTTCTTGGCCGCTTCGACTTCACGCGCTACCAGATACCCGTAATTCCGCTGAATGAGACACCTCAGGGCGCGAATCTCCCTGGGTTGGTTTGAACATGCTTCGACGGCCAGCAGCCAGTTTATGGTTTCTTCGTCATTGAGCTTGTACATGTTTTGCCAATCCGTGATTGAAGCAAACAAGAATTGCGGCATAGGCAAAGAGGAGTGACCGTAACGCGATTTACTTCCGAATCGCGGGAACATCTTAGCGCTTATGATTTCTCTGTCAAGTGCGTCGCCTGCTACCGATACACCCGATACGCCCAGGATACGGCTTTCGGCAAGCCTTTTGGCGGTTTCCGTGGCTGATCCGAATTCCATTATGCAAACGTCGCAGGTTCCGCCGCCGATGTCCACCACCATCAAACGCTGCTTGTGGTCGCTTTCGATAGCGTACTCGACGCATGCAGCGACGGGTTCGTAAAAGAAGACCACGTTCTTGAAGCCGGCAAGCTCCGCCGCGATTCTGAGACGCCTTTCAGCAACTGCGTCCTCCGCCCTGATATGCGAAAAGTTTATCGGACGGCCAAATACCGCGGTGTCCACGTCCCGGCCAGCCGCCATGTCCACGGCTTCCTTCAAAGGCTTCAATATGTTGGCCGTAAGCGCTTCTATTTGATATAGCTCGCCGAAAACGCGCGTGCCCTGGAACGAGCGGACCCGCAACATGCTTTTGAGCGACTGGAACAGCCTGCCGGGTTGGTTGACCTCCACAGTCGCATGCGCGCGCACGGTTTCGCGTACGTCGTGAGTCTGGTCTTCCTTGGGGCGATAGTTGCTGCCCTTGTCCATCTCGGACATTACATAGTTTTCAATGCTGAGTCCCAGGTCGACCTGCTCAGTGAGTACTTCGCGGCCGACATTACGTTCGATGAACGCGTTGGTGGCCGCGCGTCCCACTATCATGTCGCCTTCCCGGCAGATATAAAGTGTCGACGGGAGGGATGTAGGCAGATCATTGAGCGGATCAACTTCGAGCGTGCGAACATTGCCATTCCCGTCGGCCACCGCTACGCAGGAATTAGATGTACCAAAGTCTACACCACAAAAAAGCTTAGGCATATCGTGCTAAAACCCTTGAAAATCCGAGGTCCGTATCGACCAAAACAACTCGCCAACAAGTCCTGACGCGGCCACGCTATAAAACCCGGCAATCGAAGCCGTGGACAACCTCATGTAAGCTATTAACACCAAACGGGTTATGGTTCCCCACAAATGAACAAGAGCGAAGTATATCACGTCCGACTATTCGTTTCAAAATGTCCCGTTTTTCTTGCGTTTGGTTTTTGCAGAGAAACGCCGAGACAAGGCCGGGGTAAGGGGCTAGCCCCTTGTCTTCCTCGTTCCCATGGTCTGCATCGTGGCACGCTCGCCGCATTTATCGACATGCCCCGGCGCGTGGGGACACGCGCCCTCCCATGCAACGGCCCTGGGCAGTTCGGTCTCCTAGCGGAGCCCCTAGAAGAAACTTCTGGGCGTTTCTGGTTTGGGTTGTTTGTTGGCTAAGGTCGGGAAAGCAGGGACAGACCCGTCTTTGCTCGCGGACTCGCTTCGCTAGGGTCTACTTTTGCCAAGGCTCAAAAGTCCCTGGTTTCCCTTGTTTTCTGGTCGCTCGGTCTCCTAACGGAGCCCCTAGAAGAAACTGCTGCTTCGCATGGTCTCCTTCGGAGGCCGTGGCAGAGCATGGGAACGAGGAACGGGCTGTTTTTCCATCGTTTTTGTTTGCCTCTTATTTTCGGCATCTTCTGTGGTCTATTGGGTATATAATGGAGGGAGGCGATAATTGGGGGCATGGACGGATTGGCGCTTTTGCTGGGATAGTTGAGAGATTGCATATTTGCATCGGGCGTATTCATAATAGTTTGTATTTCGAGTGCTGCAATTGAACATTGGCTTGGATTAAACGTTATATTTAATAAGAAGTAATGGCGATCTGCTAAGGGCATGGTGCTTTGGGTTTGTCGGTGCTTTTGGTGTAACTGGTTTGGCTGTACTGGTTTAGCTCCTGGATTTCCGCCTTCGCGGGAATGACGGTGGGGGAAGCGTCGATGAGGTTAATGTCGTTTTATGAATCTGTGCCGTAGGAGGTGGGGTGCTGGCAATTGCCGCTGTTTTGATTTGTATATTGATGTTTTCTGGGACAACCCGCGACTTTCTTGAATGGTGGAGGTAATTTCCGATGAGAAGTTTGATTGTGTGTATTGCGACCGTTTGTGTATTGGCCAGTTCGGTCTGTTTAGCGGACGGGGATTTTGTGGAGAAGTTTTCGCTTGCGGAAGACCGCGAGCAAGTCCTTAAGGAACTGATTCCTGGGACTGAAGACTACTATTATTACCACTGTCTGCATTATCAAAACACCGGGGAACTTGGCCAGGTCGATGAGATGCTGAAAACCTGGATCGAGCGGCATAAGCGGACTGGGCGCGTACGGGAGATTCAGAACCGTCAGGCGCTGCTCAGGTACGATGAGAATCCTACGGCTTCCCTGAATTATATTCGCGGTGAGCTTGGGCTTTATTTCGGTCACGAGCGGGAAGTCCTTGGGAAGAAATCGACTTTGCCCACTTCGCTGGACCAGGGCCGCATCAGCCGCAAAACGCTAACCAGGAACGCGTTGTCCAGAAGCGCATACAACAAATCTGTGCGGGGTTTCGAGGATTCGGCTCTTGATTGGCTAATAGACGAGATGCCAGACTCTGAACGCAGGCGGGACCTGTTGCAGCGGCTCAAAAGACCCGATTACTGGAAGCTTCCTCAGGTAATAGTCGACGACCTGAACGCGAGGAACAGCCGTGGATTCGGTGGGATGGAGATACATCGTAGGCTGCTGCTTGGCCAACTCGATGAACTGCTCAGGCTCAAGCCTGATCTGCTCAATAAGACCAATTTCGTCAATACGTACCTTACAAAGCTCTACCCGAATCCTGATGTCGATTGGCAACATGACGAGGCCGAGCGTGAGGCTTATCTCGAACGTATCGAGGCATTCACGTCGCGTTTGAACGCGTCACATAATTCGCTCAAGGCGCATGCGATCCATCACCGGCTTGTCCATGATCGAGCGAAGGGCGTTTATGACAAGGAACGGTTCATGGAGTACATCAAGCTGCCGCGCAGGACGGTTTACATGAGTCCCGTCTACATGAAGGTGCGCGAGAACCAGAATAATGCGGCGAATCTGAGCCAGGATTTTCGCGGGCAAACACGGTTGCCGATAATCGGCAACGACGAAGCTCTTGTTCGCGGCTATCTTCAGCATTTCTTTGTGAACGAGGAGTCTTACAGGCCCTATGAGAAGTATCTGAACGATATATACTTGAAGGAGGTTTTTGCGGAAACCAAGATTCTGCACGGACTTGGAGACATGGAGACATGGTATTCGTGGCTTTCCCCGGCCAAGTATCGCGCATTGAAGGACAGGATAGACCTGGATTTCGATCCCGCAAACAAGGCGCTTTTCGACGTGGACGAAGCGGTGTCGCTGGACCTTTGGGTGAAGAATGTCGAGACGCTAATCGTCAAGGTTTTCGATGTCAATACTCAGAATTACTATCGCAGCAATCTTCGCGAAGTCAACACGGACATAGACCTGGACGGCCTTGTTGCCAATGAAGAGAATGTCTATACATACGACGCAGTGCCTTTGCGCCGGGTTAAGCGCAGTTTCGGTTTCGAGAACCTCGACCGCCGTGGTGTTTACGTGATCGAGTTTATCGGAAACGGCAAAAGCAGCCGGGCGTTGATAAGAAAAGGGCGCCTCAACCACCTTGTTCGTACCGGAGCGGCTGGACATGTCTTCACGATCCTGGACGAGTCCAACAAGCAGGTCGACGGCGCGACAATCTGGCTTTCCGGGCACGAATATAGTGCTGGTGAAAACGGAAAGATTACCGTGCCCTTCAGCCAGAACCCCGGACGCCAACCAATTATCATCACCCACGGCGCTTTTTCGTCTCTCGACTTCTTTCAGCACCAATCAGAGAACTACTCGCTTGTTGCGGGTATTCATATTGACCGCGAATCTTTGCGGAAAGGCGAAACCGCGCAGGTGGCAGTGCGTCCCGCGCTTTACGTGAACGGCATTCCGACAACTTTGGCCGTGCTCGAAGAGCCGACGCTGCTGATCACTTCGACGGACCGTCAAGGCATATCGACCACCAAGGAAGTGCGCGATTTCGAGCTGTTCAACGGCGAACTTTCAGTTTATGAATTCCGCGTGCCGGACGACTTATCGGAAATTGTGTTCACGCTGAAGGGCAAAGTCGAGAACATGAGCAGAAGCAAGAAGGAGGACTTGGCTGTATCAAGGGCCTTCGCGCTTAACCACATCGACAAGACCGAACAGATTGAGGCTGTGCACTTGAGCCGTGCGGACGGCGAGTATCTGCTCGAAGTGCTTGGCAAAACGGGGGAAAGGCTGTCCGGCCGGCCGGTGAACCTTGTATTCAAGCACAGGGACTTCAAAGACGAGGTTCATCAAACGCTTCAAACCGATGCGGACGGTGTTGTGGACCTTGGCGAACTCAAAGACATAGTGCACTTCAGCGCGAAGCTTCCTAACGGCCAGGCGGGCGTCTGGTATCTCGTGCGTGAGCGTCACAGTTATCCTGCGAGCGTTCACGGCAAGGCGGGCGAGGCAATTCAGATTCCTTATATGGGAACCGCGTCAAAGGCCCTGCGTTCGGAGTTCTCGTTTCTTGAACAACGTGCCGGGACCTATGTCGCCGACAGATTTGAATCGCTTGGTATCAAGGACGGCTTCCTTACGCTGGGCAATCTTCCGGCCGGGGATTATGAACTGTATATGAAATCCGAAGGCAGGGCAATCGGTGTGCGCGTGACGCAAGGCGATTACAAGGAAGGAAATGTCGTTTCAGACTACCGCAGGCTCGAAGTGAAGAACAGCAAGCCGCTTCAGATTCAAGCGGTTGACGTTGACGATGAAGAAGTCCGAATCCGCATTGCGAACCATTCGCAATATTCGCGCGTGCATGTTGCCGCTACGCGTTTCATGCCTGCGTACTCGTTCTATTCCGGTATGAGCGTTGTGACAATTCCTGAGCCGTACGTGCGGACGGTGCCAAAGGCCGAATCGGTATACATAGCCGGCCGTAAAATCGGCGAGGAGTACCAGTATATCTTGGACCGCAAGTACGCGAAGGTATATCCGGGCAACTCTCTTGATCGGCCGGGTTTGCTGATAAATCCGTGGGCGATTCGCAAGACAGAGACCGCGCGACAGGATGCCGCCGCTGGAGAAGCGCCGATGGCAGCCCCGGCGCCGGGCGCTCCGACTGAAGGGCGGGCAGCCGCCGAGCGCGACGGAATAGCGGGCACAAGCGACCACGTTAACCTGGACTTCTTGAGTGGCGACGCGGTGGTGTTGCTGAACCTCGAGGTTGACGATGATGGCTATATAAACATTGCGCGTGAAGCGTTGAACGGACGGCAGCAGCTCCACATTGTGGCGGTTGATCCTGCCAACACTGCTTATCGCGAGCTGTCTCTGGAAGACGGCGGCATTGCTTTCAAGGACCTTCGTTTAGAGAATGGTCTGGACCCTGAACAGCACCTTACCGAGCAGAAAAGGATAAGTTCCGTGGAGGCTGGCGGGGAACTGAGCCTTAGCGATGTTACGACGTCTAAGTATGAGACATACGATACCGTGGCCAAGGTGTACAAGCTGTACGCCAGCCTGAGCAACAACTCGACGCTCGCCGAGTTTGGTTTTGTAACGCGCTGGCCGGAGCTTAGCGGCGACGAGCGCCTGGAGTTTTACTCAAAATACGCTTGCCACGAGCTGAATTTCTTCCTTTACAGGAAGGATCCGGAGTTTTTTGAGTCGGTCGTTCTGCCTTTCATCGAAAACAAGCGAGACAAGACATTCCTCGATGAGTGGCTCGTTGGGGACAATCTTGGCGGCTACCTCAAACCTTGGGCTTACCAGCAACTCAACATTGTTGAGCGGATTCTGCTTGCCGAGCGTACCGCGGGCGAATCAGGCAACACAAAGCGGCACGTGACTGACCTGTACAACCTGCTGCCACCCGATATCGAGCGATTCAATCATCTATTCACGACCGCGCTCAAGGGTAAGGCCCTTGACGTTCGCGAGGGGCTTGCTCTGGGATTTGACACCAGCTCTCTGAGCCTCATGGGTGAAGACAGGCGTGCTCGTGCATCAACTCGCTACTCCAGAGGAAAGACGGATGCATTCGCCGAGAGGCCTGCTGCTGAATCGTCGTATTTAATGAGGATGCCCAGCGCGGCGCAATCGATGCCGGAAGATGAGGCGGGCATTAAGGCTTATCGTGACACCGCGATGGGTCGTAAGAAGGAAAAGGCGGGCGGCCTCGAAGAAGTAAGCGTCGGCGGAGCGATCAGGATTAGAGCGAACCTGTATGACTTTGACGAAGATCTCGAAGAACGCAAGAAGATTCGCCAGTTGTATCAGAAGTTGGACAAGACGCAGGAGTGGGTTGAGAACAACTACTATAAACTTCCCATCGAGCAGCAGAACGCCGGGCTTATCACTGTTAACGCATTCTGGCGGGACTATGCGGGCCGTGTGCCGAATGAAAAGTTCCTGTCAACTAACCTGGCGGAAGCGTCGCGAAACTTTCCGGAGATGATGTTCGCGCTGGCCGTGCTCGATTTGCCATTCGAGGCGGACGAACACGAGGCGGGCCTTGAAGGACGAAGCTGGAAGATTGATGCCGCGTCGCCAATGGTGGTTTTCCACAAAGAGATTCTCGACGCGGGCGAAGTCACCGAAACGACGCCCATCTTGGTTAGCCAGAACTTCTTTGCTCATGGCGACCGCTACATTTTCGAGAATAACGAGAAGACCGACAAGTTCGTTACGGATGAGTTTCTTGCTTATAAGGTCTACGGTTGCCAGGTGGCCGTAACGAACCCGACATCGTCGCGGCAGAAACTTGACGTGCTGCTGCAAATTCCCGAAGGCGCACTGCCTGTTCTTAACGGCAAGTATACGGACAGTGTGCATCTTGATTTGCAGCCTTACAACACCACCGCGATCGAGTATCACTTCTACTATCCGCAGGCGGGTGACTTCCGGCACTATCCCGTACATGTTGCCCGCAACGGTAAGCTCATTGCCTATGCACAGCCTGCGCCGATGCACGTTGTGTACACGCCCACCACGGTTGACACGACGTCGTGGGACTACATTTCACAGCACGGGTCGGCGGCTAACGTGATTGATTTCCTCGAGGACGCGAACCTGCATCGTTTGAATCTCGAGCGCATTGCGTGGCGCATGAAGGAGCGTCCGTTTTTCGAGAAGCTCACAACCTACTTAGACAAAGCGCACGCGTTTAACTTGACGCTGTGGGGCTATGGGATTTACCACAACGACACGAACAAGGCGCGCGAGTTCTTGCAGTATCAGGACAACTTTGTTCGCCGCTGTGGAGATTACATTGATACCAGCTTGTTGACTATTGACCCTGTTGTGCGCAAGAGCTATCAGCACATGGAATACAGTCCGCTTGTGAACGCGCGGGCGCATAAACTGGGGTCGACTCGCAAGATTCTCAATGACCGCTTCGCGCAACAGTATGCGCGGTTGATGAAGGTGCTCACTTACCGCTCCCGTCTCGATGACGACGACCTTATGGCGGTCACGTATTACATGTTGCTGCAGGACCGCGTGGAAGAAGGGCTCGCGTTTTTCGGCCGGGTGCAAGGCAGGAATCTCGATACGCAGCTCCAATACGATTATCTGACGGCGTATCTTTGCTTTTACGGTGAAGAACTTGGGCAGGCGCGCGTTATTGCGGCGAAATATGAAGACTATCCGGTTGAGCGTTGGCAAAAGATGTTTGCAAATGTGCGCAGCCAGTTGGCCGAGATCGATGGGGCCGAAACCGACGTGGTGGACGATGATAGCCGGGCACAGCGTCAAGCGAAACTGGCATCGACCGAGCCGAACTTCGAGTTCAAGGTCGAGGCGAAACGGGTGGAAGTCAATTATCAGAATGTCTCCGAATGCCAGGTCAATTACTACCTGATGGACATAGAGTTGCTGTTTTCACGTAATCCGTTTGTGCAGCAGTACTCGGATCGTTTCTCGACCATCAAGCCCAATTTCAGCGAGACAATTTCGCTTGATGCGGACGGCAAGTCGTACACCTTCGACCTGCCTGAGCGTTTCAGAAACAGCAACGTGATGGTCGAGATCGAGGCAGGAGGCATCAAGAAGTCCGAGGCCTATTATGCAAATAACCTCGCCCTGCAAGTAGTCGAAAACTACGGACAAATCAAAGTCACCCATAAAGACACCGGCAAAGTCTTGTCGAAGGTGTACGTTAAAGTTTTCGCCAGGATGCAGGACGGACGAGTTCGCTTCTACAAAGACGGTTACACGGACCTGCGCGGCAGATTCGATTACACGTCGCTAAACACCAACGAACTGGACTTCGTAGACAGGTTCTCACTGCTGGTAATGAGCGATACGGACGGCGCGGTGGTCAGGGAGGCGGCCCCGCCAAAACGTTAGAAGCAATTCAACGGAGGGCGCTGGGGAGAGATTGCGCCCCAGTGCCCTCCGTGCACTTTTTCGGTTAGTTTTCCACGACCCATATGTTTCTGAATTGTACTGGCCAACCGTGGTCTTGCAGTACGATGGGCCCTGAGCCTGGTTTTTCCGTGAACGGTGACACGTGTGTGGAAGTTGGCAGTATCTGGTCGTCGTGAATGGTTTTGCCGTTGTGTAGCACCGTTATTCGGGCGTCGCTGGTTTTTGTTCCGTTTGCGTTGAACTCGGCGGCGTGGAATGTTATGTCGTAGCTTTGCCATTGCCATGGAGGAGCGCACATGTTAACTTTGGGTACGGCGATCTTATATATTCCGCCGCATTCGTTGTACTCGCCTTTGAGGCCGTAGCTGTCCAGAATCTGCACTTCGTAGCGTCCCTGGATGTATACGCCGCTGTTTCCTCTTGCCTGGCCGGTCGCTTTGGGTATTAGCGGCGAGCGGAACTCCATGTGTAGCTTGAGATCGGCGAATTCCTTTTTTGTTGAACTCCAGCCTGCACCGGTGACAATTTCCATGAAACCGTCGTCGGTAATCTTCCATCCGCATGGGCCTGTAGCTTGTGTTTTACGATCGAGGCTTAGCCATTGGTCCGTGGAAGTTCCATCGAAAAGAATGATTGCGCCTTTGGGGGGCTTTTTGGCGAGTGTTGGCGATAGCCGGACAACTTTTTTCATTTTGAAAGAGCCGGACTTGTCGCCCTCAAGCGTTCCTGAGAAACGGTCATTTTCTATAGCCGCCTGATCGTCAAAGACGATTTTATTTCCTGAAAGTTTGCCGTCCAGAATGGCGATTGGCCCAAAAGGCGCGTCGAATTTTTCGATCACGCGGACCTCGTAATTACCGTCTCCGCGCGGAATGACTTGTGCCGCTATTGAGGATCTGGTCCCGTCTTTTGCTTTGATGGTTCCTTCGTAGTCACCCATGTAATCGTCGGAATCGACTACGGGATGTTTGATTTTAACCTTCGGCCCTTTTGCCGGTTCCTGTTTTGCCTTCTCTTCGGCGGCAACTGCTGCAAGCGATAAGAATGCGACCATGGAGAAGACCAGCGAGCTTTTTATTTTTGAAATTGACATGCTTTTTCCCTTCTTTGTGTGATGGCCAAGCTATAAGTTGGATGCTCCAGCCAGTTTCAAACCTTCACGAACAGCTCGCAGCCGTTCGAATGTTGCTCCATCGTAGTGGCCGAGCGAGATTCCGTTTGCGCCGCATTCGGCGGCTACTAGGACACCCTGGCGAACGGTTTCTGGGGTAGCGTTTGGGCGGACGTCAATTCCTGATATGAGCGGTTTGTCCTTGCCGATTGAATAGCGGATTGCATTGAGTTGTTGGCGGTCTCGCTCAAGGGACTCCAATTTGCCGCTTCGCTCACCGTAATCGCAGATGCGAATTGAATCGATGTGGGGTTTGAGGGCTTTGAAGTCCACTCCGCGCAGTTCAGGATTGTCTCTGTCCTGTCCGTCGATGTTCAGACGGAACTCGATTGACGGACGAATCTTGTGTATTCGCACGTGGATGTTTCTGTAGAATTCCGTCACGGAATAACGCAGAAAATCCAGCCATTGGTAGAGTTCCGGATGGCGCAGCAGTATTACGGTTTCGCTTGTTACGCTATTGTCGAGTAGGGTCAGGCCGCTGCCTGGTTTTTTGGCTTGTTCCTTGAATGCTTTTGCCAGAGGAAGCAGCGCGGCCTGGATTCTTTCGAGGTCAAAACCGCCTTTTGGGGCGAGCTTCTTGCAGTTGTCGCAGAAGCATGAACCCCGGGCAGTCAGGGCAAGCAGGCGGCTTGCTCCGGAGTATCCGTAACCGGCTCCCTTGAACGGTGTCAGGCATGTCTGGACGAAATCCACGTCATGGTTTGCGACGAGGTCCGAAAACAGGCCTGCGGCGTAGTCTTTAACGTCCGGGCTGCTGAAACATATCCGTTTGTCCATTCGTGCGCCGAAAATGTCCTGCTGAATGCAGTCGGGGAATTCCTTTTCGGCGCGCTCACTGTCTAGGTATGTGTGGGAAAGTTCCGCGCCGGTTTTCAGGCCTCGCTTGCGTGTTGCTTCTATTACTACATCGAGCCAGTCGGTGTCCCTTAGCCAATCCCGATCCGACATGAGCGGTTTGATGCGGCGGTACTTTTTGAGGTCCGGATACCAATAGATGCGGCTGTCTTCCGGGTGATACTTGTCGCGCACGGGGTTGTGGGGAAACTTGTCCTGAAAGAGCGGGCGTTGAGGCGCTTTGTGCATTAGGGCGATCAAGTAGACGGAATTTACGGCCGCCATCTCTTGCAGGTTATCGAGAATGTTCTCGATCCCTTCGTCATGCACGTCCCAGGGGTATAGGCTTGCCGCGACTTCTGAAATGCTGCTTTTGGGAAGATCTTTTTTTGCCGCTCCAACAGTTGGAAGATTGCTTGCGGTGTATCCGGCGAGTGCTGCCGATGTCCCAACACCTGCTATAAAGTTTCTGCGACTTATATGTTTCATCACTTTAGTTTCCTTGCACGTTCCAAGGCCGTTTCGTTTTTTGCGGAAAGAAGTTTTAACTTCTCATCGCTGCAACGCAGGACACTCTGCATAATTAGTGCTTCCCTTTTCAGCCGTCCCTCCGGGACTTCCATTTTCTATTTCGTGATCCCAGCAATAAATTGCTGGGCTATTACCAAATGTCCCTCCGGGACAAATCAGCCTCTCCATAACAGGAACAAGCTACAACGTAGAGGGAGCGACCAGTTTAGTTGTTTTTTTATCTGAACCTTTTAGGGAAGTCAGGTTTTAGTCCGATCCTTTCGTATGGGAACTGTTTGAATCCGAGTTTGAGTGCCGGTGAACTGGGTTTCAGATGAAAGTCGCCGTTTTCCCAGTCTTCAAAGAGCGGGTCGGTATCGTAAATACTGTTTTGGTCGTGTCCGGATTCTCTGATGGTCGTCAGGGTCTTGTCGTCTTTTATGGATGATTTTCCTGCGTGGAAATATATGTTGTTGTCCATTTTCATGTTTTTCATTTCAGGACTGTTCAAGTTGCCAAAGAAGTCGCCGTAGACGACGGCCTTTTCGCTTCCTGGTATGAAGTATATGTTGTTGCTGAAGTTTGCCCCGCTCCACGGCCAGCCTTTGAAGAGCCGGACCCGTCCAACTATTATGTTGTTCTTGATCGTGTTGGCGCCCTTGGTGATTATGACCGAGCCTGATGCCTCTTCGTTTGTTTCGACCAGAATGTTGCCTTCCCAGAGCATGTTCTCCTGGTTGTCGTCGGCGCGCATTAATGCGCTTCCGTTGTTCACGCTCTCGACGTAATTGCATCTGAACACATTGTCGTCGCCTGCGCCTGAGCAGTTTATGACCGCTCCGTCGCCCAGCATCAGCGAGCAGTTAATGGCTTTGTTGAATTCGACTACGTTGCCTCTGGCATGCAGATACGGCGCCCGGCTTTCGTAGGACGTATCTTTCATTTCGACTTCGAACCAGCGTATTGAGCGTCCGCATTCGCGCCAATTCTTGTAGCGTTCCTCCATTTTGGTTTGCAGCGCGACCTCAAAGTACTTTTCGCGTACCCCGCTTACGCAGATTGCTTTTCGCGGCAGGTCGTGAAAGTAATTGTGCGCTATGCGGTTGTGGCCGCTTTGCCACGCAATGACCTGCTGTGAATGCCAGTATACCTGGCCGTTGTGGTGTATGCGGTTGTTTTCGACTACGTTGTCTCTGTTCACGTCTTTCGTGCCGGGGCCGTAGCCTATCATTACTACTGACGACTGGCCGAGGTCGTGAAAGTGGGACTTGCTGACTTTGATGCGCTGGGCGTACAGATCCATTCGGATAGCGTTGCCGCCTGCGTTGTAAAACTCGCATTCCTCGACGCTGCAATCTTCCGCGCCGCGAAAGCGTAGCATCGCATTGTCCTTGTCAATCATTTCCCAGTCGTGCTGGATGCCTGCGTCCTGCTCGTTCCAGGCGCCTCGGTCGCCGTGGGTGAATGTCAGTCCAAAGAAATGGATTCCGCTCGCTGGTTTGTCTTTTTGTTTGTCAGGCTCGTTATAAGCTTCTATGCCTTCGCCTTCGACGCGAATATATTCGCGCAATGCGGGGGCCACTATGTTTGCGCCGGGTTCGTCTCCGGTTGGCCATAGGTAGAGTTTCTTCGTTGTCGTGTTAAGCACCCATTCGCCCGGTTCGTCGAGACCCTCCAGAACGTTTTCGACCCAGATGGATTCATCGAGGTTCCGTACGGGTAGCATTGGATATGTGGCAGCCAGGGTAGTCGCGGTACGCTTCTTCAAGTCGACTGACTTCAGCGGGAGAATGTTCATCAGCCACGGCTTGTGGGGGCGCACAATCAGCTCGACGTCTTCGATATTCTTCCAGTTCTTGATAGGGGCGCCCTTGGGAAACTTGAAAGTGTCGAATGAGTTTGAGTAGAAGGGTTTGGCCCTGCCGTCGAGTTGCTCTTCTTCGGGCAGAGGTGAAAAGCCTTTGGTGCGGGCACGCGGCAGACGTTTTTCGCCGTCATAAAGAGTGAAGAAAGTTCCCAGCCTTCCCGGGACATCCGCCACCCAGACATTTGCGGAGGCCTTTTTTGACAGTCCGCGAACTTTGGCATCAAGTTTTTCCCATCCGGTGATTGGAACGCCTGAACTCAGGACAGGACGGTCGCCGGGAAAGCTTCTGTAGATTATTTTGTAGCCGTCCTTTGCCGAATCCTCCAAACCAAGAACCAGCGTCTCATTGAGCACGTGGGTGCCGCCTTTTAGCATTACTACAATGTCCGAGTCCATGCCTCCGGCTATTCTTTCGCGGACGGCGTCCCGCGCTTTGGCTAGCGTCTTGAACGGACCGTCGCTTCCGTCCATGAGAGGTGCGGGTAGCGCTCCGGACCATGCGTCATCGCCGTTTGGGGAGACGTGGAAGCCGACTTCAGCCCCAGCGACAACGATAGCTTCGGCAACGTTCAGCGGTACAGCCAGCATAAGGGCTGCCGCTAACAACCTGGCAAGTCTTGATCTCAGCATTGTGTTTTCCTCTCAGTCTCTTGCGAACGACATTTGGCTTGATTCGCGTGAATATCTGATATACCCGTAGCGCTTTTGGGCGAAGGCCGCAAGAAAAGGGACAGACACGTCTACGCTCGCGGACTCGCTTCACTTGCGTCAGTCCCTTTTTTGCTTAGTTTTCCTGCTAATGCACTGGTTTAATGAGGATTTACTCCTTGGCCGGCAAATCGACCACCCATATGTTGCGATACTGGACGGGGTTGCCGTGTGCCTGGAAATTTATGCTTGCGGGTTCGGGGAGGGAAATGTCCGCCAGACTTCCCGCCCTGTAAGACGTTCTGTACGGCAGTTCGTGTTCTTTTTGTACCGCAACTCCGTTGTGTATAACGGTCATTTTTGGGTATTCGACGAGTTCGCCTGCCTTGTTGAACCTGGCGTCGCGGAAAATGATGTCGTATGTTTGCCAATGGGTTGGCGGTGCACACATGTTCACGTGAGGGGCGGATATTTTGTAGAGTGCGCCGCACTCGTTCCAGTAGCCGTGCAGGCCGTAGCTGTCGAGTATTTGGGCTTCATATTTGCCTTTGATTTTTACTCCGCTGTTTCCTCTTGCCTGGCCCCGCGCGTCGGGAAGAAGCGGCGTGCGGAATTCAAGATGTAGTTTGATGTCGTTGAATTCCCTTTTTGTTTTTAGTGTGCCTGCATCGGGATTGGCTTGCATGATGCCGTTTCCCATAAGGAACCATGACTTGTCCTTCGAACCTGTTTGCAGTTCGTCGAACCCGCTTCCGTCGAACAGTACGATGGCGTTCTTGGGCGGTTTTGCGCCTAGAGTGGGAGAAACGAGTGTATATCGTTCCATTTCAAAAGCCGCTTTGTCGTCTCTGCGGCCACCGGTGAACTTACCGTTACTGATCTGGCCGAAGTATTCCCCGTTGTTGAAGACGAGTTTCCCTGCCTTTTCGGTAGCAGTCACCACGGCAAAGGGGGGGGTGCGCTGATATATTTTCGGCACGAGGTTGACCTGATACTCGCCGTTGCCAAGGGGAATTACCTGGGCGGCGATGTCGGGAAACTTTGCTTCGCCTCTAAGCCACACGCCTTTCCAGTCGCCAATGAACGGCCCCAGGTCCTGAGGATATATTTCCTCTTGAGACTTGCCCTTTGCTGAGTCCGCGGGCCAAGCCGAAAATGCTAGAGACACAAGCATAGCTATGACTAAAATATTCCTGCCAAGATTAAACATGTTCTTCCGCTCCCTATGCTACTTTCTTCCCATATAATGAAGCGCCTTTGTGAAACGCATTTTTCTAGTTTTCAGCGAATATCGACTCGGCATAGCGAAGTTGTCCGGTCAGGCCGTCGTAGTATTGGAACACTACGTGCGGCTTGGGAAACTCTATCCAAAGGTCATTGCCCTTGGCATCTTTGTTTGAAAAAACGTTGTTAACCTGGACTACACAGTAATGGGGCATATAGGTTTTCGTTTTTCCCGGCAGCAGATAACTTGACCAGCGAATGTCGAATGGGCGCGTATCATATTGGAATATGCCATTTGGCGGGCGGTCTCCCTCCGCTTTGGCGGTATGGTTTCCTGAACTGTGCGGCCCTGATGCGAATTCCCATACCCTGTCGGTGATCTTTATGGCCAGGCTGTTATGCAGGTCGCCTGTGAGCACAAAGACCGGCTTGCCAAGTTCGTCCCAGAAATTGATCAGGTGCTCGCGTTCGTCCAAATACCCCGTCCATGATTCGCTTTTGTTTGATGTGCCTTTTCCCTTGTTTCCGACGTGTGGGATCATGAAGTTGACCGAAGACAGGACGAAAAAGAATTCCGCATCGCTTTCGCGCATCGTTTTGAAGATCCAGTCCTTTTGCTTCTTGCCCAGTACGGACACGCCCGGCTTGTCCAGGTTGTCGATATCGTACAACTCACGATGCGAGCGGGTGTCGAGGAACAAGAAATCGCAGTTGCTGACGCGCATAAGCGAATACGAAAGGCGTCCTATTGAATATGCCGACTGTTTGCTTGCTTTTGCCGCTGGACGGATTCGCAGGCGGTGCTTGTCCAATACGTTGACTATTTCGTAAACGCCCGCGTTTGGATCGCCGGGGCCGTCTGGCACGCGCTTTTCCCCCGCCAATTGTCCACCCCAGTGCACGTGTAGGTTTGCGGTTTGGTCGAAGTTGATCTTGGAAAAATCGGCATTCGAATCGGTCAGGATATCGCTGTTCGCTTCAAAGCCGGCCTTTCCGAAGTAGGTTTCCTGTTTGTGGTAAGGTTCATTGCTCCAACCCAGATAATCGTACCAGGCCTTTACGCCTATGTCGCGAAATACAGCTTTCTTGTTGCGGAAGCCAATTTCTCCACACCCGTTGACGTCTCCCAGGATTTCATGGTCGTCAAAGGTGAAGAAGGACGGTACCTGCCGATGCCAGGCGGCCAGGTTTGGGTCGTTTTCGAGGTAGTCTTTGTAGTTTTCCCATACACCGACAATTGACGGCGCAAGGTTAACGATATTTGGCGCCTTGTCTTCCTTGACGCCTACCTGTTCGGTCCATTGGTCTACGGGGAAATCCCGTTTCTTTTCGTAGAGCCAATCGCCGTTGAGGATGGCGAAATCGATTTCACCCTGCAATTCCCTGAGCATCGTTACAAAGGTTGGACGCGGCGGGTCTTGAGGACGTGGCGAGTTGCCGCATGCGAATTCAAAGCGGAAATTGAAGAGACCGTTTGGATTGTGTTCGGGATTTTGAAAGTCTTTTGATCGCGGAAGTGTGCGAAACGAGCCGCTTAATGTTTCGCTGTTTTGGCTGTCCTGGGCTTCCGCGCGGTAGAAGTATGTTGTGTTGGGCTCTAATCCCTTCAGCAACACCCAGCCTGTGTTGTCGCTATCGAGTTTTGTCTGCACCGGGTCGGAAACGTGGTCAAGTTTGCCGGCTGACAGTCCGTATCGCACCCGCAACGGACCTGGCCGGGACGTTCTCGCCCAAACTCCCACATGGTCTTCGCCCAATCGACCGAGAATGGGGCCGTGGGTAATGGTGTGCCTTTCTTGAGCAATGCACGCCGCGCCTATTAACAGCGAAACACAGATTAAAGATATTGTTGCACATGTTCGAGTCTTCATTTGCCTCTCCGGTTCTCAGCTTCATTCAATCAACAGGCCAGGCAGTGCGTTTTCCAGTTAGTGCCCTTCAGGTTTCTTGCCAATAACTTTGGGCATTTTGTTCGAGATTCTTCTGCCTTTTTTGACCGGTATCAGCGGCCTCTTGCGTGCCTCCGCGATCATCTGCCGGAACTCTTCCGGACAATCATCCAGGGTTTTGATCTCTCCGAATGTGCCTGGTAATTGGAGGCATTGTTCGCGCAGTTTTGCTTTCATTTCGGTGAGTACTTGGGCGAGTTCGGGATTGGATGCGAGGTTCTTTGTTTCTTTGGGATCGTTGACCAGACTGTATAACTGATCTTTGTCGAAAAAGTGTACCGGATGCGTTTGCCATGCCGGGGGGACGTAACCCGGTGCGCTGCTTTGCATGTGTACAACGCGGCACCCCATTTTTTTGAGCAGGCCTGTCTTGTCGCGCTTGACCATGTCCGCGTAGATCTTTTTTTCCTCGTCATCAAACTCGCGGCTTGGCGGGACACGGAACGATATGTATTTCCACTTCTTGGTTACTACAGCGCGCGTGTGGCCCATTTCGGCGTAAAGAGAATCGCGCAGTGGCGTGCTGTTGGCGCCTTTCATGATAGGCATGAGGCTGGTTCCGTCAAGCACGAGGTCGTCGGGACGCTCAACACCGCCCGCTTCCATAAACGTCGGAACCATGTCCAGACTGGACACGAGTTCGGAGCATACGCGGCCGGGATTCTTCTGTCCGGCGGGCCAGCTTATGTACACGGGGCTGATGTCTATGCCGCCCTGGTAGACGGTGTTTTTACCTTCAAAATAGTGGCCGTTGTCCTGCATAAAGACTACCATCGTGTTGTCTCGGATGTCGGCGGCTTCGAGCTTTCGCAGTACTGCCCCGACCATGTCGTCCAGCCAAAGCAATGCCGCCGAATAAGTGCTGTCCAGGCCTGCCGCTTCGACGCGCTCGAAAACCGATTCGCGCGGAGGCATCACATCCAGCGGTTTATCGAACTTTATACCGTCAACAGCAATCAGTGGATCCTTTTTCATGTCCTCCCACGGCGGCGGCATGTGCATAAGGTTCTCGGCTATATAGCAAAAGAAAGGCCCGTCTTGGTTTTTCTCGATGAAATCAATGGTGGCTTTAGCTCGCCATTCCGGACTGTGCTGATCCGGCGGAATGCCCTGCTCTTCCCTTCCCGAACTTGACAAGTTTCCGGACGACAAAGCCTCTGCCCAGTCCCAGCCCGCCTTTTGCAGCTTCCTGCGCATAAGCTCTTGCTTTTTCCACGGGTCGGTCTTGGCTGCCGCCTCCAGATCCGGGTCGTCGATTTTGGCGTCCTGCATGTGGCCGTGTACTTTGCCTGCGTAGAAGGTTTTGTAACCTCCTTTTTGCATCAGTTTTCCGGCATTCCATTCGTCTGCAAGTATTTTCCCGCTCCAGATGAATTTTTGGCCTTCTATTGTCATGCCGCCGGTTGAATGCGAGCCGTGAATTCGCGATTCGGGCACATTGCAATGCTCCTGTTTGCAGCGCGACATGTACCGTCCGGTCAACACCGCGAAGCGGGCGGGTCCGCAAACGCCGTGACAAGTGTAAGCCCTCGTAAAGGTCACGCCATTTTCGCCCAGGCTGCGGATATTTGGACACAGCCCACCAGTCTTTATGGTTTCGACTACATTGTCGTCCACGAAGAACAAGATGATGTTAGGCTTGCTGGAACTGCGGGACGCCGATGCCATTTTGGGCCGCAATCCTTCCGCCAGCGCAGCCGCACCGGTTGCACATGCCACTTCTTTTAAGAATAAACGTCTGTTCATGCTGCCAATACCCCCTTTAGGCACTTTGCGCTTCAGACGATTAATCTAACATAAAACTGGGTGGTTTTGCGCACACGAGGTGTATTCTAAGGCAGACTTTGTTGTCTGGCCTGTTATCGATTTGTGCGCGGTCTTTGCTTCCGTGCTTCCTCTTGCGCTTCTCCGCTCGGTTCCTCCAGCGTGGGTTCTCCCTGGAGATATCCAAGGGACGCGAGGAACTTGTCGGTTGCGATGAGTGTGCGCTCAAACCACGGCGATTTGTTGAAGAAACCGTGACCTGCGCCTTCGGCAATGAACTTGTCGGCACGTACTCCGAGTTCTTCAGCCTTCTCCCAATACAAGTCGCCGTGTGCCTTGAGTCGGTCTTCGGTCCCGAAAAGAATCAGGGAGGACGGTGCGGATTTGTCAAGATGCAGCAGCGGCGAAATCTTGCGCGCGGTGTTCTTGTCCCCGTCCAGTCTTGGCAGCAGCATCTCGTGGGTGAAGTCTAATACGGGATTGAAAAGCACCATGGCCTGGGGTATGGTCGATATTGAGAGGTCGTCGCCCTCGGTTTCCACGCTTTTGGGAATCATTGCGCATGCAGCCAAATGTCCACCGGCGGAACCGCCAGAAGTTATCAGCTTGTTCGGGTCGATGCCTAATGTCGCGGCGTTTTTGCGTACCCAGCGAACAGCGCTTCGTGCGTCGCGTGTACATTCGTCCGGATTGACGCCGTCCTTGCTCTTGATTCGGTAGTCTGCGCGTGCGGCAACCATTCCGCGTCCCGCCAAATAGGCAGCTTGCCTCTCGAAGGCGACAACGCTGCCATTCTTCCATCCCCCGCCGAAGAAAAAGACTATGACGGGTCGTTTGTCAGTAGCTTTCCAGTCGGCTGGGAAATCTACGTGGAGTTTCAGTTCTCGTTCGCCGACGGTTTTGAAAACGTATTCCTTTTGGGATACCTCCGCTGCGGTGCCAACGGCGCTAAGTAGCAAAACGGCACACAAAGTCATGATTATTAGTTTGTTCATGGTTCGATCCTCGTCGATTTATTCTTTGTCGGGTTAAGGGTGCTTAATAATAGCAGATTCTTCAGGCTTTGGTAAGTGTATTGACACAGGTTAAGGCGTGAGATCCTCGAAAAATCGGGGACTGATCCCTTCCACAACGCAATTGTTGTCAAAATTACTAAAATACGGGACTGACCCCTTCCCGGCTTGCCCGTCTGGACGATGCGTCCGAGTTGTCGGAGTTTAATTGCGCCATGGCGCTAGTTCCGGGGACACCATAGAATGGCACTAACTTAAGCCGTAACATAAATGAATAGATGGTGTTACACCTTAAAAGTTAAGTAGTCTGTCCCTAGATCTTTTACGACCTGTCTAATGAGCGAACTA
>SDBV01003812.1_pt1 | contig 21943 bp, 19 predicted proteins | sample 2277081 | NCBI WGS metagenome assembly SDBV01 (sample SAMN10402039, study PRJNA504765) | marine sediment metagenome | isolation source: marine sediment core GS10_PC15, 223 cmbsf | place: Arctic Ocean: Southern Knipovich Ridge | collected 2010 | reverse complement strand
AGCATCTTCATAGTCACAAGATCCCACGAGTTACTTAGCCTCAACCACATCATAAACCCTAACATAATCCACAACGAACTGATCCAGCAGCTTTGCCTTGCTAATACCCCCGTTCCGTCGTATTTTACTCGATTCTCCAGCACGGCAACAGCCCGCCAACCACGGCGGACAGGCTGCTGTCCTCCCAGACGCGGCATGGTATCATAACGTAAGGAAGTTACCCAAGACCAGCAGGAACGAGCAAATGATAGACTGGAAGGCATCGATCTTTTGGACGGTGGTTCTCACCGCCATCCTCTGGGCTATAATGGCCCTGATAAGAAAACTGTCCCGATAGGCGGGATGTTTCATCCTCGAAATCATGAAGGAGCATTAGATGGCTAACCTAGCCGCTACACTGAAGGAAGAAATCCAGCGTTTGGCGAGAAAAGAGATCAAAGCCCAGACCGGCACCACCAAGCAGGCTGTGGCACAATACCGGCGTGAAATCGCCACACTAAAGCGGCAAATGCGGGAGCAGGAGAAGAAGATTTCACTCCTGGAGAAGCGGGAGCAGAAACGGTTGGGGCAACCATCTGCCGTCGAAGAACCCGCTGAGGACGTTCGCTTTTCGGCTAGATCCGTTGAAGCTCAGCGTCGTCGCCTGGGCTTGTCGGCCAGGGATTATGGGAAGCTCGTGGGCGTCTCGCCGCTGACCATCTACAACTGGGAACAAGAAAGGTCCCGGCCACAAAAGGCTCAGCTTGCCGCGTTGGTCGCTGTTAGAGGAATTGGAAAACGGGAGGCATTGGCGAAGTTGGAGTTGCTGAAAGCTGAGGAGAAGAAGGCAGCAAAGAAGCCTCGGAGGAAAGCTAAGAAGAAGGCCAAGCGGAAGTAGGTTCCCCAAGATACTGCCCGGTATTGTAACTCAATACACGCGCCCACTGATTCCAGCGATTAGCCATGACTACTGTTCCACACAGCGATACCAACGACCTGCAAACCATACCCGGCGTCGGTCCAAAGATTGCCGAAGGGCTTCGAGCTTTGGGCTACCAAAGTGTTGAAGATCTGCGTGATCGAGATCCCGAAGAGATGTACCATGACCTGTGCAAATGCCGAGGCACTCACATTGACCGATGCGTGCTATACGTGTTTCGATGTGCGGTCTACTTTGCAAGCGAAAGCAAGCCCTCCCCGCGCCTGTTGAAATGGTGGAACTGGAAGGATGACTGACTGAGCACGGATGGAGATAGGCGTCCCTTCAGGAGCCGCCAGTGGTTCAAACAGAGTTCTTCTCGTTCTCTCCAAAGATTAACAAACTCCCATCGCCGTCCGATGAAATGGGCTGCATGGAGGCCAGTCAATGGCAAAGAAGAAGCCGAAAGCGACGTGGAGGTGGGCTCCCGACCGGCGAAGCAAGCCGAAAGTCCCCGATAACCTGAAGAAGGAAGTCCAGACCAAGGCCAACGAACTGGTGGAGAAGCTGCTCGCACCGGCATACATCAAGTCGTCCCCAGAGAAAGCCGAGTGGAACTACCCCACCGAGATGTGGACGAAATGGCACGGTGCCTTCTTCTACTTCGGCTCCACCTGGGCAAGCCCTGGTCCCGACAGGATCGCCCCGACGTTCGAGGTGCAGTTCGCCCGCATGGAGTACGTCGCCGACCGTTGCTTCGACCTTGCGTATCACCGGCACACCGGCAAGTGGTGCATGATCTACCCAGGGCTGACACTAGACGACTGCCTGAAACTCATCGGTGACGGTGGGCCATTCACTTTGGTGTGAGTGGAGCGATCAGGCCAAAGCGGACGTGAGGTATTGATGGTAATCTGGTCCATTCTGACTCAGCAGGCTTGGGAGGAGTTGCAGCGGAAGGGCCGTCTGCGTGCTACGACCCGCCACGCCGAAGAAGATTACATGGCTGCCTACGTCTGGATGGCTCGGCAAGTGGAACGTCTTTTGACAACGCCCGGACCGTCCAAGGATTCGATGCCGGTCTGGATCTGGTGGCAATGGTGGGGCGACCGACGCAGGCCGGATCTTCGGGCGAGCGGTCATCTACCGAAAGGTGTCCATGGTGTCAGAGTCGAGTTGCGGATCGAGGAGGACCGAGTGCTCTTGTCGGACTTCGAGTTGTGGCACTACGTCCTAAACTACTGGTATTTACCCAGAACCGAGAAGGACAGCGAGGCGTTTGAGAAGAAAATGGCCCGTGCTGGTCTGTCGCTCCTTGGTTGCAGCCATCAGAAACCGCTGCCCCACGCCACCCTTCGTCGAGAGATCGAGAAGAGTTGGGAACGGATGTTCGATCTGTCGTGGACCGATCCGGGGAATAACATAGTCCATCCCGCGAAGGACAGGTCGATTCAAGGAACGATGTGGGAACTCTTGCTTGAAGACGTTGTGGAAAGCAAGGAGTTCACTGCCCGGTAGTAGCTCGATGTTTGCAGGGCGGGGCAAGGTGACATGACGATGAGCATTCTATAGCCGACAAGGAAGCATCACAAATGCAACTGGCGTGGCTGACAGACATCCATCTGAACTTCCTGGACGGCACCGAGCGGCGTCGATTCTTGGAGTCCGTGAAGGGGCAGGCCGACGTGGTAGCGGTCAGCGGGGACATTGGTGAGAGCCACGATGTCGTCAAGTACCTCCAAGAGATGGAGGAGATCGTTCGGAAACCCATCTACTTCGTTCTTGGCAATCACGACTTCTACAGAAGTTCGATTGCGAAGACCCGAGTGGAAGCCACCGAACTAGCCCGAGAGTCGAAGTTTCTGAATTACCTCACGGCAATGGGCGTTTGTGAGCTTGCGGCTGACACCGCCATTATCGGACACGACGGTTGGCCTGACGGCAGGCTGGGCGATTACTGGAACTCCGATGTGATTCTGAACGATCATCTGCTGATCGCAGAAATCTCGAAGTGGTATGAGGGTTTCGTCTTGGACAAACGTGGCTTGAGCAAAACGCTGACTGCCCTAGCAGATGAAGCCACCCGACACTTCGAGAGAGTGCTTAACGAAGCGGCAAGCCAGTATCGCAACATCATTGCCATAACGCATGTGCCGCCGTTTCGTGAAGCGGCGTGGTATCAAGGAAAAGTATCCGGTGACGATTATCTGCCCTATTTTGCCTGCAAGGTGGTTGGCGATGTCTTGCAGAGCGTGATGGAGGCACACTCACAGGCCAACTTGCTCGTCTTGTGTGGACACACTCATAGCGGCGGTGAGCTACAGGTCTCGGATAATCTGCGAGTATTGACTGGCGAGGCGAGATACAAGAATCCGGTGATTCAACAAGTGTTGGAAATCGAGTGAGCAGCGACGATGAAGATCCTCTTTCTCCACGGCTACCGTGCCCCCTCTTACTACAAATGGCAACTGGAGACTCCTCGCTTTTCGAGGTATTGTTGGTGATATTCCTCGGCCCGATAGAACGTCGAAGCAGGCATGATCTCAGTAACAAGTGGTTTGCGAAACGTGCCACACTTTTCAAGCTGCTCCTTGGAAGCCTTTGCTGCCATATCTTGTTCAGGGTCGTGAAAGAAGATTGCCGACCGATACTGTGAACCGACATCCGGGCCTTGGCGGTTCAGTTGCGTGGGATCGTGGTTCTTCCAAAACACTCCCAGAAGCTCCTCGTATGATACCTTGGTAGGATCATACTCCACTTGCACCACTTCGGCATGGCCGGTGCCGTGGGAGCACACGTCTTCATAGGTCGGGTTGGCAAGCGTCCCACCGGAATACCCGACCGCTGTCGATAGAACTCCTTCGACTTGGCGAAATGCCGCTTCAACTCCCCAGAAGCAGCCCGCTCCGAAAGTTGCCTTTTGCATCTGGTAATCTCCTCCGCTCTGTGCGGGTGGTTTCAGTGCCTTGGAATACTCCAGGGAATGAAAGTGTTGCGGCGGCTGCCCCAAAACAGATGGCGAGAACAACTATCAAGCCGAGTGTCTGATCCAACGGGCGCATCACAGCATCACTTCTTGGCCAGTTCGTCTTCGATCACTTTGATGACTTTGGGAGAATCGGGCTTGGTGCGAGGAGAAAAGCGAGCGACAACCTCCCCGTTGCGACCGATGACGAACTTCTCGAAGTTCCAAGTGATCTTACCCGCTCCCTTCGGTTTGGTGTCTAGCGAAGTCAGATGCTTGTACAGATCGCAGGCCCCTTTGCCGTTCACTTCAATCTTGGCAAACATGGGGAACGTGACACCGTAGTTCACACGGCAGAATTCCTTGATCTCTTCGGCGGTACCCGGCTCCTGCTTGAGGAACTGATTGCAGGGAAATCCGAGTATCGCCAGCCCCTTGTCAGAATACTTTTCATGTAACTGCTGAAGTTGTTTGTATTGCGGCGTCAAGCCACACTTGCTGGCGACGTTCACCACCATGACGACATCTCCCAGATGCTTGCTGAGATCAGCTTCCTTGCCACTGAGCGTTTTCATCTTGAAGTCCAGGGCGGCAGGCGTCTTCTTTTCGACTTTTTCGGCAGCACGGGCTAACGAACCAATGGTCATGGCAAAACCTCCAATGAGAATGAGTGGGACGATTCTGAACATGGTTTTTGTCTCCGGTTGATCTTGGGAGCGAGGCACAGGGGCGCTTTTACTCAATTCTACGCCGCTGTCGTATTCGGTGGCCAATTCGGATCGTCCAGATGCCAAGGATTGCGGTGGAACCGTCAAATGCGGGAAACAGGACACTCGGGGCTGGCAAAGATTAGCAAGTCCGGTAGAATTCGGGTTGAGGTAGCATTACAACCGCTCCCGTCCGGGCCATGAGGCGAGTGACGCGGAAGGAAGACACCTTGGGCCGGAGATCTTTGGCAAAATCGACGATGACGGCGATGGGAGCATTGAACGGATGAAATGCCTTATTGCGGGATTGGGGAAGACGGCGTTCAAGAAGCAGGTTGGTGACAAATGAACAAAGCCTTCGTTCGGGAACCTGACAACACAGCCGACTATTGCCCTCGTTGCGGCTCGAAGGGCGAGCCGGTCGGAGGTGAAACGCTAGAGTCCTACTTGACCGACGAGCAGAGGCGAATGGTTACCGAACCGGCCAACTTCTGCCCGTCGCCCAAGTGTCAGGTCGTCTACTTCGACAGCTTTGAACGAGCCGTTCTTGCGACAGACATCCAACATCCGGTATACCCGAAGGAAACCAGCGCCCCAATTTGTGCCTGCTTCGGGCTGACCAGAGAGGACATTGAACGGGAGGTGCAAGAGGGAGTAAAGACCCGTGTCAAGACGATCATCGAGAAGGCGAAATCCCCGGACGCCTGTTGCCGCACGATGGCCGCCAATGGAAAGCCCTGCACCGCCTACGTGCAGAAATACTATTTGCAGTGCCTCAATAGCAGGGAATAGAGGGCTGTCAGTTTAACGGAGTTTCCATCTCGGAGCAGATTCCGAAGTATTTGCAGATGTGGGGGTCGCTGGGACTCGACAAAACTAGGCTCTTAGCGTTACACTTTCAGCATCGAAAACGCTAACCCTTCCCCCAAACACCGAATGCACCAACGGCCAGCATCAACCAACCGATAATAAAGGCGATGCCTCCGACCGGCACTGGGTAGACAAAGAACTTACGTCCTGTCGCCAACCATGCGAAGAGGAAGCCAGAAAACAAGATGATACCAAGCAGCATGGCCCAACCGGCAGCATCGAACAGTCGGCTCCGGCTGTGTAAACTCAACAGCCCGACCAGAATTAGGCCGATGGCATGGATCATCTGGTAATGGACAGCCGTATGGAACGTTTCAAGCTGTTCTGGCGTTAGCTGCGTTTTCAGTACATGGGCACCGCTAGCACCGAGCCCAACCGCCAGGGCTGCCAGAAGGCCGCCCAGAACAATGAATAACGTCGTTGGCATTTACTTCTCCCGATCTTGAGTTACTTCTTCCCCACCACATCATAAACCCTAACATAATCCACAACGAACTGATCCGGTAGCTTTGCTTTGGAGATGTCCCCTCCCCATTTCCCAATCTCGTCGCTCAGCTTGATATAGAGCGGCACTTGGCAGACACCACCGGCATTCGTTCGCCACGTCTCCTTGCCATCGACGTAGAAGATGTATTCGTCCGATTTCCACCAGAGGGCGAATGTGTGGTATCCATCCATCACGCCGGGAACCTTGACGACCTTGCCAGATGATTTGTGGCTCTTACCGTAGCCATCCCAATGCAGCGTTTGCTGCACCCGGTCGTCCAGCCAAGGCTTTTCCATGATGTCGATTTCCGTCCCGTCTCGGCCATCGTCACCAACCTTGCCGACGCTGGAGTTGTAAAGCCAGAAAGCCGACCAGTGTCCCTGCTGTTCCTGCAATTGGATGCGGGCCACGTAGTAGCCATGGGCATGTTCATATTTGCCTCGTGTTCGCACGCATCCGTCAAGATACTTGTCGCCGTCCTTGAGTGTGCTCATGACAAGATTGCCCTTGCCGTCCAGGGAGATCGCCTTTCTTGACCACCATCCATCCCGACGCTTACCCTCGGGTACATCCCATTTCGTCTCATCGAGCTTGTCGCCATCGAATTCGTCGTGCCAGACAAGCTTCCAGGTTTTGCCTTCGGGGACGGGTGGAAGATCGTCCTTTGGCTCTGCCGCAGATGCCATTGCGATGACCGAAAGAACAACCGCTGAAGAAAGAATCGCTACGCATTTCATGTCGTGCTCCTTGTGTAGTCGCCCATGCTTATTCCTATAATCTCCAAAACGGCTGCTTTGTTTCCTGGAACCAAGCCGGGCCGGTCGCGTGTATCGGTTCATGCTCACTCCATCTCCCTCCAATTTGGAAACCCCCGCCGCATCACCTTGGTGGCGGCCTGGGCATCGAACGCTTCTGGATCAAACGGCCCACTCCATTCTATGAAAGACTCGTGTTCCTCATGCTCTGGATCGGCCATCGCCTCCACGTATTCTTCGTAGCCATACGGTCCGCCAACATCCTCGGGCGGGCAGGCCCGTTCTCCTTCCAGGCATCGGGGATAGCGGGCTCCCTTCTCGGCACGCAGGCATCCCTCGAAGAGAACGTCGTGTTCCCAACCATCGCCAAAGTCATACTCGTACTCGAACCGCAACCGCTTTCCATCTTCGGGAACCACACTGCCGAGCCGGGTGTCGAGTGAGTTCACAATCTCGGGGTCGTCCTCGAAGCCCTGCAAAAGTAACTGGGGATCACCGTAAAGGAGGCCGCCAATCTTGAACTGATGCAGATGCGAATTCGTCCATCCCATCGCCGTTTGGATGCGTTCGTGGAACTTGTCCAGCGTGCAATCCTTGACCTGGATTCGCCGCCAGATCAGTGGCTTGATGTCCTTCAAGGTGATCTTGAACTGATAAAGCCGCTCCGAGGCTGGGATGCGGTGAATTTTGCCCTGGCTGAATTTCTCCACTGCCTGCTCGGCAGCATCGACCACATGACGTAGAGAGTTGTGTTCTGCGCCGGTCTGGGCTTTGGGAACAGCGGCTCGGGCCGTCTGGGCGATCTTCTTCATCTCATCCAGGGTGAACTGGAGGGTTCGTTGGTTGGATTGGTCGAGTAGCAGCCGGGGTCGAAGGTCGGGTAATTGTTCGGCAACGGCTTTTCGTTGGGCCCCGGTCAGACGGAGAGGGAACGTGGTCGTGTCCTTCTTGCCCCCGATCCTCGTTTCGTGCGATCCTCCAGAGCGATCATATGTCACCATGACTGCCTCCGGCTCTTCCTCGGGCTCCGGTTCTCCTTCGTTCGATTGCAAGGCTGCAAGCAGATCATCCTTGCCACCGATCCTTCCATCGCTCATCTTCCATACGAAATCCGGTTTGGGTGAAAAGACCTGCTGAGCATACATGCATGTGGCCGAGTTGATTGCCGCAACCTCGTCTTTGCCGATGCTTCGCTTCGCAGGTGACGGCTCGAACTTGCCAACCAACGCTATGCTCCCATTGAGCGGCAAAGAAACAATGGTGTTCTTTAGGCCGAATCCGGGCGGCCAGGGGCCTTCCAGCGGTGGTGCCCACGTCAGAGAAACTGGGCTGTCAGAACACACAAGGTCAGGTGCTTTGGCCTCCGCAACCCAAAGGGACCAGTTGCGCAGTGAAAGCCACAGCATCAGCGTGATTCCCATCCTGAGCATCGTCTGTACATCCCAGGTCTGGTCATAGCTGACTACATACCTGTCGCTACCGGCAAACTCTGCCATCTTGCTCAGATCTGGATCATCTTCAAGGAACCTTTCCACTTCCGCTCGCTTGGCAGGCGAAAGGGTGGCCTTGAGAGCCTCCATGGATTTCCTGAAAGTGTCTTGCCCTTCTTCAGTCGCAAGAAGCGACCTTGCTCGTTCCCTCTCTGCTCGATCAACAAAGTCCTCAATCGTGTTCCGAATTCGTGGGACACGCACAGCCATGAAGGCAACAAAGCCCATGAGGTCTCCAACTGCCTCGTCATTGTCAGGTGGCAAGGCTTCTTCTTCGAGGATTCTATTAAGGACTGTGCTTTGCTGTCCCTCCATGTGTGCCAGCTTCTTTTCGACTCCCATAGGGTCTACGCCCGGACCCAGGTCTACCGAATGGAAGTCCCGCTGGTGGCCCGTGCCTTTTGCGGTGCTCGGCCACTGCTTCTCCTTCGCTTTGTCGAGGACGTAGAGTCGTCCCTCCGGCATACCGTTGCCTGTGAAACCGGCCAAGTAGAACCGGGGGACGAAATGGTGTTTGCGTGGGATGTTGCCCATAGTCCGACTACTCTGGCATTCTGACGGCATCATGGTCGATTGTTGCCACGTGCCAGCGGTGGTTCTTGCAGCTAAACGTCTTTGCCCAAATACGCCTTCAAGAGCGCCTTGAACAACTTCCCATGATTCGGCACCTTCAGGTGCAAAAGCTCCTCAACCATCGCCCGTTTGCGGAGAGCCGCCGACTCCGATAGCAGCTCCGTGTTGAACGTCAATCGGCCCAACGTCGAACAACTTCCCCACTTCCTCGTCATGGGCCGAACATGGATTTCCTTGGGCTCGACGCCGATCCGCTCGGCCCAAGCCATGACCTCGGTCTTAAAGATGTCCTTGGAGATGACTTCCTCAAGGGGCGTCCAGCCGTCTGGTTGCTTCTTTCCGTTCCGCCGACTCACTTTGCCGTCCCCCGCAGCATCTTGAGGATGTTCTGAACGGTGTCCACAACGCCATCGACACCGGCATCGATCAGAGCCTTGTAGAACGACTTGCGGATCTCTTGTTCCTGATGACTGATGCTTCGCCAGTGAGGGAACTGCTTGAAGGCTTCGCCCACCGAAGTGGCCACTATGTCCGCTTTGCCGATGCCTTGCTTGTCTAACAGGTAATAGACAGCAAACGGCTCGGCATCCATGTTCGACGCATCACGTTTCTTTCGGGCCTGTCGCAATTCTTCGATCAGCTTTCGCAGTTCTTCGAGGGTCGCCTGGGTCGTTTGTTGCCGCTCCTCGAATGCCCGAGCAATCTGCTCGGCCTTGTCCCCGATGCTGATCAGGTACGGCTCTTTGTCGGCCTGCGCCCTGGTCAGTTGGTCAATGGCCTTCAGCAGGTTGAAGACCTTCACCGTATCCGGCTTGTCGTCATCGGCAAGGGCCTGGAGCGTGTCGGAATCGAGCCGCTGGAGCTTGGTCGGCTGCTGGATCGCCGTGGTTTCCGTGTGCTCACGGACAAGCAGAGCAGTCTTCCGCAGGAACTCCTTGTCAACAATCACGCCCCGGTCGTAGTTGCTGCGGAGTATTTTGTACATGTCGGCCAGACGCCCATAGTCGGGCAGGAATGGCCGCATGAACACGTCGGGTGAGATGATCTCGTGGAGTTCCTCGATTTCTCGGAAGTAGGTGTAGAACTCCTCCCGGCGTTCAGTGTCCCGGAAGTGGTCTAGGATGGCTTCGGCGGCTTTGTCACCGGACTTCCCGACAGGAATCGGTAGGTACTTTTGCCGTCCACGTTCCATTAACTGGGCAAACCGTTCCTTCAGCACGTCGAGCCCCTCGACCACGCCCTCGACATCTTTGGAATCGAAGGCCAACGCTTTCTCCAGCTTGTCAAAGATGCCGACGAAATCGAGCACGAACCCACACGTCTTCCGCCGTCCCTCGTCGTCCTCGTAAGGCCGGTTCACCCGTGCGATGGCCTGCAAGAGCACATGGTCCCGCATCGGCTTGTCGAGATACATGCAGTAGAGTATCGGTGCATCGAACCCGGTCAGCAGTTTTTCGGTAACGATCAGGATATTGGGCTGCCCGTCGGGCTTGCGAAACTTCTTACGGATCGCTTTCTCTTGGTCTTTGGTCAGCCGATATGCTTGGAGTTGCTTCGAGTCCTTCTTGCCCTGGCTGCTGATGACAACTTCGGAGTATTCGGCAGGCAGGTGTTTATCGAGGGCCTCCTTGTAGAGGGCGCAGGCTTCCCGATCCACGCCGACCAGGAACGCCTTGTATCCCATCGGCTCGACCGTCTCCCGGTAATGCTTGGCCACGAACTGGGCAACGTCGTCCACCCGCTCCGGGTTCTTCATCATGTTGCGGAGGTTGACGGCCCGGTCAAGGACTTCGTTGAGTTCCTCGATGTCGCTGACGCCCTCGGCCTCGGCCAGATCCAGAAACTCTTTTTCGAGCGTCTCGCGATCCACCAGCAAATCGTTGGGGGCCAACTGGTAGTGCAGCGGGACGGTGGTCCCATCGGCCACCGATTCCTTGATGGAGTATTTGTCGAGGTAGCCCTTGGGGTCGTCGGTGCCGAAGACCTTGAATGTCCCCTTGCCGTAGGCCGTCTTGTCTATGGGTGTGCCGGTAAAGCCCAGGTAGGTCGCATTGGGCACCGCCGCCATCAGGTAGTTGCCCAGGTCGCCGCCGGTCGTACGGTGAGCTTCATCAACCAGGACGAACACGTTGTCCCGCTCGATCAGGTCGGGATCGATCTTGTCGAACTTGTGGAACATCGAGACAATCAGCCCACGCCGGTCGGCCTTGAGCAGTTTGGCAAGCTCCCGCTTTGAGTTCACCTCGACATACTTGATGCCCGCTTCGTCCAGGTTGCGGAAAAGTTGGGCTTCCAGTTCGTTGCGATCCACCAGCATCAGCACGGTCGGGTTCTCGAAGATCGGGTCTTCGACCAACCGCTTGGCGACTGTGAGCATCGTGTAGGTCTTGCCCGAGCCCTGTGTATGCCAAATCAGCCCCCGGCGTTTATCTTTGCCCATGGCCCGAGCCACGCATCGCTCGGTGGCCCGCATCTGGTGCGGACGCAGGACGACCTTGGCAAGTTCCTCGTCCTTGCGGGTGAAAAGGATGAACTCCTGGACCACCCGAAGCACTCTGCGGGGGGCAATAAACGTCTTGACCAACGTCTCGAAGTCGCCCGATTGCTCGTCCCGCCAGTTGAACAGGCCCTTGCGGGAGAGATTCCAGGTTGCCCCGTAGTAGAACTGAACAAGATGGGTCAAGGCATGGAGTTGCATCATCGCCAGCAGTTCCGGCCCCTCCCGGTGGTAGTGCCGGATGTCATCCAACGCCTCGGCAATGCCTTCCCGTCGCTTGGCCGACTTGGTTTCGCTGACGATGACCGGCACGCCATTGATGAAAAAGTTGATGTCGGTGCGGATGTCGGGCGGGGTGCCGTTCGAGAAAACCAACTCGTCGGTCACGTGGTATTTGTTCGGCCTGTTCGGCTCGACGTTCTCGAAGTCGAACAGATCGATGTTCCGCTCCCGGTTCTCTGTCTCGACAAAGACCGTCTTGAGCCCCTTCATATACTCCCAAGCGTCGAGATTGCCCTCGATGTTGGGCCGAACCCGAATGATCCGATCCCGAACCTGTTCGGCCCGCTGGTGATCCACGGTGCCGGGATTGAGCTTCTGGAGTTGCTCGATGAGCACACCGTCCAGCACCGGGCTGGTGATTCCCCGCCGCAGGGTAAGGGCTTCCTCGGGCGTGAGATACGTCCAGCCCGCCTCCTCGGCATACTGGATGAACGGGGTTTGCACAGCGGTTCGTTCGGCACCCAGGCTCATCGATTCGTCTCTCCCGCACGTTGCTCTTCTTCCTCGACTTGGAGTATTCTCTCTCCTATCACTTGCCCGAGTTCAGCCAGCAGGTGCTCCCCAAGCTCTGTTTCAAGTTCCTGATGGATCTCAAGCACCCTGAGTGCTGTACGGGTCCAGTGAGTCCGCGCTACACAGATGCGGTGATTATGTCGCCCGCTGATTGGCGAATAGAGTTGCGAGTATCCGCTATCCGTCCAGACTACCCATCCATCGCGATCCTCGTTTTGGAAAAGAAGCTCAAATGGACGGGAATTGTTCACAATTGCCAAAGTGGACCATATTGTATTGCCCTCGTGATCGGTGGCATCCTGCCCGATACTTGACACGCGCGGGTGGCGAGCAATACGGCCTTCCCTGTTGCAGACCGTGACTTGAGCATCACATTGGAACCTTGGGCGGACTAGAAGCTTCAAGCGTGTGTGCATGTATCGATTGAACGCACGATATGCATGTTTGATTATGATCTTTGGCAGGACTGTTGCCGAAAGCAATTCTACCGAAGGAGTTTTTGGAGCATTCTGCATTGCGTGCGCTATTTGGGCACAGGCGTCACGAACGTGATTCATGTGCGTCCCAGGTGGGATATACTGAGCCCATGTAACACCGCTAAGATCGGAGGGTAACTTAACATCTATGCCTTTCGGCCTCAGCATGTAAGAGCGTTTCCGCCCGATTCTGCCAAGAAACAGGCCTAGCTCGAAAACCACATTGTCGCGCGGAACGAACGATTCACCAGCTCTATGCTGCACCACGTCGTCAGGCCCAAGGACAAACACAGCAAACTGACATTGATTTGCTGCCTTCTCCAGAGACTCGATGGTATGCTCGGACAAGGTGAACACTCCCAAGTCCTTCCAAGGAACAACAAGGGTTTCTTCATTGGTAAGTGAACGTCTTAGGGCCTCGGCAACGGAAAGCGTCGCCGATGACGATGCCACAAACACTTTCGTTTGGGGACGTGGAAATCCACTCAACATGAGTTACCCCTTGCTGATTCAGATAAGTCGAGATCGTGGACCCGCACCTTGCCGGTCATGAGGTTGTGGAGGAGGGACTTGAAAAGGGCGGCGAAGACATCTCGACGGGCTTCCTCAGCCTTCAGCTTTGCGCCGACACAGGCAATGGCATCAGCAATCTCGGCCTGCCCGTCTTTCGGCGGAACAGGCACCGAATAACCCTTTAGGAAGCCGCAAGTCAACGCCCCTTTTGTGCTGCCTCCTCCTTGGCCGACCTGTCGAAGATGGTTGTAGCGAGATTGCAGGAAGAATAGCATGAACACAGGGACAATCCTTTCGTCCGCAAACTGGATATATGCGAGGTGCTGGCTGACGCACGTGTCAAAAGTCACTAGCGCCGCATTTCCAAGAGTCTTCCCTTGTCCAGTAATCGCCACGAGAACACTGTCTCTATTGACCATTGGAAGATGGCACTTGGTTCTAGCCATCTCCGTGACGAACTGATCGGCTGAATGGATGATGGACTCATGGATCTTTCCGCTCGTAAGCCACGGAATGATTCCACCATCCCAGTATTCCGAGTTGTCCCTCTTGGGAGTTGAACCGTTTCCAATGCGTGCCAATTCTCCCAGTGGAACGACCTCCCACTGCTTCGGTATTTCCCCAACCTTCGTCTCCTTCAACTCCACCTGATCGGCTTGGGCGAAGGGGACGGGGCCGTAGGTGAACAGGTGGCGCATGAGGCTCTGCTTGAGCGTACGGGCAGCGGCGATTACCTTCTCCGTCGCCTCCTTCGCCCGCTGCATCGTCCGAAGCACATGGGCAATGGCTCGTTGTTCGGGAAGGGGTGGGAGGGGAACCTTCAAGTTCTGTAAATTGGGTATGTTGACCCCTTGTTTGAGCCGCCCACCTTTCGCCTCATTGATTTGCTGCCAGTAGCGTGAAGAGTTTGTGAACTGGTTGAGGAATTCGGGCAGGAGTTGCTCCTTGGTCCTAATGCGTATCAGGTAGGATGCAAAGATAGCCTTTGGCGGGGCGGTAATGAGATAGGTCTTGCCAGTTGTTGCGCCGATCCGAGCCACGACCAGATCGCCACTGCGGAGCCGACATTTCTCAATGTCGGCATCCGAACACTCGCAGTATGGGACGGTCGGCCAATTCACACCGCCATTCTGGATGTCGGTAATCCTCAGGAATTGCGGTCCAACATTCTCTTCAACAGCCGAAGCGGTCAGCCCATACTGTGGCTTCTCTGCCAACTTCGCAAGTGAACGGACCTCCCATTCCACCGGAACTTGTCCGATTTCAGTGTCCTTCATAGCGCAGGTCCGACTATCACCCATTCCGCCACCCCTCAAATCCCAGCTTTGCCAGCACTTCATCCAAGGCACGGTCGGCTTCGGCCCGTTCCTCTTCGGCTTCGGCCAACAGCACGACCGTTTCATCGAGCGGCAGTACCTCGACCTCGGCTCCGGTGGAGACGTACCGGCTGGGCGACAAGTTGTAATCGGTTTTGACGGCATCTTCCTTTGTGATGACCGCCGACAAACCCTCTTCGGCCTTCCACTCGTGATAGACCGCTGCAATCTGCTCAATGTGTTCGTCTTCGAGGTAGTTCTTTGGCCTGCCCTTCGAGAACAACTTCGAGGCGTTGATCAACAGGATCTCCCCCGGCTTTCGCTTCTTCCTATTAAGCACCATCACGATGCCCGGTGCCGTGGTGTTGTAGAACAGGTTCTCGGGCAAGAGCAGCACGGCTTCGATGCAGTCGTCCTCGACAACCTGCTTGCGAATGTCCCGCTCCTTGTTGGAACCCTGGTTGCCGCTGCCCCGGCTCACAGCCCCCGTGTCGAGGACAACGGCCATCCGTCCACGATCCTTGAGGCTCGCAACCATGTGTTGCACCCAACCCCAGTCGGCACTGGAGGAAGGAGGCGTGCCCCGCTTGAACCGCTCGTAGCTGTCGTTCTCGTAGGTTCGGGAGTCGAACTTCTGGTTCCACATGGGATTGGCCGTTACCAGATCGAACCGCCGCAGACCGCCGTCGCCTTCGGTGAAGGCCGGGCGGTGCATCGTGTCGCCCACACGAATCTCTGCCTCCATGTCGTGAAGCACTGCATTCATTCGGGCAATGGCATACGTAGAAGCTTCGATCTCCTGCCCGTGCAGTGTGAGCGGAGCGACCTTGCTTGGCAACTGCAACCGACCGTTCGACCTCTTGCCCTTCTTTTCCAACAGGCGTAAGTGGCACTTGATCAACAACCCACCAGAACCACAGCAGGGATCGTAGACCGTGTTGCCCGGCTGAGGATCAAGGATGCGGGCCATCACGATGCCAACCTGTGTAGGCGTGAACTGTTCGCCTCCGCTCTTGCCCTGACCCTCGGCAAACATTCGCAGCAGGTATTCATAGGCACGGCCCAGAATATCCGGTTCCACATCGTCCAGCCCCAGCCGGTAGTTGGGATTGTTGAGCACTTGAACCAGCGAAGTCAACCGCCCGTCGTCCACGATCCGCTGGCCCGCCGTGGTGGCGTTGAAGTCGGTCACATCGATCACACCCGACAGGCGAGGATTCTCTCGGGCGACCGCCCTAACGGCGTCGGTCAGATGTTCGCCCAGCCCGGTCGTCTTCTGGGCAATCGTCGGCCAACGTGCCGCCTTGGAGATGTAGAACCGGACAAGTTTGTGGTCCTGCTCGACGAGCTTCGCCGCCGTCTTTTCATCGCCAAATTCATGGGCCAGATGCCTAATCTCGTCCTCGAACACGTCCGATAGTCGCTTCAGAAAGATCAGCGGCAGGATGTAGTTCTTGTACTTCGGCGCATCAATCGGTCCTCGAATCTGGCAAGCAGCGTCCCAGAGCCAGCCTTCCAAAGCCGAAACATCCAGCTTCCTGCCGTTGCCTCGATCTTCCTTCAGCGGCAGCGTCTTCCGTATCTCGACCGGTTTGCCAGCATCATCGTTCGACATGGGCGTTGCTCTCTTCCCCGTCCGCTTCGTTTCTTGCTCACCGTTCACCAGCCGCTCGATCAACTCGTCCCGCTTCCCCTTGGCCGACACGCCGACGACTTCGCACACGTCCTTGATCTGGTCCTTCCGCAGGTAGCCCAGCAGGTCTTCGGGCTTGGCCCGTCGTGCCCTTCGCAGCACCGAACGCATAGCGTCGGGTCTGCGACGATCCACACCGTCGATCCCCAGATCATCCACGATCTGCTTGAGGTCGTCACGGGTGAGGATGTCGAGGATCGTGTTCTTGGTAAGCATGGTTGGAGTCCATTCAGATTATTCAGCGTCGCTCGTGCCAGTTGCCTTCGTTGTCGTAGTTGTATGATCGCTCGACACCACCGGCCTGCCAAAGCGTGTCACACCAAGGGCGCAGGAAGTTCATCGGTTCGATGTCAAGCGACGAGATGTCGATCTCCGGGAGGTAGGCAGGAGATCGATCTACTGAATGGTTCGACGGGTCCATCCAACGTCGGGTGACAGCGATCCGAGATCCCTCGCAGCCGACGAGAGCCGAGAACATCGTGAGCGGGGCTTCCAATTTGATGCCCATGCAGAATTTCAAATACGCCGAAACAAGAGCAAATACTCCACTTTCGCAGATCGTGTCTCGAATGACCCATACACCGTTCTGTTCGTAGCCGAGGTCCGTCATGGCAGCCTCCAAACGCCCATCTCGGAAGACTTGCGAGTATGCCTTGATCTCGTTCTCCCGGTCACAATTCAGGTAGCCGTCTACATTGAAGCGGGAGCTTCCACCACGCTCGCCAAGTGGCCAAATGAGATTGCCGTGCTCTTTCAACTCCGCCCATTCGAAGTAATGGCGATGGCCTACACAAGAGTGCGGGATGAGATGTACGACCAGCGTTCCACCCTCCTGTTTCGCCAGGGGCGAGGATCCCGCCGCAAGGGCTTCAACACGCTCACGATGGAACGTGAGCATCCGATTGAAAATCAGTTCGTTCTTGGACAGCCAACCAAAAGCTTCCATTCTCGATCTCCTTGATTCAACTTAGCGGACACGTACCGATGATCTCGATTGGCGTTGGGGGTACATTGCTGGCTCGGCTGCATCGACGGCCACGAAACTTGACCGCCACCTTTTGACTTCGCACAGCCCCAATGGAAAGCTCCAAGACGTGCTCGACGGTTCCGGTCATCTTGAGGAAGAACACGGATTTGAGCCGGGCGTACTCCTTCCAATTAGGTGACTGGCCGTAGTGCTGATAGACGTTGCGAACGACGCACTCTCGAACTGGATACCTGCTCATTGTTCCTTCGATGAAGCCCTCGATCAGGGTGTCGCCCCCAATACCCCCTTGGCTTTCGACGGGAGACGGGTCGTTCACTAAGATTCGACCTGCACGACGTCGTGCGATCTCGTCCGCGCTGACGCCGTTGGCTGAGACCTCAATCACCTGATTGCTGGAACCGCTTTCGGTGACCGAAAGCGATAGGGTCCAGTGCTGCTTGCCACCTTGCGTTTCGGTCGTCACCTGATCGACCTGAACAATGTAAGCGTCGTTGTTCACAGCAAACGGTAGAGTCTTCCTTCCGCCATACTGTGTGGGGCGCAGGGAAGCCAGTTCTGCCTCGTCGTCGCCGCTATCCGGCGCAACGACGACCTCCAGCTTACCTTCGGACTGGTGACGAACGCCCTCTGTAAGAAAGAAGTGGTCGCCAAGCATGATCCAGGTTCCGCTCTTCTTGGGGCGAGAGTTGCCTTTAGATTTCGACACCGTGGTCTTCTTCTTGGGTTTCGATGGCCCTCCTGTCCGATCTGGATAATGCATGAGCACAATCCGTCCAGTCATCTCGCCAAAGAACATGGGTTGTTGTCTATGACTGGCAACTTGATGATCGATAAACTCGTACAATGAAGGTGCCGTGACCTCGCCCTGTGCCGACTTGGCTTCGCCGCGCAGGCCACGCAGTAGAGCATCGGTGAAAAGGCCGTGGCCGACAACGGGGTCTTCGTAGGCAGATTGACTTGAAGTGCAAGCCGCAACGATTACTTTGCCCTGGCCTTTGACTACTTCGAGCGCCCGACGGATTACTGAGAGATTGTCGGTATCGGGATTCCTCGCCAAGATACCTCCTGAATGGCAGAAGTCGAGCCAAAGAAAGGCACGAGTGCTCTTTGTCTTCTCGAACAGCGACTTGATTCCGGTCAGCGGTACGCCCGTGGTCGAAAACGCTGATGGTGTCGTGTCGTGAGCCATAAAGTAGTAGTTCCCGCCTTCCACGCTGCCGTGACCGGCAAGGTATACAAAAACGGTTTCGTCAGCCGATGCCCCAGCAAAGGCGTCTCGAAGTCCGTCCATCACGTTTTTTCGAGTGGCCTTCTCATCCGTCAGTACGGTGACACCCCCCTTCGTGAATGAGCCGTTCTTCGAAGCCAGCAGTTTCGCCATCTCTCGAACGTCATTGGCAACAGCGGGCAGCGTGGAGATCGGGGTTGGGTAGTCGCCTACCCCAATCACCAAGGCTCGTTGCTGGGTGGCCGCGGTTCTTTCCACCATCTTCTTCCCTCTGGATGTTTCCTCTGTCCCTCAGCGATCTGGTCTCTTTGTCCCTAGCATCTCCTATTCGAGTCGCTTGGCATCAGCGACCCGTTGAGCAGATTGGCTTCCGATAGGACTCGTCTTTGGCCACCTTGCGCCAACTGGTTAAGGAGTTGCTCAAATTCCATCGCACCGCCCCTCACGCCAAGGTTTGTGTGGCTGTTTGCGGCAACACGTTCGCCGGGTCATTTGCTGCAATTCCCCAGCAAAACGCAAGTCAGTAGCAGAAACCGCTAGTTTACCCCTAGCGGGGTGCGTATACAAGCATCCCCGCCACCTAACCCCTGAGGGAATTTTAGGCAAAATCGCCCCCCTGCGGGACGCAGGGGGTCGATCCTTCTTGCCCTGTCAATCTCGATATGAGCGGTCAGAGACAGACAAGTCCAAATCGCTTACAGCAGGGGGATTCTCTCGTCCAAACATGCTCTCAGAGTCTCCAGAATGCCCCAGGATTAAAAGAAATAGAAAACAAGTGTTTTGGGTCGTCGAGAAACAATTTGCTCAGTATTATAATTGATCTTATTCTTCTGTGATCAGTTTAATCATTCTTCGCCGCCCTCCACCAACAACTCCTTTGCCCATTCCAGCAGCATCAGGTTATCCACGTCCCGCCATGTCTACGTTGTATCCCATTGGCAGGATTGATATCTTTGGCAGGTCAATCAAGGAACATGACTCCCGAAGTTTACCGCCTGCGGGGTGCCTTTGGAAGCATCTGACCGCCTAAATCCCAGGGTTTCCGAGCCGAGAATCGGCTTCCGGCGGTAGGATGGACTCCCCACCGCAACTGGGTATAATCCGGGTTTGGTGAATTGATTCAGCACCGGCCACCTGAGGGGAAATCGTGCCCGTCGAAGCCAAGCCACTTTTCCGTCCTGACGTTCTTCGACCGCATTTGACGGCATTCCGGCTCCCGGAATATGCGGAAGCCATGCGTCCGAAGCTTGCTGACTGGGCCGAATTGATCACCTCGGGTCGTGCCGACTCGTTCAAGGAACAGGAGATCCTGCCCGATTTCTTGACCGACTTCTTTTGTGGCTTGCTCGGCTACACTCGCCCGGCGGACGGTGGCGAGCGATTCACGATTTCAAGGGAAAAGCACATCGAAGTGGACGGGAAGTTTGCTGATGCGGTGTTGGGCAGTTTCCGAGCAGACCAGGAGGAGTTTTTCGTCGCATTGGAGGGAAAGGGACCCAAAGACCCGCTTGATCGGCCCTTCGGTGGTCGGCGGATGTCGGCGGTTGACCAGGGATACCGCTACGCCATCAACCTGCCCTGTGACTGGATCATAGTCACTTCGATTCGGCAAACTCGTCTCTATTACAAAGGCACAAACCAATACACCTATGAACGATTCGACACCGAGAAGCTTGCCACTGACGAGGCGTTGCTGAAAAAGCTCGTATTCCTGCTCGGTGCCGAGCGCGTAGTCCCGATAGCCGGTCGATGTCACCTGCACAGTCTCAGGGATGCTTCTGAATCCGTTGACCGTGAACTGACAAAGAAATACTACGTTCGCTATGCGGACATGCGTCAGGACGCCTTCGCTCGGCTTTGCTACGCAAACCCTGACGTTTCGCGCCCCGAAATCCTCACTTGCACTCAGAAATTGTTGGACAGAGTTTTGTTTTGTGCGTTCTGCGAGGATCGGGGTTTGCTACCTGACAATACGATTGCCCAAGCATACGAGCATCGTGATCCCTACCGTCCTCGACCCATTTGGGAGAACTTTCGTGGGCTATTCCGCGCCATCAACGAAGGCAATGCGGACCTACACATCCCAGCTTACAACGGTGGACTCTTTGCCGACGACCCGCTACTGGATGGCCTGCAAGTTCCTGACGAAGTGTGCGGCTACTTCAAAGACTTGGCCGACTACGACTACCGACCCGCACATGAAGTCGTGGCCGATATGGTCGAGATCACGCAGAAACAGCAGACCACTTGCCGCGACATGCTTGACTGGCTCCGCGTCGAGCACAATATCGAGAAACCCGGCAAGAAACTGGAATCGTCACTCGATTTGGACTCAGATACTTTTGCAACGGAAGTCAAGAAACGCCGGGGGAGGAAGAATCCGCTGACCGCTGCCGCCCTTCGCAGTCTGCGCGACGAGTACATCCGTTCCATCGAACCAGCCCGAACACTAGCCGCCGAAGCGTCGCAGTTGGAGCACGAGATCAGCAACCTCGTCAACGAGGCTTACGGGCTAACTCCAGAAGAAATCGATCTGATGTGGAAAACGGCTCCACCGAGGATGCCAATAGCACATCTTGCAAAGTAAAGGTAATGGTGCCATGATGAATTGAATGGCACAGGAGGTCGCAATGATCGATGCCCCGCACGTGATTAAGACTTTACCAACTGGCCACAACTGTACCGGCTTGCTGAAGAGGCTCAGGTGAATGTTTTGAATTTGACCGTGCGGTTGCAACGATTCGGGCTGATCTACTTGCGGGATGGGGACAAGACCATTTACCGGAGCAAGGACGAGTGGAGTGGGCAGAGGAGCCTGTTCTGACCGCCCTTCCCAGGATATCGAATGACCAGCCAACCAACGGAATAACAGATCATGCCAAAAAATGTCCCGGCAACGAAGTTTACCGAATTGAAAGGGCTGGATCGCATCTCGCAAATCGTTCACGAGATGCACTGCATCTTTCGTGTCATCTCGCAAGACGATTTCGGCATTGACGGTGAGATCGAGGTCGTCACTGCTAAGCCAGACGGCATTGGGTTTCAGACCAGCGGTGGCATCATCAAGGTCCAAGCTAAGACAGGGGCAAGTTACGTCAAGAAGGACAGCATCGCATCCTTTGCGACGCCGGTTCGTAAGGACGACCTCGACTACTGGAACGGCTGCACCTTTCCCGTCTTTTTCATTGTGTACCACCCCGGCGACGATTCGCTCTACTTCAAGGAAATCAAGACCTACATTCGACAAGCACCCGACGTATTTCGGCCTCCCCTGGAAGTCGTCTTTGCAAAGCCCGCCGACCTCTTTTCGGCCCACTCTAAGGATGCCGTTTGTCAGCACGCCAACGTAAGCCCGCCACGCATTTCATTCAACGAGCAAGAGCGGCTGTACTCGAATCTTCTGCCGGTCAAGCAGCTTCCTAAGACGCTGACCTTCGCCAAGACTCGCCGCTCATCCTCCCAGCGGGTGAAAGCTGAGATCAAGGGCTATGCTCCTCCTTTCTGTGTTCATGAAAAGGCCCTGTACACGCTTTCTGACTTGCGACATGAAGCCAACGTGCTGCGTGGCTTCTGCGATACCGACACCATCAGCGACATGCGTGTGGTTGACTGGCTTGTTGATGAAGACATGCGCCGTCAACTGATCTTTATGATGAACCAGTTGTTCGGAAGCCACTGCTACCATTGCGGAC
>SDBV01003811.1_pt1 | contig 21944 bp, 24 predicted proteins | sample 2277081 | NCBI WGS metagenome assembly SDBV01 (sample SAMN10402039, study PRJNA504765) | marine sediment metagenome | isolation source: marine sediment core GS10_PC15, 223 cmbsf | place: Arctic Ocean: Southern Knipovich Ridge | collected 2010 | reverse complement strand
ACGCTGCGTTCTCCATAAACCAGCCCGGTCGCAGAAACGTGACCGGCACGGGCAGTGTGACAAGAGCCTGCTCCATCAGCGTGCGTTGCGTGAGCAGATTGGTTTCGGTGGCCTGCGCGCCAATGGTCGACAGGCAGACAATCTTCTCCGGCTTCGCCGCTAGAAGCGCCGCGCGGACGGCGTCAATGATGACGCGTGCCTCGGGAAAGCCTGCAGACGGATCGAATTCGGACGGCGGCAGAATGAAGACGCCCCTCGCGCCCTCGAAAGCGGCAGCAAGGGACACCTTGTCGTCCATGGTGGCCGTCACCACTTCACAGCCGCGCTCCGCCCACGCGCGCGCCCGACCGGCATCGCGCACAACGGCGCGTACCGGCTGACCCGCTTCGAGCAACGTGCGCGCCACGACGCCGCCCACTTTTCCCGTGATTCCTGTAATCGCATACATTTCCGCTTCTCCCTACGTAGAGTAGATCAGTGTTTTCCGAACTGTCGGGATGCATTGTGGGGAAACGCGACAGGAAACCAAATGACATGAATGGCACTTAAGAGATGACTGATAGTCACTAATGAGTCATAGTGAGATCTTTGACGCACTGTGCAGGGCCAGCGAGTATGAGATCGTCCAGCGAGAATCTCTCTAGCGGTATCAGCGTGTTTGCTGCCGTGGTTGATGTTGGCACGTTTGCCGCCGCCTCCGAATTGATAGGCATGTCGCCACCCGGGGTTAGCCGGGCCATTGCCCGGCTCGAAAAACGGCTGAAAACGCGGCTCTTTAATCGGACGACCCGCGCGGTTTCTCTTACTGAAGAGGGACGACGCTTCTACGAGCAGGTCATGCCGCACTTGAGAGGAATGGAGGAGGCGGCCGCAGCCGCGGCAGGAGGCGTCGCGACAGTGCGCGGGAAGCTGCGAATCAATCTCGATCCGGTTTTTTCGCGCATCATCCTAGGCCCGAAGCTGGACGAATTCATGGATGCGCATCCTGAGCTTGAGCTCGAACTGATTGCGAGAGATCAGCTTGGCGATCTCATCGTGGACGGCTTCGATCTGGCGTTGCGATTTGGCGAGCCTCGCTCATCCGGTCTGATTGCGCGAAAGCTGCTTGAGACGGCGGTTGTCACTGTCGCATCGCCTGCGTATCTCGCTCGCTGGGGGCGGCCAGCGGAGCCCCAGGAGCTGGGGCGCGGCTCGCACAGGTGCCTCGAATTCAGGAACCCGGAAACCGGAAAGCCGTATGTGTGGGAGTTTCATCGCAAGCGCAAAAAGCTGGTTGTCGAAACCCATGGACGGCTCACGGTGAATGATCCGAGCGGACTCCTAAACGCATGTCTGGCCGGCTCCGGCGTCGCGCAGATGCTGCTCCTCGGGTCGGAGCATCTGATCCGGGAGGGGCGGCTTGTCAACCTGTTCCCAGACTGGCCGGATGAGCGCTTCCCGCTTTATGCATACCATCCATCGAGGTATCACATGCCGGCCAAGACGAGGGTGTTTCTTGACTTTGTTGTGGCTTTGACGAATACGGGATAGTGAGGAGGGTTAGAATCGACGGCCTCTTTTTGCTTTTGACAGGACCAAATTAATGACCAATCAAGCATCTGTTTTAGATTCGGTAGAGTTCCCGGTGGAGCAGCAACTCAACGCCTACAACGCGCGTGACATCGATGCTTTCATGCAGTGGTGGGCCGATGACTGCGAATACTATGAATTTCCCTCCCGCCTGCTTGCGCGTGGTGTTGCGGAGATTCGGGAACGGCATGTCACGCGCTTCAAGGAATCCAATCTGTTCGGCCGGCTGATTCACCGTGCGGCAGTTGGAAATATCGTCGTCGATCAGGAGCGTGTGACGCGGACGTTCCCCGAAGGCCCGGGTGAAATCGATGTGCTTGCGATTTATGAGGTCGCCAACGGCAAGATCGCGAAAGCCTGGTTCAAGATGGGTCGCCCGGAACTGGTTGGTGGCAACGAGTTAACCTGTTCGTCCAATCACTGAACCGCGAGAGCATCAATGATAGTCCGCATTGCCACGTTAACCGACGCAGCACCACTTGCCGAGTTGAAACGCGACACATTTCGCGAAACCTTCCTTTCAGAGGGGTACGGTATCGACTACCCGCCTGACGATCTAGCCGCGTACGAGGCTGAAAACTACTCGGTGGAAACGGTCGCAAAGCAACTCGACGATCCCGGCCATCGAACATGGGTGGTCGAACGCGAGGACGGCCAGTTGGTTGGTTACGCGCACGTTGGGCCGTGCAAGCTTCCGCATCCCGAAGTGACTGACGTTGCTGGGGAGATACATCAAATCTATCTCCGGCGCGCTACTCAAGGTACAGGTATTGGCCGGGCGTTGTTCGACACCGCACTCGATTATCTTGCGGAGGAACGTCCCGGGCCGGTTTGGCTTGGCGTATGGTCCGGTAATACGAAAGCTATTTCCTTTTATGAGAAGGCAGGTTTCGAGCGTGTCGGCACATACAGCTTTGAAGTCGGTGGCTCAGAGGATCTTGAATTCGTCTACCGTCGCGCAATAGTCTGATCAGATCCATCCAGACCAAGATCTAGCGAGCGTATTGGACCGTCATCGCCGCTTTTGCTAGCTCTTGATAGTGAGCAACAAAGCCGACCACCGCAGGCGTTGCAGTGTTATCGACTGGCAGATTGGGTACCCTAAGCGCCGCGACCGTGATGACGTAGCGATGACTTTCGCCTTCAGCGGGGCAGGGTCCCAGGTATCCTGTCTTGCCGGTATCGTTCCTGACTGCCATTGCGCCTTCGGGAAGCTTGCTGGCATCGGTCCCAGCGCCAGGGGCGAGCGTGTGAACGCTGGCCGGCAAATTCGCTACGACCCAGTGCCAGAATCCCGAGCCGGTAGGCGCATCGCGATCGTACATCGTGACAAGAAAGCTTTGGGTTCCTGCCGGCTCGCCAGACCAGCTTATAGCCGGAGAGATATTCCCACCGTGACACCCAAAGCTCCCGGATACCTGAGCATCATTAAAGTGCCCGTCTGCGAGGTCCTGACTCTGGATTGAAAAGCCGCCTGCTATCGCGTTGCTCATGGTAATCAGGCTGGCAAAAAGCGTGAGGATGAATTGACCGGTTTTCATCGGGTATACCTTTTAGAATCAGGATGACGAACGACATTGACGTCTGGACTGAACCGGGATTGTTGCAGTGCTTACCATGGTGAACAAGGCAATGGACGATACTGGTATGGTCAATACCGGTATCCAGGTGAGGGGCTTATTCTGAAGAAATTTGAAGTCCTACGGATTGCGCATGGCTGCAGAAGCGGCTCGTTCGCGCGGCGCGCGATGGCATTCCTGGCAATCTGGCCGGCCTTGCGACGGGCGAGATTCTGGCGCACCGCGCAGACGTGGCGCCGATCGACAAAGGCCAGCCTGTATTTCTCGCTTCCGGAAAACGCGAAAAGCATCAACTACCGAATCATGTCGTTTTGCTAGTCCGATGCCACGACTAGTTTGCACCGGGATCAACTGGCAAATTCCCCAGAAATTTAACCAGCATTCGGCGACTCCTGTCGAGCGCGTCCATACGCGTGTCGATTAGTTGCACCTGGCGCGACAGGATGGTCCGTAGTTCGGCACACGGCTCAAAGGTCGGCTGATCGCTGCGCACGCATGGAAGCAATTGACGAATGCTGTCTAGCGTCAACCCGGCTGAACTCAGCAGACGAATCCGCTTGAGTGTTTCTTCTGCCGCGACGTCGTAGTCGCGATAACCCGCACCGGTTCTTGACGGCGCGAGCATCCCCTCGGACTCGTAATACCGCAGCATTCTCACGCTTACACCGCTACGTCGCGATAGCTCACCGATTTTCATGCTGCCCCCTTGACTCTAACAGCGCTGTCAGAGTTTACCGTAGCCGCTATGACTTATTTACTGGTAAAGGGAAAACAGCATGAGAGCATACCGACTCGCTCGACGCGACAGCGCAGCGTTGCCGCTCCTGTCCGAAGTTCCGACGCCTGTCCCCGGCCCAGATGAGGTTCGTGTCGAGGTAGCAGCAGCAAGCTTGAACTACCGCGATCTGATCGTTCTGGACGGTCTCGCCAAGGGCGGCTACGAAGGCCGCATTCCTTTGTCCGACGCGGCCGGACGTGTCGCTGCTGTCGGTGAGCGTGTGAGCGCGTGGCGGATTGGTGACAGGGTTGCCGCTTCGTTTTTCCGCGACTGGATTGGCGGGCCATTCAGGGCCGGTTACATGAGTTCTGCACTGGGAGGCAGCGCGACCGACGGTGTGCTCGCCGAAAGTGTGATCTTGCCGCAAGCGTCGCTGGTCGCGGTCCCCGGGCATCTTTCAATGGAGCAGGCAGCCACGCTACCCTGTGCCGCGCTCACCGCATGGCAAGCGCTAGTCGTGCGCGGCGGCCTCGGTCACGGCGACACGGTACTGATACAGGGTACGGGAGGCGTCGCCCTGTTTGGCCTGCAATTTGCGGTGGCGATGGGGGCTCGGGTCATCGTCCTGTCGTCGTCGGACGCGAAGCTGGAGCGCGCAAGGCAGCTCGGCGCTTCCGTCCTGATCAACTACCGGGCAAAACCAGAGTGGGACAAGGCGGTCCTTGAGGAAACAAACGGCGAGGGAGCGAGCCACGTGCTTGAACTCGGCGGCCCTGACACGTATGAACGCTCCCTGCGATCGGTTGCTGCCGGCGGCAAGATCGCTCAAATTGGCGTGTTAACGGGATTTGGGTCAACGCCGAATCTTGCGCGCTTGCAGAGTATGAACGCAGACATCCTGGGTATTACCGTTGGGTCCGTGGCTCACTTCTCCGCAATGAATAGCTACATCGAAAGCCAGCGTCTGACACCCATTATTGACCGTGTGTTTGATTTTGAGGATGCCGCGAGCGCCTACGCATACCTGAGAAGCGGACAGCATTTCGGCAAGGTGGCCGTGCGGGTGTAAGCGTTTGACGCGCCATTGCGGTAGCCGGCCATTACCGTGATGGCTCACGCGGCCGGCCTCATGCGGCCGGCCGTCGTTTCTACCTCAACACCGTGATACTCAGTTGGTGTCCTTCCACAGGTCGTAGAAGGCGGTTTGACCGGTTGTCCAGGATAGCTGGACGAGGCGTGATGCACCAGTAACCAGCGCGGGGAACGAGCAGGCAGGGTTGCAGTCCTGAACCCCATTCTGGTCGACACCGGCCGTTACCGTGTTCGAGTAGATCCCCGGCGTGGTGCTGGTCGCGGCCCCGATCGACCAGCCGTCCACTTCGGTAGATGGCGTCACGCCGGTGCCGGGCACCGCCTGAATCTGCGTCTTCGTGACCAGCGGCGAGATATTGTCGATACTGGTCCACGACAGGTTGACGGACGTTTGCGCGCCGGCGCTCGAGCCGGACGGACTCAGAAAGCCGGTCAGCACGCCGGGCGTGAGGATCGGCCACGACACGGCGGTTCCGGCTGCCGCCGCGAGCGTTGGCGACGGATTGACGACGTTGAACGTCTGGCCGATCGTGTTGCCGTTCGTGTCGTAGAACGTCACCTGATAGGTCGCGAACTGCGGAACGGTCGACACGTTGATCGGCGTCGAAGTATAGAGTCCCAGGCTGCCGGGCGCCGGGGAATACGTCGCGGTGGCGCCCGGCAGGGCCTGCCATGACCACCGGTAGAGACTCGTATTCGAATTGGAGGTCAGGCCACCCGTCGGGATACTACCTTGCGGTGCACTCGTCAGAGCGAGCAGCGTGTTGCCGGTCCCATTGCGTGGCACCAGATAGGCGGTGCCGCTGATACCCGGCCCCGTCACCGCCGCGGACGCGAGGTTCGTCGGGTTGGGCGTGCCGGTGGCGCCGACCGGGATGGTGATGCCGATACCGGATTCGTAGCGTGAATACGGCAGATCGTTGCTGTCGAGGAATTGGCGGCGAGTCAGGAACGACGTGATGTTGACGTTGTACGGTTGCTGATTGCCGACGATATCCCAGCCGCCTGTCGTTTTCTGCACAACGGTTATTGCCCCTCCGGTCGAGCCGGTAGAGGTCGTATAGCGCAGCATCACCAGCGCTTGCTGCACACCGCTGCTATTGGTGAAGAACTTCAGCGTTTGCGGTAAGCCGAGCGTGACGCCTGATGCAGCGAACGCCGGGTGCGCGGTAGTGACGCTGGTGAAACCGTTGTCGAGATAGCTGGCATCGATGGCTTGCGAGCATGATGCCGACGTGCCGCCCAGACATTGCCCGAGCGACGAGATCAATGACGCCAGATAGTTCCCCACGGCGGGTGGCGCCGCGAGCGGCGCGGAGACCGTCGTGTTCTGGTTCAGCGTAATGCCCACGGCAGGATTCGCCGTGGAGATCAGTTGCGTACCGCCGGTCGGCGCCGGCACCAGTTGCACGGCATCGAGCACGGCATCCTCGCCTGTCTGGTTCGCCGTGAACGGTGTGTCGACCGGATCGAACGTCGCGGGGTTGAGGCCGTTGGCGGAGAGAATGGATGCCAGTGCCGCGTTGAGCTTCGTTTTGGCCGCACTGACGGCCGACGGCGTGACGTACTGGCTTAGATTGCCAGCGATCGTTAGATCCAGCCAGTTGCCGGTGACCGTGGTCATCGTGGCTACGGCACTGGTGAGCGGCGTAACGTTGACGACGGTTGCCTGATCATCGGGACTGGGCACGGTCGCCAAAGTGGTGAAGACTGAGACGAGCGTCGGATTCAGGCCAGACGGGTCCGTTGCCACGACCAGGTACGGCGCAGTCAGACCTTGCAAACTGGCGCTATAGACGCCCGTGCTGCTGCTGTAGGCTGTCGACGAGGCGCCGTTCGCGCCGATGACCGTGACGGTCGCGTTCGCCACGGGGCTGCCGGTCGCGACCGTGCCTGTGATGGTTGTTGCGGCCGCACTCGTTGGCGTACTGCTTGACGTGCTGCCCGACGTGCTGGTTGAGCTTGTGCTGACGCTACCTCCGCCGCCCCCGCAGCCGGCAAGGACGGATAGCGCCAACGCGCACGCCGCCGTTAACTTCAACCTCGATTTCACCTGATCCTGTGTGTTTTTTGTGTAGTTCATTTTGTTTTTCGTTGATCAAAAAGAATTGCGGTTATTCGACTACGTTTTCCTTTCCTGTTGCTTTCTGATTTATTGCGAAAAAAGCGGAATACCCGGTTTCGACGATGGATTCCAAGGCATCCATTCCAGACAAGTCCCAGGTCGCCAACGTAACGGCGGCATCGAACATGTATACAGCGATTTGCTTCAAGTATTAGATAGCGGCAATGGGCGCGAAAACTTTATATTTGCTTATTTTCTGCCACTCAATCCTGAATGGCGCTTTGTCCGGTTTTGCTGGGATTCCGCCCGATCAGTGGATTACGTGCTCCATTGGCTCATTCGTGCCATGCATAGAGCATGCGCTAATCGATAAGCGCCGCTGGTTAACTATTGATTCTGGGTGACCTGCGTGGCACGCGCAGCAATATCACCCCGGCATTCCTTTAGGGCGTCTTCGTCGTCGGCATCGTTTGCTTCATTGTCGTCGCAGACGAGTTGATATTTGAGTCCCCAGCTCAGGCCCAGCGACGTGATGAACTTACCGAATACGGGAATCCAGGTCGGCTGGCTGCTGCGCGTTTTCCAGAGAGCGTGAGCATCGCTGCCGAAGTTGCCGAAATCGTAATACTGGGCGGCAGGATTGCCCTCCTGATAGGCCGCAAACCACTCCCGCGAGTTGGTACCGTCGCCCCAATGAGAATCGTTGGTGCCGTAGAAGAAGAGTACGGGGAGACTTCCAGTCTTCGCACCAAAGCTGCGAAACGCATTCAGGTCATTTGATTCCCATCCTGGCTTGCTGCTGCGCAGGCCTCCGACAATATTGATCAGTCCCAGTACGCCAGGCGTGCGGCGTTCTCCATAAGCCACCGTAACTAACCCGCCCTCAGACTGGCCGATGATGACAATATGGTTGGGGTCGATAAACGGTAACGTTTTTGCGTAGGAAACGGTGACATCAACATCGTCAGCCCAGGTGCGTGCCGCGGCGGCGAGATTGGAACCGGGGTCGTTATGATTGCCCCCCGAAGAACCGAAACCGGAGCGCGTCGGGTTGATCACCGCGTAACCCCGCTTGACCAGTTCGAGCGATTGCCAGAAATAATCGGTTTCCTTTTGCAGATGCGGATTACCCGGTGCTTTGCCGTGGTTGATGATCACGAGCGGAAATGGCCCATTGCCCGGTGGGGTAAAAATGTACGTCGAGAGCTTGGTGCCGAAGAGCCCGGTGGATTTCACGATCATGACGTGTTCATCGCGAATGGTCCCGGGAGCGGGTACATTGCTGTCGGCATGTGCGGTGCCGCCACCTAAGGCAGCTAGCGCAAGAGTTGTCGCTGCACGCAGCGCGAGGTAAGTCATCCCCGTATGAATCTTGTTGTTCACTGAGTTCTAGTCCTTGCATGTTGGGCAAGTACGACGAAGCAGGGCTTTTCCCGGCTTGTCACGGTTAGCGACGCTGCGAAGGTTCTTGCGGGTGAGTCCGCCGCGAACGTCACCTTCTTAACGGCAAAGGCGGCAAAAAATTGAGCCTTTTTCCTGAATGAATCCCGTTCGGGCCCTGCGGCCGACGACATGCGCGCGCAGCGTGCCTTCCCGAAAACGCAGGATACCTATCTGTGCATCGCGCACGAGTTCATTTGGCTTCTCGGGTGCTCACCTGACCGGCGGCGTTGCTACCTCGTGCAAAATTCTTTGAGAAGTCGCGCAGACGCAACGCGACCTTATAGGTGCGCATGACGCCGATAGCGTAGAGGGAAACGTTTGCGACGCGCCTTCTGGCGCGCCTGCCTTCCGTCTGTCCTTTTGGGGCGGCTTTCTCCATTTAGCCGGCGTAACGAAACTGACATAAAGACCCTTTAGCGTGCTGATTTCTCGTTCAACGGGTAGGCTCAAAATGCACCCCGCGCTTGCACAGTTTGGTCGGCCTGGAGTCACCGCAAGCCCGCGTTGCGCCGGCGACTTGTGTCAGGAAGTCCCAACCATCAATGCGGCCGATTCGAACTCTCTGGCAATGGAGATCTTCTACGCGCGCCGCGACATGGGCAGTCTGGCTGTGGTGGAAGACGAGCGCCCCATTGGACTGATTAACCGGGATATTTTTCTGTCGCAAATGAGCAAGCCGTTTCACCGGGAGCTCTACGACAAGAAAAGCTGTATCGCGTTCATGGACAAGGAGCCGCTCATCGTCGACGCGGACATGAGCATCGAAGCACTCACGTTCAAGACGGTTGAGGCGGGTAACAAGGCCTTGTCCGACGGATTCATCGTGACGCGGCAGAACCGATTCGTCGGACTCGCCAGCGGCTTTCAGCTATTGGGGGCCGTGGCGGAAGTACAGGCGGAAAAGAACCGTCAAATCATGCAGAGCATTGAATATGCGAGCGTGATCCAGCAGGCCATGTTGCGCGCCTCGCGCGACGCGCTGTCGTCCACCTTGCCGGATGCCGAGTTGGTATGGGAGCCGCGTGATGTGGTAGGGGGCGACTTTTATCACTTCGCCTCGTTTCCCGATGGATGGTTTGGCGCAATAGCCGACTGTACGGGACATGGGGTGCCTGGCGCGTTCATGACGCTGCTGGGTTCGGCTTTGCTCTCGCAGGCGCTTGAACGGATCGGGCCGCGCGACCCGGCTGCTCTTCTGGCAGCAGTCAATCGCAACGTCAAGGGGTTGCTGGGTCAGGTGACAGGGACAGGCGAGTCGCCACAGTCGAACGACGGCCTCGATGCCGCGTTCTTCTGGTTCGACGCGCAACAGCAGCAACTGTACTTTTCCGGCGCACGCATCGCGCTGCACGTTTTGCAGCCGGGTGCGGACCGATTTGAAAGCATTGCGGGCGAGCGCATGGGTGTTGGGTATGTGGACAGCCTGGGGGACTATGCATGGGCGCTCAACACCGTGGCGCTGGTGCCGGGTAGCCTCTTGTTCGTCTCGACAGACGGGCTTATCGATCAGATCGGTGGTCCGCGAAAAATTGCTTTTGGGAAGCGTCGGGCTCTCGACCTCATTATCGGGAACAGCGACCAATCATTGTCCGCCGTATGCGATGGTTTGCGGCGCGCGTTGGCCGACTGGCAAGGCGCACAGGCACGTCGCGATGACGTAACGCTATTTTTTGCACGCGTTTAGGGTAGTCCATGAACATGTTTGAACTATTAGACCAGGATGCCGCGTTTTTTGAGCTTGCTCAGAGGCGCAACGTGCTCTTTTATCACAAGGGTTACTTTTCCCACAGCATAGTCGCTGCGATGAGTGAGGTTGTGAAACTGCAACTGGAAATTGCAGGGGTCGGCGCACCCACCCGGCGCAAACTGTTTTCCTCTTTTATCGAGCTCTCGCAGAATATCATCCACTATTCGTCGGACTCGCTCGTCGAGGATGCGGGGCACGGTGGCGCGATACGCGAGGGAGCGGTGTGCATCACTACCGACGGTGAGCGTCATTTCATGTTTTGCGTGAATCCCATTTCCACTGCGGCGGTGGGCGATCTGCGCGAAAAGCTCGAGCCGTTGTGCAACATGTCGCTTGAAGAAATCAAGCAGGCGTATAAGTTATCGCTACGCTCCGACACGCCGGAAGAAAGCAAGGGTGCGGGGCTTGGGTTTCTGACGATGGCCCGCGATGCGAGCGCTCCGCTGGCGTTTGCCTTCTATCCGCGTGTCGATGCGCCGGAAACCACACTGTTTTGCCTCAAAACCATCATCTGATCAAGTGACGAGCAGGCGCCATGGATAATCTTTATATTGCAGCCACGACTACGTCGCCGGAAGTCGATTTTCAGTTCGACCATAACGTGCTGACGATCAGAGGGGAGTCTTATCCGGAGAACGCGGCCGCGTTCTATGCCCCGATAATCGAAGGGCTTCGCTTGTACCTCGCAAGTTGCAGCAATGCCGTTATCACGGTCGATGTCACCCTGACTTACTTCAACAGTTCGAGCACGAAGATGCTGTTCAGCGTGTTCGATGCGTTGGACCAGGCGGCTTCATCTGGCAATGACGTACTGGTGAGGTGGTATCGCGACGCCGAGGACGAAACCATTCTCGAATTCGGCGAGGAGTTGCAGGCCGATTTCACGGCAATCCAGTTCACCGATTGTCCGGTTGCGACATAAGGACGGCTAAGGTGGCTTCAACTTCATCTTCGGACGCACCTTCGAATGACACTCCGGACCTGTTCCGGAGCGAGAGCGAGGCGCTGGAGAAAGCACGCGCGATTTATGCGAATGTCGACGCCGACGCACAGCAAAGCCGCGTGGCGTTAGCCGAGCTCATCAGGCATTTCGAACGCCTGATGCGCGAAACGCGCCGTCTGATTGGGCGCAGCGACCGCGCCGAGCGCGAGATGCATGCACTGACTCAACAGTTGCAGTATCGCGCAACGCATGATGCGTTGACCGATGTATTGAACCGCAGTGCGGTGATCGAACGGACGATCAAGGCGTTGCGAACCGATCGGGCTGTGATGATCCTGCTGGACATCGATGACTTCAAGAAGGTCAATGATGAATTCGGGCACCCTGTCGGCGACGCGGTAATACTCGGCATCGTCGACTGCCTGCGGTTGATTGTTGGTGAGCGGGGAGTCATAGGTCGCGTCGGCGGCGAAGAATTCACGGTATTATTGCCAGGTCATGATCTGGCCGACGCATTGAAGCTGGCAGAGAAAATGCGAGCGGCGATCGGCAGTCACGTCTTCGCCGCGCCGGTGAACCGTCGTATCACGGCCAGTTTCGGTGTCAGCGCCAACGCCATCTGGACCGATTTCGATACCGCATACGGCTTGGCGGATGCCGCTTTATACAAGGCGAAGCGTGGAGGGCGGAATCGCGTGGAGTATTCCGATCCGCAATTGACTTCGCCTGTCATTCAGACCGGCGACTGACCGGCAATCTGTCACGACAGGCGCGTTCCCGTCGCTTCTGACTTCGAGCAAGAAGACCATCCGGCGCGATTGCGCCCCGGTAGGCCGGTCGGAAACCGGCGAGGAAGGCGAAGAAATGGATCAGATAACCCAGCGGCTTGTCATCGATATCACCACTAAAGTGACAGTGAAGCAGGATGGGAGCGTATCTGCCGCTGTCGAGCGGGTAAGCGACTCCCTTGGGAACGACAGGACACAAATGTTCCTAGAGTTCGCCGCGCGGGAAGATTTCAATCTGACGAAGCAAGAGCAGATTGAAGCCGCGGCCGGTACGTTTGCCGATATGTATGGTCCTTCGCTGCCGTAGCCGCAACCACCAATCGCCCCAGATTGATATGGGCGATCAGATGTCGCGCGTGTGTGGGATGACAACCGCCTGGCCATGCAGGTTGCCATGCGCGTCGAGAAGCTGCCACAGTGTGGCTTCCTCGATCATGAAGCGCTGGCCCGACTTGGTGACACGCACGCCCTTGTAGCCAGCCTCGTAGCCGAGCCGCTGCACGCGCGCGAGGAATTGTTGCCGCTCCTCGCGGTTCGGGGCCTCGGCTGAGAGCCGGGACGGCAGTCGGGTGATTTCATCCCAGCTATATCCAAAGCGGCGCTGCGCGGCCTTGTTGCCGTAAATAAAGATCGGGTCGGGAGCCGTGTTATGCGCGAGTACCGCGAACGGAGCGAACTCGTAGAGCCATTCGATAGCTTCGGCCGCGGGCACGGCCTCCGGCACGAGGGGGCGACCGAGTAGCCGGGCATAGCTGTCGGCAAGAAGCTGATAGAAAGCTGGGTCGCGGTGAAGTGGAATCATCTGGGACAATAAGTACCTGAAGTGAAAATTCGCCCTTGATATCAAGCGGCGACGCCGCGCGGCTCGGAGGTCGATAGCCACCAGCCGGCGCCAACGAACCACGCAGACGGGTCGGCGGGTGTCTTCCGTCTCAGCGATTTGACTTCAGCCGTGGTGTTTGCTTCGAAAGCAGCCACCAAAGACTCGCCGGTTGCGTCATCGCGAGCTCCGATACATTCAATGAAGATCGCCGGGGAGACGAACCTCGCCGCGTATGAGTCAAGGCCAAGGCGTGTCACCAGCAGCATGCCACCGAGACCGCGATTTGGCGTCAATGGGAAGATCAGACGGCCGCCAACGTTGAGCGCTTCGAGCCAGCTATTCATGGGGTGCGTTGCACCGGCGCAGACGTAGATCACATCGGATTGCGGCAGCACTGCGTTTGTCCCGCTTTCCTCGAGCACCCGGACTTGCTTGAGGTGGGCAAGGTTCACCGTCGCTTGCGCACTGAGGTCCGGGTCAAGTTCATAGGCGGTGATATGCCCTGCGTCACCGGCAAGGTGCGCGAGCAGCGCCGTGTAATAGCCGCTTCCAGAACCGATATGAGTGACGGTTTCGCCCGGCGAGATGGCCGCAGCGTCCAGACAGCGCGCATGGAGGCTCGGTTCGCCGTTATTGATGCCCTGATCCGTCTTGAGCCCGATCAGAATGTCCTGATAGAGAACCGCAGGGTCGGATGTGCCGGTTGAGATATACCCGGTCTTCGTGAATACCTTCCATGGGCCGGGGCCCAGATATTTTTCTCTTTCGACCGTCGCAAATGCCTCCTGGATTCTCGGGTCGCTGCACGCCCCTTGAGTTGTTACGTATCGCGCATAGAAAGCGCGAAGCACGTCTACGTTCGTCATCGGCAGTTTCTCCGTCGAGAGAGTGAGCTATCGTAACAGTTATAGTTTGTCGAAGTTATCGGCCGTGGCCGGACCGGCACCTCGGGGTGCTTTTGATGTGTTTATCCTGGCGCAGACCGATGCAAGAGCAGTATTGTTGAGGGAACCGATCGTCAACTCATTTGCGTGGAATCGCGGACGACATGGATCAGCCAGGTTCGCGCCCGGATGCCGGGCGCCGGAAACTGTACCGCGAGCAGGACTGTTCGCTTCGCGACTTTCTCGCCGTATTGCATGATGGCCGTGATGCGGTTCGAACCGAATACGCAGACGAGATGCGCGAGAACGTGCCGATCTACGATTGCAGCCGGTTAAGCCGTGTACTCGCGGACGATGCACGGCGTACCGAACTGCAGGTCGAGTGGGCGGACGTTCTGGATCGCGGTGCGGGTGTTCTCGTGTTAAAGCGCGCCTTCCCCGATACCGCGCCGATCGACGACGCGACGGCAGTCTTCGACGCCATCATCCGGGACGAGCGGGAAGCAGGCAGCGCGCCAGCCGATCATTTCGCCAGGGCGGGGGCCAATGACCGGATATGGAGTGCGCAGCAAAAGCTTTGCTTGCGCGCCCCGTCCGTGTTTGCCCGTTACTACGCCAACCCGATGCTGGTTGCCGCAGCACAAGCCTGGCTGGGGCCCTGCTTTCAGGTGACTGCTCAGGTGAACGTCGTGCGCCCAGGTGGAGCGGCACAACAGGCGCACCGGGACTACCATCTGGGGTTCCAGACTGTAGCCGAGGCCGAACGCTATCCGGCGCACGTCCATACAATGTCTGCCTTCCTGACACTGCAAGGCGCCGTCGCACACAGCGACATGCCCGTGGAAAGCGGGCCCACCAAGCTGCTTCCGTTCTCGCAGCGGTACGCTCAAGGCTATCTTGCGTGGCGGCGGCAGGACTTCCGCGACTACTTCGAGGCAAACTGTATTCAACTGCCTCTGGAGAAAGGCGATGTGATTTTCTTCAGTCCCGCGCTTTTTCACGCAGCAGGGGCGAACCGGACTGAGAGCGTCCAACGCATGGCGAATCTGTTGCAGATTTCCTCGGCGTATGGTCGCGCAATGGAATCGTTGAATCGCACGAAGATGTGCGAGGTTCTGTATCCGGTCTTGCTGGATAACCTGATAACGTCAAGGATGACCGAAGCTGAGGCCGACGCGGTGATTGCATCGTGCGCCGAGGGCTATCCGTTTCCCACCAACCTCGATAATGACCCGCCTGTTGGCGGCCTTGCGCCGGAAAGCCAGCAAATGTTGTTCGCCCGGGCGCTCCGGGAGTCGTGGAAGGCGGACACGTTCATCGAGACCCTGCGCCGGCAATCAGTGCAACGGGAAGCCTGAAATGGACAGTGCAGGCGCGTGTTCAGATCGGTAAGATTGATATGCGACAATTGAATTCGTCTGCTACCCGCACAGAGGGCGAACCGCATGGAACAGGTACACGTACAGTTGACGGAGCCATTGCTGATCAACGAATCGGCGGTATGGTTTTCGGCGTATGGCTTCGGTTGGGGATACCGCGCCTATGAGCTAAGCTCCGACGTGGTTTGCGAATTCCTCGGAGCCGCAAACGATACCCCTAGGCAATTAATGCTCGCTTTCCACCTTGGAAAGCCAAGACTTCTATCAGCGGCAGAGCGCAAGGCCACGCTGACTGCCGGTGAGCGGATCGAGCTTACGGGCGAGGATCTTTGAGTTAGTGGTCAATGCCCGGTCGCTTTGCGCAACGCTGATCATCAAAGAGAGCCGGGCGAAAGAGTCGCCTCATAGACGTCGCAGAATCTCGTTGACTCAGCCCTTGGGGCCACCTTCATGCTGATTGCCTCTGGTCAACAACAAAGAGGTGACTGATGAATTCTTCCGCCCGCTGTTTGAATGCGTCTGAAGCAGCCAGACGGCTCGGAGTATCGATCAAGGCCCTGCGGCTATATGAGCAGCAAGGGTTGCTAACGCCTGGTCGAAGCGCCGCAGGATATCGGGTATATGGTCCCGACGATCTGCTTCGTGCTGCGGAGGTAGTAGCCCTGCGCGCACTCGGTCTCAGTCTTGCGCAGGTCGCACGGGTGCTGGATGGTGACGCTCATGGTTTAGGAACTGCATTGGCCGCGCACGAAACCGCGCTGGACAATCAAATCCACGAGCTCGTCCGTAAGCTCGACAAGGTTCGAAGTGTCCGATCTGATCTTGCACGAGGTCAGATGCCTCCCGACGGAGAGTTGACGCGACTGCTCGATGAAACGGCTATGAGCGTGGCATTCGAGCTTCCGTGGCCGTGGGGCGGGGAGTGGTTCGAGCTTCGCGATATCCGCCCCTTGAATTACATCATCGGCTCTTTGGGCAGCGGGAAGACCAGGCTGGCCCGTCGTCTGGCAGAGACCCTGCTCGGCGCGGCATTTCTTGGTTTGGACCGGCTGCAGAACGCAGGCGCTGCAGCAGTTGAGTTGCTGAACGCCGATCCGGAACTGAGATCGCGCGTCAATCACGCCTTGGCGTGGCTCATCGACGAGGGCGCAACAGAATCCGAGGCTTTGATCGCGCTGCTCGTTGGGCTGGAAACCGACGGCCCGGAGATTCTGGTGGTCGATATGATTGAAGAGGGTCTGGAACAGCCCGCACAGGAGGCGCTGATTACCCATCTTCGCCATCGCGCAAAAAGCGGGGGACGCCCCCTCTTTCTGCTGACGCGTTCTTCAGCGATCCTGGACCTGGCGTCGGTCGGGCCTGATGAGGCCATTATCCTTTGTCCGGCAAATCACAGTCCCCCCACCCGGGTAGCGCCATACCCGGGTGCGCCGGGTTACGAGGCCGTCGCCACCTGCCTGGCGTCACCCGAGGTACGAGCGCGGGTTGCACGCAGTCCTGAGACGGCGTAAGCGTGATCCGTTCCTTGTGACTTCAGCGGAGACGCGGCGCATAAGGCCGGTAGCTGATGTTCCGACGTAGCGGACGCGACCGGCCTCTACGGGCCTCTACCGGCCCCTGCCGGCCTCCGGGAGAGGCCCCCGCTACGCCGATTGATTCCATTTGCCTAAATACGCGGCGGAAGCGCCGTGGCAAAAAAGTCGGTCACACGGCGCACGCGCGCCGGCACAAACCGGCGTTTGGGCCAGATGAGGCTGATGTCTCTGACGTCGCTTATAAACTCGTCGAGCACCGTGATGACGTCCGGATGCCGGAGTTCGTGGGCAAGAGACACCTTTGCAAACAGGCCAATTCCAACGCCGGCGAGAACACCTGTCCGGATCGTTTCGACACTGTTGGACGAAAGATTTCCGCGGACGGACACGCTGAATCGGCCTTCCGGTCCTGTAAACGGCCAATTCACCGACTCCGTCAGGCCCTCATACAAAAGGCAGTTGTGATCCACAAGCTCGGCGGGGGTCTTGGGTATTCCGTGTTGCTCGAAGTAGCGACGGGATCCCACGCATACGAGAGGGGTGGTGGCCACGCGCTTGACGACCGCATCGGGGTCGTTGACCGGGCCCACGCGGATCGCCAGATCGATCCGGTCCTCCACCATATCTCGCACGAAATCCGAAAGGACAAGATCGACCTGAAGGCCGGGATTGAGTGACAACAGCTCGGGGATAAGCGGGAGGATGTGCAGGCGTCCAAAAGTAGCGGACGCGGCGATTCTGATCAGACCGGAGACATCGAGCGTGCTGCTGGTCAGTTCGCCGTCGGCTTCGTCCATCTCGTCAACCAGAGGTTTTGTCCGATCGTAGTATCTCTGCCCTTGGTCCGTCAGGGTCACGCTGCGTGTGCTTCGGTTAAATAGCAGCACCCCTAGACGCTTTTCCAGCGCGCCGATGGCCTTGCTGATGGCGGATTGCGACTCGCCGGTTCTACGCGCCGCGGCGGAAAAGCCGCCCGCTTCAACGACGGCAATGAAGGCGTTCAATTCGTGAAACCGGTCCATCGCATGCCCCTCGTGTGATCGATTCTCTTGAAGAATAGATCTTATGGGAAATCCGGTGATTATCATCCCATGGGGATGGAATTACCATCTTCGTGTTATTCACTAACAGACAGAAGATCCGAAATGTCCACTCTCGCAGGCAAGATTGCCGTCATTAGCGGCGCAACGACCGGTATCGGTTTGGCAATCGCCCAGCGCTTTGTCGCCGAAGGCGCTCACGTCTTTATCTTCGGCCGTCGGCAGGCACAGCTCGACGAAGCCGCCAAACTGATCGGACGCAACGTCACGGCTATCCAGGCCGACGCGGCGAACCTCGATGACCTCGACCGCGTCGCTGCGGTGGTAAGGCGGGAAAAAGGCGTTGTAGATATCGTTGTGTCGAACGCGGGCTTTACGGAGCAGGCGTCCATCGACACCATCACGCCAGAGCATTTCGACAAGGCATTCAACCTCATGGCGCGCGGCCCCGTCTTCCTCGTGCACAAGCTGTTGCCGATGATGACAGGTGGCGGATCGATCATCCTCGTTTCGTCGGCCATGCACCTCATGGGCATTCCGGGCCACACCGCCTATGCGGCGACCAAGGCGGCGTTGCGTTCCTATGCCCGCACGTGGGCCGCGGAATTCAAGGATCGTGGCATTCGCGTCAACATGCTGAGCCCCGGCGTAACCGACACTCCGATTCTCGACGCTCAGTCGGCAACACGCGAGGATCTGGTGGCGATGTACAAGGGTATGGTTCCGCTCGGCCGGCTCGCCCGGGCTGAGGAGATAGCCAGCGCCGCGCTCTTTCTGGCCTCCGAGCAGAGTTCCTATGTGACGGGTGCGGATCTGATGGCCGATGGTGGCATCGGCCAGGTCTGAGGCCCGGCGTTCGTGGGCCTTGGGGGCGTCATTTCCCGAAGCTAAGCCACATCGGGATGATCGATATCACAAGAAGCAACGCCAACGTTCCGTTAAGCAGTCGCCATTGCAGGTCGGTCCGCAAAAGACGCGCAAACAGGAGACCGGCCACGCACCAGATTGAGAGCGACACGATGGCGGCCAGGCCGAACGACGCCCCAAGCAGCGCGCCGAGTCGAAGCGGATCAGGCGCAAGCGCGACAAACGACGCCGAGGCGCCCAACGTCATTGCCCATCCCTTTGGGTTGTGCCAGAGCATCCAGACACCGCTTGCGAACCCGGTCGGTTTTCGGAGTTGTGCGCCGAGATGAGGGGGGCCGCTGCGTCCTATCCGTGAAGCGAGCCACACGAGATACAGTGAGCCGATCGCTTTCATGCCGAGTTGCAGGGCCGGCAGCGCCAGCAGGATGCCGCCGAGCCCCGCAGCAGCGGCGGCGGCCATGGATGCGAGGGCGACTGCGATACCCGCCATGTAGGGCAAGGATCGCCGATAGCCGAAATGGGCGCCCGACGCGGTTGCCAATGTGGTTGCGCCTCCCGGGGTGACGGTGGAGACGATGACGAAGAGAAACAAGGGCAGGTAATCATGGAGCGGCACATCTCCTCCCGGTTAACAAAAAGCGAAAACCTGTTTTTACCTGTGCACCTTGCATTAAAACAGCGAAACTTTTTGATGGTTTCCATTAGCGTTCATAATGGATGAATGGCACGCAATCTCGACATCGCATTGCTTCGCGCATTCGTCACCACCGCCGAACACGGCAGCATGACTGCCGCCGGCCATGCGCTGCATTTGACCCAAGGCGCAGTCAGCCAACAGATTGCCCGGCTCGAAGCGCTGTCTGGCCCCTTGTTTTTCCGCGATCATCGCGACTTGCGCCTCACGTCAGCGGGGGAACGGCTGCTCGGGGACGCGCAGCGGTTGCTGGCCGTGCATGACGCGTTGTGGACAGCAATGACAGAGGGCACGGTGGAAGGCACGGTTCGACTCGGCGCACCGCAGGACCTCGTCGGACCGCTTCTTGGCCCGATTCTGAAAGCCTATGCGCAAGCTCATCCGCAGGTGGAACTCACGCTCCTCTGCGCGGCCTCGCCGGACCTGTTACGAAGCCTCAAGCGCGGTGAGATCGATATTGCACTGGTCGAGGAATTGCCGGGGACATCCCGTGGCGAATGCCTTGCAATAGAACGTCTGGTCTGGGTGGGTGCGAGAGGGGGAACGGCGCATCAAAAACGCCCGCTGCCCGTATCGATGGTGGCGGAAACCTGTGCGTTCCGGCCAACGGTGTTCAACGCGCTTCGCAAGCGCGACTTGTCGTGGCGTACCGTGTTCGAAAACGGGAGCGTCGACGCAACGGCTGCGACAGTGCGCTCCGATCTCGCCGTCACGGCGTGGCTCGCATCCACCGTGCCTCCCGAGCTGGACATCTTGCCACCCGAAAGTGGTCTTCCCCTACTCCCGGGCTTCGCGATCAATCTTCACCTGTCGCCAAACCAGAACTCGCCTGCGGTCAGCGAACTCGCTCGGCATATGAGAGACGGATTGGCCCGATTCCGGCAGTCTGCGTGATTCGCGCAAGCGGGTTTGAGTGTGCGGCGCCTGAAGGACGCACGCCGAAGCGTTCAGGCGACACACAGGCAGAGATTGGGCTAGTGAGCGACCTGTAGTCCGTTCTTCTCCAAAACCGAATTGATCAACTCGCTGACCCGGAGCCCGCTATCCATTGTCGCCTGTTGAGCTTTCGCTTGAATGTCAGGGTTCGAAAGCGCGCTCATGTATTTGGCGAGGACGGGATCGCGATAAATCGAAATAAGGTGGGTGATGTCTGCGTCCGAGAGGTTGGCGACGCCAGCGCGCGTTGTTGTTTCGATTACTCCACCACCTTGAGCGAGCATATTGGCGACAGCCGTATTCACCTGGCCCTCTATCGCGGCCCACTTATCCTGTGCGACGTCGGGATTAAGCTTCTGCGCCTGCAGCAGTAACGCTTTGGCGACCTGTTCTTCGATGGATCCTGTCTTGCCGCCCTGCTGGCTCTGGATAAGTTGTTGGATCAGTTGAGCACGGCTGGCGTCGTCGGCGTGAGAATTGACGCTATGCAGCGCTATGGCAAGTGTGGCGCCGGCGCACAGCATGTAATTTGCGAATTTACGCATGTTTAAACCCCGTATGTTCGTTGTTGTTCTCATTCATTTGACATACTTGAAATTTAAAGCAGGATGTCAGCCAAAGAATTTGAGGGTATTTGGCCTCGGCAATTGTCAATGATTTTTGCGCTAATGTCGAATAACAACTGATGGTCAGGAGTGGAAGCTCTGGACAAACGACGAGGTAGCCGGTGGGAAACTTGGCTTTCCGGCGCGGCTTTAAATCCGGCTCATGCTTTCACCACGTGCCGCATCAGCAATCCGATTGCTTTGTGGCCCACTTTCCTCCAATGAATTAGCGTGCGAACGAATCAATCGCCGCGTGCTGTGTAAGTTTTACGCTCGCCAGGACCGGTGGTGCTCCGTGATTGGCGGATCTGTCATGACGCATAGCCGCCTCGCTGCGCAGCCACAGCGCCTTGGTATTCAACGGGTTTCACGCTCCACTTGCCGCGCTTGCACACAACACCGGGCATGAAGAATGCCTGATGTCTGCGTGTGACGATCTTTGGTTCGGAGAGGACATAATGGATATTCGACCGACTGTGTGGTTTCCGCTGGACCGTTATACGCCCGTCCGCGATGGCTGGTACGAGGTTCAGCTAGTGAGCGGCGATACGGCGTTTGCAAAGTTTGGCGCCGATGAGTGGAGCGAGAAGCCCCTGCTCGTATTCACGCATTGGCGAGGACTGTCCGCCGATCCGTCCCGCTCAGGCGAAGTCGACACCTTCAGCGCTGAGGCGACCGCTGCGCAAGGGGTCCGCGCGGCGTGGAATGCGTTTTTCCCCGGGCTGGGCGAGGAGCAGCACAAACCGTTGGATGTTGCGCACGGCGAAAAGAGCTAACGCGGGCCGGCCTGCAATGAGGGCGCGCGCTCGCGAGGCGTGCAGCAACGCCACCACCGTCCATGAGTAAGAGGCTCATGCGTCGTGGGCGAGTTCTCCCAGTCTGCCTTCTATGCCCAGTTGCTCCTTCAGCCACACCCAGCCTTGCGGCGTCACCTGCACGGCGCGCGTTGTTTTGACCCGCCGCAGCCAGCCGTTCGTGCACAGCAGGCTCATCCACTGCACACCTAATGGCCCCGCCAGATGATGCTGGCGCTCCGACCAGTCGAGGCATTGGCGTGCGAGGCCACGCCGGGTGGGCTGCAACTCCGGCACGTTCAACCCCATGCGGCCGAACCATTCCATTCCAGCCGGCGTGACCTCGAACTGCTTGTCCGCCGCTGCCACAATCACGCCGCGGCGCTCCAGCGCCTGCGTCACCGCCACGCCGAGTTGTCCCGCCAGATGGTCGTAACAGCAC
>SDBV01003810.1_pt1 | contig 21947 bp, 17 predicted proteins | sample 2277081 | NCBI WGS metagenome assembly SDBV01 (sample SAMN10402039, study PRJNA504765) | marine sediment metagenome | isolation source: marine sediment core GS10_PC15, 223 cmbsf | place: Arctic Ocean: Southern Knipovich Ridge | collected 2010 | reverse complement strand
TCCTTTATCTTTCCATGACCATCCCCCACGCCAACAACGAAGCGGGTAAGAAGGGCATGGAGGTGCCCGATCACGGCATATACAAAGACAAGGATTGGCCCGAGCCGCAGAAGGGTCATGCTGCGATGATCACGCGGATGGACGGCGATATCGGCAAAGTCTTCGACCTGCTCAAGCAACTTGGCATCGACGACAACACATTAGTTATTTTCACGAGCGACAACGGGCCCCACCGAGAGGGAGGCAATGATCCGGACTTCAATGACTCCAACGGCCCGCTCCGAGGGATCAAACGCGCTCTTTACGAGGGCGGGATTCGTGTTCCGACGATCGCCCGCTGGCCCGGCAAGATCAAGGCCGGCGCCGAAAGCGATCATATCTCGGCTTTCTGGGACTTTCTGCCAACGGCGTGTGCGGCTGCCGGCGTCAAACCGCCCGACAACATCGACGGCATCAGTTACCTGCCGGAATTGTTGGGCGCCAAGCAGACCAGGCACGAGTATTTGTACTGGGAGTTTTTCGAGAGGAACACCAGGCAGGCTGTCCGCATGGGCAAGTGGAAGGCGATACGTGCGGTCAAGACCGACAAGATCGAACTGTATAACCTTGACGAGGATATCGGTGAAACGAACGACATTGCAGCAAAACACCCGGATGTCGTGGCGAAGATGCGTGGTCTTTTCAAGACGGCTCGCACGCCCAATCCACATTGGAAGCTGCCGAAGGTGCAGGGGTGAGGTTTTTTGGTGGGCTAAGAGCCCACCCTACATTTTTGAAAGCGATGGAAATGAGACAGTTTTTCATGATTGCTTGTGTGGCCGTATCGATTGTTTGTCAGGGACTTGGTTTTGCGGCAGCGGCTGAACCGAAGGTCCAACTGCTCTGGGCCCAGGGTGCACCCGGCGCAAAAGGCGACGCCGATGGCGACAAGCCGTCGCTTACGATTTATCTGCCGCCGAAAGCCAAAGCCACCGGCGCAGCGGTCGTTATCTGTCCCGGCGGAGGCTATGGGCTTCTGGCGATGGACCATGAGGGGCATCAAATTGCACGATGGCTCAATTCGTTCGGGGTGGCGGGATTTATCGTGAAATATCGCCACCGCAATTCCGGCGCCGGTTACGGCCATCCTGCGCCGCTTACCGATGCCCAGCGTGCGATCAGTATGGTTCGCAGCCGGGCTAAGGAATTTAACGTTGATCCCGAGCGCATCGGCATCTTAGGCTTTTCGGCGGGCGGGCATCTTGCTTCAAGCGCTGCGACGCATTTCCACACCGGCCGAACCGACACCATGGACAGAATCGACAGTACAAGCTGTCGGCCGGACTTTGCGGTGCTGATCTATCCGGTCATTTCGTTTACCGAATGGTTTACTCACAAGGGCTCCATGCACAACCTTCTCGGCGAGGAACCCGACGCCGAACTCGTGAAGAAATTCTCCAACGAGCTGCAGGTAACGCCCCGGACGCCGCCGACATTTCTTGTTCACACCGGCGGCGATACCGCTGTGCCCGCTGAAAACAGCATCTACTTTTATCTCGCCCTGCGAAAGGCAAAGGTGCCCGCGGAGATGCATATTTATGAAAAGGGACGTCACGGTTTCGGGCTTGGTGCGGACGTGGGTCCCGCATCAAGCTGGCCCAAACGCTGTGAAGAATGGATGCGCGATCGCGGCCTGCTGGAAAAGAAATAGTCAATTGGATGTCATGGAGACCGGACAATGGATGCAAGAATGAACCGGCGGGGTTTTCTTAAGGCGGCGGGCGTTTCGGTGGCGACAGCGACCGTCATGGGCGCAGGCTGTGTCGAGATTTCGGCAAAATCAAATACAGGAAAGCTTGCACGATCAAAGCCAAACGTCATCCTCGTCATGACCGACGACCAAGGCTACGGCGACATCGGCGCCTTGGGCAACAAGGACATTAAGACGCCGAACCTTGACAGACTCCATGCCGAAAGTGTTCGCCTGACTGACTATCATGTGGACCCGACCTGTTCGCCGACGCGATCTGCGCTCTTGACGGGTCGATACTCGTCGCGTACGGGCGTGTGGCATACAATCATGGGCAGGTCGATTATGCGGGCCGACGAGGTTACCATGGCCGACATATTCTCGGCAAGCGGTTATCGCACGGGCTTTTTCGGCAAGTGGCACTTAGGTGACAACTATCCTTACAAGCCGCAGCATCGCGGATTTGAGGAGGTCCTGGCTCACGGCGGGGGCGGCGTGGGGCAGACGCCGGATTACTGGGGCAACGATTATTTCGACGATACCTATTTCCACAACGGCAAACCGAAAAAGTACAAGGGCTACTGCACCGATATCTGGTTCGACGGCGCGATGAAGTTCATCAAAGACTGCAAGGGCAAGCCGTTTTTTTGCTACATACCGACCAACGCCCCGCACGGGCCGTATAACGTAGCCGAAGAATACAGCAGCCTTTACAAAGACAATCCCAACATCCCCAACGCCAATTTCACCGGGATGGTCACCAATATCGACGACAACATGGCCCGGCTGATGAAGCAGCTAAAAACCTTAGGTCTTGAAGACAACACGATCCTCATCTTCACCACCGACAACGGCACATCGGGGGGGTTCAGGGGCAGAGGCGGACAGACCAGGGGCTATAACGCCGGGATGCGGAGCACGAAGGGCTCAGAGTATGACGGCGGCCATCGTGTGCCGTTTTTTGTTCGCTGGCCCAATGGCAAAATCACCGGCGGCAGAGATGTAAATCAGATCACCGCACACATTGATGTCCTGCCGACACTGATCGAACTTTGCGGGCTGAAAGAACCGGAAGTCGGATTTGACGGTAAAAGCATTGCCGCTTTGCTCAATGATGCGCAGGCTGCCTGGGACGAGCGGACGCTGTTTGTTCATTCGCAGCGGATCGAGCACCCTGAGAAATGGCGAAAATCCGCCGTCATGACAAACCGTTGGCGGCTTATCAACGGCAAGGAGCTTTACGATATCAAAGCCGACCCGGGCCAGACAAAGAACCTTGCCGCCGAAAAGGGTGATCTCGTCGAGAAGTTCCGCGCCCAATACGACAAGTGGTGGGAAAGCATCTCGGTGCGGTTTGACGAATACGTGCCCATTTATATCGGTTGCGACGACGAGAATCCCGCGACCATCACCTCGCATGACTGGCACGGCGCACAGGTCCCGTGGAATCACGGCGCGATAAGAAATGCGGCCAAAGCCAACGGATTCTGGGCGATCCGGGTCGAGCGGGACGGGGCCTATCAATTCGAGCTTCGCAGATGGCCTCGCGAACTCGACAAACCAATAAATGCCGCCATTGACAGAGGCAAGGCGATCAATCCGAAAACCGCCCGGCTGAAGATCGCCGATTTCGACCAGAGCCTGCCCGTCAAAGGCAGCGACAAGGGCGTCGTTTTCAAGGCTCGACTCAAGGCCGGCGAAACGACAATGCAAACCTGGTTTATCGACGCCGACGGGACCGGCCGGGGCGCTTATTTTGTCTACGTTACACGATTGTCCTGAGCATAACACAACCCCACCCAACGGTTCTTGAGTATCCGGGCAAACGATTTTTCTCTAAACCGTCTCCCAGGGCGGTGGGCGCCTGCGCGTAAACCGGATGAGCGCTTATTTGTCGGGTGGCGATGACTCTTCAAAGTCCAGGGCCTCTGAGTTGATGCAGTAGCGAAGTCCTGCCGGTTCTGGGCCGTCCTTGAAGACGTGGCCGAGGTGTCCGCCACATCGGCTGCACGTAACTTCCGTCCGAACCATGCCTTGAGAGGTGTCTTCGGTGTATTCGACTGTGTCTTTTTGGGCAGGTGTGCTGAAAGCGGGCCAGCCGCAGCCGGAATTGTATTTGCTTTCGGAGGTGAACAGTTCATTGCCGCAGGCGGCACAGAGGTAGGCGCCTTCGGCGAAGAATTCGTCATACTTGCCGCTGAAAGCGGGTTCTGTGCCCTTTTCTCGCAATATCCGGTATTGTGCGGGCGTGAGGGCCCTTCGCCACTCGGCGTCGGTTCTTACTGTTTTTTCTGTCTTATCAGACATGTTGGAATCCCCCAAATCTTTGGCGCCAGTACTTGTTTCGTGCTGATCCGGTTGTGGCAGGGGCTTGTTGTCGCAGCCGCAGGCCAGGAAGAACACCGCGCCTGCAAGGACGCAGGTCGGCGCCACGCTAATTCTCGACATGACTTATACCTTTCCAAATGCTTGTTGCCGGCACTTTGACGTCCCAATTGGGGGCGTCTTGTCCTTAATTTACGAATTGTCGCGGCGGCGGGTTCGTTTGTCAAGGACTCTGTCATGGTGGCAGGGTTTGGGGGGCGGGCTGCAATTTTGCCAGTGTCGTCCTAATGGGGCGGGAAAACGTAAGTGTTTGCGACTACAGTGCTTATGTCTTTATCGTTGTGTTATAGGGCGGTTGGCACGTCATTTGCTACTTATGTCGGAAGGTGATATTGCAGTTATTGCTGGGTTTTGATGACGTTGAGTGAAATAAATGTGTTAGTGAGCCACGGCGACTGGGAGTGGTCGAAGGCTGTCGAGGAAACGCTTGTCCCTCGGGGCATAAGATCGATGATTGCCTCCAGTGCGGGTGAGGCGGTAGACATTCTGGCGCAAAGCCGTGTTCACATGGCGCTTGTGGATATTGATTCTCAGGTGGTCAACGGGCTAAGTATTGTCCGGGCCGTCCGCGGATACGAGCCGATGTTGCCGTGTATTATGGCGTCGGCGCAATGTGAGCGTCCGATGTTGAGCCGGGCGCTTGAACTGGATGTTTTCAGCGTGATAGCCAAACCCGTTGATATGCTGATATTGCAGAGGCAGTTGAACCTGCTGTTTATCAAGAACTATAACAGTTACGTTTTCAGTGAATAATCAGGAATTGTTGTTTTTGAAAGGAGCAAAGAGAAAATGAAGATCCGACCATTGGCTGACCGAGTGATTGTCAAGCGCCTCGAGGCAGAGAGTGTAACGGCCGGGGGCATTGTGCTGCCGGACAGCGCTCAGGAGAAGCCGCAACGGGGCAAGGTTGTAAGCGTAGGCGCAGGTAAGATTCTGGACGACGGGAGCCTGGGCAAGATGCAGGTCAAGAAAGGCAACTCGGTGCTGTTTTCCAGCTACGCCGGCTCGGAAGTAAAGATCGACGGCAAAGAGTATCTGATCATGAACGAATCGGATATTATGGCGATCCTTGCCGATTAGTGAGGAAGACTTTGGTGACGTACCCGCATTTTGTGGCGGGTCATAGAAAAACAGACAGGAGACAGACATGGCAGCAAAAAAGATAGCCTTTGAGAATGAAGCCCGTGCGGCCATTCGCCAAGGTGTGAAGAAATTAGCGGCGGCGGTTAAGATTACGCTGGGTCCGTGCGGCAGGAATGTGATACTAGAGAAGTCTTACGGCTCTCCGACGGTCACCAAAGACGGCGTAACCGTCGCCAAGGAGATCGAACTGGAGGACACGTTTGAGAACATGGGCGCCCAGATGGTCAAGGAGGTTGCGTCGAAGACGTCGAGCGTAGCGGGCGACGGCACGACGACGGCGACTATTCTTGCCGAGTCGATTTACGACGAGGGCCTCAAGAATATTACGGCAGGCGCCAATGCGATGCAGGTCAAGCGCGGTATCGACAAGGCGGTCGAAGCCCTGGTGGATGAGCTTGCGAATATGGCGACTGTGGTCAAGTCGAGCAAGCAGATTCAGCAGGTTGCAACGTGTTCCGCCAACCAGGACGAAGCCATCGGCAAAACCCTTGCCCAGGCGATGGACAAGGTGGGCAAGGACGGCGTTATCACTGTCGAAGAGGGCCAGTCGCTGGAGACGATCGTGGATCTTGTCGAAGGCATGCAGTTTGACAAGGGATATCTCAGCCCGCACTTTATCAATAACGTCGAAGATATGACCGTCGTGTTGGATAAGCCGTACATCCTTGTTTTCGAGAAGAAGATCAGTACGGTCAAATCGTTGGTTCCGCTTCTGGAGCAGGTGTCAAAGAAGGGGCGTCCACTGCTGATTATCGCCGAGGATGTCGAGGGCGAGGCGCTGGCTACCCTGGTTGTCAACAAGCTTCGGGGCGTGCTGCAGATTGCAGCGGTAAAGGCGCCGGGTTTCGGCGATCGGAGAAAGGCGCTGCTGCAGGATATCGCGCTGTTGACCGGCGGGCAGGCGATCTTCGAGGATCTGGGGTTGCAACTCGAGAACCTGGAGTTGAGCCAGTTGGGTCAGGCCAAGACGATCACGATCGACAAAGACACCACGACGATTATCGAAGGCGCCGGCGATACGACGGAGATCAAGGGCCGTATCGAGCAGATCAAGAACGAGATTGAGATCTCGACGAGCGATTATGATATTGAGAAACTACAGGAGCGTCTGGCGAAACTTGCCGGCGGCGTTGCACTGATCAAGGTCGGCGCAGCGACCGAAGCCGAGGTCAAAGAGAAGAAGGCGCGTGTCGAAGATGCGCTGCATGCGTGCCGGGCAGCGGTCGAAGAAGGTATCCTGCCGGGCGGCGGCGTGTCGATGCTCAAGGCCCTTGGCGTTCTGAAAAAAGTCAAAGGGACCGAGGATGAAAAGATCGGCGTTGACATTGTTCGCCGGGCGGTGCTGGCCCCCATCAAACAGATTGCAGCGAATGCGGGCCTTGACGGTTCGATTGTCGCGCAGAAGGTGTTGGAGTCCGAGGAAATCAACTTCGGTTACGACGCTATGAAAAAGCAGTACGGCGACATGATCAAGTTCGGTGTAATTGTTCCGACGAAAGTGGAAAGGATAGCGCTGCAAAACGGCGCGTCGATCGCTTCGCTGCTGCTGACGACGGACGCGATTGTCAGTGAGATTCCCGAGAAGAAGGAAATGCCTCCAATGCCGCCGGGCGGCGGAATGGGGATGTAATGTAAGTTTTGTGAGCGGGCCCCGTTTGACGGGGCCCGCTTTTTGTAAGCAGGGTTTGCCTTTAGAGAAAGGATGAAAGAATGGTTTTCAGATTCTATTCAAATCAGCTCTCGCAGGCGACCAAGGGGGTGGCGGCGTGGATTTTCATGGCAGGGCTTTTCCTTGTCGGATTCGGGCTGCTTGTCATTCTTTTGCAGGACGTGTTTGTGTTCATTGCGGCGGGGTTGTTTTTTCTGTTCGGCTTCTGGGTGATGGTCTATGCGGCAAAGTTGTACCTTGCGGCCCGGCGGATGGGTAAAGATGCCCATGACGAGCAGACCGAAGCCTACCGAGAGAACGTGAAGGTTCGGATTGAGCATCGCGAGATATAGGTCACAGGTGGGGGCGGGTAAACCGGCACTGCTGCGCCGCCAATAGACCAGACCATCCACCTCGTACGTGTTTAGCCCGAATACGGGGGTTATTCCTGCAAGTGATTTCCTGCCTCGAGATCGAGAAGTCTTTTTTTGAGGTTTCGGCCGCCGGGGGCGGAGAAGTTTCCGAGCGAGCCGTCGGAGCGGATTATTCGATGGCAGGGTATAATCAGGGGAATGGGGTTTTTGGCCATGACCGAGCCGACGGCGCGGACGGCATTGGGGGCATGGGCAAGCTGGGCAAGTTGGGCGTAGGAGGCGGTTTGCCCATAGCCGATTCTGCCGCAGACCGAAAGCACCTTGCCGGCGAAAGCTGAAAACTCGCCAAGATCGACAGGTACACATACAAAATCAGCACACTCACCTGCAAAATAGGCCCTTATCCTCTCCTGTAATCCGACAAACAGGCCGCTGTCGTGTCGCGCCTGCGGCCAATGAGCCAGAAATATCTGTTCGGCTTTGCTTCGGCTTGAAACCGGCAGAAACGTGCGTGTAAGCGCCTCCGGTGTGCCCATCAGGCCGAAATAACCCCAATTAGTACGGAAAATCGTGTATCTGATGTCTTTAGCCATCTTCCCTAAAGCCCTACTTTGCCATTGTGCTTCTGCAGAACCGCACGGCCCGTTTGCCGTAACATATACGTCCCGGAGGAGATAATGTCAATTTTTCGGGGGTTAAAATTGAAAAATATATAAGCATTTTCATTGACGCCTCTTGTGTTTTATGTTAAATAAAAGGGTTTCCCTAAAATCGGGATGGTGTACTCAAGGATTGTATGGTTTTAATAGAACCTCCTTTACGGTGTCTTTAGATATGGCGATTGAAGATTTAAGAAGAGAGATTGACCGGCTTGACGCCAAGCTCGTGGAGCTTCTCAATGCCCGAGCCAAAGTCGTTGTAGAGGTCGGCAAGCTGAAAAATGAGACCCAGGCGCGGGTGTACGCGCCCGCCCGGGAGAAGGAGGTCTTTGACAAGATCAGCAGGGAAAACAAAGGGCCCCTGCCGGCGAAGACGCTGTGCGCGATCTGGCGTGAACTGATGAGCGGTTCGTTTTGCCTGGAGCGTCCTTTGCGAATTGCGTATCTGGGCCCCAAGGGCAGTTTCAGTCATACCGCGGCGATGCTGAAGTTCGGCCAGAGCGTCGAATATGAGGCGGTGCCGGATATTCGCGCGATTTTTGATGAGGTGGGCAAAGATCACTGCGATCTCGGCCTTGTTCCGATAGAGAATTCGGCAGGCGGCGGTGTTCGCGAGTCTCTGGACGCCTTCATCGATACCAGTGTGATGATCTGCGGCGAGATTCACATGGCGATCCATCACAACCTGCTAGCTAACTGCGGACTGGATGAGATCGAGAAGGTTTACTCGCAGCCGGAAGTGGTTGCCCAGTGTCGCAACTGGCTCAATACCACTCTGCGGGACAAGCAGATTATATCCGTGGCCTCGACCGCGAAGGCGGCCGAAATGGCCGCAAAAGAACCGCGAACCGCTGCGATCGCCTCGACTGTGGCGGCGGACATATACGGTTTGAAGGTGATTTGTGCAGACGTCGAGGATGTCGGCAATAACATAACTCGCTTCCTTGTGATCAGCACGGAAGACGCCCAGCCGACGGGCGACGACAAAACGATTATCCTGTTCAGCACCGCACACAAGACCGGCGCGCTGGTCGATGTGCTGAGCATGTTCAAGGACCACGGAATCAACATGACGAACATAGGCTCCAGGCCCAATAAGAAGCGGGAGTGGGAATACTACTTCTTTGTCGATTTTCTGGGTCATAAGGACGACGACAACGTCAAGAAGGCGTTGGGGATTGCCCGGCAGCACTGCTTGCAGCTTTCCATATTAGGCAGCTTTCCGAGGAGTACGACAAAGGTGTAGGGCAGCGGGATTCAAAAGCAATAGTCCTTACAGGGAGAACCATAATGACAAGACCGTTTATTGCGGGCAACTGGAAAATGAATACGGACGCCGCAGGCGCCGCGGCGCTGGCGTCGGGACTTGTTGATGAACTCAACGGTATCGACGGTGTGGATGTTGCGGTCTGTCCGCCGTTTGTGTATCTCCAGGCGGTTGCAGAAGCGCTGGCGGGCTCGCAGATAAAGATGGGGGCGCAGGATGCGTATTTCGAGGACAACGGGGCTTTTACCGGTGAGATCAGTTGCCGGATGCTCGCCGATGTCTGCTGCAGTTATGTGATTGTGGGTCATTCGGAGCGGCGTCATGTGATCGGCGAGACCGATGAGTTGATTAACAGGAAGCTGGCCGCAGCGATTGCCGGCGGATTACAGCCGATTCTGTGTGTGGGAGAGTTGCTGGAGCAAAGAGAAGCCGCCCAAACCGACGCCGTGGTAGCCGCGCAGGTGAAGAAGGGGCTTGCCGGGGTAACGCCGGAGCAGATGCGGGTGGTAACGGTTGCATACGAACCGGTGTGGGCGATCGGCACGGGCAAGACCGCGACGGCGCAGCAGGCCCAGGAGGTTCACGTGATGATACGCCGGCTCCTGGCCGAGTTGTACGATGAGTCGATCGCCGGGCAGACACGTATTCAGTACGGGGGCTCCGCCAAGCCCGCCAATACGGCCGAATTGATGGCCAATCCTGATGTGGACGGGCTGCTGGTGGGCGGTGCGAGTCTTAAGGTTGCAGATTTCGCCACGATGGTCAAGACCGTGGCATGACGTTTTGCAGGAAAAATAAAGTAACATTTGCGGGGTAAAGAAATGATCAATTTACCGCTGTTAGCGAAGGTGCCGTTCATAATGAATGTTGTGATGGTGGTGTGGGTGTTTGTTACAATCGCCCTGATTCTTATTATTCTGATTCAAAAGGGCAAGGGCGGCGGTTTAAGCGGCGCCTTCGGCGGTTTGGGGGCCGGCGGACTTCTGGGCACCAAAACAGGCGATTTCCTGACGTGGGTAACGATCTGTTTTGTGGTTGCATTTCTGGGTCTGGCGGTGCTGATGGTCAAGTATTACAAGCCGATCCCGCCGGAGGACCTCATGGGCCCGACAACTACAACGAATTTGGAGGGTGCGCTGCCAACGGGAGCGGGCGCAGGGGCAACCGGTGGTGAAGCGACCGAAACACCCACGACGACCACCGGTGGCGAAGGTACTACTGCACCCGGTGCGTCAACGGGCGAAACTGAAGGCGCCGGCGAGCGACCATCGGGCAATGAACCGACGACGCCCGGGGGAACCGCCGCGGAGTCGGGCGGGACAACCGAAGAATAGTTACTGGGTGAAAACACCGATTATGATCAGCAGTATGACAGGTTTTGGCGAGGCATCGGCTGAGGTGGACGGTATCGTCTACACGGTCGAGATACGCACAGTCAACAACCGCTATTTCAAGCCGCATCTGAGGCTGCCCGACATCGTGGCGTATCTGGAAGTGGATATAGAAAGGCTGCACCGCAAGAACATTCATCGGGGTGCGGTGAATTACTCGCTTCGGATGAAGAATGTGTCCGGTGAGGCACTGTTCGAGATTGACGACAATGCGATGGGCGTGTATCTGCAGAAGCTGTCCGCCATCGTTGGCGAGAGCAAAGTCGTCTGTCGCGTGGACCTTGCCGGGATGCTGGCCCTTCCGGGGATTGTTCAGCCGGCCAGTCCGGACAGCGCCCAGAGCGAGAAGATGAAGCAGGCGATTGTGCGACTGACCGAACAGGCGATTGACCGGCTCAAGGAAATGCGCGCCCAGGAAGGCAGGGCCCTTGCCGACGACATGATCGCCAACTGCCAGGTGATCGAAGAAAAGCTGCGTTCGATCCGCGGTCGCGCCCAAACGGTCGTGCAGGAATATCACAGCAAGCTCGAAAAGAGGGTCTCGCAGCTTCTTTCGGACGGAAAGCTGAAGATTGATGAGGAAACATTAGCAAGGGAAGTTGCCATTTTTGCGGATCGTTGCGATATTTCCGAAGAGATCACGCGGTTGGACTCGCATCTGGAGCAGTTTACAAAATGCTGTCGCAGCGACGGCCATGCCGGGCGGCGGCTGGATTTCATCAGCCAGGAGATGTTGCGTGAGGCCAATACGATTGCAAGCAAGGCCTCCGATGCACAGATATCTCAGTCGGTTATCGATGTCAAATGCGCGATTGACAGGATCAAAGAACAGGTTCAAAACGTGGAGTGAGGGCGCACAGCATGAACAGAGCTGAGTGCAAAGGCAAGTTTGTGATCGTCAGCGGTCCTTCGGGAGTGGGTAAGAGCACGATCTGTCGGGCCGTGGTTGAGCGGACAGGCGCCTCTCTCAGTTTGTCAATGACGACCCGACCGAAATCGGCAGTCGAAATTGACGGTAAGGATTACCGATTTGTCAGCCGTGATGAATTCGAACGGCGCATCGAGAAAGATGAGTTTCTGGAGTATGCCGACGTGTTCGGCAACTATTACGGTACGCCGCGAGAAAATGTTCGGGCCGCTTTTGACGACGGCAAGACGGTCATTCTTGAAATCGACGTACAAGGCGCCTTGAAGGTCAAGCAGATTTGTCCGGAAGCAGTGATGGTTTTTATATTGCCGCCAAGCCAAAACGACCTTGCCGGGCGAATGAACGGGCGCGGACGCGGTGAGGATGAGGCGACGGCAAGGTTGCGGCTGGATACAGCAAGCACAGAGATCGCAGCCGCCTGGCAATACTACGAGAATATGGTGATCAACGACGATCTTGAACAGGCGATCAATGAGGTAATCGGGATTATTGAAGGCAAAACCGGAGACAATAAATGATAGAAGAACTAAAAAGCAGGGACATTATTAACAAAGTCGGGGGGCGATTCAGACTGTCGTCGCTGGTGCAAAAACGGATGCTGGAGTTGATGCAGGGCAGCCGACCGCTGATTGAGGACACCGATGGCAAGACACAGATGGAGATTGTTATCGATGAAATCAAGCAGGACAAGATCGGTATCGACAACAGCCCCAAACAGACCGAGACGATGCCGCCTCTTATATGAGGATAGACGGTCATGGCCGATCATGGAAACAGATTGGAGGGTGTCAGTGTCCTCCTGGGTGTGACGGGTGGCATCGCTGCGTATAAAGCGGTCGATCTGGCAAGCAGGCTGACGGCAGCCGCAGCCGACGTCCGCTGCATCATGACACGGAGCGCATGCAAACTCATCAGGCCCAAGAGCTTCGAGGCAGTGACGGGTCGGGCGGTATTTACGAAAATGTGGTCGGGCCCTGAAGAGTTCAGCATAAGCCATATCAATCTCGCCGATGCCGCCGATATTGTCGTGGTCGCCCCGGCGACGGCGAATATCATCGGCAAGGTCGCAAACGGAATCTGCGACGACCTGCTGAGCACAACATTGTGCGCCTGCTGGGACAAGCCGGTGTTGATAGCGCCTGCGATGAACTCCCGGATGTGGGCAAATCCAGCAGTGCGGGAAAACGTCGAGATTCTGCACCGGATGAAGTTTGAAATGATCGGCCCGGAGACAGGCCGCCTGGCCTGCGGTACGGAGGGTGTGGGCAGGATGGCCGAACCCGCCGACATCCTTGCCGCCATCGAACAGATCGCATCACAAATCAAAAAATCATAGTATTTGGCGGAATAACAATGCGAATTCTTGTTACAGCGGGCGGAACACGTGAGTATATCGATCCCGTGCGGTTCATATCGAATGCAAGCACCGGCAAGATGGGTTATGCGATAGCTCGGACGGCGGCGGCGCGAGGGCATATTGTGACGCTGATTACCGCGCCGACGGCAATGAAGACACCGTCTCACGTGGACACGGTAAATGTCGTAACGAGCAGGGAGATGTTCGACGCCGTGAAGGACAACTTCGACCAATGCGATTGCCTGATCATGGCGGCGGCGGTTTCGGACTATGCTCCGGTGCGGACATCGAAGAAGAAGATGAAGAAGTCCGCCTCTGACCTGACGGTCAAGCTAAAGCCAACAAGTGACATTCTGGCCTGGGCGGGAAAAAACAAGAAAGGGCGAATCGTCGTTGGCTTTGCCCTGGAGGACGAGAAACTGCTTGAGCGCGCCGAACAGAAGCTCACCGACAAAAACCTCGACATGATTGTCGCTAATTCTCTGTCGTCAATCGGCACAGACGCCGCAACGGTCCACATCAAGGCTATCGACAGAGGCTGGCTGACCATTCGGGATACCCCAAAAAGAAAGATAGCCACAAAGATAATCGGCCAGGTCGAGGCGATGAGCATCAGGAGACGAGAATCTTCATGACCAGGCCGCGGAGAGCGGTCCCGCGAAGTCGGCGCCGTAGCACGCTGGCAACTAACGGCAAGGGTTTTGCTCGTTGACAGTTGCATGCGCCCGCTGGCTCATGATATGTGATACAACCATGTCAATTTATTGTGCCAGGCGAGGGTGGTGATGCTTGCCAGTTTTCGTGGTCGTTTCCGTAGTCGGCTAAGACTTTGCGGTGCAGGGAATGTCCCAGGCCGCCGGGAGAGTCGCCGTCAGCACTTACAGGCCAGGGGTCAATGATTTCCCAAGGTTCCGGATGCGAGCCATCACTGTAGTTTACCCTGTCTATTCGTATTTCGGGCACTTCAAATGTGAGCGGGTCAGGCGCACCGGGCTGTATCAGCGTCACTTTCTCTCCGCCGTTATCGAGCTTACCGTCAAGGAGATCACCGTCGTCGTACGGTCCGTAGATGTCTATGCTGCCGGGGATGCTGTATGTCGTACGGAACTGCGCCGGGTCGCCGCGTGTGACCAGGATGGTCTCGTTGGCGGAAAGCGTAACGCCCAGCGGGAAAGTATACTTTACACCCTTGATCTGCCATGTATTTGCCGGGTTGGCCGGATCATAAAGGTCAACCGTGCTGCCGGTGAGATTAGTCAGTTCAATGTATTCGGCATCAGAGTCGGCGTCGGGATCCTGCGGATTATACATAAGCTCACTTATCACTACCGGGCCGATGATCGGGTCATTGTTGTTCGCACCTTCCTTGGTAACCGTCTGCAGCCGGACAAAGTCATCTGACGTGTCGCTCTTGAAGTACATGCCGATAGACACGCCATTTTCCGCAGCGCCAAAGTTTTTCTGCTCGGTACTGTACTGACCCGTGAGTACACCGCCGGCGCCGGAAGTAAGGTAGACGTCCTCGCCATGTTCGTCCAGGCCGAACTGTACGTTAGAGCCGGGGTCGTCGGGGTCTCTAAAATCATTTTCAGAGTCAAAGACAACGTAGCTGTTGGATGAGATCACGGCACGTGGGTCATTATCAGCTATCTCGTACTTTTTCAGATTGCTTGTGCTGTCGGAGAGGAACCAGCCGCCGATATATACGGGCGATCCGGTCCTGTTCCATATTTCTATCCAGTCGCCATATACAGGGTCGTTGGTATGGGTCATTATCTCGCTGATTACAATCGAATCCGGGTCGAGAATCGTATCGGGATCGTCCTGGCCGGGTGAGCCGCCGATCTCTGCGCTTGGCCACCAGCCGCTCTTGCTGTCCCAGGAGTCCAGGTCGGGATTGTCAACGTCTTTGATCGTGAGGGAAAAGCCAAGTCCGTCTGTGATTTCAAACCAGTTGTCATTGTAGTCGAACTCGATGATGGTGGAGTTTGTCATGTCTTCGAGCTTGACGTTTTCACCGCCGTTGCCGAGTTGGCCGCTGTAGGGACCGAATACGGCTGTGCCTCCGGGTACGTCCTGATAGTATGCGACGAAGGCGACGGGGTCCTTTGCGAGGATGATGTATTGCTGACCGCCGATGATTGTCCCGGGTGGGAAGTCATAGGTGATTCCCTCGGTGAATCTGACGCCGTTGAGTGTCAGGGGATCGGGGCCAATGTTTTTGAGTTCGATGTATTCGAGCTGCTCCGGGTCGCTGTATCCGCCGTCGTCGGCGGGGTGGTACATCATCTCGGATATTCTGAGGTATCGCTGTGTATCGCTGGGGTCGCCCTGATATGTTCTTGCGTGTACGAGCGTGTCTTCTTTGTCGTAGAGGTTGATTGTTTCTCCCCAACTGGAGAGGTGCCCCTTGTAGTTGCCCTGTACGAAGTGGCCCTGGTTGCCGGTTGGGCTGGTGGGTCGGGCACGGAATGCGGCTACGTTGGGTGAGACGTATATGCTCGAACCTGCGGGTATTACTGTCCCGGCCAGGAAAGTGTGTCTGACAGCGTCTGTGAGCTTCCAGCCGGAGATGTCCACGGCGTATGAGTTGGGGTTGTCGAGCCTGATGTATTCCTCGTCCTGGTTGAATGTCGGTGGCGAGTGTTCGACGTATGAGTCAATGATGACGACGGGGCTGTCGGGCTGGGCGTTCGGTATTCTTGCGGAATACGAGTTTGCGATGGGGTAGAGGTTTGCCCGGTCGACGTTGTGTGTGACGAAGAGGTGTGTTCTTCTAACGGCGAGGTAGCCATCTTTTATGATGTTTATTGCGTCGAGGAAGGTCTGTCGCCTGGGGTAGCCGCCCTGTCCGCCCCAACTCCAGTTGTCGGGGCCGAGGAGCCATCTCTGGGCGTCTTCGGCGACGGTTGCCTGCATTTCTGCGACCATTTCATCGAGGCGTTTTTCAATGACGAGCTGGTCGTATGGCGTGCCGGGGGCTTTGAGGATTTCATCCATTAGGGTGCGGAGTCTTCGGAGGTACATTTCGCGGAACGTGGTGTCGTTGAGGAGTTTGTCGGTGAGACGGTTCCAGAAGCCGTTCCACTCCTGACAATCTGCCTTGCCGATGAAGGGGTGGGAGGGCTTGACATTTGCGGATCTGCCCGACACCTGGTCGTCGGCTGCGTAGATGTAGTCGAGATAGGAGGAGCCTGTCCAGTTCGAGCCCCATGTAAGGTCGTGGTCCCAGGGCATGAAGAACCATTCGCCGGTTCCTTCGGTATCGCGGTACAGATAGTGGTTTTTGTGCGGGTGGTCGTTCTGGTGGGTGAAAACCGTCCCCACGAGATAACCGATCATCCTTGGCATGTCGATTGCGTCGAAGATGTAATTGTGCCTTGCGGTTCCGGACTGGTTCATACCGTTCATGAATGCGGAAAGGTCGGCGGTTCCTTCCCATTCTCTGGTTTTCTTTTCGCCGGAGGGGGAAGTGAACGTGTTGTACATTTTATATAGAGCGCCTCTTGGGTCGAGTCCTTCGCGTTCGAGCATCTCTTCTTCGGGCTCTTCTATGAATGCCATGAGGGCGAAGAACTGTCCGTTTCTGTGTGTTCTCATGGGGAACGAATAGCTCCCGGGGCAACCGCATCTGTCGTAGAATTCGAAAGCGAGGGGCTGTCTGAGGTATGCCTTGTCGCTGTAAGTGTGGTTCAGGTTGAATTCGTCGACCTTCGGGAAGTCGCGGTGATAACGGAACTTGTGTCCCGTGTTGAAGTTGAATTTGAAGTGGGCCTTCCTCATGCCGGAGGTGGTGGATGCGGTGGCGGTGCTTCCGCCGCGGTTGTGAATCCACATATTGTCGTAGAACAGGCCGTCATAATAGACGGATGCTCTGGCGCCGCTGTTGCCTTCGGTGCCGGAGGGATTGGTCGTAAACCACTCGATTGTGGGAAGCAGGCTTTCGGTTGACGGGTCCACAATGACGGTTCCGCTATACTCCGCCGAGTCGTTTGGGTAAGGGAACAGTGGACATCTCGAACTCCTGCCCTGCACGTCGGATGCGGTTACGTACCAGCGAACCATCTGGCCGGGCCCGGAAGCGTTTGCCGGGATTGTCGCGGTGTAGATTCCGTCACCCGCTGCGGCATCGTCGCCGGCGCCGTTGTCAAACATCTGAAGGCTGACTTCACTGTTGTACATGACGCGGTAATGCAGCGTAACGGTGTCAATCGGGACGAGAGCTTCTTCGATGTTCGCCGTGATTGCAAGGTACTGGTTGTTCGCCGGTCGCGGAGGATTGTCGGTCATATCGATAATGGACGGTCCCGGATTTGCAAACGCAGCATCGTTGGCGGCGCCGGGGGTGGGTGTTGAGAAATATCCTCTGGTCATCGCTCCAACATCGATTGTTTCATTTCGCACGACGGCAAGTTGCGGCAGTATGAGAAGGTCGGAGCTGTCTGTCTGCCAGTTGAGTCCGTGTATGGCAAGGACATTGGCGCCTTTTCGGAGCAGTCCCCTGTATACGGTGATGTCAAACTCCTGTTGCACCACGGCCACGCCGTCATCGCGGTTGCCGGATGCTCCGGAGTCCCAGGTAAGTTGCTGTACGTCGGGATTGTTGTCCTGGGCGACGACATTTGCCCCGTTGAGATAGGCGACGAACCCATCTTCGAATCTCATCCTGAGGGTGAGTGTGTCAATCGAGTCGACATCTGTAACTTCAAATGGGATACGTACATACACGGTTTCATTTACGTTTTCCATGGCCAGCACGTCCAGGCCGATGTACGGGGTGTAAGTCGGATTGATGTCATAGCCGATGCCGGTTTGCCCCGTCAGCCATCCTGATTCGACGAAGTCGACCTCGGTCCACGTCAGGCCTAATGAATCGTCGGTTGGTATGTATGCGGTTGCGGGGATGTGTTCTTCTATCAGGACGGTTTGGGATACAGTGGTCGAACCGCTCAAGCCGAAAGAAATATGCGGATATTGCTGTGGGTAGTTGTCGTAGTCGTAAACGGCGGTTTCGCCTTCGTCGTCGGGCTTTACGAGTGCGAGGTACTCTCCGGTGCCCTGGAGCATGAAGTCGGTGTGTAATTCGCTGTCGGGGTCGCGTCTGTTCTTTCCGGATGCGAAAACGACGAGATAGCCATCGGCCCCGATGGTCACGTCGGGGAACTTCCATCCGGTGAGGTCGTTTTTGGAGTTTGTGAGATACCATCCGCGGAGGTTTACGGCTGCGCCGGCGAGGTTGCGTATCTCGATCCAGTCGGAGGACTCCCCGTCTTCGTCGAGGAGTTCGCCGGCGGTAAGCGGTGCAGTGGATTTGTTTACCGCGACAAACTCGTTGATTACGATTGACAATGTGCCGATGTTTCGCCAGTTTTCTGCCATGACGGCGAGATCTGCGACATCTACTTTGTTGTCGTTGGTGAGGTCTGCGACAGGCGTAGTGTCGTCGAGCCAGTTGTCTGCGAGTATCAGGAGGTCATCGAAGTTGACCCGGCAGTCGCCGTTGAGGTCGGCGGGAATGCAGGGTCTTGGCTTTGCGCCTGTAGAGAATGACCATGTGTCTCCTTCGGTGATCTTCTGGTCGTCGATGTATGTGTCAATTCGCCAGTTATAGATGGTCAGTTCGTCTGTGATGTGGAGATTATTGTAAGCGGGCAGGTCGACCTGTCCGATTTCCGTCAGAGGGAGGGATGTTCCAGTGTAGACTTTGTAATGTGTGGCGAACGAGTCGCCTGTCCATGCGAGGTCCACAAGGCCTATGCTTAAGCCCGCGGCGGCGTCGACGGGTACGGGGTCCGAGGCTTTTCCGCCTGTAATGAAGGACCAGAGTTGCCCGGGATACGTTTGACCGCCGACTACTATATCGACGCGCCAGTAGTATTCTGTGGCGTAGTCAAGCTGGGGGTTGTAAGAGGTCTGCGTGTAATTGAGGAGTTCGACGTCCCATGAGTCGGGGTCGGTTCCGAAATAGACGTTGAACTTCTCACCGGAAACGTATTCTGTCTGCCATGTCAAGCCACCGGAGGGGTCGACGTGGACGGCATTGTTTTCGGGGTAGGGGTTTATGACGCCGATGGAGGATTCGATTTCGACGTTGTCGATGAAATTCTGTGCTCCTCCGGTTACGGTAAACTGAATCCACAAGGGATCGCCGGGGTCAAAGCCTGCGCCGGAGTTGAGGGTGACTGTCGCGGGCGCTGTGCCTGTGTATGAGACGGGCTGGGAGGTGAAGGGATTGATCGTAATGCTGTCGACTTGGGAAGCGCCTACGGTTGCGAGGGTTACGGCGTCGGCGGCGTTTGCGGGGTCTCCTCCGACCCATATTGATATCTCGAGCTGGCCCCATTCCCTGCCTCCGCGGTGGCCCAGGAGCAGATTAATTTCATATTCCTGCTGTGTGTCCCATGTTCCGAACTGCTGATAGACAACTCCGCCGTTTCCGATTCCGCACCACTGGTCTCCGTAGGGTGTCAGGGGGAAGTCGCCGGCGAGTTCGTGTTCTTCCCATGTCCATCCGTAATTGTACCATGTTTCAACGCCGGGTCTGTAAGAGCCGGAGGCAAGTTCGTAATCTTCAAAGCTGGCGTTTTGCAGAGGCGGATCGAACAATGCCCCATAACTGTTTGTGCACAAGGCAAGGATGAGCAGAGCAAGAATGATCACTGCTGATCGCGTTGTGTCAACGGCAAGATTGACAGTACCGGGATTATGGGACAATTCTTTGATATTCATACTGACAGCCTTTTGTCCTACTTAGTTCTACGAAGATTCACCTACGAAGTTCTTGTGAACAAATTAGTCCGCGTTATATCGGTCATATAATGCGAAGGGCTTTGGCGAAAATGCCAAAGCCCTTCGTTTATTATCACATTACCGCTTCAAAGATGCCTGACAAACGAGATTAGAGACACCTGTCAGCGGGCATCCTGTTGCAGTCGAGCCACTTGGCCGCGAAGGCGGCGAAGTCATTGAGGCCCACCTTGCAGTCGGGTACGCCTTCCGGTCCGGTGACATCGAACTCAAGTTCGCCGGGGTCTACGCAGATGGTATCGGCGCCGGGCATAATACCGAAGAATTCCGCTGCGACTTCGAATCCGTCGAGAGCGTAGTTCCAGATCTTGACCTCGTCGAGCAGGCCGACGTAAGCTGTGGCCCCGGCGGTGGTTTCTGCACCGAAGAACAGGGGCTCATCATGAAGGGTCAGGGCATCGAAGTTCGGACCCGCCTCGGCCTTGTATTCGCCGTCGACAAAGATCTCGCCCATTCCCGTCTGGGCGTTGTATGTGCCCACGACATGGTGCCACTCGCCGTCGTTTAGTTCGACATTGCCCGAAAAGAGGTCGCCGAGGGACTCTCGCATGCTACTAACGGCACTGCCCACACCGTTGTGGGTGAGGATGATACCCTTTTTTCCACCGGCTGTGGACTGCTTGGTGACATATGCACCCCAAACTTCGCTCTGGGTGGTTTTTACCCATGCGCTGATTGAGTAGCCCTGCGGATAGAAGTTGAAGTCCTCAGCGCTGTTGTCAATCACTATCACGTTCGGGTCGCCAAGGAACTGCCATGCCTGGCCGGAGGCCGCGTCGTCGGTGAAGTTATTGGAGGCTACAACGCCTGCGTGTGCGGCATTGTCTTCGCTGACGAGATCGCCCTCAAAGTCCCAGTAGCCCATTCTCCGCTTGATGGTGAGATAGGCGTCTCTTGTGTAGACGTCGCCTGCATCGTTGTTGACTTTGCAGTAATAGATACCTTCGTCGCCCGCGGCAAGCGTTGCGCTCGGGATAGTGTAAGTTGAGCCGGAGCCGACTACCGCGTCATCTCCATCGTACCATATGTATGTCTCAGGCGAGTAACTGTCCACCGAAACCGAGAAGCTGGCTTCGTCGCCGTCGTCAATAACGACATCGGCAGGCTGTTCGGTAATTGTCGCCAGCAGCAGTTCGGTGTCGAAGCTCCAGGTCCTGCCTTGAATTGTCTCTGCGCCGATGATGGTGTCTACACGCCACAAGATTGTCGAATCAGAAGGTACGGTAACGGTCAGTTCGGCCGCACCGCCTGTATTGCCTATGTACTCGAGTACGCCGTCTTTGTCGGCATCGACATAGACCTCGTAGTCATCGACAGCAAGAGGTGCATAATCGTTGTCGACATCGACACTTCCCTGCCATCCGAGCAGAGTAAGCTCAGGTTCAAGTACACCGACGCCTGAGTCGCCGACTGCGGGAGAGGGTCCCCATGCGGCACGCGTATCAATCGGTTTGTAGAAACGGATGTTGTCATAGTAGTTCTTGCCGCTTTCGCCCTTGATCCGCAGCCAGAGTATCTCGCCGCCGGTGGCATCTGCAGGAATGGAAAGAACGACGCCTGCTTCGTTGACATTGGTGCTGACATTGATTCCGTCCGCCATGGTGAAGGAAGCGGTGCTAAGTTCCGTGGCGAAGCTTTCGAGCATGATGCCTGGGCCTGCACCGTCGGGGCCTGCGAACAGACTTGCAGAACCGGTTCCGAAGGCGCTGCCGGCCCGGTTTCCGATCAGCATTCTGACCTCGTATTCGGCGCCGGGTGTGACCGTTCCGATTAGCTGGTAAAAAGTACCCTCGGTTTCGGTACCCGCCCAGAGGTCAAGGTCGCTTTCCAGACCGATCTCAGACCCGACTTCCCAGAAACACCGCGTGTAGCTTCCATCGGTGTATCCCTCGTACCAGTAATCAATTTCATAACCCCACGATGGACCGTCATCGAGCGTAGCCGTTATACTCTCAAAACTGGGATTCATCAGTGAAACGTCTACAGCGAGGTCATCTCTGCCGGTCCGGTCCTTCAGTGCAGGATGGATGTCGGTTGTGAAGGTCCAGACGTCGCCGTAACGAACCACAGGATCTCCGTTGTTAGGGTCGTAAGCATCTACCTGCCAGAAATAAGTCGTCTCATAATCAAGATCAACAGGACCGTACGAGGTAACATCCTCATTATCAACAACAAGATTATTGCCGAAGTAGTCAAGGCTCAGCTCATTGGCATCCGTACCAAGATAAGCATCGTAACCGGTCGGCACATAATCCCCGG
>SDBV01003809.1_pt1 | contig 21948 bp, 16 predicted proteins | sample 2277081 | NCBI WGS metagenome assembly SDBV01 (sample SAMN10402039, study PRJNA504765) | marine sediment metagenome | isolation source: marine sediment core GS10_PC15, 223 cmbsf | place: Arctic Ocean: Southern Knipovich Ridge | collected 2010 | reverse complement strand
AGAGGCAAAATGAGTGAATCTCGGAATTTTTAAGGAGCATGAAATGAAGAAGAAAGGTTTTACACTGATCGAGCTGTTGGTCGTAATTGCGATCATAGCGATGTTGCTGGCAATCCTGATGCCGGCACTGAACAAGGTTAAACAGCTTGCTCAAAGACTGATTTGTGCAACAAATCTCAGGGGTATGGGCACCGCCTTAGCGGTCTACTCAAACGATGATAAGTATGAGCAGTATCCAAACCTAACCCTCAGAGGCGGAGTGGTGCATGACTGGGAGAGTAGCACAACTAATTGGTCAAATACTTCGCCCTACCCAAAAGACTGGACAACTCAGGGCGACCTTACGGTTTCTGCACACCTGTTTATGCTGGTTAGAGAAGCCGATGTGGATCCGAAGAGCTTCGTCTGTAAGGGCAGCGACCAACGGCCTTTTGATAATGTTCCTGACAACTTAGAATTGGTAGAATTATGGGATTTCGGCAGCCCTACATATCCTACAACACAGGCACCAACTGGCGCGAATGTTTGCGTAAGTTATGCCTACCAGAATCCTTTCGAGGTCAATGCCGCCTTGCCAGCCTTTCCCGCAAACCCAACGGCATCTTCATCAATGGCGCTTATGGCCGACAGGAACCCATACTGGGAAGACCCAGCCGTAGCTGATAGAACAATAGCAATCACTGATACTAACTATATGGGTGTGGCCGACCTGTTGAATCCAGCTGACATCCCTGACACTGTATTAAAGTGGAGAGTCCAGGGGGCTAATTCATTCGCACATAACCGTGAGGGCCAGAACGTACTGTTCAATGACGGTCATACATTGTTTCACAGGCGTCCTGACGTAGGTGTCGGAAACGATAACATCTACACCTGTTATAGTGGTGGCGCAACCCCTCCCTGGACCCAGGACCAAAGAAGACAGGGCGGGCCAAGAAACCCGTCAAACAGTTCCGGAGCTATCAGAGATAAGCGTGACAGTTATCTCGTTAACGATCCACAATATTAGTAAAAAGCCGATCGCATAATGGCAAAAACATCAAAGCCCCTTACTCTTAGTGAGGGGCTTTTTTTATGCGCACAGATCGGTGAGTAGTTTGACAAGTTTTTCGCTTAGCTTTTCGTTATTGAAATCTTTATGCACTATATCTTTACCGGCAGAGCCTAACTCCGCCCATTGTGAAGCAGAGCTTATTAGAGAATCGAGTTTTTCTGCCAGTTGGTCGACATTTTTTTCCGGAACGAGAAACCCGGACTTGCCATCTTTTACCAATTCCGGGATACCCGTATGAAACGTAGAAATAACCGGTATCCCACAGGCCTGTGCCTCCATTAGTACAACCGGTATTCCTTCCTGGTCGCCGTCTTCGGCTGTGATGCTTGTAAGGATGAAGATATGCGACTGGGCATATAACTCTATCGCCCGGTCACGGCTTACGGCTCCGGTAAAGTTGACCTTGTCTTGTAAGCCAAGGTGAGAAACCAATGCCTTTAAATGTTCTTGCTGCGGGCCTTGACCTGCAATGGTATATTGAAAGCTCGTCCCATTTTCGTCAATCTTCGAAAGAGCCTTGATCGCATATTCCTGACCTTTCTTTTCGGTTAGCCTGCCAACGGTCAAAAATTTAACCGTCTCATCCGGAGATAAGCCTCTTTCTCTAAATGGGAATTTATTGACATCAATTCCCATGTGGTGAACCGTGATCTTTTTTTGATCGCACCCGATATCGATAAGCTTTTTTTTCCAAAACTCGCTGATCGGCAAAAACATGTCCCCATACTTGAAGAGCTTATCGTAGACGCCCTTTCCATGCTTTAACAGATAACGCGAAAGATCGTAGCCGTGAAAGACCGTAACGAGCCTGGCCTTAAGACCAAATCGTTTAAGCAGGACCGCTTTACTGCCGGTTGGGCCGAAATGGCAGAAGACAACATCAAAACCCTTTCCGTAAAACTGATCTATCCAGCAAAAGTGCCTTAAAGGAGCGCCGCAGTGATCTTTAAATATTGCCAGCAGAGAATCGGAAACCTTTAAAGGCGACTTGAAAACCGCCCTGGAAATCAGGCTTACAGCCCTTTTAAATCGGTATAGTTTGCCTTTGGGTATATCGCCGGCGTAATGAACCTTGGCATTAAAACCAAGTTGGTTCAAGTTCACATCACCCGGGCTCTCTGCAAAAATTTCTACATCAACTCCAAGATCGATAAGACCGGCGATCTGGTCGATAATAAACGTCTGCGAAAGGACCGGGAAATCTTCAACTATAAAGGCTATTTTCATAAGATTCGTGTGTGCCGTTATTTCATTTTTCTCTTAATCTCCAAGAGCAACTTTGAATACACATCCAAAGGCTGAAGAGATATATTACGATCAACGCCTTCAAGAAACGAATATTTATCCAGACAAACACATGATTTATAGGCACACCTTATAGGTTCATCCGGTAAAGGGGGTAGTTCAGGGTCGAAAAAGCTTCCATGTAATTTATCCGGGCAACAGGCCGGGTAGAGGTCTCCTTTTTGATTTATCGTATAGGCGATGGAAGGGTATAAACATTTAAAATTAAACGGTGATGCGGTTTTGGTTCGATAATAAAAATCCAGTTTTGGAAGCGAGTCGCGAATAATCTTCAACTCTTCTTTAGAATACGGTTCCTCAGGATCCCAAAGCGGATTCGGGTGCAATGGTATGTTGCGTTCTAAAAAGACATCGCTTAATCGTTTGTATTCCAGAATATTTTCATGGGTCATCACGTAATTGATCAACCCGACCTTAAAACCTGAATCGATCAACATGTCGATATTTTTTATAAAATCAACCTCCGATATCTGGCTTGGATGATAAGTGCACATAAGAATTATTTTTGATAGATCAATATCCTTGTAGGGCTCCGGATCTATGGATGCATTTGAATCGATCCTGACAGTCTTAATTTCCGGGATGGCAACGAGTTGCCTAAGGAAGTCCGGCATCGCCTTACGGTCTATCATCGGTTCTCCGCCAGTTATTGTGACAGCCACTTTTTTACCTTTTGAGTGGTGTTTAAAGGCTTCAATCCACTGTTCGACAGGAAAAATATCGAAAGCGTGCGGGCCCGCCTGACCATTTTTGTCTTTTCGTCCATGCTCCATCTCACAGTATTGACAACGATAGTTACACCATGTTGTAATAAGCCACCTGAATATCACTGCGGGCTCTCCCGTTAGAGGCTTCCACCGTTCTAAGACTTTGTCGTCGAAAGGTTTTTTGGCTTTGGATGTGATATTGCGATGCAGCAAATACAAACTCGGGCGTCTGACCCAGAACAACCATGGCATCATATTAAAAAGACGACTTTTGAGTTTTTTGAGCAAAGATATAACCATATAATTCCTTTATAATCCAAGCAGCACACGTATGATCCTTGCGGGAATGCCTGGGATATTGGCAGCAAAGACTCCTGTTTTTTTCATGTCATGGTAGATGGGACATTGATAACACGGTATGCTTTCGGTCGGAGGGATCTTTCCAAGAACCACTTTCCTGGTCAGTTTGTACTTTTTACTCTTTAAGCATTGCTGAAGGCTGGTATCAAAGATGTTCCCAAAATCCGTCCACTTATTTATACAACAACCCAAAAGTTTGCCGTCCCAATTGACTTGCGGTTCGTGCCACAACTGCCTGCAGAAACTGCTATAATAGCTCTTGCCCTGCTTTTGCTTATAATCCTTTATAGACAAAAAACCAAGTTCCTTAACCACGTCACCTTCATCTCGAATCGGCGAATAGTCCGGTTGTGAGTTTAGTTTTGCATCGAATTTCATACCAAGTGAAACAGCCATTTCTTTTGCCTTTGCAAGTTCGTGCTGGTTGTGGCCAAATACAATAAAACACCAGGACAGCTTAGGAAAGTCTGTTTGATATTTCTTCTTATACTCATTGATCTTTTTGATGTTTTCGATCACCGTATCGAAATCGCCTTTTCTTCGATATTGCGAGTATATTTCCTGTGAAGCTCCGTCTATAGAAAGAGCAAGATAGTTGAATTTATATTTACACAGATTCTCCATCGTTGACTCTTTGATCGTATTGAGATTGGAACCGTTTTTAGAATCAAGCAAGACGCCTTTCTTGTAAGCATACTCGATAATACCATCAATTTCGGGGTTCAAAAAAATCTCTCCGAAATTAGACAACTCGACTTCTTTAATACAGGGATTACTTTCGATAAGCTGCTTAAAATGCTCTAATGTCAAATACCCATTGCCAATGAATTGCCTTCCGCCGGTATGCTTGCTGGGGCACTTGACGCAATCCAACTGACAAAAGCTGCAAGCTTCCAACCTCAAAAAACCAAAATCCGTGCCATATTTACAAAGATCAGATATTGCACGAATCCTTTTTTGTATTTTTTTCAACACATTCATCTCACCTATTGTACTACTATACCATGTCTAATACACAGAAAATCTTTTTTAGTTTCAAAATTCAAATTTATCATAAGACAACCAGTTCAGCAAACGTAAGCCATGTTTATTACTTTTTTCAGGAAGCAGCGTCAAAAGGTTCATCACAAGTTTAAAGTCTGCCGGTAATATATCGCCAAATCTTTTAAGGATTTCACGTGTTTCTTTAAAGTGCTTTCGGCAATATAAATTATAACTCCATTTCCTGAGTCTTTGAATAATGTACGGTTTGACATACTGCCTCATATCGTATTTTTTTGACAGTTTCAAATGTTTTTCAAACATTTCCGAAAGTGTGTTCATTGTCTTGACAGTGTCTGCACAAGCTGTTAGGCTGTCCGGCGTTTGAGAGTGATAGATGAGCAAGGGCTTATTTATATAGCCCATTGCAGGCATATTGTAGCCAATCCTCCACCATAGCTCTATCTCTTCACCGTAATTAAATCCATCCTGAAATTTCCCATATTCGTCAAATACCGACCGTTCAATCAGCATCATTCCCGGCGTAAGGCCGGCTCCTATGTTTATTGCGTCAAAACATTTTTCAAAATACGTGCTTCCGCAAAGCAAGGCGTCGATCTTTTTGGGGTCGACAAAAAACTTTTGTTGTTTCGATGAATAAAGCTCTGTTGTGCAATTGGAACCTACCCATCGAAGCGTTGGGGTTTCATTTAAGAAATCGACCTGGCATTGAAGCTTTTCGGGAAGCCATTGATCGTCGGAATCGAGAAAAGCGATCCATTTGCCTTTGGCAAGATCAATACCCGCGTTTCTGGCAGAGCTAACGCCCGCATTTTGTTGGGAAACAATTTTAATCCGCTGATCATCATACTGTTTTACCACCTCAGATCCGTTGTCGGTCGATCCGTCGTCAATGACGATAAGCTCAAAATCATTATAAGTCTGGGCCAAGACAGAATCTATAGCACGAGCTATATATTTTTCCCTGTTATACAAAGGAATAACGACGCTCACGGCTGGATCGGCTGGACTCATTTATCTCCCCGCTTTCTACCAACTATTATATGCTCGTGCGTATCGATCTTGACATAGGGTTCCAGTTGGGCCACCCATTGATAGAGCTTGTTTCGATATTTATATGGAATGGCGTTCTTTGACAAAAACGCAAACCAATAGAAAAATCTCGTAATGCAATTGAAATAGCCATCTGCTTTTTCTACAACTAAACCGTTGCGATCAAACAACTCTTTGATCTGGTCCAATGTAAATCCCATGCAAACATGTCCCCATTTCTTGTTCAATTCAATATTTTTCTCTTTGCTTGTAAATGGGAACATCACGCCGTTTTCTTTTGGGGTTGTAAGTATTAATTTCCCGCCAGGCTTTAGAACCCTTGCAACCTGTTTTATGGCAAGTTCATATTCCTCAACATGCTCTATCAGATCGAGGCAGAGAACCGCATCTGCAATATTATCTTCAAGCGGTAGTTCTAGAACCGAAGCGTTAAGAGTGTTCAATCCTTTTTGAGATGCAAGATCCAGACCTTCCTGATCAATATCAATAAGGGTAATGTCCAGATCGGACATAGTCTGTTTAAGATAGACGCTCATCGAGCCGTCAAACGAACCTATGTCGAAGACTTTATCGCCCGTTTTAATCTGGCGTGAAAGCATTTTGCTCAACGCTTCTAATCTTAATCGTGTGCCCGGCCTCATAATTTCTTGTTTACATCCCTTCTATTTGTTTTCACATAAATTAAAAACATCCAGTGCCTTTTGTTTTTGCCTGATCGCAACGGGCCTGATCGCATCGTATAGCAGCCTTGAAGCCTGCGGCCTGTTTGCGTCGAAACCCTTTACGATCTCCCAAACGTGGTCGGCTTTGAACTGATCTGTCCTTATATTATTGTGCTGCTGGTCAACGCTCATCATAAAGTCCCTGCACTTTGGCCGATACTCCAGCATGACAGAAGGGACATATCCGCACATTGCAAGGGCAACGGAATGCAGCTTCATGCCGACGAATACGCTTATTTTGCGAACAAGATCGAGATATTTTTTATAATCGTAATACTCCTGATGAATATATTCTTCGGTACCGCTTTGTTTGGCAGCAGCCAGCGTGATTTCCAAATCGTTTTTCCAGACGACAAGCCAGTGAACCTTCCAGCCGGCCTGGTTTGCAGTTTTAGCGAGCTTAACGTACTGCTGAAAAACATCGTCAGCATCGCCCCACATCTGCGAATCGCCAGAGCTTCCCAGGGCAACACCAATATTAAGGCCGATAGTTTTTTCGTGAATATCGTTTTCGTTCGGCAAAGCTTCACCAGCTAACGCCAACACCGGATCGCCAATTACTTCGACATTGGTAAAACCAACTTCGTTTAACAACTCAACCGAGATTGGGCCCCTTACGCCGACATAATCACATTTCTCTAACACCGGAACCCACTGCTTGCGTGCATCCTGCCAATCTTCGCGCCCTGTCCAAAAGGCAGGGTTTGCAACACCTGAACCAAATATAATGGAGTGCTTTGCAAGTGGAAGGCTCTTTTTAGCTCTCTGAAGTGTTGCGGGCAGCCGGTTTATTAAAGTTCCGCCACCCATGATAGAATACTGGAACACCTTAAAGAGTTTCGTAGCCAAAGCGATCTCAAAACCGTCTCTTCCAGAATATGGTATCATTCCACATTGCGGAAACAATATCTGAGCAGCGCTAAATATAGCCTCGTCTCCCAGATTGTCAAAGCCCAGCCAACCGCCCATATAAGCCATGTGCGGCTGTCGTATCTCACTGCTTTGCCGGACAAACTCGGCAACCTGTTTGGCTCTTTTAATTAATTGTTTCATCGTATGCGTTTTCAGGACCCACTTTTAAATCTACGGATTTAGATTTTAAAAAAACATTTACCTGTTCGGTAATTATATCAAATATTCCGCTTTTGAACATCCTGTCATAAATAAACAGTGTTGCGATATATGCGATAGACCCCAGGGCAGCAACAGTGAAAAACGACAGAAGCGAAATGCCTTCAAAAAATAGTTTCTTTGAAACAATGGAAACGCCCAGCATCGCCACTGTTGAAACAAAGGCAGGAAAAACAGTCGACGTGATCTTTGTGACACCACAATCAATCATTTTTTTAAAGATATACAATTCGACCGGTATTAGAAAAATACACGCGAGAAAAACAGTCAATGCAGTGCCGGTGATACCCCAAAGAGCCGTCAAAGGATAGATCATAACGAGTAAAGCCGCCAGCTTAACAATGTTGATCTTTGTCGCTATTTTCGGTTTTCCCAGAGCATAAAAGACCGGACCCATAGTAACCTTTAGCATCCTTGTAAGGCCGAGAACCGCCATAACACGCATCGGCATAACAATGCCTGCCCACTTATCGGTAAGAAAAATCGAGACGAATTCAGGCGTAAGAATAAAGATCAGTGCGGCAACGGGAAAAGCAATGATCGATGTAACCTTCAGAACCTTTACATAGGCTTCCTTTAATCGCGGAAGATCGTCCTGCAACTTCGAATAGGCAGGGAACGCGATCTGGTTTACTACCGATGCGATCTCGATAGCTGGTATATTGCAAAGCTTGTAGGCCATTTGATACAGCGCCAAGGAAGAGACGCCCAGGTAACCCCAGACGAAAAGATCGTCGCCGTCTGACATGATGAAATATATTAAAGTACCCAAAAAGACCCACTTACCAAAACTCCAGAGATGCTTTGCCTTGGCAAGATCAAATTCGAAAGACGGTTTGAATGAGAAAAGGATATAACTTAAGACAAGTCTTACTATTGATCCTGCAAGTTTTCCAGCAACCATCGCCCAGACACTTTTGTAACAGACCACAATAACGATGGTAACTACCGCATCGGTCAAAGTACCGCAAACACCGAAAATGAACTGTTTGTAAAACTGCAGTTCTTTTGCGAAATAAACGGTCGCAACATTCGTTAAAGAGTTGATGACAAGGCTTAGGCCGATCACTCTTATCAAGGACACTGTAATATCGACCTTGTCAGCCGAGACCTTCAGCATAGTGACATAGGGAGCGATAAAATATAGAACTGCATAAATAAGCAATGCCCTTACGATGCCCGCAACCCATGCAGTGTTTAGATATTGATCTATGCTCCCCTTCATTTGTATCAATGCGGAATGAAAACCTGTGTTAGTAAATGTTGTCAATATCTGCATCGTCAACATGCCAATGCCTAAAAGCCCCATGTCTTCAACCGCAAGAAATCTGGCAAGTACGATCCATCGACCGAACGATACAATTTGAACAACAAGCCTTAAAGCAAAAACCCAAAAACCGCCCTTTACGGATCTCTTGAAAAGATCCGAATGCGATTTTTCCTGCGGTTCGGAATTTGTTAAGCTATCCATTTTATCCATATGCCTTTAAGGATCATCGGTCGTTTAGCACTTGAAAACTCCTAAGCAACTGTACGATATCCAAATATACCATCAAGCCCGGCTGTCATAAAGTATAAAAAACCGATCACTACAAAATGACCAGCCTCGGTTTCAGCAGATATGTCTAAACCGCGCGCCACGGCAGTTTACTTTTCGCTAGATTGCTTTAAAATCTATGATACATCATTATAACCGGTTTCCAATTCCTCTTCGGTCGCTGTCCGGTTGAATTTAATGTCAGTATCTTTGATCATTTCATATCTTCTGCGCATCGTAGCATTATCGATTTTGTCCGTCATCGTCGACGACTCTGTATTGGGCATATCACTGTAGATATGGATATAATTATCATCGCAATCGATATCCTTGAGGAACTGAACAGAATCCTGAAATTCCTCGTCGGTTTCACCTGGAAAACCAACTATAACACAGCCCTGAAGGGATATATCCTTGTACTTCTTGAGCTCTATCATTTTTTCTCTTACTTTTTCGATGTCGCAATGTCTTTTCATCAACTCCAAAATCCTTGGGTTAGCTGACTGGACAGGGACGTAAATCGTATGCACTCTGCCTTTCTTGCACAGGCTGTCAAGCTGATCGTAATACTTCAGCAGCATAACCGGATGCAAGTCGAGTATCGCAACGGTGAACTTTTCTTTCATCTCACCCAAAGCATCCATCAACTCGCCAAAATTGGACCCGATGTCCAGACCGTAATCGCCAATAGAATCGGCATTGAGCTCGAAACGCGTCTTGCCTTTCTTTGACGCACTGCGAATCTCTTTGATTATCTTATCCAGCGGTTTGCTCTTCAGTTCACCGGTCGCAAACCTGATAGCACAATATGTGCACACACGCGGGCACCCTTTAGCAACAAATATAGAATGATCCTTACTGGAAATCGAAGCTGGAATACGACGCATAAGCTTGGTGACCTGTTTGTTTATCGCTTTTAAGAAACCGTTGTCATTGATCATCTCGTAAGCTAAGTAGAGATTCCCATTTATGATCGACAGCCAGGCACGAAGATCGACATGCAAACTGCCATCCTCGAACTCAAGATCCTTGGTAACTCTATGACGGGTGCCTTTGATATTGTTGAGTGCACTGAAATCCGTTGGAGTAACAGTTATTCCCTGGAAAACTTTGCTTAGGCTTTCCCTGTCCGTGCTCGGAACGCATCCGCCAACGATCACCTGTGCACCGTCTTTCAAGCCCTTTTTCATCACAGCCAGTGAATCCTCTGCCTCATGAACCTTAGTCTCACTAAGACCGCACGTATAAAGAAAGACAAGATCCGCTATCGACCTGTTAGTCGTCAGAACCCAACCATTTCTGCGAAGAAAAAACCCTACATGATCGACTTCTTCTTTCCTTCTGTTACAAGATTTATCCGCAACCCAATACAGCTTACCCATGTCCTATATTCCTCTAGATAACGACCTGATCAGTCTAACATCAAAATATAAAATCTGTCTCGGCATGAACCGGCCAAACCACCATTGTACGGCTACCAGCGATAAATGTTTACCAATACAAGCCTAACATCAACTATTTTCATAAACTGCACAAATACAAAACGGCACATACGCCTAAACAATGTATTATATTGTAATTCAACAAAAAAGCAAAGGGAACTTACACTTGACAATCGCCTTGCTCTATCAAAACTTTTTCATGCTTTGGAATCAGATAAGCGAATGAATAAAAAATGATAATTCAGGTTTTTTTTCTGGAATAGCCTATTTTTCCCCAATACATAGCCTTTTGAACCTCCGAAGCATCCGGAGCATTCCTCCATAAGCTTTGTAGGCTTTATATACACAGCCTGCCATGCTTACAAAAACACCATTATTAGCCAATTTATCATTGGTCAAAAACCTAATGAAACCAAGCGGAATTTTCTCTTTCTCCAACATCATAATAAGAAACGCCCAGTACCTTCTTTTTTTATCCTCATACTCAGGTACCCCTTTTACCCACTGGAATGTTCGCGATGCCGCCTTAGGATCGATCGCCATCCTGTTGATAATCTCTTCTTCGGTTGCTATCCCCTCTTCTTCTGCACGCCTGGCAAGTTCTGTTTTCGGCATTATGAAAAGGCTGCGTATATTCAGCTTATATGGTCTTTGCATTTTGGATAACAGTTCGAATGCTTGCTGCAACTCGTTTTCGCTTTCCCATGGATGGTCGATAATGAAATCGTACGCCTTCTCTATCCCGTATTTAGTCAATATCCGGTCGGTTTCAAAGACGTTCTCGTTCTTTTCAGCACGCATGAAGACTTCTTTACGGGTCTTTTCACAGGCACTTTGAATACCTACGACACCGGCATAAAGCCCCGCTTCTTTCAACAAAGCAATGTTCTCCTCCTTGACCATCTGCGGATTAAGCCATATTGAAAACGGAAGATCGATCTCTTTTTTATACTTTTCGGCGAACTCTGCCACCCATGATTTTACATAAGGGAACGTATCGTCCAAAAACCATACACGCTCATAGCCGGGATTTAACTTGACAACTGCTTTTAGCTCATCTATTACACTATCGACCGATCTCCTTCGACAAAACGTGCCTCTGGAATAGAGCGATCGAAGAGCATCATTGCTGCAATAACTGCACCGGAAAGGGCAGCCTCTCGAAGCTCGCGTAAAATATGTTGCAGCTCTAAAAAATATGTCTTTTTCAACAACTTTCCCGTCCTCATCAATATCATAAACGCCCTCGGTAGCTATATCCTGAAACGGCAAACTATCCAGATCGTTCGGCGGGTCACGTCTTATATACGTCATTGTTTTTTTACTCATGACTCCGGGTATATCCGAAGGATCGTTCCCGGATTCGAGGGCCTTGCACATTTCAACAGCGGTTTGTTCGCCTTCACCAACGCAGATGAAATCAATGTCTGCATTTTCAAGTATAAACTTCGGCGAGACGCTCGGATGCGGACCGCCAAGTATGATCGGTACATCGGAAAAAGTTTTTATCTTTGTCGCCATCTCGGAGATGTAGTAATGCGAAAACGCACTTACCGCAGTAAGCCCGATCACGTCAGGATTTAGCTGCTTGATCAGATCGTACATTGCCTGAGCCTGCTTGGGAGGAATCTGGTCGATATCCTGAAGTACATTTTCAGCGTATATACATTTTACGTCAAAACCTGCGGCCTTTAATGCCGCCGAAATACAGCGAACTCCGTAATGACCGCTACACAATATATCAATAAGTACTATTCGGTACACATGTTCCCTTTCAGTTATATTCCCTACATTTAATTCGGCAATCAAGACACTTTCAGATTAGCAATTATCGTACAATTACAAACATTTCATTGTACAAAAAAAGAACCAAAAAGTAAAGATTATTTCAACCTGCCAGCCCTCTGTTAACACTATCAACCTTTCGATACCGCCATAACTTAAGGAGCCAAAACCCTCTTTTAAAACCCATAAACAACCTTAAAATCCACAATCGCCGACCACCGGGGGCTTTTTTGTCCTTTTTTCGCCAGAATAAAATTTGTTTTTAATCACTCCCTATGCTAAGATTCTTCGATTGGATTTCATGAAAGTCAGAGCGATCACGGTCTGTGCAAAAGTATGTATTGCAAGAAAGGCGGGGAACAAATAAACGAAACTTCTGAAAAGCTGCCTCGTGTCAGGCAAGACCGACCTTTTACGATATCATAAAGCATGGCGGTTTTTCGAAAACCCGAATTACTCCAACTTTAGCGAACCCAAAACGAGTCATGAGTCACGATCTAATCCCCCATCGCCACCAGTTCCTGTATCTGCCCCTGGCTAAGGGCGATACCGTACAACCGAACATCGTCTATCTCACCGTCAAAGTTATAAACAACGCTGGTGCCGAGTATGCCGCCGATCATCATATTAACACCTCCGCCGGTCTGAACCGGCATGGCTACAGAGGCGCTGATCGTCTCTAAGTTACCATCGACATACAGCTTGATCTCGTTAGCATTCGGGCTGCCGTCATCTTTCAGAACGGCAGCAACATGATGCCATTGGCCGTCTCTTACATTGGTGCTGCCAACAACATGGCCGCCGGAAACATCCAGTTGAATCGCACCTGCAGCGCCCACACCATCTATGAGCTGGAATTTCCACCGTACACCACTACCGGCCTGACCCCAATAAGCGATCTCCATCGGACCGCTTGCGCTCGTCTTGATCCATGCGGCGACAGTTCTGCTGAGATCGTCAGTTACACCATTGTACCCGATCATCTCAACATAATCGTCGATCCCGTCAAACACTGCCGCGCCGCCCACCTTACCGGTAACTGTATATGTCAAGCCGCCCATCGCGGTACCGTCATAGGCGTTACCCGAGCTATCCGTCGCATCGGTATCCAGTGGCCAATGCCCCAGTAAACCATCCCAACCGCTCTTATCCACTATCTGGTCGACACTCAACGCACTCTCATAAAGACGCATGTTATCCATCTCGCCGTCAAAGAAATAGTAAAGCCCCCCGGATCCTGCAACATAAACACCGATCCTGCTAAGGTCTTCAGTTCCGGTATTGATCGCCATACTCAGAACATCGCTATAATCTTCTTCTTTTCCGTCAACATAAAACTCGATCTCGTCTACATTCGGCGAACCGTCATTCCGGACTATCGCTGCGATATGATGCCACACTCCGTCACGCAAGTCTGTCGAACCAACAATGTGACCGCCCCACACATTAACCTGTAATGCACCTGCCACTCCCGGGCCGCCAAGTATGTTCATATGCCACTTCGCACCTGCAGATGGCGATCCCCAACCCATGATCTCACCGCCTACAGTTGTTTTGATCCACCCCTCGATAGTTCGAGAGTTCCCACCTGTAACACAAGGGAAGCCCTGCAATTGGAAATAATCTGTGCTACCGTTAAAGACCACCGAACCGTCAATATGTCCCGCAGGATTGTACGTCGGCGTACCTACCGCTGTTGCATCATTGGCATTACCAGAACTGTCCAACGCATCGCCGTCAAACTTCCAATGACCCAGAATACCCGAAAAGTCTATCAGCCAGTTTTTTGCCAAAATGACAATATCGTCAACGGTTACATCACCGCTCTTATCGAGGTCAGTTTTGCCGCACCAGTCCGGAGCGATGCAACCGGCATCCATCCAGTAATATCCAAATCTGGCAAGATCCTTTAGATCGCAGATGTCATCGTTGCAGATCGGGTGACGAAGCGTAAAGGAATCGATGACCGAGCCATCTATAAGGCGTGCAGTTAAGTTGAGCGTATAACCCTGTATGTCAATTTCGCAAAACTGAAAACCAGGTGCCGACGCAACTACATATGGAAATAATGGGTCAGGGGTACCAAGTGGTGCACCACCGCCACCAGTGGTTATGTGTTGTATACCATCTACATCACAGCGTGCGTAATAGTGGTTATGTCCAGCGAACACTATGTCCACGCCATAAGCCAAACATAGCGGTTGAATGATTGCCTGCACGATGAGTTCGTTTGAACGCGTATCAGCTGACCAGGCAGGCTCATGTATAAGCAGGAATTTCCATTCGGCGTTGGAACTGGCCAAATCGTTTTCCAGCCAGGTATACTGCGCCGAACCCGGCCCGTATGGAATATATTGATCTACTACCGCAACATGTACCGGACCATAATCGAAAGACCAGTAATGGTCCGCAACATAAGGATATGGCCAATACTTGGCGTAATTATCGCCGGCGTCTCTGTTTTCGTGGTTACCCTTGACGCCATTGATCGGGACTTGTGACATGAGAGTCTTGGCATTAGCCCGATCAAAGTATATTCTGTTCCATTGCGCTTCGAGGCCATCTGCTGTCCAGTCACCAACATGCAGCAAAAGGCCCTGGTAATCAGGATCCGCCGTATAGGCATCAACTATCGCAGCACAAACATTATCATGATAAGTGGGATTGGTTCGTGTGTCACCATAGGCCAGAAACTTCACCTGACCGGCCGATGCCGATGGTGCCGCCAGGAAATCGCCGGTGTGCATGACGGAATCGGATTCTTTCACCTGATAGTAATACCTGCTGCCAGGCGTCAGGGAGGTAATGGTATATTTGTGTTGATGATCGCTTCCATATTCAGTGGTTACCACCGAGCCGAGGTCATAATTGGTATCCAGTCCCCATTCGATAATGCTGACATCGCTACTACACGGGATACGATCAAACTGCCACAGGACATCCATCTCGGTATTATTGCCGTTATAGATCAGGTAGGGCCCCTTGACCATACTCGAAATAATTGATTCAACAGTATCGAAGATCGAAAACGCTGACAATTCAGTTCCGGTTACCGTCACTTCGATAAGACATGGGCCCGTACAATCTGCACATGGATCCGCACACCATGCAAATATATTCATCATGGCAACGCCGCTGGAATTTGTTATCATGACGGATTGTGTTCCATCAGGAGATATGACGCCTGCATTAAAGTTAAAATTTCCGGACTGCTTTGTGAATACAACCTCTGCTCCCGCAACACCGACAAAACCCTGTAGCACAGTTGCACGGATATTTTCCGTTGTTCCGATAGGAACTTGATGGGGAATTGGACCTTCGACGCGAAGTTTATCTGGAACCTCGCCAAAAGCGAAACTTCCGATCATAAAAAATACTAATAGTACTGCTAAAGAAACTGAGCATTGTTTTTTGCTCATTTTTTCCTCCCGGAAAATGATCGACGATCTTTCATAAGGGCTATTGCTCCCAACCCTAACAAGCAAAGCGTTGTAGGCTCAGGAACTATTGATATGCTGCTGATCGTCTCATCAAAACCTGTTCCGGTACTATCGAAAGGTAGAGCATCTGGAAGAACTTCCGGCAGATCGCCGCCGTCAGATAAACCGATCCCGAAGCCGTCGTTCTCGCTACCGACGGGCCAACCAAAAAACGACTCGATAGTTGCCTCCGATGTTTCAATTGTCAGCGAAATAAAATCGATCGCAAACACAGAATCGACAGTGTCGCTAAAAAGTGCATTTAGACCGATACTACCACCAGCCAAAGCGGGGAAGAACAATGAATCGATCGACACGGATACAATCCCTGTTTCCAATTGCCCCATGTTTATCTGTGGATCATCAGGCGCCGAAGCGATACCGAACAAACCATATGAAAGATCAAGATCATCCAGCCCGGTACTCATATCTATCAGATGGGCAAAGTTGACCTCAAAGCCGCCTACTGTGCGATGGGCATTCATGGCCGCAAAATCTATAGAAAATGTCGCCGAATTGATTGGATCGGTAATCGGATCGTATTGAAAGGTGACTACTCCCGAATGCGCGGATTGAACTGAAAAAAGCAGACAAACAACTAAGCATAAACGTAGACGTAACACCATTCTCCTCCAAGAATATTGTACCTACATACACTAAAGTATAGATGCAAAATATTACATCAAGCACTCAGGAATTGCGAAAAAAAAGAATTGCAAGCAGAACAATTAGCCAATCATCCTCCTCGGACCCACCTCTCCATTTCCTCACATCCAATACAGAAAATTATAAGGCTAAATCTGATTTATGTCAAGCAATTTCAAGATGAAAACTGATAATTAAACTATAGGGCTTGCCAGGGCTTGCTGGACAGAACCTAAGTTCTTTATTTACAAATAGATACATTGCGTATATGATATAGCAAATGAACGGATTTCACAGTAAATAAGTTAAAAAGCCTGCCAATTGCTGGATCTGGGACTTATTCTATGCAATACCTGATCTTAATACATTTAAGTCAGGTTTGAGAGCAAGTGGCAACCCGGAACAGCTTTTTGCATATTTAACGTGTTAAATAGTTTGATTTTGTGTTAGAATTGGGTTTTATACCCCTATTCGGAGCATAACAATGGGAAAAACGCTTACATATAAGATTCTTGAGAAACATTTGGTTGACGGGGAACTGACAGCCGGTAACGCCATCGGTATCCGCATTGACCAGACCTTGACTCAGGACGCGACGGGGACAACCGCCTTTTTGCTGTTTGAGTCGATGGGGACCCCTCGGGTTAAGACCGATCTTTCAGTCAGCTATATCGATCACAATATGAGCCAGTTCGGACCGGAAAACCACAACGACCATCTGTATCTGCAAACCGTTTCGACCAAAGCGGGGGCATACCACTCGCGTCCGGGCAACGGAATATGCCACCAGGTACACCTTGAGAGATTCGGCAAACCGGGAGCGACGCTTTTAGGAAGCGACTCGCACACACCCACAGGCGGCGGGATCGGAATGCTCGCCATCGGCGCAGGCGGTATGGACGTAGCTGTCGCAATGGGCGGCGGTGCTTTTTATATGACCGCTCCGAAAGTTATCGGCATAAAGCTTACCGGCAAGCTCAACAAATGGGTCGCAAGCAAAGACGTAATACTAAAACTGCTAAGCATCCTGACAACAAAGGGCAACGTCGGATGCATCGTCGAATACTTCGGACCGGGCGTCGATAGCCTCTCGGTTCCGCAAAGAGCAACCATAACCAACATGGGCGCAGAGCTTGGCGTAACCACAAGCGTATTCCCAAGCGACAAAAAAACGCAAAAATTCCTCGCAGCACAGGATCGGGGAAAAGACTACGAAATACTAAGCGCAGACATCGATGCAGAGTATGACAGCGTCATAGACATCGATCTTTCAGAAGTTGAACCAATGGCGGCCTGCCCTTCATCGCCTGACAACATAAGGCCCGTCAGTGAGCTTGAGGGCCTAAAGATCGGACAGGTCATCGTCGGAAGCTGTACTAACTCCAGCTATACCGATCTTATGATGGTTGCCGAGGTGCTGAAAGCAAGGCAGACCGATGACATGGTAGAGTTCGCCATCGCACCCGGAAGCAAGCAGGTTCTTGGCATGATGGCCAAAAACGGAGCACTCGCCAACATCATCGCATCAGGGGCAAGAATACTTGAGTCCGGCTGTGGTCCTTGCATCGGACAGGGTTTCTCGCCGGCTAACGACGTGGTCTCACTACGAACGTTCAACAGAAACTTCGCAGGCAGAACCGGAACAACAGGCGATCAGGCATACCTGGTAAGCCCCGAAACCGCGGTAGCTTCTGCGATCATGGGACACATAACCGACCCCAGAAGGCTTACAGAGATCATGGGAATAAAATATCCGACGGTCGATCTGCCAAAACAGTTCACTATCGACGACAGCATGATCGTAAAACCAATAGACGAAGGCCAGGCAAGAAGAGCCGAGGTAATAAGGGCATCGACGATCGTGGTTCCAGAATCGCCCAAGCCGATAGCCGAACATCTGGACGGTAAAGTGCTGCTTAAGTGCGGCGACAAAATAACCACCGACCACATAATGCCCGCAGGTGCATTCCTCAAATACAGGTCGAATGTGCCGGAGTATGCAAAGGTCGTCTTTAACTGCTTTACCGAAGAAGGAAAGCCCTCATTCGCAGACAGAGGCCTGGAACTAAAAGCAAAAGGCATCGGCGGGATCATCGTTGCAGGTCTTAGCTACGGGCAGGGTTCAAGCAGGGAACACGCGGCCCTTTGCCCGATGTATCTCGGCGTAAAAGCGGTCATCGCAAAATCGATCGAGCGAATACACAAGGCCAACCTTATAAACTTCGCGATTGTACCGATAGAGTTCATCGACCATCGCGATTATGACAGGGTCAACCAAAACGATGAGCTTAGAATAGAGAACCTCTCCGAAGCTGTCGAAAGCGGAAATATGGTAACGATCAAAAACGTGACCTCCGGATTCCAATTCCAGGGCAGGCTGAACCTGACCGTCAGAGACAGAGATATTCTTCTGGCAGACGGGCTCTTAAACTATACAAAGATTAAAAGCTAAGGAATAATGGACAACAAAAAAACTATCTCCATATTCGGCACGAGCAAAGCACAGCCGGGCGAGGATGTTTTCGCAGCCGCTGAAAGGATCGGTAACGCGCTTGCCAAAATGGGCTATACCATAGCCAACGGCGGCTACGGCGGAACGATGCTCGCCTCCGCTAAAGGAGCTGCAGCAGCGTCCGGTGAATCTATCGGGATCACTTGCACCGCATTCGGAAAAAGCCAGGCAAACGAATATATCACCAGAGAGATCGTAACAAGCTCGCTTGACGAACGGCTCAGTGAACTCATCGACATTGGTGATGCGTATATTATTCTGCCCGGCGGCACCGGTACGCTGATGGAACTGGCAAGCGTGTGGGAATTGAAGAATAAACACTTTGCGGGCGCCCACAAACCGATTATAATGATCGGCACGTTCTGGGAACCGCTTGTCGAACTTATGGCCTCTGCCGACCCGAACTGCCCGAGATACATTGATGTTGCCGAATCAGAAGAAGAGGTTATTAACATACTTGAAAAATATTTTGAATTATGAAAAAAAAAATAGCCATATTAGTTGTTTATATTAGCCTTGCCGGGCTTTCAGCCAATGCCAAACTCTTGAAACCGCAGGAAACCGAAGAGCCCACGCCGCCAAAACCGATCCTGATAATCGAAGGATTTCTCTTTAACGGGATCGACGGAACCATTACGCGGGCAGAGGACAAAAAGACGTGGGTATTTATTGCTGACGAAGATATAACCGACGGCAGAGCGGTGATAAAAGCAGGAGGCCCATGGGAGCTATTGCCGTCAAGTATGCTTGCCACAATTACCGACCAAGCTGATGACGATTACACAGCCGGGATAAAACTATGGGCAAGAGTAACCAGGTACGACGACAGGAACATGCTGTTCTGCTGGTACTATATCCCAATGACCAACGGATCCGACGAGCCGAAAACCGAACCGACTGACCGGCAACCTGATGAGCAACCGCAGTTGGAAGATGATGATGATTCGATAATACCGAAAAATATTATGGCGATCCTGAAACCACCACGAGTCGTTAATCTTGCAAAGCTTAGAAAAGTCGTCGAAACAGAGGGCAACGCAATGCTCGCAGAGAGAACCGGATTTGTCATCGAACAGGACGGCGAAAAGATACTGAAGATCGACAGCCTCGGCAGAAACGTCGATGAGATGTCGTTTAAACTGCTCGGCAACGAAGTGCTGAAATGGACCGAACTCAAGATCGAAAACTCCCCCAACCCGCTGCGCTTCCGAATTGCCGGCATCGTAACAAAATATAACGACGAATATTACATCCTGCTCCAGCGGGCAACAAGAGCATATAACCACGGAAACTTTGTGAGGTAGACATGGCTAACTCTCTTAAACAAATTTTAATATCGCACCAAAACGCCGACTTTGAAGACGACCTCGTCGCCCTACGCGAAAAGGTTTCTGACGCGGCAACATTTGACCCGCTTAGCAACGAAGGAAAAACCGTTGCAAAAATCATCATAGATGTAATGGATAGACAAGACGATGCCGTGATCGAATACACTGAAAAATTTGACGGCGTAAAGCTCACGCCCGAGCAAATGAGAATTAGTGCCGATGAACTGAAAAAAGCTCACAAAGAAATTGACAGTGAACTCTTAAAAACGATACAGCAATCCATTGCAAACGTAAAGAAATACCAAGAGGAAATATTCACCGGCCACAGCATCCCTGGCAAAATAAAATACACTCCGATCGAAAGAGTCGGCATCTGCGTACCCGGTGCCTCTGCACCTCTGCCGTCAACTGTTATAATGACCGTTGTCCCCGCACAGGTCGCTGGCGTAAAAGATATCGTCATAGTATCCCCACCAAGATACAATGGTAGCATCCACCCTGTAACATTGGCAGTCTGTTACGAACTCGGAGTAACTGAGGCCTATCGTATCGGTGGGGTTCAGGCAGTTGCGGCACTTGCTTACGGAACCGAAACGATCGACCGTGTTTATAAAATCGTAGGCCCCGGCAACCAGTGGATAGCAACAGCCAAAAAAGATGTCTTTGGTCAGGTCAGCATAGATTCCATCGCCGGACCAAGCGAAGTCTTAATAATCGCCGACGACAGCGCAAACCCTGCATGGGTCGCTGCCGACATGCTCAGTCAGGCAGAGCATGCACCGGGAAGCGCTATTTTAATGACCGATTCACAAAAACTCGCCAAACATGTCCTTGCCGAATTGGAAAAACAAGTCAAAAAGCTTGACCGCTCTCAGGAAACTTTAGAGTGTTTAATAAAATACAGCGGAATCGCCGTTTTCGATAGTCTTGATAAAGCCATCAAAAAGGCAAGTGACTTTGCAACCGAACACCTGCAGATCCAATGCGGCGATAAGAGCAAAGAGATCGTAGACAAGATCGAAAACGCAGGCGCGATCTTCGTAGGCGACTATTCACCGGTAGCAGTTGGCGATTACTGGGCAGGGCCAAGCCACACATTACCAACAGGTGGCGGCGCAAGATTCTCAAGCGCCTTAAGCAGCAACGATTTCGTAAAGGCCTCAAGCATCATCGAATACAGTAAAGATATGCTGGCTGCAAGTGCTGATGACATAGTTCGCTTAGCAACCATCGAAGGTCTGGACGCACACGCAAAAAGCGTACAAATTCGTCAGCAGAAATAGGATCGGGTATTAGCTAAGCTTTTCTTTGATGAGTTTAGTTGCAGCTTTTAGAGCCTCATCAAGTTTTGACGGATCCTTACCGCCGGCCATCGCCATGTTCGGCCGACCTCCCCCGCCGCCGCCAACTATCGGAGCGATCTGCTTGACAACGTCGCCTGCCTTTAGGTCTTTTTTGATAACGTCGTCGGTCATCGCAGCTATCAGCGTAACCTTATCGCCGTCAGTGATCCCGATAACTATCGCCGCCGATTTCGCTTTTTTCTTCAAGCTGTCTATCGCGGTCCTTGCCTGATCGACCTGTGCCCCTGCAAGCGCGCCTACGATAACGCTCGTGCCGCCGATCTTCTTTGCTTTTTTAAGCAAGCTGTTCGCTTCTTCCATAACGTTCCCATCGCCCTGTTTGGTTGCGTTCTTTAGCTCTTTGCCGAGCTTTTTATTCTCGTCAAGAAGCTTTTGCACTCTTACGGTTATCTGATCGTAAGGAGCCTTTAGCATCCCTATAAGTTCGTCTACAACTTCACTTCGCTGCATAAGATATTCCGAAAGGGCCTTGCCCGTAATAGCCGTTATCCGTCTTACGCCCGCTGAGACGCTTTCTTCCTT
>SDBV01003807.1_pt1 | contig 21951 bp, 22 predicted proteins | sample 2277081 | NCBI WGS metagenome assembly SDBV01 (sample SAMN10402039, study PRJNA504765) | marine sediment metagenome | isolation source: marine sediment core GS10_PC15, 223 cmbsf | place: Arctic Ocean: Southern Knipovich Ridge | collected 2010 | reverse complement strand
GCCGAACAATACGCCGAGGAAGTTATCCGTCAGTCGCGCCGTGTGCGAGAAAAGAAAAAACAGATCGGAAAAGCAAAATCATGAAATACTAGATTCTGGCACTTTTAGATGCGTAAGCCCTGAACATGACGCGACACTAGTGGCTTTTGGGGACGCAAATGTGCTACTATGCGTCTCCATTACGGACGGGGCGTAGCGCAGCCCGGTTAGCGCACCTGCTTTGGGAGCAGGGGGTCGGAGGTTCAAATCCTCTCGCCCCGACCATTATAAGATATTGAGCGTCAAGGAGTTACAGAGATACTTCTTGACGCTCTTTTTCTTTCCTCTTGACAATTGGGACCAAATTGGGACACAATAGGATCACTGAGGACATTAAAATGGCGACTATTTTCAAGCGAAGAGGCATCTATTACGTCGGCTATTACGAAAATGGGAGGCGCAAAAAGCGCAGCCTTGGAACATCTCGCCTTGCCCTAGCCAAGAGCCAGTTGCGGGCCTTGGAGCAGGAATTAATTGAGAGAAGACTGAAGCCACCTGAGCAAGATGCAGATTATCCGGCCGACCTGTTCTGGAGCGAATACTGCGAGTGGTCCTCAAATAACAAGCGGCCCAGAACACTTGAGATTGAGGGACAGTTTTGGAACCAGTTCATGGAGTTCGCTAAACCGGAGTTATTGGGAGATGTTACTGTTCGACAGGTCGAGGAATTCAAGGACCATGAGAAAAAGCGTGGACTCAAGGACCAGTCTGTAAACAATGCGTTGCGAACACTCGGAACAATTTTCAATTGGGCAGGCAAGCTTCGCGACAAGAATAATCGCCCCTACTTCACAGGTACTAACCCTTTCAAATCTGTCAGACGATTCAAGCTTCCAAAGAACCCTCCCCGTTTCTTGGCCACGGAAGATATAGACGCCGTGATGGAGGCCGCCAAAAACCACGGGTTGTACATATACTTTGTCTATGCTCTGGGAATTTACGCAGGATTGCGAAAGAATGAGATTGGCTACGCCCGATGGGAATGGTTTGACTGGAGGCATAAGACCATTACACTGACATCTTACAGGGAATTTGAGCTCAAGGATTTCGAGTCCAGAACCATACCTCTTGCGGAAAAACTTGCGAAGATTCTCAAGCCTCACAGCGAAAAAGAAGGTTTCCTTTTCTATCCTGAGCGTATAGAACCGCCAGAACACAGATACCGCTACGAGTTTAAGCGCGCCTTTAAGACGGTACACAGGAAAGCCGGAATTGACTCGCTCAAGCCCCACGACCTCCGCCACACCTTTGGCAGCCAGCTTGCCCAGGCTGGAGTCAGCCTATATAAAATCCAAAAATGGATGGGCCACTCAGACTTCAACACGACTCAGATATATGCTCATCTCCAGGCGTATGATGATGGGATCAATTCGTTCTAGGGTTTCGCCATTCCAGAACGCCGAAAGTAGTGTGCGCGACGGTCTGACCTTCTTTCTTTTGTAATGGCATCCCGCTTTGCGTAATAGAGTGCGAAAGCCCCAAGCTTATTGTATCCAACGCGGTAGAGTCTATTAGGGACTATCGATGTGGTATAATAAATTGTCAATAAGGAGGGAAAACAAAGGGGATCTGAAAATGGCAAGAGAAAAGGGTTTGATCAAGAATATTGATATCGACAGTAGCGTGGCTGTGTATGTCCAGATAGAGAACCACGTACAATTCGCTATCGCATCAGGCGACCTGAAGGCTGGCGATCAGCTTCCTTCCGTACTGGAACTTTCGGAGCGACTTAACGTTAATCCGAACACAGTTGCTAAATCCTATCGCGACCTTGAAGTGATGGGATTAGTGTATACACGCCGGGGAATGGGCGTGTACATCAATAAAGGTGTCGATGGCAAATGCCGCGAAAAGTGCCAGAAGAGCACAATCGCGAGGATACATGAAGTGGTCTCTGAGGCAAAAGCGGCTGGCATGACGCAAAAGGAAATCCGCGATATCTGCAACGGGAGTTGCTCTTCTGAGGTCGGCCCCTACGCCCCGACGCCGAAAGCGCTCCTTGCCAAAGCAAAAGCGAAGAAATTAAAATGACCATAACAAAACGAGAACTTGTGTTCCAAGTAGCCCAGAAACTTGGAATGCCTCGATCTGCCGTCGACAAAGTTGTTCAAGAGACACTCGACACATTGTCACAAGCTTTGGCTGATGGCGAACGTCTGGAAATACGCAATTTCGGTGTGTTTGAAACCAAAATTCGAGCACCTCGTATTGCTCGGAATCCTCGAACCGGCGAGGAAGTCCCTGTTTCCGAACGCCGAGTCGCTGTTTTCAAATCCGGCAAGAAACTGAGCCGTCTAGTCGCTGATATTAGTGAATGAGAGGGGCGGGAGCCCGCCCCCTCTTTGATCTAAACAACCCGCAGAAACGTTCCCTTGAGCTCCACTTTTCCGTGGAGTAGGGCGCTTGCGAGTTGTTCTTCGGTGTATGTGTTGTTGTCGTGACTGGTTTCGAGGATGGCGTTGCCTCGAAGGTGTTTCATTGCGAACATGGTGAGGAGCAGGTTGCGGAGGGTGGGGGCATCTCTGAGGATGGGGAGATTTCCTGTCTTGGGTGGGGTGGCGTTCACTCTGACGAATCGGTGCTCAGAAAAGAACGCGTCTAGTTTGGGCTTTTTCTCCTCGTATTGTTCTGCCGCGAGTTTGGCGAGTTTTTTGAGCAAGGCGTTCTTGTTGCCTGTCATGGACACGCCATATTCGCGGAGAATCTCCTTGATTTGCTCGCCGGTGTTTTTGTAGTCGAGAAAGCCTCCTATATGGAACGCCTGTATTCGCGACGCCTGGACTTCCGCGGTGGCGGTTGGCCCTGAATGCTCGTATGTGTAGTTGAGCGCAGGGAATGACGGCACCACCGCGCGCGTTTCGACCATCTCTGAGAGGCGTTCTATGCTGGTGCTGAAGCACAGTCTACCCTCGTCCATCCGCCATTTTTCAGCAAACTCACGAGCCTTGGCGCGTTTGGTCTCGCTCTTTTCCAGAGTCGGTCGAAACCGGCAAGTCTCACCTTCGCGCTCGACATGCCAAAGCAAGTTGACGTAGTCAGTCGACGTTGGTATCCCTGTGATGGTCACCTTCGCAATCTCGGGAACCAGCCGCAGCCGCCCTTGCCCGTCCCTCACCTTGTCCAGGCAAGACGCCTTGCGAAAGTTGAGCGATGGAATTGCCTCCGAGATGATGAGGCTGTCGCGGCCCTCGAAGTCCTCCAGCGACAAAATGTCGCCAAGGTCGTACCTGACAATGTCGTCATACCCAGACAACCTGATAGACTCGTCCTTGCCCTTGAGAAATCTGCGCAGTTCCTGGAACCCAGGACACATGCGGTCAGTCAAGCCCCGCGCAACAGCATTGCACCATGTATCCCGAAGATGGCATTTTGCCATCTCAAGCAATTGCAGGTAGCTCAGGTCGCCCACAAAGTACACAGCCTTCTTGATGCCCTCCAAGTTCCGCTCGAACCGTGTCTTCTTATCGTTGTAGTATCCTTGCTCGGCAAAAAGCTTGTAGCAGTAGTTGAAAGAGCTCAGGGACGCCACTTTCGAATCTTCTTCGTTGAGTCGCTGAACGAAGGCTTCCGCAAGCGACGGATGCTTGTCATGTCCGCTCGACATGGGAGACCACGGATGCACGCCGCCCATAAGCACGTCGCGGATCGACACATCGACAATCTCCCACGCGAGCCGCTCGAATTGCGGGAAATCCCGGTCTGGTTCAAGCCATAATCTGAATGTTTTCAGCGTGTTCATGCTGCAACACCTCCTTTCGGTTCACAGGTTTGGTTTGCCAACAAGGCTTCAAACTTTCGGATGTCCTCTTTGATAGCCCGCCCTGTTTCAGACAAGCTATGCGGGTCAACTTCGTCCGAATCAACCAGCGCTGATACGTGTTCGTAAGCAACAAGCCTCGCCAGGTCCGAATCCTGCTCGAGCAGCGCCTCGACCTCTTCGATATACTCGACTGCGTCGTCTTGAAGTCCCGATACGCACTTGGTGCTCAGCTTCTCGGCACTGACTTTAGCTGACAACGACGCCAGCAATTCCTGCGGTACGGTCCCAGGCCGGCGCGCTTCGACCTGAAGCGCCGTGTATGCAACGAGCGTAATGTCGCGTTCTTCCGCCATGAGGTTTGTCCAGGCTTTGGACAACGCCATTTCGCCAAGGTTCTGCGTAAGGAGCACCTCCACCCGGCGCATTAAGTCGGGCGTGGAGAACAACTCATAGATGAGGTTCACACGGCTCAGTTCCGCGCCCTCCTCGAAATACGAGCTAAGCAGGTCGAAGCAAATCTCCATCTTGTGGACTGCCTCTTCCCGCGAAGCCCCGCTTCCCGCCTCGTCATTCAGGCCAACAGGGATGCTGGACTGCACTACATACCGCGCCGAGGCCACGAAGTCTGGCAAGGGCGAATGAAAAACTTCCGCCTTGGCCAACTCGACCGCACGATTCGCCAGCAGATTACGATGGATAAAACCGAGACGCCGGCCATCCAACACAACCTCGCCGTTTGATTCTCGCATGAGCAAGTCCGCAAACTTCGCCAAGAACTCCGCGAGCGAGACCATCTGCTCGCGCAATCGCAGGAAATGTTGGCCAGCACACTTCAGCGTTTCCCGTAGTTTCTCACCCACCTCTTCAACGGAAACCAGGGACTGTCCCAAGCGAAGCGACGAAGGAGCGGAGACGGGACTGTCCCCGCCTTCTCGGCCGGGTGAAAATTCTGGGACTGACCCAGCGAGGAACGAGCGGCCGGGTCTGTCCCTAAAATCTTCATCATCGTCGCCAGTCCATACCGACAAACTCGGCGCGTCGTCACCGTTAATGTGGGTCGCGACTCGAATACGATCCGCCTCATCCATCTGCAAGACATCCGGCGGATATAGAAACGTCGCAAAGCGTCCAACGAGGGCAGCATCGAGTGCATTCGTAGCCGAATAACTCATCGGATTCATCGCCGCCCACACCCATTTTACTTGTGTAGGAAAGCCCATAATCTTCCTGCTACGAATCACTTCCAACCATTTCGACTGGAGTTCCGGCACCGCGCGATTCAATTCGTCGATAAGCACAAGTTCCTTGTCCCAGATGGTAACGGGACTCGGCACGTACTCAACAACACCTTGTTTCAACTTTTCCACATTCGGATATCCGAGAATATCCTCAAACATACATTTCGACGCGTCATACACCAGGAACTTCCGCCCCAGCGCCTGTGCGACCTTATTCGCCACATGCGTCTTGGCACACCCGTGATTGGCAATAAGCAACAAAGGGTCGCCTGTTAATAGTGAAGCAAGGACGAGATTTTCGTCGGCTTCCTTCCATCCGTAAATTCCAAGTTGTTTCATGATCATTGTTCTTTCCTCCATTTCTGTTGTTATTCAGTTAAAACAAGAAAGGAGACACCTCAACAACGAAGCGTCTCCAACACAAACAACTTCAACTGATGCGATTGCCTATGGTTTCAGATCACGCTCCACCATAATGTTTGTCTGAGAAAATATAGGCACACCTTCAGTTCTTCATCACGTATCCTGTTGCTGTGGATACTGCGAGTCAGCCCAACAGCGTGATGCCTCCCAAAAAGGAAAGGCAAAGTTTATTCAACCAAATTGCTCCCAGCGGGGATCTATTAGTAGAATCATTTATGAGTAGTTATTTATTGGAGATCTCATGAGTAAGCCAGAGAGCCCTATTCCGGAAGGCTGGATTACATGCCGGGACGCCGATGCGTTCAAAATCATTGTCAACCGGCACTCGCACATGGTCTACGCCACGTGCTGCCGAATTCTTGGAAATGCTACAGAGGCCGAAGACGCCACTCAGGAGTGCTTTGAGGCCCTCGCTCAAACCAAGTCCGTCCCGGGAGATTACTTAGGGCCTTGGCTGCATCGCGTGGCGACGAATCTGTCTCTCAAACGTATTCGCTCTGACCAACGGCGCAGAAAGCGAGAGAACGGCTTTGTGGCGGGGCAGCCCGTACATACAGAACCTTCCTGGAATGACATCTACACATACGTGGATGGAGCAATTGGAGAACTGTCGGAGAAGTTTCGTATTCCTGTCGCGGCACACTTCTTGGAAGGACAGACTCACGAAGCTATTGCGAAATCCCTCGGTGTGTCCCGCCCGACAGTGACCTATCGGATAGCAAAAGGCGTACAACTGATTGGGAAGTCTCTTAGAAAGCGTGGCATATCCGTCGCAACGGCGGCGCTTTCGGCCTTACTTGGCGCCAATCTAGCCGAGGCGGCACCGTTACCAGTGTCGCTAGCATCAAGCTTGGGTAAACTGGCACTGGCTCACGCGGATAAATCGGTCATGGCATCCAGCGTAAAGATAGTAGGAGGATTGCTCATCATGAAGAAAGTGGCTATTGGCCTGGCGGTACTCTTGGTGGCGACGTTGGGAGTATGGTTATTCATGGATGACAGACTTGAGACACTTGACGAAAAGCGTCCTGTGGTTTGGGCTCCGGTACAGCAGGAAGCCATCCAAACAGAACCCACTGTCTCGCCAGCAACGAGCGCGAAGGCCGAGAACTTGCCGGAAGAGCCCCAAAGTCTGGAGCCGTCAATCACTCCGGATGCCGGTGGAGATACACTTAAGGTCGAGGGAATCTGCACACTACTTGGTGAAGTATTAAACGAGAACGGCTTCCTTGTTTCCGGGGCAACCGTGGTTCTTGAGATCATCAAGTGGTATGAGCACGAAAACGGATATGACCGCGTTCTTCCTATCCCGAGCAGCGGCATGAAACGAACTACGACATCAGATGAAAATGGCGGCTTTGGGTTTGAGCAAATACCCATGGGCGACTATGTTGTGATTGCGTTTACCGAAGATGCATTTGGCATGAGCAAGGGAATAGTCCGAGAGAGGAGTCGGCCCGAGCGTGTATTCATTCGCCTCGAATCTGCAGGCGCCATAGCCGGCGCAGTACGCAACGGCATTGGCGAATCCATTGCGGGGGCGAGCATAGCGGCCCTGAAACACTCGTCTAAGAAACTCAAAGTGCCTAGTCACGCCCTCTCAGCGCTGAAAGCGACATCCAATCCCAAGGGTGCGTTTGTGCTAAGGCACTTATGGTCAGGCGACTGGCGATTGGCAGTGAGCGCACCAGGGTATGCAGTTCTGATTACCGAGCCCATCGCTGTCGGCGCCCGAAACGCAATCCTTGTTTTGGGTGAAGGGGGAAGCGTTTCAGGTGAGGTTCTGTTGGCGAACACCGATGGACCCGTTTCGGATGCCGTGATCACCTTAACACGGAAACTTGACAAGAAGCAGTACCAATGTGTTTCAGACGAGTTCGGTCATTTCTCGCTGGCCAAACTGGCTCCGGGTGAATACAAGGTTGGACTTATGCATCAGGAATTGATGGTTCATAGCGGCCCGCAAACCGTGAGCGTTCCGGATGGACAGGAAGTTGCGGGTATTCGATACTATCTCACGCAAGGGGCCGAAATCTCTGGGCGTGTCTATGATATTGATACAGGTGAAGGCATCGCGGAAGTCACTGTGGGCGTTGAGCCTGGAGGACCAGGCGGAGGGGAATTTCAGAAAACAAGCCAAACAGATGACGTAGGCCACTACCTCATCGCGGGCCTTAAGGCAGGGGACTATCGCGTCTACTTCGGCGAGGCAAAGGGTTATCCCTACGATCGGTTTGAACGCTGGTTTGAGCATAAGAAAGTGTCGTTGGAGAAGTCCGAAAAAGCTGACAGAGTCGATTACGCATTGACCAAAGGCGTACGCGTTGCGGGCAAAGTTATCGATCGGGCAGGCAATCCCGTTGCCGACGCCATTGTCGAGGGCGTATCCCACGGTGGGAGAAGTGTCAACGAATACACCATCTCTTCAGTGGATGGTTCATTTGAATTGATAGGACTTCCTCCCATCGAAGTGGAGCAAGGTATGCCTTTTGGTTTCTTCCTCCGAGCCAAAGTCCGGGGTGATGGCCGGATGAGTGAACAACAGGGTCCTTTCACGTTGACGGCAGACGGATTGACGGGAATTGTCCTAACAGTTCGTAAAGCCGGCAGTATTTCCGGACGAGTTGTTGATAAAATGGGCCGCCCGATGGCAGGCGCCAAAGTGTCAGCCTTCCCAGACTTTTTGTTGAATTTCGGCTATCCTGCAGGCATAGCAGACACCGAGGGCCGCTTTATGTTGAGCGAAATGGAGCCGGGTGCATACGGTTTGCGCGTAACGCCTGGCGGTGCCCAAGAATCTTCAGGAGACTTGGAGTGGGTTACCGTAGGCCTCGGAAGAGCGGTGGAAGGCGTGAGAGTTACTTACGATGCAGGCCTTTCCATATCGGGCATTGTCATGGACATGGAAGGAGAGCCCGTACCCTTTGCAAACATCGAGGTCCACAAGCAGAACCTCGCAGGGCCGGGTAGTCTGGTGACTTGCCTAAAGGATGGATCTTTTGAAGCTGTGGGACTAATGAAGGGGGCCCACAGACTTCGTGTTTTTCATAACGGTTATGCTGCGATCGTAATCGGGGACATCATGGCCGGAACAGAAGGCGTCCACCTGATTCTCACGCGCGCCGCCCGGCTGGAAGGGCAAATTGCAGTCTCAGGCCAGGCGGCGGAAAACGTATCGGTCGAGGTTCGTTTTCCTGAAGGCGATCACGAAGTGACTAGAACTACTACTTCAGATGCCGAAGGACGATACCTTCTCAAAGGCTTGCCGTCTGGAGAGGTGTTGACCCAGGCGTTTTTCTATACGCCCGATGACGAGTTGTATCAACAGGAACAACCCGCTCTTCTCGAATCAGGAATGGTTACGGAAGTTGACTTCGATTTCTGACGGCAAATCGATTTGCTCCTCACATAGGTTTCTTGATTCTGGGCCAATCAATGCCAATTCAGTCCCTCTTGCCAACACTGCTCCTCTCTCTCCGCCGATTCCTTGGCCATGAAGACCGAGGCGTTCTCCACTACTCCTTGGAACGTCTCAATTGCCATGTATACTCTCATGGTTCATCACCGTGTTTTGGGCCTGTGCTCCGCTAATCGTGCGGATCTTCAACCCATACTTCTTGTTCTTCTCCGAGTTCACATCGAACAACGAAATGCGTCGCTTGTGAATCCGGGTCATGTTGAATTTTTCTGGCGATCTTGGCGGCCCCTTCACAGGACTCCGCCTCTACCTCAATTTTCCAAACTACTTCATATTCCATGGTTTTCACCTCCACTAAGTTGCTCAGCTTACGATATCTTCCAATTGCACGATGTCACCCGTCGCGGCAAACTCCGGACACTCTCGTCTACCTCCGAAGAGAATGGCGAGCGTCCTGATCTTTTTCACCCTAAGTTCAAGCAGATGTTCTTCACTCATTGTGGCGTAGCCGTCGGTAACAATGACGGCCTTGTCTAGGCCTTGCTCCACGAGCGAGGTCGCGATGCAGTTAAAGTCGGTTCCAAACGTGGTCTGCACCTTTCCTTGCAGCAAGGTCCTGAACGGCACTTCGACGACCTTGTTGCTGAACAGGAATATGGTGAGCAGGTCGCGCTTTAGACTTTGGATCACACCTATGATCTCGGGTAGGTGGTCATTGACGCTGCCGGATACGTCGAGGTAGATGGCAAGCCCGCGTTCCTGGTTTGTCACGCGGTACGCGTGATTGTGGTAATGGAACGGCAGGATGTCTGCCGCGAGCAGGACGAGGTCCCTCTTGGATGGCTGGATAGGAATGGGTGATACGCTGATGCGGGGCTTGTCTATGCTTTGTTTGAAGCGGTCGACTTTCTGTTTGGTGGCGAAGCGCTCAAGCAGCACTTTCCTGATGCTCAGGTGCGTCTTCATGACTTCGAGGAAGAAGTCGTATAGGTTGTCGCAATAACCTGCGCCTTTTCCGCTGGGGTTTTCTGCGGCGCGTTTGAAGTCTTCGGCAACGCGGGCGAGGGTGTCTTTGGAAATGCTGGGGACAGACCACGCGCTCGGGGACTCGCTTGCATCAGCCCCGGTTTTTCCTTGGGGCAGTCTCTCCTTTCCGTGCGACCCGAGCAGCACTACACATTGAGATTCCTGCATCGGCGTGAGAACTTTCAGTGCCTGAATGACTTCGCCGGTGCTGAGCTTCTCTTTCGATGGGTAGCTCATGTGCTCTGGATAGAAAGTCTTGTAGAGTCTGGCATAGCGGCTTTGACGCATGTCACTGCCAGGACGCAGAAGCCCTCCCAGACCTATCGGTTTGTAGACTTTTCTGAACAGGGCGCCATTTCCTGAGTGACGCGCAAAAAGTATGCTCAGTACAGAATTGATGACCATATCGGCACCGACATTCTCCAGTTGGCCTCCGCCATACACGAAATGGCCGAACATCGGGTGCATCAACTCATGCGCGACAAGGCAGAAAACATCTTTCGGGCCTTGCACATTTTTTTCTACAAATTGCGGGTTGTACCGCATTGTGCCTTCGCTGTCGATGGAAGCTGTCGGACAGTTCTTGTCCGCGATAATATTCGTTATGAATGACGCGGCAAAACTGTCCCGGCCAAAGGCGTTGCGAAGGGTCTGTCTGATTGTGTCGAGAGTGATTTCCATGATTGTCTCCTTTTGGAAGTTGGACGCCCCACACAGCATTGATTTGTGTGTGGGCGTTGGCTTGAGTTGTGAGGAAATGGTTGGTTTTAATGGACAAGGAACACGACATTGCCCTTGCCACTTTGAAAGCAGTATCCACATGCAAGACATGAGTCCTGCTTTTGGGTCTGCTCGTTGCAGAGTGTGCCGTTGGCGCGGGCATCGGTCTTGATGAAGGCCACGCGCCATCCCTCTGGAGGGAGTGGCATGGTCGGGTCGGTACTGGCAAGTAACTCCACGTTTGGCAGGTCGCGCAGTTGCTCCAAGGCAGGATAGAGTCTCGGAAGTGCCCACGAGCGCGTATACGCCCAGAATTTCGTTTGCGGGAATGCTGCGCAGATTCGTGACCAGGCCATTGTGTACTCTTCAGAGTGGAAATCCCCGGATACGTGGATTCGCATGCAGGTCAATATGCGGGGAATAATCCCAGTCATCACCGTGATGAATTTCTCTGTGCGTTGAGCAAGGATGAGATTGCGTTGGTATGCGCGGACGCACACGGGCCGCAACCGTTCGTATCGGTGTGCGTAGCAATGTTTCAGGCACCATTCGCTGGCACCCGGGCATGTTGCGTGACTGGGCAGACTGAAGGTGTAGACTTTCCCTACCTTGGCGTTGCCCTCTCCTAGTGAAACTCCGAATAGTTGCATTGTTCGGTCTCCTTTCGTAGACACAAAGAAGGCAGACCTCAGTTCCAAGCGTTAGCGTGGTATGAAGCCTGCCCTTTAGGTTGGTTTGCAGTTGTTGATGTCTACGACAAAAGTCTCTCAATCCGTCTTTGCGAGGAGGAACGACGAAGCAATCTGCCCAACTTAACGTCGTACGCTGCAGTGGATTGCCGCGGTCGCTTAGGCTCCCTCGCAATGACGAGAAATGTGTAATTCTCGGCTTTTGTCGGTGGCATCCGTTATTGGTTTAAGGATGGGGAATGTTTAGCTATTCTTGTATTCTTACAGGTCGCTTTCGAAAAACGCCAGCGCCCGGTCTAGCTCGTCGTCCCAATCAATGTCGTTTTTCATACACCAATGGTGCATGACGTTCAGGATTGATGTTACATAGCCTTCCTCGTCGCGAACAGCATCGTATTCACCGGGCTGATATCCGTCTCGGACTGCCCGGCAATCGATGATTTCGCGAGCGATGGAAAGCATGACGCTCCCGTTGCTTTCAGGTTTCCTGGTTGGCTGTGTGTTCTGCTTGCTTGTCTCCATGCTTCGCCTCCTCCACGGACCACGTGTCCGAACCAAGTTCATGCGAGTATTCTTCCTGGCCGGTGTCCACAACACCTACCCCTCGTTGACGAACCAGTTCCTTGGCGCGCTCCTCGTCCGGTGCTTTCACTGAATACATGCGTACATGTACTTCACGAACACCAACGTTGTAGTTCTTGTCCATTGTCTCGTCTCCTTCTGGTTTGCGTTCTGGATAGTCCTCGTAATACTCCTGTTCAAGGACATCTTCGAACTGTTCTCTGATTGCCTCCACTTCGAGTGACGGTTGAAACAAAACAAAGTTTTCGCCGTCGTCAAAGTGCAGCGTCGTGGCAATGACGTGTACTTCATTTGAAAAAGTCACGTCCGTGATTGTCCGGCCTAGCAGCATCTTTCGGATTTCTTCAAGATGCGCCTGGCCTTTTTGTGAGCGCAGGAAGCGCTCAATGTCATTCGTGTCGCATACGTCTCCCATGAGGATTAGCTCCTTTCACTGTTGATTACGGTTGATTTGTCCAAGCTTCAAAGATGCGTCTGAATTGTTGATACAGCACATCCAGGGACAGTTCTTCATCGTTGAAGCTGAAGGTGTCGCCGTCATCGAGCATCAGCGTTATGCCTATACCCTCTGTGTTGTCGGCGAACTCTACTTCGACGATGGTCCTGCCCTTGAGATGGGCGCGAATGCCTTCCAGGAACACTTTGCCCTCATCGGAATCCATGAACAGGCTCGTCTCGTTTATTTCGCAGCTGTCGGCCATGGCTCAATACTCCTCTGGCAACAGCAATGTTGTCGCTTGCCGGTTGCCCTGTTCGTCAATGACGGCGTCTGTGATAATCCACAGCTTCGTGCTGTCTGGAAGTGTGTACGCGCTCAACAGCCGTGCGCCGGTTTCCAGAGCTTCATTGTTGGCCTGCTTGTCCTCGAGACAAATCTCGCCCCAGTCGCCGGAAGCGTGGCGACTGAGATACTCCAGACCTTTCGTATTGTTCCTTTCCAGCGCCTCCAATGCACCCGGTGTGGCCACAGTCTGGCCAAGGTTAAACCTGACTTCTTCTTGTGTTTTCATGTTCGTTTTCTCCTGATAGGGTTGTGGTCCAGGGAGGCTGTCAGCCCCTTGGGCCGGTTGTTGAGGGAAAGAGACAAAGCAAGAGCTATGCGACAGAATGGTTTGTGACTTGCAGTTTCTCGGCTGTGTCAAGGATGAGCTTCACGCTCTCGCAGACGCGGTCGAGGACGTTGAGGCATGCCTTTACGGTAGGTATTTGGGCCGTTTGCGCGTAGCGCTCGATATATGCGAAAGCGCCGCCTAGATCTGCGTCAGGTTCGAGCCCGAGGCACTTCAGCAGCGTTGCGGAACCGAGCTCTGCCACTACTTCCTTGTGCCACTTCGCTTCCTTTAATCCGCCCACACGGTGGTCTGCCGCATGAACCATCTCGTGCGCCCACGTGGACAGATTCTCAGTACCAAGCATGATCGCCTGGCTGCCGTCGCTCGCATGCCGGTAATACCCTAGCGGATTCCCGCCATGATGGCTGAACGTATCCACATTGATACCCCACTCTTCGGCAACCTCCAGAAGCGGCAATTCCTTAACCCAGGAATCATAACGATCATCATTTTCCGGCAACGGCTCACCTTCCGTATCCTCAACTGCAAATACAGGTACAGAGCGAAAGCCATAAATAACCTGGCGAGTCCTCTTCTCGCCAGCCTCATCCTTGTCTGTGATCTTCTTGAGGCACGGCGCGAGAATCCAAAGTGCATGGCAGCCCTTCTTAACGTTTCGCCCTACCTGATTCCACTGCCTGAAGCCTCGCGCATCGACTGTGCCGCATAACGCAACGATAAGCTGGTTGTGCCACGACCACTTCCGACACGGAACGTCGTCATTTCTGTGGATAAAAACTGGTGCCAATGCCTTTGGCAACTGCTCTGGATTTTTGAACGCATCGATAATGCGCTCTGCTACTTGGTGTGTTTTTTTTCCGAATAACTTCATTTGTTGTTCCTCCTTTGTGTTTGGGTTTTGCTGTGGATTGGTCGATCGCGATGACGTAGAAATCGAAAGACGAACGGCAGACAAGGAATGTCTGGCGTTGACTACTCGTGAATGGAGCGGAAAAGGATGGCTTGGGCTGAGAAGAAGCCCGGACGGTGGATGTATCGCGAGACAACGGTGGCGCGTGTCGGTTTTTATGGCGCCGTGTCGTATCTGAGGTTCGTTGTCCAGGGGACGGATGCATCTCGCGTGTGCGAGTTTGCCGGGGTGATGTTAGGGTCAACCAAGCGTTGTGGGAACTAATGTTGTTTTTCTATGAACATGATCGAGTCCGGTTCCGCCATTTCATGGCAAAAGACAACCACTGAGAGCTGTCCAGCGCGGAACCGGACCCGGGAGCCATGTGCGGGCGCGTCCTAAGCAGGAAACTTGCGCCGTTCGCACGCCAGGCTCACAAATACACAACGGTAATTCTCTTTGGAGTTTATAGGGGCTGCCTGGGCACCGGGCCGTGCGTGCGTTCAAGGAAACCTGGCATGGACGGGCCTGCCTTCTCCACTTGAAAGCTCTGTCTAAGCTACCGTGAGCCTGTTTTCCCGGACTCAGATGATTAACTCCGGTATCGCCCGCTGACACCATGCTCTGTTCGTCAGTGAAGGGGCATATACCTGCTTAAGCACACGCGTCTAGCCCGTTTCAACTGTACAGCAGATGTACCATGCGAACCACGTGTTCGTCAAAGAAACGGTACGCAGAATGGCACACATCTTGGAGCTTGAATCAGGTGCTTCGGATCGAGGGGGGGGAAGAGAATCTCAGTAAGCCCTCCTCAGTTTCGGACGGAAAGACCGGATTCAAGGGGATCTCAAGGCAATTTGGACCTGTTGGGATAATGGCGTCAGGGTGTAATCCCGCCACAGTCAAAACCTACTTCACGTCATAGCGCTATGATGTGATTAGCTTGGAGTCGTCCGCCTCGCTCGAAGCCATGGGCGCTAGGCGCATGTTTCACACGGAGTAGCAAAGATGAGGCCAACGCTGAGGACGGCGTCGAAACCCTGTCGACAATGTGCTATGCGGAGCAACGTGGGTTCGCTTCAAGTCGTAGGCCGCAAGAGCCTGAGAAGTTGGACTTTGAGCAGCAGGCTCAGAGCCAAAGCCGTCTAACCTATTGCGCCGTAAGGGCCTCTGTCCCAACAGCCTTTGGGATCAACACCCATACCAGCTCTGCTCTATCCGAGGATCAGGCTTTCTTAATCATCGTGGGACGACACTCGCAGTTAGTATTAATGAAGGCAACGCAACAGTGGGGCTAGGCGAGTTGAAAAACATGAACCGACCATGGCGCTAGTGGTCGCAAGGTCGCACCATCCGAGTAGCAGGGGGCGAGAGGCACACGGGGCGGACAGGCGACATGTTTCACGCGGCAGAGGCGTCTATCCACGTCCTTTCTTCACGCATTTCCGTTCACACGGACTCAGTTACAACCACTCGCGGTCCTCACCCGGCACCCAGGTCGGCCTGTAACAAGAATTCAAGGCACAACCCCGGAGCAGATGCCCCTTTTTGTCTGTAATTCGTCATAGCCCAGTTTTGGAAGAAGATTTTTGGGGAAGTCCTGTCAAGAAAATTGCTTGACAAAACTACATTCCAAAGTGTACAATTGGCGTTGACATTGGGGTAACATCTTATGTGAATTCATAAGACAGAAAGCGTCAATATCCTTCAGTGTTTTGTTACTTTGTGATTCAATTCGAGATGGGGCAATATTGATGATAAAGAAGGCAGTGGAAGTTCTTACCAATGCGAGAAAAGAAAAGAACATAAGCCAAGAAAAAGTGGCCGCCGCGCTGGGCATAACGCGGTCATACTTGGCCCAAGTAGAGAGTAACAGGAGAACACCATCATGGAAGTTAGTAAAAGCTATAAGCATTTTTTTAGATCAGGATATCAGTACCCTCCTATCCCTAGTTGATTTTGAAGAAGCGAGGGAATTGGTTAAGAAAGGTCAGATCCACCAGGTAAGAACACCTGAACTAATACTAAGTGCGCTTAGGGGTGCTAGGAAATCATTGGACATTCTTGGAATCAATTCTTTAGGCCCTTTGCACCAAGGACGAGATATGATAATAGACCTCTTAGGCAAAGGGGGTAGGGTGCGTGTATGCATTTTGAATTTAGATTCTGAGGGATTTGAAAAACGTGAGAAAGATGAGTGTTTCAACATTGACACCGGAGAACTATCCCCAAGATTAAGAGAAGAGTATAAAGCATCGATTGGCATACTCAAAGACATCGAGATCTTCAAAAAGAGTGGCTATTTTCAGGTTCGCCTGTATAACCATTATCCTCTATGTTCTCTAATACAAGTAGATAAAACAATGGTGCAATATAATCCCTATACAAAACAGAAGTCGAGATGGGACGAAGCTAATGTAAGCGTTTCACGAGGCCTGCTTAGTCCTGTACTTATTTGTACAAGTGGAGACAAAAAGGATTTCAAAATGCTGACGGGTTTGTACAGGGACATATGGGAAAACGCCGAGCCCCTGAGACTCAGAACGTCATAAGGGCTGTTTGTTGAGGGATAATTTCTGAGTGACATAAGGAAGGGCGATCTCCTCTTTCCCGAAGACCGTATCCACGGAAAAATGATTACCCGTTCCGATTGGAAAAGACCACCTGTTCAAGAAGGGCGAGCCAAATAGGTGCGTACGATAAGCCGTGCGCATTCAAGACGCCGGAAATACTCCGGTTTACGCTGAGACAAGACAACTCTTTGTCTATTCTTGACGAAAAAAAGCATGGTTGAATTTGTGTACGTGAAGAACAGTTCGAAGACATTCCGGCTTGGACAGATTAAGGCCTCGAAAGGAATCCTCATTATGGAAAAAGAGAGTGTAGGCATAATCGTTGGTGGAATTTGTCCGGCCCTTCTTTTTGGCATTTCCGGGGTACTTCAAAAATTTAGTAATCGAGCGGGAATCAGCACCGGTCTGTATCTGATATGTATAGGGGTAGCAGTCACTGTTGTGGGGATTGGCCTACACGTAATAATCCCTAACCGAAGCATTTCCTTTCAGTCAGGAGGATACGCAATTTTGATCGGTCTTTTCTGGGCATCTGCAATGGGACTTATCGGTATTGCGCTTACGCGTTATGATGTGGCCATCAGTATTTTGGTACCGCTGTATAACATGAATACTCTTGTGGCCGTGGTGCTTGGATTAATTCTGCTTTCGGAATGGCAAAGCATAGATGTTCCCCGACTCTTGGTTGGTGCTTGTCTTATCGTTTTCGGAGGTCTTCTGGCGGCGAGTTCTTGAATCAACGCATTTTTGGCTGTCCATACCTTTGAATGGAAGTGCTCAGGGTGATGTCAAGAATTGGGGAAAGCTCAGCCAACCTTATGGGGTGATGGATTGGACTGAACGCGAGTATTAGTGTACTGGGGGTGCGTGCTTAGAATCAAGAGGTATCGTCTGCGACTCGATATTTTCCCGGCTCCAATTCTTTAAGGGGCGGGCCTCTTATGATCCCTTCCTCGTACAAGGTGTTGTACTTCTCAATAACTGTACGGGCAGCATGCTCTGTAAAAGGGGTATTGTCAGAAAGGCTGCGTAATTCAGAGGCAACATACTCAAGGTCGATCTCTTCGTTCTCGGACAGTATTGGTTCAAGAAAATCCTGGGGGCGCCGGATAAGACGATGATACCAGAGGTCGTATTTGTTGCGACTTCGATTTCTTCTGAGCTTCTTGACTTTTCTTTTCCATCTTTCTCGGGCCTTTTCGCTCAACTCGTCTCGCTCTAGGTAATATCTGACTGCGTAAGGGGAAACATCGTACATTTCTGCTATCTCACGATACGCATGCCATTTTGCCATGCCTTGTGAAATCTGCTGGTTAAAATACTCCCTCCAATTGTGCACCAAATGCAGATAAGCACCTCGTTTTTGCATCTTAAAACATTGGTACGAAAGGGTTTAAGAAGGTTATGGTCAATGGCAATATTGGTTACGTAAGTGCTTGACATATCTGCAATGAAAGCGTACAATGAATGTGTCAATAGGACATGAATGATGAGTGTAAATGAAACAAGTAATGCTTCAGAACCGTAACTGTCTCGTTACAAACACAGCAGGAGAGCCATTCATGATCACGCGTGCGATGAACGTTCATGCCAAAGCAAGGAAGACGAGGGGATGAGCCAAGAACACGTAGCCAAGTCCCTAGGCATAACGCGGTCGTATTTGGAGCAAATAGTCCTGTACTTGTTTGTACGAGTAAAGGCCAAGAGGTTTTTACAATGCTGGTGGACTTGTACGAGAACGTGTGGGAGAAGGCTGAACCTCTGAGACTAAGATTGTGAATGACTTTTCTATAGCGACAATTTCAGGGCGAAGCATAAATAAAAATGGAGAAGAAAGATGAACAGAAACGACAAGTCGCCCGTATTGTATCGATTTATCCAAAGTAACGGCAACGGCCTTGATTTGACGATCAATTGGCTCGAGTCCGAGGGGTTAGGACTCGGAATTTCTCAGGACGAGCTTATGAAAATGATAGCCGGGGAACTGCCGTACTTTAAACTCTTCGAGAGAGAAGCGGGTAAGGTCGCCGTCCAAGTGGTTGGTGCGGAGGACATGGCAATGGCAATTGCGACAACTGAAAACTCCATGGGTTTCATGTACAGCGACCTACTTCTCAACTTTCTTTTCGGGGCGGGGCGTTGTGTGCAGTTAATTGATCATTCAGGGAAACCAAGAGATCCGAGAACAGTATTGTCAGACGCGTTGCCAATTGGAAGGCGATTGAAGTTTTCAACATCCGCGGCTGTCCTTGAGGTTGAAATCATCCCGCACGACGAGAAACGGCTAGTCTCTCTTGAGGTGCTTGTGCCAAAAAGGATGTTGCGGGTTTGGCCAGAAGGTGTTTCGTCAGGCCAGTGTCTAAGAGCTGTTTGTGAACTTAGATACAAGAATATTGCCGTTGCGTTTCTGGAGAGTATTTTTCCACAGTACAAACTACTTCCCGTTTTTCGTAAGACCGAGGGCTATGTAAACGCAGGCAAAGCTCACGTGGCGATAGACATTGTGCAGTCGGGAAAAAGTGCCAAGCGAAATGGCCTAGTCCCCGCTCAGAAAATACTTAACTGTTATCCTGTTGCGGTGAGCAATAAATCAGGAATTCGCCCATAGAATAAAGGAAAGAGAAAGATAAGGGGCAGACGGCGCACGCGATCTTGGTAGGACTTCGTAACGTCGGCCCGGTGTAAAGCTAACGCTTTCCGGTCCCTGGCGTATGCCAGGGCTGCCCTTACACTTTTTATACGCGAGAAAGGTGCAAGAAATCAAACACCTAATTGGGTGGATGAACCGTTCAGCAAAAAGAGCTCTGGGAAACATGGCGAATAGGATTTGTAATTAAAAGACAGCCTTTTCGCTGCATCACATTTGTCGGCTACAAGATCGGCCAATTTGCCGAAGCTGGACGTTAAGGTTCTGGGCGGGTTCTCGAAAGAATCAAGGTCATCCAAGAGTTCAACTATAAAATGGTCATTTCTCGAAATTCCGTGGTCGCCCTGTGGAAATGGATCGACTGTGCCTTGTTTTTGTCGTCCAAGGAGACCAGCCCCTTCAAAGCGTCCCATCCCCGAGTGATAGAAGTTCTCTACTTCCACTCGGAACGTCCTTCCGTCATGGAGCTTCTCACCCAACAGATCCAGCATTCCCCCGTAATGATCGTAGTCTGGATGTGAGGCCGTAAGACTATATGCGAAGTTCGTTGTAGAATTTCCATCGCAGGAAGTTTGCCGCTCCCTTCCTGGTCATCTGCTTTTCGTTCGGAACTCCAGCGTCGATGAGATGCCAGTTATCGTCAGGCGTCCTGCACAGGACTCCGTCACCTTGCCCAACGTCGATGATGTAGAATTCAAGAAGGCCATTGAAGCTGTTTGATCTCCTTTTGATATGGGTCTTTCTAACCCACCCGCGTTGCCCTCGGGCTCTGACATAAGCCCATGTCGAATCAGAATTCCAATCAGCTTCCAGGATTAGGGGATCGCCCCACAAGAGCTGTGTTATGAAACTCTCATTATCTTCGGCTAACGACGTAGTTGGTTTGCGATTCACGTAATAGTCAGCCATGACTGTCCCTCCGCTTGGGGCATGCTCAGTGGATTGTCGGGATGATGCTCCCTTTTAGTTATTAAGTATGCCGGATCCACGCGTGAGGAGTTCATATTTCCTACGAAATGTGAACTTGTCTCTATGATATATCGGGGCTGCCAAAGAGTCAAGGATTAATTTGCAAATCGAATGGCGGCAGGAGGTTGGGGGCGCGGTTCTGGAGGGAGCCTCGAGGGATGGCATGGCGTGTACCAAATGTTTTTAAGTTCTCCCGCCAATTCTTCAATACGCTTCTGCAAACACTTGCACTGCAGGCGGTTGAGCCCTGCCCGGTCCGGCTGCAAGAGTTCGCTTTTCGTAGGGATTGTGAACTGTAGGATCGAAAGGGTGAAGCGATGGGTGATCATGGATGTCTGTATATCGTTGGGTCTTGGATGAGAGTAAGTTCCTCTCGAGCAAGGAGGTCGGAAGGTTGTTAAAAGCAGCGAAAGCCAGAGCTGAAACGGGCAAATCGGCAAGCAGGGTGGCGGTCAGGGATTATTTCGTCGTGGACTTGGGTCTGTCGACGGGTCTGCGGGTCAGTGAGATGGCGGACTTGAGATGTGGAGATGTTTTTGTCGGCGACGGGACGGCTTCGCTGATCGTGCGCAAAGGCAAGGGCGGCAAACGGAGGGTTGTAACCTTTAACGGATCGTTCAAGGGCCATCTCATTGAGTTTCTTCGATGGAAGAAGGACACGGGTGAACCCATATCCAATGAGACACCTCTGCTGATGTCCAGCGTTACGGGCAGGGCGATGACGACGCGAGCATTGCAAAAGGCGTTCAAGCGGTGTGCTGCGCAGGCGGGACTCAGCCCGCACTATTCGATTCATTGTCTTCGCCATACCTATGCCTGCCACCTGTACAAGGCCAGCGGCTGGAACCTCCGGCTGGTGCAGAAACAGCTCGGTCATGCGAGCATCGCAACCACGCAAGTCTATGCGGACGTAATGGCGCCGGACGCGCGCCGGGCACTTGAAAAGCTGTATCGGTAAGAATTTCAACACATGAAGGAGGGAAAGAAGATGAGAAACTATATATTTGAAGGTTTAGTGACCTGTCTGAGTAAAAAGAGGTTTCGCGCCGCAATTGCGCTGGTTGTCCTCTGCATGCCAGCGTCGACCGTCGTTGGAGCGAGTCCCGATGTTGCCGTAATCTACGGCCAAGAAAAAGAGGACTCGCCTGTAGTAACAGTCCGCGGGAAATGGGCCACCCAGCCAAGCCCGCTCTCAGCGGTTGTGGATGGATACCGTAGCACCGGAGCTTGCGGCAGCGCTCGGCCCAGAGCGAGCGGTCATTCCTATCTCAAGGTCGATTATGGCGGTACATTCTCTGAAAGCTCTTTGGTCTCCGTGGTGTTAAGGCAGGAACACTTTGGGGACAACTTTCTGCAAGTCAGCTCAGACGGTGTCGGTTGGGAAACGCTTGCCGAGCCAAACTATCGGGTGGATTTCTATGATGTAACGGTCACCATGACGGGCATTGCCAGGGACTTCCGATATGTCCGACTCAAAATATCGGGTTCCGACATCTATGACGCGGACGTCTGCATATACGAAATAGACGTTGCGCCCTGTCCTGACGGCTCATTCAAGGTGTTGGGCGATGTCACCGTCATTGAGCAGACCGTCCCCCGTGGGTTCGACGTATCAGCAGAAGGACAAAGCAATGTGGACGGGTTTTTCGGTTTTGAGGCGACAAACGGCGCAAGTTCTTCGGCAGTGATGATTGCCGTTGTGGGCCTGACCGATGGATCGCAATGGGCCGGTGGTGAACCGCAGGTGATCTACCACGGCGTGCCTTCACAAAACGGCACCGCAGGCGAGGTCTGGTTTGACTCACTCACCATACCGGACTCGGCGGGTTTCTACGAACTGTGGTGCAAAGCCTACATGATGACCAACGAGACGCAGGCAATAAATGATTTCAAGGCAAACCCTCC
>SDBV01003806.1_pt1 | contig 21957 bp, 17 predicted proteins | sample 2277081 | NCBI WGS metagenome assembly SDBV01 (sample SAMN10402039, study PRJNA504765) | marine sediment metagenome | isolation source: marine sediment core GS10_PC15, 223 cmbsf | place: Arctic Ocean: Southern Knipovich Ridge | collected 2010 | reverse complement strand
TCCTGCGCGAACGCAATGCCGGGTTCATCGCAGCCGTGCATGGCAGAGCGTTCACCAAGAAATTCGTAATCCGGGCGATCGCCCACAAAACCGAGATGCTGAAGTTCGTTTTCAACAGTATCAAGATCGGCGTTCAGGTTGTCTCATGTGGTCGTCTGCGATACTTCGTGTGCCAACAGATTTCGGAGGTCAAGGATTACGTGAAGCGCGGCGTAGTTCGCGATCAAGGACTGCTCGTTTAGGTATTCGATTCGGCCACGAAGCGACCTCTTGTGTTTCTTCGGCACGGTTAAGCCGCGGTCGCCGATAAAGAAAAGCAGTGCTTCATACAGAATCGCAACCATTTTGACGTGCAGGAGCGATGGGAGCAAATAGTCGAGCAACGGATTACGAAACGTGCCGCCAAATCCGTTCAGCAAGTACGGCATATGATAGTTCTTCGCGAGTTCTACCTCTTGAAGAAAGCGATGCCATGCTTTCTGGATGTCGGCGCTCAAAACGGCGGACATTGTTATGCGACCCAACTTGTTATTCTATCCCAATTACCGTTTGGCGGGAATCGGGATCTGGGCGAAGGCGGTAGCCTAACCTCATCTGGCGGTGTCGTCAATCGTGCCGGAGTCAAGGCACTCGGTTTTCCTCGAAGCTCCGCTCGATTTCAACGAGTCAGACCGATGGGGATCGAAAGAGGTTCTCGATCGTGAGCTGTCGACCTTGTGCCTGGCGCCGGTCGACCACGTCGGACGGGAAAACGGGACAGGTCTAGTTTCTGCGGGCCACGCTACGGGCCGTCCCGGCAAATCAGACCTGTCCCGTTTTTTGCGTCCCACGCACTCGTTGCACTGCCGCTCCCCAGAAGGTATACATATTCCAACAGAAGCACTGACAATCTCCACGGACCCAAGAAGGGAGAAACCAGATGAAGGCGATTCAACTCCTGCTTCCGAAGACCTCTTGGCTGGCATTGACGGCCGCGGCCGTGCTGGGCGTGGGGTGCGGCCGGGCCGAGGCGGCACGCCAGCCGAACGTTGTACTGGTGATCACCGACGACCAGGGCTACGGCGACGTCGGTGCACACGGCAACACGATGATCAACACGCCCAACATGGACACGCTCCACGGGCAAAGCGTCCGGTTGACCGACTTCCACGTGGACCCGACCTGTTCGCCCACCCGCTCGGCGCTGATGTCGGGCCGCTACTCGACGCGGACCGGCGTTTGGCACACCATCATGGGCCGCTCGCTGATGAGCACCGACGAGTTGACGATCGCCGAGGTGCTCCGCTGGGGCGGCTATCGTACGGGGATGTTCGGCAAGTGGCACCTGGGAGAGAACTATCCGCTGCGACCGCAGGACCAGGGTTTCGACTACGTGGTCTGCCACGGCGGAGGCGGCGTGGGGCAGGGGCCCGACTGGTTCGGGAACGACTACTTCGACGACACCTACTTCCGCAACGGCAAGCCGGAGAAGTTCGAGGGCTATTGCACCGACGTCTGGTTTGGCGAGGCGATGAAGTTCATCCAGCGGAACAAGGACCGGCCGTTCTTCTGTTACCTGTCGACCAACGCGCCGCACGGGCCGTTGAACGTCGCCCCGCGGTGGAGCCAACCCTACGTGGAGAAAGGAGTGGAGCCGAACCAGGCCAAGTTCTACGGAATGATCGAGAACATCGACTTCAACCTCGGCAAGCTGATGGCACAACTCGACCGGCTGGGGATCGCCGGCGACACGATTCTGGTATTCATGACCGACAACGGCACGGCCAACGGACGGGTGAACGAGAAACGTGTAGGCGAAGGTAAATGGGGCGGTTTCAATGCCGGCATGCGCGGCGCCAAGGGCTCGGAATACGACGGCGGCCACCGCGTGCCGTTTTTCATTCGCTGGCCCAACGGCGGCCTGGGCGGCAAGCCGGGCAGCGGCTACGACGTGGATTACCTCTGTGCCCACGTCGACGTGTTGCCCACACTGGCCGGCCTCTGCGGGGTCCGGAAGCCGAAAGGTCCTCCGCTGGACGGCACCAGCCTGGCGGAATTACTCGGGGAACCAGGTATCGTGATGCCCGAGCGTACGCTGTTTGTGCATTCGCAGCGGATCCCCGACCCGCAGAAGTGGCGCAAGTGTGCGGTGATGACCCAGCGCTGGCGTCTGGTCAACGGCAAGGAACTCTACGACGTCCTGGCCGATCCCGGCCAGAAGAAGGACCTCGCCGCCGAGAATCCGGAGGTGGTCCGACGGTTGAGCAAGGCATACGAAGGCTGGTGGAAGGGCCTGTCGGTGGTGTTCGACAAGCCGGTACACATCGGTATCGGATCGGACCGCGAGAGCCCCACGCAGCTTCATCCCCACGATTGGCAGGTCGAGTCGCAGCGGCTCTCCTCCTGGCACCAGAACCACGTGCGCGGCGGCCACATGGGCCAGGGTAAGTGGTTCATCGACGTGATTACCCCCGGCGAGTACGAGATCGAGCTACGCCGCTGGCCGCGGCATCTGGACCAGGCCGTCGAGGCCAAGCATGCCCGGATAAAGATCGGAAAAATCGGCCTGGATCAGCCCGTCTCTCCCCAAGAGACCAAGACCAGCTTCAAGGTCAAGCTGAAGCAGGGCAAGACCACGCTTCAGACGTGGTTCACACTCGAAGACGGCAAGACGCGGGGAGCATATTTCGTATACGTTACCCGGCTTGCGAATGCCAAGGAGTGAGCGGACGCAGCGGTCCACTCGGCGAGACCTACACGGCGCAGCGAATCGTGATGAGCAACGCCAGGGGTCCATGGGCCGACGCTTGGCCGTTTTTCCGGCAGGGGGGTGTTATATCGGCCCACTTCCTCCGCCGTTATACCAGGTGGGTGCCCCGCGCGCCGAAGTATCGCGCCCGGACCGGACCGTTCGTTAAACCCTAGAATTGGAGGAAATCGCAATGAAAACGCTGAAAACGACACTCGTGCTAGCGGCCCTGGCGGGCGGTCTGGCCACCGGGGCGGCGATCCTGGCCGGTGCCCCGGCCGACAAGGCACAGAAGGCCGAGCTGCGGGTAGGTACGTTCGACTCGCGGGCCGTGACGGTGGCCTTTGCCGCGTCGGAGATATTCGATCGGCAGTTTAAGCAAAAGATGGAAGAGCACAAGAAAGCCAAGACTGCCGGAGACGAGCAGAAGGTCAAGAAGCTCGAGGCGGAAGGCCAAGCCCTACAGCAACAGTTCCACCGGCAAGGTTTCGGTACGGCACCGGTCGACGATTTGATCGAGCACATCAAGGACAAGCTGCCGGGCATAGCCAAACGGGCCGGTGTGGACGTGATCGTATCAAAATGGGCGATCACCTACCGCGCGGCCGACGCTCAGTTGGTCGACGTCACCGACCTGATAGTCGAGCCGTTCAAGCCCAGCGAGCGGACGAAGGGCATCATCCGCGAGATGCGCGACAAGCCACCGATACCGTTGAAAGAGCTCGAAAAACACCAGCACGATCACTGACGCAGGGAAGGAACGTGGTCGCGTGCTTTCCGGCGAGTTGGCCGTGCCGTCTCCCGCCCGGATCGTCCGGGACCGCAAACAGTTGACCGGTCAACCCTCCGCTTCGGCACGTTCGATCAGTGCCCGCATGTAGCCGATACTGTAGGCGTTGCCCACGCGTCCTCCGCCGACGGTGCGGGGGACGTGATCGGGGATGATCGCCCCGTCGAAATCGACCTCCTTCAGGGCCTTGATAACCTGGTACATGTCCATGTAGCCATTGTCCAGGAAGGTCTCGGTGAATTGGGGCAGCGGCCGGTTAACGTTGCGGAAGTGGACCTTGAAGATCTTGCGGCGGGAGCCGAAGTACCGAATTGTCTCGATTACGTCCTTGCCCATCGTCTTTCCGCCCTCCAGCCAACATCCCGCGCAGAGACACAGTCCGATCTGCTGGCTGTCGGCAATCTCCAGCGCGCGCCGGTAGCCTTCAAAACTGCTGAAGATGCACCGCGGCACGCCTCCCAGCGCCGGCCCGGGAGGATCGTCGGGATGGATCCCAATGCGAATGCCGAGTTCTTCGGCAACCGGGACCACGCGCTTGATGAAGTAGGTGTAGTTTTCCCAGATCTCTTCCTGGGAGAACTTCCGCCCGTGGGTCAGCGGCCCCCCGAAGCGCTTCGCCAGCCATTTTTCGTCGGCAGCCACCGCCAAATCAAACGCCCTTCCGCGGGCGCCGCGAATTGGTTCGCTCCCGGTGGTCCAGACACTGTTGGCCATGTGCGCGTAGGTCGTGTACGTCAGACCGACTTTGTGGATCTTGCGCAGGTAGTCCAGATACTGCTGGATTTTCTGGTCACGGCCGGGCAGGTTCAGGGTTACCTCCGGTATGTTGTGCACGGCCCAGTTGCCGATGTTCCAGACCTTGATTCCGGCCGCCCGGCAGATGCTCACCAGCCTGCGGAAATTCTCCAGGGTCGCGTCCCTGCCGCCGACCCAAAGGGTCACGTATTGCACGCCGAGCTGTTTGACCAACAGGAGGTCTTCCTGGCTGGGGTTGGCCCCCATCTGCATCGCCAGTTTGATGGCCGATGCGCGGCTCTTCTTGGCAACCCTTCGCTCGGCATCGGCACGCCTGCCCGTCGACAACACTGCCGAGCCCCCCAGTACACCGGTCATCACGGCCTTGCCAAACTGCCTCCTGCTGGGACGGACTCCTGCCCGTGGCGGTTTCCCCTGGACCTTCTCGAAAGCGGTCATCACGGCCCTCCTGAAATTGCTGCCTGTGCCGAGAGTCGGCTGGGTGACCTCGCGGTCTTGATCTGCCCAATACCGAGCAGTACCGTACCCGAGAATATCGGGGACGTCTGCGAAAGGCAAGTTTCACCACGAACGTCCGTGAACGGTCACCTCTCTGGTAAACATTTCCAGAGCAGCAAGGGTGCGGCAACGGAACTGAGGACAGGTTCGCCCCCCTATGGTGAGGGTGCGTGACTTGACACTCCTTCCAGGCGGCAAATAGCCCCGGAAAACCGGCCTTGCCGTTGCACGGCGGCTGTCTGGCAGAGACAATAGTGCGGTGCAGGGCCCTTTGGAGCGTCCGGAGGCAGAAGCCGCAAGGGACGCCGATTGGGGAATCTACACGCTCAAGTAGTGTTTGCTAAACACGGGCGCGGCCGTTATTCTAAGTAAGTTGCTGATTTCGGGAGGAAAACCGTTTGGCCGCGGGGGCTTAACAGGTGCGGTCCGTAAACATTCGCCGGACCCGTGGACTCGGTAGCCACGGTCGCCAGACCGTGGGCTATTGCCCTCGAAAACCACGCTCTGGCGAGCGTGGCTACCGTGATACGTGTCCGGTCCCGGGAGTTTTCGGAGCGATCGTTTTTTTGGGACGGTCGTTTTTTGGGGCGGTGGAGTTTCCCCCGGCAAGGCAGTGGCTTCGTCCGGTCGTCCGGCCAGGTTCGAGGTGATAGCTGATGAGAGCCAAAGTGATTCCGGTTATCGCACTGACTTTGGCGATCTCGAGCCCGGCCTCGGCTCCAGCCGGGGATCAACCCAAGCCGGCCTCCGATGGCGAAGCGACCGCCTCCCTGCTGGCCAACGTCCCGGATTCCGGGGCAAGTGATCAGGCGCAGGCAAGGGTGAAGGAGTCGCAGGCCAAGGCAGCCGACTTTCGCGCCGATGTGATGCCGTTGCTGGACGGACTGGGGTGCAATGCCGCACAATGCCATGGCTCACAAACCGGAAAAGGGGGCTTCAAGCTCTCCATGTTCGGGGCCGATCCTGACTCCGATTACCTGGCCCTGGTGAAGTCGGCCAGAGGAAGGCGCCTGGACAGGATTGAACCGGCCAAGAGCCTGCTGCTCTTGAAAGCGACCGCAAGTATTGCTCACACGGGCGGGCAGAAGGTCAAGCTTGGCTCCCCGGAATATGGCATGCTCACCTCGTGGATCGCTTCCGGGGCACCGCTGGAAAGCGAGGGAAGTCCGCAACTCGTCTCGATCAAGGTCACTCCCCAAGGAAAGATCCTCCCAAAGGGTGAATCGCAACAACTGAAGGTGACGGCCGTTTTCTCAGACGGCACCGAAAAAGACGTAACCAAGCGTGCCCGATACAAGTCCTCCGAGGCGAGCGTAGCCGGCGTGGGTGAGAATGGAAAAGTCGCCACCAGCGGCTTTGGCCAGTCGGCCATCGTGGTGAGTTACATGCGGCGATTCGCCGTGGTGCAGATCGTGGTCCCGCAGCCTCTTCCATCGGCTTTTCCCGAGATGGAGGCGAACAACAAGATCGATGAGCTGGTCTATGCCAAATTGAAAGAGCTGGGCATACCGCCTTCCGAGCTTTGCTCGGATCGCGAGTTCCTGCGACGTGTCTATCTGGACGTGACCGGCACGCTGCCCACGGTCGACGCAGCGCGGGCCTTTCTGGCCGATACGGACGAACAGAAGAGGGCCAAGCTGATCGATGAGCTGTTGGAGGGCGAGGAATTCGCCGACTACTGGGCGCTGAAATGGGGTGACCTGTTCAGAATCAAGAGTGAGTTCCCCAGCAACCTCTGGCCGAACGCGGTTCAAGCCTACCACCGATGGGTGCGAGACAGCATCGCCAAAAACAAGCCGTACGACCAGTTTGCCCGCGAACTGCTCACCTCCAGCGGGAGCAACTTCAGGGAGCCACCGTCGAATTACTACCGGGCGTTTCTCAGACGGACTCCGGAAAACATTGCCGAAGTCACCGCGCTGATCTTCATGGGTGCGCGGATCGGCTGCGCCCGCTGCCACGCCCACCCCGATGAGAGCTGGACCCTGAACGACAGCGTCGGCCTGGCCGCGTTCTTCGCACAGTTGCGGTACAAACCGACAACGGAGTGGAAGGAGGAAATCGTCTACATCGACCCGCGGCGGACGATGCGCCATCCCAAAACGAACGCAGTCGTGCAGCCGAAGTTTCTCGACGGCGACGTGCTGGAGTTGACCCCGCCGGAAGATCCCCGCCTGAAATTCGCCGAGTGGCTAACCTCTCCCGAAAACCCCTGGTTCGCCCGTAACATCGTCAACCGAACCTGGTTCTGGCTCTTGGGGCGTGGGATCATCCACCAGCCCGACGATCTGCGCCCCACCAACCCGCCCCAGAACGCCGAACTCCTGCAATACCTGGAAAAGGAGCTCGTAGGCAACAGTTACGACTTGAAGCACATCTATCGGCTGATCTTGAGCTCCAGAACGTATCAGCTTTCGTCGAAGTCTAACGAGTTCAACCGCAGCGACGTGGCACACTTCTCCCACTACCAGGTAAAACGCCTGGGCGCGGAGACACTGTTGGACGCCATCGGACAAGTCACGGAAAGCTGGGATACCTATCGGAGCAACATCCCCGAGCCGTTTGTGATCATGCCCAAGGGTTTCAGGGCAACGCACCTTTACGACGGGAGCATCGGCGTTGCGTTCCTGGAGCTGTTCGGCCGCCCGCCGCGAGACACGGCCTTCGAGTCCGGCAGGGACCTGGAACTGTCTATGCGGCAGACGCTCCACTTGCTCAACTCCGGCGACGTGCAGAACAAGATCAACGCCAGCCTCCGCTTGCGGCGGTTCTTCACCGAGAAAAAGAGCGATGCGGAGATGGTCGAGGAGATCTACCTCTCCACGCTGGCTCGTTTCCCAACCGACGAGGAAAAGGAAAAGGTGTTGCAGTACGTTGCTCGAGATCCCAAGCAGCGCACACGATCCGTCCAAGACGTGGTTTGGGCGCTTTTTAATACCAAAGAGTTTCTCTTTAACCACTAGCGGTGATTGGCCTGCCCATTCGGTGGGGCATCTTCGTGTCCCACCGATGGGAAGCCGAAACCATACGCCAAGACAACTTGCCAGGATTCCCAAAGGAGAGACGAGCCATGTTGGACATTCAAGGCCGAAGGGTTTCCTTTAGCCGCGGCGGAGTGAGCCGGCGCGACTTCCTCCGCGTGGGCGCGCTGGGCGCCGCGGGACTTAGCCTTGCCGATTGGTTCAAGATCAAGGCCCAAGGGGCCGGCACCGAGGCAAAGGCCAAATCGGTGATTCAACTCTGGATGGCCGGCGGCCCGACTCACCTGGACACGTTCGATCCCAAACCCAAGGCGGGCGCTGACTATTGTGGCCCTTACAAGAATCCCGTCCAGACCAACGTGTCCGGAATCCAGCTCTGTGAGATGCTGCCCATGCTGGCCAAGCAGGCGGAGAAGTTCTCCATCATCCGCAGCATGACCCATGGGAACAACAGCCACGAAACGGCCTCCTACATCATGCAGACCGGCACCATGCCTTCCGACCTGGTGTATCCGTCGATTGGTGCGGTGGTTGCGTACAAGATGGACCAAGCCGGCTACCAGGGCAGTCTGCCGCCCTACATGTCGCTGACCTCGCCGCTGGGACGGTTTTCCGAGTGCGGGTTCCTGGGCACGAACTACAAGACGTTTGCCAGTGGAGGAAACCCGGACGCGGATCGCGTCAGCGTTCAGGGGATCGTGGCTCCCGCTGGAGTGACCGAACAGCGGCTCCAGGATCGGCGGACCCTGCTGGAGTCGGTTGATGCCCTGGCCAGGGACATGGAAGACAACAAGAAGTTCGAGGCCATGACCGAATACCAGCAACGGGCATACAGCCTGATCCTGGGAGACGCCAAGCAGGCCTTCGAGATGTCGGAAGAAAAGGACGAAACGCGGGAACGATACGGCCGCAACCGCTTCGGACAGTCTTGCCTGCTGGCCCGCCGGTTGGTGGAGCGAGGAGTCCCGTTCATCACCATCAACTCCGGCGGATGGGATACCCACCGCGACAACTTCGGCCGGATGAAGGTCTTGCTGCCTCCGTTGGACCAGGGTTTCTCGGCGCTGCTGGAGGACCTGGCCCAGCGGGGACTGCTGGAGACCACCATCGTCACCTGGTTCGGCGAGTTCGGCAGAACGCCCAAGATCGCCCAGGGTGCTCCCTGGGACGGCGGCCGCCATCATTACGGGACCGTTATGTCGGCGGTTGTTGCAGGAGGTGGATTCAAAGGTGGCATCGTGGTCGGCGAGTCCGACGCCAAAGGAGAGCAGCCCGCCGAGCGGCCAACCTATCCATGGGACCTGTCCGCCAGCATGTACACGCTCTTGGGAATCGATCCCATGGGCACCCTACCCCATCCCCACGGCTGCGTGGCCTACGTGACTCCCGTCGCGGGCGGCGACGTGGAAAGCGGCGGCATACTGACGGAGATCATGTGACTGCCTCGGCGTCTCTGTCGCCGGTGCCGGGCTCCGGCGCTGAAACCAGACAAAGAAACTGACCGACTGACCAAAAAGAGGTCACTTCCGATGAGATTCCAGCACCCATTTGGCCCCGTGGCCGGCATCTGCCTGTGGTTGGCGTGCTCGTTGATGACCTACACGGCTGCTCCTTGCGCGGAGGTCACACCGCAGAAGCGGTCGCTGGCGATCCCCGTCGCGCTGGCCGGCAAACCCGCCGGTTCCGTGCAGTGCGTGGTCACTCTCGGCCCCACCGTCCCGGTAGCGGCCGTGGCCTTCAGCCCCGACGGAAAGATGCTTGCGGCGGCCGGCTACCGGCAGGTGCTGATTTGGGACCTGGAGAATGCCACGCTCTCAAAACGACTCGGCGCCGACCGGAACGACGCGCAACGGATGGGTACTATCGGGGCATTGGCCTTCCTGGAAGACGGTCATCTGGCCGTCGGCGAAGGGACGCCCTACGGCTCCGGCGCCGTGAGGATCTTCGACCTGCGGACCGGCCAGCAGACCCAGAGCCTCGAAGGACCCTCAGAGGTCGTCTACTCCTTGGCCGTAAGCCCCGACGGGAAGCTGCTGGCGGCCGGCGGGGCAGACTCGGTGGTACGCGTCTGGAGCACCGATGAAAAGAAGCTGGTGGCAACGCTCGAGAAGCACACCGATTGGGTCCTGGACGTTTCATTCAGCCGAGACGGGAAACTGCTCGCCACGGCCAGCGCCGATCGCAACGTGTGGGTCTGGGACACGGCAACCTGGCAGTCGTCCGTCAAGCTGAGGGAAAATGAGACCGTGCACGGTGCCGCGTTCGCATCCGACCCGAGAATCGTCTTCTCGGCCGTGGGTGGTCCGACTCAGCAGATCCTCCAACTCCGAAGAAGGGACAACGTTCGGTCCAGAAGGGCGATCCCCACGGGCGCCGGGATGCCCCTGGACGTGGTAGGCGCTCGTAAGGCAAACCGGCTCTATGTCCCGTGCAGCGACGGAACGGTGAAAGTCTACGATGACCGCAACGGCCGACTCCTTGCGACTCTCAGCGGGCACGAAGATTGGGTCTATTGCGTGGCCCTAAGCCCCGATGAATCCAGGATTGCCTCCGGGAGCGGCGATGGGACCGTCAAGATCTGGGACGCTGCCAACAACCAACTCCTTGCCACGCTGGTCCACCCGGGGCCTCAGTCGGACGACTGGCTGATCCTCACGGCCGGAGGCCATTTCGCCGCTTCCTCGCAAAACGCTCTGCAGTGGAAAGTCGCTGGCTCAGATACGCCGCCGGAGGAATTCAGCAGCGGGCTGGACGACGCCGACAAGGTCCGGGAGGTGCTCGCAAAAGGCAATCAAACGGCGGCTGCCCCACGCAAAAAACCTCGGCCGAAGAAGCGGCCGAAGAAGCGGCCTGCCGCCAAGAAGAAAACCGGCAATTAGGCGCGCCGCGGCCAGGGTTTGCGAAAACTGGCGGCGGTCTGCCAACGGGGGCAATAAGGGGTGTCTGGAAACACTGAAGTTGTGGCCGGTCTCCGGACCGAGCCACGCAACCGGGGTGCGGGGTCAGGAGACCCGCGCACAACAAGGAGGCGCTGCTGGCCATGAAGAAACTGTACCGGCTGTTTGCTCTGGTCGTACGGCTTGTTGTTCCGGCCGTCCTGGCCTTTCCCGTTTTCGGTTGGGCCGCGGCCAACGCCCAGACGTCCCAACCCCAGATCGCCCACATCTTCCCGGCCGGTGGGCAGCAGGGCACGACCGTGAAACTGAGCGTCCGCGGCCGGCACCTCGTGGGGGCCACCGGCGTGCGTATTTCTGGAGAGGGCGCCGCCACCAAAGTGATCTCCGTCGAGCGAAAGGAACCCGACAAGAAGAAGAAAAAGCGGCTCGACGTGGCGGAGAATCCGGACACGGCCCAAATCGAAGTGACCCTCACTTCCGACGCCGAGCCCGGCGAGCGCGACCTTCGGATCATCACTCCCGGTGGGGCGAGCAATCGGTTTCGCTTCTACGTCGGTCAGATTCCCGAGGTCAACGAGGTCGAGCCCAACTCGCTCAAGGAGGAGGCTCAATCGCTCGAGTCGCTGCCCGTGCTCGTCAACGGCCAGGCATTTCAGGCCGACCGCGACGTCTTTCGCTTCAAGGCCAAGGCGGGAGAGATACTCGTCTTCGATCTCGATGGACAGAGGATTCTGCCCTACATCGCCGACGGCGTTCCCGGCTGGTTTCAACCCACACTGACCCTCTACGACTCCCAGGGCAAAGAGCTGGCATACGTCGACGATTTCCGCCATCACCCCGACCCCCTGCTGATCTATAAGATTGCCCGCCGCGGGGAGTACATGGTGGAAATCAAGGACGCCCTGTTTCGCGGCAGGGACGATTTCGTCTACCGGCTGAGCATCGGGGCACTGCCTTACGTGACCCATATCTTCCCGCTTGGCTCGCAGCGCGACTCGCAGCCGGAGGTGAAGTTGTTCGGCGTGAATTTGCCGGCCGACAAGACGAATCTCGAGCTGCCCGCCGACTGCCCAGTCTGGCGTGGGCACACTGGCCGGCGGTACGTGCAATTGACCGCCAACGGGATTGCCTCCAATGCCCGGCCGTTTGCCGTGGATGATCTGCCCGAATTCGCCGAGACGGAGCCCAACGATTCGACCCAAGAGGCCAATCGGATCGAGTTCCCGGTGAACGTCAACGGGCGGATCGACACGCCGGGCGACGTCGACTGTTTCGCGTTTAAGGCCGAGGCCAAGCAACAACTGGTAATGGACGTCTGCGCCAGACGCCTCGACTCCCCAATGGATTCCATCCTCACGCTGTTCGATTCCAGGGGCCGGCAATTGCTCCAGAACGACGACACCAAGGACGACAGCGAAGGGCTGATCACCCACCACAGCGACTCGTACCTGCTGCACACCTTCGCGGCGGCCGGCGATTATGTCCTCGCGGTGGGCGACGTGCAAGGCAAGGGCGGAGGGGAATACGCCTACCGCCTGGCCGTTACGCCTCCCCGGCCCGACTTCATCCTCCGCGTGCGGCCCGACAACCCCCGGGCGGCCCAAGGCAGCGGGGCCTTGCTTACGGTAACCGCCTTCCGGCGCGACGGATTCGACGGCCCGATCAAGCTCTCGATGAAAGACCTGCCCGAGGGTTTCGCCGTTCCCGCCGCCGTGATACCCGAGAAGCAGAACGAGGCCCGCATGACGCTCACCGCCCCGGCCGATGCAACCATCGGCATCATCTCGCCGAAGGTCGTGGGAACGGCCACCATCGGCGATCGGGAAGTCGTGCGGGAAGCGGCCCCGTCAGAGGAGCTGATGCAGGCGTTCTACTACATGCACAACGTTCCCTCCCGCGAGTTCCTGCTGGCGGTGGTCGAAGCCGGTCCGTTTACGCTCTCTATCGAGATGCCGGAGGGCGGGGTGTTGAAGATTCCCCGCCGGGGCGAGGCCAAGGTGCCGGTGAAGGTGACCTTCAAGGAGGGAGTCAAGCCGGGTGCCATCGCGCTTAAGGCCGATTCGCCTCCCCGAGGCTTTAGAACCAAGGTGGCCACCATTCCTGCCGGGAAGAATCAGACCACCATCGTGATCACGACCCTTGGCCAGCAGGTGAACGTAGGACAGACCGGCGCGCTGATTATTACCGCGACCATGAGAGTGGGCAAGGAGACCATCTCCGGCTTTGTCCCCGCGATCCCCTTCGAAGTCGTGCGGTAATAACTCAAACTGCTAACGAGGCTTCGGCTCAGACCGACGAGTCATGCTGCAAGAGAAACGTTTAGTAGCCGGGACTCAACGAGTCGCAGGGATACTCGGGAAGATGTGTTCCAAATGGATTCCCTTGCTCCACTTCACCCGCGGGGCGTTGCCCCCCGGCTGTTGTGGGACCCATTTGCAGAACTTGACTCATTCGCAACAAGTTTCCGAAACCAAGTGCCCTACGGTGCCAACACTACTGCGTGGGCCCGTACCTCCGCCGGCGTCTGCGTCAGGTCCGTCTCGATCCGGATCGTCTTGGCCAGTTTGCCCGGTCGCTGCCCGGCAATGAACGTTACCGGAATCACGTGCAGCGACTTCACTGCGTCGCCGGTCGACGCCTGAAGCTGCAGCGAGTCGTCCTCGCACGTGACCGAGATGATCCTGAACGGCTTCTTACCCTGCACCACGAGCTGCCGGGTTACCGCCTTTCCCGGCCGGAGCACGCCCATAAAAAGCGAGGCGGGACTGACCGTGATTGCGGGCCGCACCCGTCCTTCCACCCGCACCGGAAGCTGTTTCGAGCGGCCGTCGTTGGTGATCAGGATCAAATGCTCGTTGAGGTAACCGGCCGGGGCATTGCGGTCCAGGCGAACCAGCAGGTCGTAGGATACCCGCCCGCCACCGCGACCGGTCTCGACGGCCTTGGCCAAAATGTGCGGATTGCCGCTCTTGACCTCCAGAATCTTCCAGTTCCTCCGCCCGGCGTATTCCACACTTACCTTGGCCACCGCGGGTACGCCCTGGTCTACCGATCCCAACTGAACGCTGCCCGGCTTGAAGACCACGTCGTCGCGGATGTATCCGCTGACGTGCAACTGGACTTCGGCGTAGGAGGGCTTGTCGAACACGACCGTAAGCGTTGCGCCCTTGCGTCCCAGGAAAGACTGGGTATTGAATTTGGCCACAATCGCGCTCTGCTCGTAGGTCTTCAGCAAGGCCTGCTTGATCCGTGGACTGGTACAACCACAGCTCGACCGCACACTGGCAATGTGTACGTCGCCCAAATAGATGTTGGAGAGGACAAACTCGAATTCGGCCTTGCCGTCTCGGGCAACGTAGCCGAAATCGTGGCTGGTCTGCTTGAACATCGTCCTGGCCCACTCCTGGCCTGAGGCGGTCGGTGCTGCCAGGGCTGCCAGCAACAAAGCGAAACCGGTTCTGCGTAGCATGATCGTCACCTCCGAGTCAATTGTTGGTTCCAAGTTTCCCCAGTCAATTGGCGAATCAACGGACTTCGAGCCCGGCGAACACCGCCGGCAGCCAACCGCACGCACCCCATGGCCCGGACTGAAGAAAACCCGAGCCAGGCCGGTAAACGCCCCTGACAATCCGCTGCGGCTGAGCGTGACCATCGGTTTTTCCCCCATGCGTCAGAGCCACAAAGCCGCCCGACACTTGGCCAAGCCTGTTCGCTCGGTATCTATACCCCGAAATCGCCCGAAATCTGCGCGAGATAATTGGGCTACTCCGGCTGCACTGGATCTCGATTCTGGCCGCGGGCGATCTCTGCCCCTCCGGTGGGGCGGATGCTCGCAGAACGTCCGGCGAAAGCCGACGCCACGCTCACGGCAGATGTCGAAATTGGGCCGACAGGGGCCCGGTTGTGCGAGGAATCTGTGGGGCGCACCGGGGGCCATGCAATGGCAATGATCGAAATCGGAGACAAGGACGACGTGGTCGTCGTCTCCTTCACTACCGTGAAGATTCTCGACCATCCCGCGATCGACCAGGTTCGCGAGGAGTTCAAAGATCTGACCTTGCAGGCGGCCTCCGGCCCTGGGCTGGGATCGCTGAGGGACCGTCCACTTTCTCGTACTCTACTCTCCGGACCCGTATTGCCCGGCTGAAGGGCAGCGATATAATGGACCGGATTGTGACCGACGCTCGTGCGCCGGGCCGACTCAATACGATCAGTGAAGGAGGCGGATCGATGAAAAAGCTCGTGAAGTGGTTGTTCGTGCCGGCCCTGGTTTTTGTCGGGCTGGCACTGATTGGGCCGATGGACGCCGAAGCTGCCAGGTGGCGACGGCACGCACGCTGGGGCGGTTACGGCTACGCTCCCTATTACCACGTGGCTCCGCTGGTAGTCCGTGCTCCCGGTGTGCGGGTGGTGGTTCCCGCCCCACGTGTCCACGTCGGTGTCGGTCCGGGGATCCATGTCCTTGCGCCGGGCGTCGGTATACACGTCGGTCCGGTGTACAGGCCGTACTACTGGGGTTCATACTACCGCTCCTGGTGGTAGATCGGATGCAACGTCGCGGCTTTGCCGGCCTGCGGCGGGAGACGATGATCGTTTGCCGGTCGGTCCGCGCGCAGCAGATCGCCCGGACCCGCAGGTTCTCGGTGCGCATTGCCAGTCTCTATTGCTGAAGCCACGCCCCTGGCGCGACGACACAGCAGCACAGGACTCTGGCTTCACGCGCCCCCTGTGGGCTGCTATCCTGAGTCGTGCACGAATTTGGCCGTTCAGCGGCCGGGTGGGGTCGAGCGCAGCGAGCTCTGGGCTCGTGCGATCGCTTCTCTCGGCCACGGTTCCTTGGCGGGGAACATAGAGCCCGGCAGAAGAGAATCACGGCTGCCGAAGGATTCCGCGGCGAATCAGCCACCGAAAGCCCCGCGGGATTGCCTGGATTTGTCCATGGGAGTCTTTACAATGTGAGAATATCGGCAGGGTGGCTGAGCACGTTTGTGCGGGAGAAGTCCGACGAAATCCACAGAGAGTTTAAGGGAGACGCCCCATGCGACGCTTCGGCTCGAGCAGACTCAGAAAGCTCTTTTCTGGGAAGAAAACGGTCCGCCCGCAGGCCCCGGAGAAGGCGGATTCGGCCGGCAAACCGAGCCGCAGAGAGCTGCTCGGCGCCCTGGGAGTCTTGCCGGTCCTGGGAGTTCTCCCAAGTGCGTCTCCAAAAGGAAAGTCAGAGGGCAAAGTAGACGCCGTAACCCGGCCCACGTACGTTACCAGGTCGGACAAAGAGGAATATGCCAGACTCAAGGCCCTGGATTTGAACGATCCGAAGGTAGTCGCCCGGCAAAAGAAGATGCCGGTGGCGAAGATCGGCGACATTTCCTTCGGTCGGCTGATGAGTGGCAGCAATCTGATCAGCATGAATATGCACGCGCGGGACCTGGACTACGTGCGTGCCCTGGCGGCCAATTACAATACCGAAGAAAGAGTCTTGATGACAATGAAGAAGTGCGAGGAATATGGAATCAACGGCATCGTGCTGAAGAACCACAATTTCAAGCGGTTCAGATTGTCAAAATACTGGGACGAGTGGGGCGGCAAGATGAAGTGGATTGCCGACGTGATTACCACGGACATCAATAAGTACGAAGAACTGCTGGTAGAACACTTGGAACTTGGAGCGTCGGCCGCCTATCTCTGGGGAGGGTCCAGCGACATCTGGTATTACCAGAAGAAGCAGGGCAATATCATCAAGGCCTTCGAGATCATGAAGAAATACGACGTGCCGGTGGGCATAGGTGCCCATCGGTTGGAGCCCATCGCGTTTTGCGAGAGAGAAGGCATCGTGCCCGACTTCTACATCAAAACGCTGCACCACGACCGGTATTGGTCCGCTCACCCCAACGAGAACCGGCGCTTCATGGAGATGTTCGAGCAGGACTCCTCCCAGCATGCGGAATACCACGACAACATGTTCTGCCACAACTACCAGGAAACCGTGGAGTTCATGCAAGACGTGAAGGTCCCCTGGATAGCCTTCAAGGTCCTGGCCGCCGGGGCCATCCCGGCCGAGGAAGGACTCAAGTTTGCGTTCAACAGCGGTGCGGACTTCATCTGCCTGGGCATGTTCGACTTCCAAGTCAAGCAAGATGCGGAACTTGCCCGAAAGACCATCGCAGAATCCAGCAGCCGCAAACGTCGGTGGATCTGACGAGCCGCCAGCCCGTTTTTCACTCGCCGCGGATCGGCACCGGGTGCCGATCCTGCCGGTCCAGCTTCACCGCCACGTAGGTCACCTCGGCCTGGGTGAGTTGGATTGCCTTGCCGCGGCGGTTGGTTTCCACCGTCACGCGCATCGTGATCGACGTGCGACCTACCCGGGCCAGCTCGGTGTAGAAGCTCACCACGTCGCCCACGAAGACCGGCCGGTGGAACTCGACCTGGTTGACCGCGACGGTCACAATGGGCCGATCCGGCCAGCCGGCACGGCGGATCTCATCTTGGGCCCCCACCGCACCCGCTTCGTCGATATAGCTCAGCAGCACGCCGCCGAAGATCGTTCCATAAGGGTTGGTATCGCGAGGCATCATCACGGCCTTGATGGCCAGGCAACGTTCGCCGGGGGCGTTGTTCATGGTAGCACCTCATCGAGAACAACCGGTTACACTATCCGCCCCCGCGTCTGGGCGTCGGAGGCCTTCCCTCCGACGCTCCGATTTCGGCGGCCGCTGCTTAGAATTCCGTCGACTCCGGCTCGTAATACTCCCTGGGGTGCTTGCACGCCGGGCACTTGGCCGGTGGCTCCACCGCGTCGACGACGTAGCCGCATACACTGCACTTCCACCGGGTCGGCTGCTCCCGCTTGTACACCGTCCCGTTTTCGACCATCTCCAGCAGCCTGCGGTATCGCTGCTCGTGATGCTGCTCGATCTTGGCGATCTGCGTGAATAGTCTGGCGGCCTCCGCGTTTCCTTCCTCTTCGGCCTGTTTGGCGAAGGCCGGGTACATTTCGGTTGTCTCGTAATGCTCCCCTTCAATCGCCTGCTTCAGGTTCGCCTTGGTGTCCCCGAGGCCTCCCAGCAGTGCGAGTTCATCCTTGGCGTGCCGCATTTCGTTGTCGGCGGTCTGCTCGAAAACCTTCGCGATGTAATGGTATCCTTCCTTCCTGGCTATCTTGGCAAAGTAGGTGTACTTGTTCCTGGCCTGCGATTCGCCCGCGAAGGCGGCTTTCAGGTTCTGCTGGGTTGAATTCATTTCTTCCTCCTGGGACGTTGCTCGACGACCCTCTACGCAAATCGATATACTCCCGGCATGGCCACCGCGGGGATCGGATAGGGGCCGAACTGGTATTTATCAGGCCCCAGCCGGTTGGTCGATTTCATGGCCGCGTCCCAATGCACTGCCTTGCCGCTGTAGACTGCCTCCCGCCCCATGATCCCGACCATGGTGCTCTCCGCCAGCGCCCGGGCCTCGTTAATCGGGTTGCCGGCGCGAATACCGGCAATCAGATTCTGGTGCTCCTGCTGGTAGGGATTCGGCTGCCGCCTGTCTCTGAACCGCCAGCTCTTGCCGTTCTTGGGGTAGATACGGTCCTTGCAGTTGCTCACCCCGCCGGTTCCCACCACGGCCTCCTCCACCAGGTTGTCGCAGCCGTTGATCTGCCGGTACAGGCTACTATGATATCAGCGTGGGCCGGGGAAGTGCAAGGGGCCGGGGGTGTCCCCTGCGGGCTTGACTCCAATCCCCTTCTGTTACCTGCGGGATATGAAGCTGCCCTGTTGCACCGACAACTGCGGCGGGACGGCGGTCCAGGCGTGAGGCAAGGCCGCTGAGCGGACCCGGCCCGCGTATTCCGGCTCCACGTTGTCGAAGAAGAGGCCCTGAAACTGGCCGGGCTGGAGGGCCGGCCCCGGCACGCTGAACTACGCGGAGATGGCGGCCCTGATCGGCCCGCGGCCCTTGATGGTCGAGCGGGGCCACGTTCGAGTTCTTGCACAGGCATCTTGATTGGCCGCAGCGGTAGGTGCGAGAGAGGCGCCGCAGGAAGAAGAAATCGCGCTGAGGCGCTGAGGCGCAGAGAGGAGGGGTTCAGTGTGTATGTGCGCCGCACCTGGAGAAAACTGGGGGCCTTTGGGTGGCCAAAAAGGGGCCTTGTATTTTGAGTTTAAGATGTTAATATGAAAGACGTTACGGTGGCACGCGAGGGTCGGTTGGGGGAGGTGGCGGGTGGGAATCGAGGGCGGGCGACGCTCTCGGCCCGCAACAACAGTGTGAGAAGAATTGCCCCGCAAGACGGCACGGCGGTAGAGGCATAGAGCCAGAGCAGATGGGGCCGGCAGAGGTAGAGGAGGAATAATATGGCCCCAACCGCCGACAATACCAGGCTTAGCGTGTTGACAACAAAAAAAGGTTGGGGAGGTCCGCTTTCTCGTTGATCTGGCCGTGGGAGTTGAGGATGCGGCCGCCGCCGTGGTGCACGCCGACGGCGGGGTTATCGAGCTTTTTCGAGGAGAGTATCCGGCCGTCGATTCCAATGGCGAAGGTGTCGCCCTGGAATGCAATGTTCCTGCCCAGCGCGGTATCCTTGATGCCGACCAGGCCTTGCCGGTCGAACGTGGCCACGATCTTGCCGTTGGCCAGCCTCGCCGGAGCGGCCCTCGCTGAAAGGGCCGGTACGGCCGCAACGCAGCCGACCACAGCCATCCCGACCAGCCACAGACGCGGGGAATTCGACACGATCCGTTTCCCTCCGCTAAAGGTGTGTGCCCTGCCCGGCAACGAACGATCCCAGCGCCAGGCATACGGAAACGGTCACTTTCGCGCGATCAGCTTCGCAGAAGCAGTGCCTCGTACGTTCCGCGGAGAATAGACTGCTGCTGCGAAGCAGTGGCACACACGATGCTTGGAAAGCCGGCTTGTTCAACGGGCTGCTATAGAGTGCCGTGGAAGAGGCAAGACAAATCCGCCAAAGGTCACCCGGCTCCCGGCCGCGCGCGCCGTCGTTCCACCTTCAGCCAGCGGTCGAGCCAACCGATTACCGTCCGGTGCCAGAGGATCGAATTCTGCGGCTTCAAGACCCAGTGATTCTCGTCCGGAAAATAGAGCAGCCTGCTGGGTATGCCCCGCCGCTGCAGGGCGTTGAACGTGGCGATCCCTTGGGTATCGACTACCCTGTAATCCTTTGCCCCATGAATGACCAGCATGGGGGTCTTCCAGTTGCCCACGTGGTTGATGGGATTGTGTTTCTCATATCCCCGCGGATTCTCCCAGGGCGTGCCGAGGTGATCCCATTCGGGAAACCAGAGTTCCTCGGTGTCGTAATAGGCCATCCGCTCGTCCAGGTTGCCGTCGTGATTGACCAGGCACCGGAAGCGGTCTGGCCAGTTGCCTTCGATCCAGTTGATCATATAGCCGCCGAAGGAAGCGCCCAGCGCGCCGACCCGGTCGCCGTCCATCCAGGGGTATCGTTTCAAGGCCGCGGCGAGGCCCTTCTTCAGATCCTCCAGCGGCTTGCCGCCCCAATCACCGCGGATCGAGTCGGTGAAGGCCTGTCCATAGCCGGTCGATCCGTGAAAATCGACCATCACCGCCGCATAACCCGCGCCTGCATAAGCTTGCGGGTTCCAGCGATAATGAAACGTGTTGCCGAAAGAGCCCTGGGGACCGCCGTGAATCAGAAACGCCACCGGGTACTTCCGCCTGGGGTCGAAATCGACCGGCTTGACCACGTACGCGTAGACCGTCTGATCGTTGTGCCCCTTGAACGAGAACTGCTGGTAGTCACCCATCCGTGCCGCGGCGATCCGTTTCGCATTGATTCGGGTCAGCGCGCGTCGGCCCGTGCCGTCGGGGCGGATCGAAAACAGCTCGGCCGGTGATTTCAGATGATTCAAGCTGTAGACTATCCGACCGCCCGATACCGACGGCGACCGCACGTATCCGTGGCGGACGACGATGCCGACGTTTCCCGTGACCGCGTCGATCTTAAACAGCGAACTCTGACCGAGATTCGCCGCAGTCGCGTAGAGCGACTTGCCGTCGGCCGACCAGCAAATGGCCGACGGCGACCGGTCCCAGCCCCGTGTGAGGAGCCGCTGCTTTCCGTCGGACCATCGGCGCAGCACGATCCGGAAACGATCCGATTCATACCCCGGCCTGGCCATGGCCAGATAGGCCATGGTCTTTCCGTCCGGTGAGAACGAGGGGCAGCAGTCCCAGGCCTCGTTTTTCTGGGTCAGGCACGCCGGTGCCGTCGAGCCGTCGATCGGCACCCGGTACAGGTCGAAATCCGTCGACCAAGGCTCCTTGGGCCCCACGTCGCGTGCCGTGAAGACCAGTTGCTTGCCGTCGGGGGTGAAGGTGAACTCCTCCGGCCCGCCGAACGGTTTCGACGGCGTATCGGCGTCCATGTTCCCCATCACGTCGACCGGTTCGCCCCTGCCCGTGGCGGGCATCACGAACAGGTGGCTGCGGCGGCCGTCCTTCCAGGTATCCCAGTGGCGTACGAAGAGACTATCATAGATCCGCCCGGTGCTCTTTCGTTTGGCCCGCCGGTCGAGCCTGCTCTTGGTCTCTTCCACCGAATCACAGTCGGGAAAGACCTCCATCGTAAATGCGATGTGCGTCCCGTCGGGAGCGAGGATCAGATTTGCCACGTCAAGGGCCAGGTCCGTCACCTGCTGCGCTTCGCCTTTTCCTACTTGCTCCTTGCCGACGGGAATCCGCCACACCTGCGACGAACCGGATCTGCTCGACAGAAACAGGACTGCTTTGCCGTCGGGTGCCCAACGCGGGTTGTGGTCGCTGGCCGGTCCGGAGGTCAGGCGCCGAAGCCCGCTGCCGTCTGCCCCCACCAACCACAGATCGATCTCTGCCTTGTTCTGCTCCAGATCGGTGGTCCGCAGCGTAAAGACGATCCGGCTGCCGAGCGGCGATACCTCCGGCTGGGAGATCTGCTGCACGGCGAGCATGTCATCAACGGAAAACGGATGAGACGATCCGGCAGCGGCGGCGCCGGCACACAGCATGCCCGACATCAAGAGCAAAAAAGACGCACTCATGAGTCGCTCCCAGGGGGTGAAGACGAATTCCGGCAAATATCGGCGGGTTGAGAAAGGAGACCTTTGGGCTTGTCGTGGCGATACTTGGCAGTCCGATCAAGTACGCCTGGCAGGAATCGAACCTGCGACCTACGGTTTAGGAAACCGCCGCTCTATCCCCTGAGCTACAGGCGCATAGTGCCACTACCCTTGTATCTAGCCGTCTACAATATTCTGTGGGCGGAATGGCATAAAGTTGGGCACAAAACTGCTGCGGCTTTTG
>SDBV01003805.1_pt1 | contig 21963 bp, 40 predicted proteins | sample 2277081 | NCBI WGS metagenome assembly SDBV01 (sample SAMN10402039, study PRJNA504765) | marine sediment metagenome | isolation source: marine sediment core GS10_PC15, 223 cmbsf | place: Arctic Ocean: Southern Knipovich Ridge | collected 2010 | reverse complement strand
CGTTCGTCCATAACACTGCTCTCCTTCCAACCCATCGTCAACCTCCTTTGGTTGACGAAAGTATACTGCAGTGTTACCCATGTCCTGATAATAAACTGTTACCTATGTACCAGGATCAGACCCCTCACCGGTCGTAAGTGGCTTCTCCAATCCAGCGATTGTATCTCTCAACGCCTCCAGTTTGCCGGCGGCGTTAGACAGGCATTCGTTGACCGCTATAAACAACTCCTCGTGCCGGGGCTGTCTCTCTTTTTTTGCTGAACTGTCCATTATTGTCCTTTCTTGTTTTGGTTAAAAACCAGCGGCAGGTCCATCGCCCCACCGCCCCTGAAAATCGTTTACCGCCCTGTGTGTTTGAGTCATGTTGCTGCGTATAGATACTGGCGGGTTTGCGTCCATGACCTGGCACTTTATCCCCTCTGTGCCTTCCTGGGCGTACTCCACGTACGCCATGCGGCTTTCAGAGGTCTCGTTGATGCGCTGGGCCTCTCGCTCGCACCATTCCTGATAGGCAATATACTTGCCGCCCGAGCGAAACTCGTGCTTCGCCCAGAGTTTAACGGTTATCTCCGCCGGCAGCTTGTGGCGTCCCCCTTTACCCATCTTCCTAATCCTCCCTTTCCTCATCCCCCCAGTTGTCATCGGACACGTCGGGAGGGTTTTCGTCCAGCCATCTCAGGTAGTTGCGGAACGCCCACTTCCAAAGGTTTATTTGCCACCGATCCTCGCACGTTCTCAAGGGAAGGGATTCTATCTGTCGGTGATGCTGTCGACATAGCGGGACCGCCGTATAATGCCGCACGGTGGGGTTCTTTCTGTTATTTCCCATGCCAATTTTCATTAGATGGTGTGGCTCCGCCTTCTCGGTACACGGGCCCGGCCTTGGTATTGAGTGAGGACGAACCTCTATTTCGCTGCCAAGGCACGACAGCGACCGGATGTGGTTCAGGTATTCAAGACTGGGGTGCACGTCGATCCTTTCCGTCGCGGCGGTCTTCTGTGCCCCTGCGTCGGCTGTATCCCGTGGATATAGTGATGGGTACCACAAGGCCATCCCGTCTGCTTTTAAGGCCATCATATACCCTGCGGCCTATGGAACCCCGCCTTGGCATCCAGGGGAAAACTTCCCTCCGCTCCTTCCCGCTGCGCCGGTCAATCTCTTGATCACAATTATAACATATTGTGCTGGCATTCCCCGGTGCCTTTGCAGGCGGGGCAAATATGTGGTTTATCGTGGTGACATGCACCCTCAAGTCCAAGCCCGTCAATTGCTTGGAGGCTAGGGCAAGGAACTCGTCTGCTCCCCCCGCACGTCTGGCAGGTGTCCTTGGGCTGTTTGTTCAACACTTTGCAAGCTTGTTGCCAATTATGATATTGCTCCAGCACTTGCTTTTCAGAAAGGCATTGGTCTGTGATGGAAAAAGGAGGAATATTGCCAACAAGGTGCATGGGTTGGCCTTCCCCTTTACATCCATAGACTTCCTGCTTGTTATCCACGTTTCCCCTCCTTCTTGGCTTTCTCCAAAAGAAACTCCCCCACCCCGAGTTCGAAAAGCCCATTGGCAAAGGCATCTATGACATTTTCACCCCTTATTTCTTCGCTGTTATGCCCGTAATGCCACAAAATACAATGGCCAATCTCGTGCAGAAGGGTTTCAATCTTTTGGCTCTGGGGCAGGGAATCACGAATTTCTATAATGTGGTGCCCATGGATAACACGCCCAATAAGCTTTTCCTCCTCTCCCCTGAAATCATCAACGTAAACAATCTCATACTCGTGGCCGCAAATGAGAATCTTCATTCTATTTATCCCCCATCACCATTTCCCACGTCTGGGCATACCCGGCTATGTCGTCAAGGCTGTCAAGTTTGAACCTGTTCGCCAGCCGACTGAGCTTGGTGCATATCAGCGCGGGGGGCCAGTCCTCCGCTTTGAGGTCCAATTTGATGTGGTATTTGCGGCTGATGTACGCTGAGTACATGGCGGCCGCACAGGCAAAGTCCTCCTTGGGTGGGCCATAGTCACCGCCCCGGTCTCCGAACACAAGCGCCTTGGCCCGGTCGAGAACGGTATTGTTCTCAGCTCCTAGCGGCCTCTTTTTTAACCAGCAAGTCAAATCGTGAGCATCATGGAAAACCGATACGCCCAGGGTAAGGGCGTGTTGCCTTTCCTCCACCGACCCCTTCGAATCTTCCCACCCCTCCAGCATCAACACCGCATCGCAGCCCTCGATCATCCGCAGGTCGCCCTCGATGTAATCCTCGGGGCTGACACTACAGTCCTGTTCGAAGTGGGCCGTATTCTGGTGTGGGCAGAGAACGGCAAAACCCGCTTCCCACAAACGTATCGCCATCAGCCGGGCATTGAGTATATTCCGGTGAACGTCACCCCTGTAGGGGCCGGAGATGTAGACTAGAGGTTTCATTCTGTGACCTCATGTTTGACCAACTCCGCCACGCCGGTTGCCTCTGCCGCCAGTTGGCTCAGGTTCTGCCTCGCTTTAAGTAAGCAGCCCTGGTACATAATCTGTCCCCCATATATCGGGTGAGGATAAATTTCAAAAAGGTGGTCACCGCCTATCTGGTACCAGCCGGTACCGAATCCCTGTTGCCAGTTCTGCCGGCCTCCGGAAGACGGCACTACGCCCTGTTCCTGCCGCGCAAGGGTGCCCAGGTTGTAGACAACGTAAGTACGCGGCCCCTTGTGTGGGTGAACCGTTATCCCGGCCATCTCCAGCCGGTGAGAGTGTGCTGCCACCTCGCTGTTTCGTGCGTCTTGCAGCATCTCTTTTACCGTGGCTCCGCTCCTCTTTCGGGCCACGTCGCCATGACTTACACGCAGGTTGTCGTTCAACCAGATATGCGCCCCCGGGTAGGGCTTGTGGTACTGTATTCCAAGGTCTTTAAGGCTTAAAAGGTTTTCGACGCTCATTGCGGCTGGAGCGTCTGGTTGATTGGCCGGGTTCAACTGGTATCCCGCAATCATATTTTTTACAATAGCGCGCCACAACCTGTTTTCGTGGTTACCCTCTAAATAATCAATTTGTGCCCCCGTGTCCGCCAGCTGTGTGAGCCACCAGAATAACTCTTTTAGCGCTACCTGGGTGGTGAAGTAAAACTCCGGGCTTTTCACGAATTTGTCTGTCCATTCGGATAGATCCAGCATATCACCCAGCAACACAATTCGGTCTGGTTTTATTCTGTGTGCCACCTGCAGGACGAGATCCCATGCCCTCCTGTCGTGCATGGGCTTTAAGTAGCCCGTCCGCATGTCTCTCCAGTATCCATTTTGCGAGTCTGGGATTATTAGCACCGTGGGGGGGTGGCCTTGTCTTGCTGGTTTGAACCGGGGCGTCAGGGGTCTGCTCAATTTCACCGGTTGAACGACCGGCCACTCATGCTTGATGGGTACCTTGCGGATTAACCAGGCCTTTATCTGGTACTGCTGTATCTGGACCGCTTCTTCGTCTCCCTTCGCCCCGAATTTCATGGTAACGGGCCATTTATTGGCCACCCACTTATCGACCTCCCATATATCAAGATCGACTTCGCAGGCCTCAAGAAGATCATTGAGGGTTGTGGCGTTTTTGAGAGTTTTCAGCTCTGCTGTGGCATAATTTCCCTCCTCGGCAAACTCCGTCTTTTCCTTTGGACCATCGCCTTGTATCTCAGCGGGCCTGTCGATATGGTTGTGTAAAACCTGCCCCCGGACGGAGAGTTTGGTTCTGATCTGCGCATCTTGCCAGAACTCGCGGTTCAGGATATCGGCGGTAACGCTGTAGGTCTCGGTTTTAAGGATTTCCCGCGCCCGGGCCCGCTCAGCTGTTGACCACGGTTTTCTTGCGCCCGCAGCCATCAAATCTGCCCCTCTTTCTCCCACCGCCGCTTGTTCCGGTTCTCAGCCTTGGTATCGATGAACTCGCTAAGGTTCGGCCTGATCTTGAACCTCGGCGCCGGGAACTGCTCGAACAGCGTTACCTTGCCGCTCGGAATTCCAGGTACGTCGCCGCTACCCACATCTAGATCTGTCCGTTTGATCCGGTTGGAAGTGTTGAATCCTTTAGATTCCAGCCACTTGTGCAGCACCCCCTCTTCCATGGTCTGGACGTCGTTGGTATCAATCTTTGCGCGGATCATTAACTCTCCCCTCTGGCCTGTCCGTCAATGGCAAATGCCGGTATCCCAGTATCCACTGTTGAATTAGCCGCATATCTGAACCCTCTGGGCTAGACACATACTTATCGACACCCGGCGGCATGGCTATAATGTCCAGCCTCTCCATAGGCGTGAGGATAAGCAGGATCGGCTCCTTCGAAGAGTCGTAGACGGTGTCGCCGATCTTAATCTTCATAGGTCCCGCCACCCATTCGCCACCCCTCAATAAACTCAGGGTCCAGCCTGTATTGCTGATCCAAATAATTGTATTTGGTAAAGTGATACTTCCTGTTCAGTTGGCGGAATCGCTTGTTGGTAATGCCCAGTTGCTTACAGACCTTCCTCCTGGCACGCCTCTCCGGGTTTACACTCCGCCTTACCCTGCCCCGTCTAGCCATTCGGGAACACCGCCTCATGTAGCCACTGCCCCGGTAGGGATCCGTACCGCTCCCGGAACACCTGTCGGCCTATCGGGTGCCACATGGCCTTGTAAAGGCTAATCCAACTGACCCACATTATCATCTTGCCCTCGTGGTATGCCTCGAACCGGCACTCCCGGGGGTTGAACAGCACGCCCTTAAATCCCGGTGTAACGAACAGCCCCACAGTAGGCTTACTCTGGCCACTCATACATCCCCGTCGGGCTGTCCGTCCGCATCAGATCCTCGATCTCCTGGCGTAGATGGGGTATAGGTTCTATTACCGGTATCGCCTCCATGGCATGGTTTGCGGCGTACCTGGCAGCATCAATGGCATCGTCGTTGCCCTTGGACTTATCCACGTCGTCAGGCTTATGCTCGTCCGACATCGCCGACCCAAACTGCTCCTGTAATACCGGGCAGGCCCCCCTGATTACAAACACCTGGGGTCTCTTGCCCCCCTCAAAATCAATGCCTCCCCCAGGCAGAACCTTACCCTGCCAGTCCATCAGCGACAGCAGGTGGTGCCACCCTGGTATGCGGTCATCATTGGCTCTCACAACTGGAAGTCCCATGCCAATCCAGGCCTCTGCCGCACTTTTGTCGCTGGGCATCTGCGTCTCCAACTTTGGAAAAGTCAAAGGATTAAAGACAAAGGCGTGCCTACAGGCCAGATAAATCTCAATCGGTTCCCCTGGGTGGGGTGCCTCTAGCATCTGTTCACCCCAATGCCATGCGGTATGCTGACTACCGTGTATCTCACGGTAAAAGAATCTATTGCCGTCGGGGTCCACCGCTAGGTATTCAGCTGCAAAGGGGTGATGATAGCCAACATCCACACCCACGAAACACCTCCAGCCCCCCTCTCTCCACTTGGCCGGGTCCTTGAACGGCCCGAACGGCTCAATTACGTGAATCTGCTCATACCAGGGCACGAAATATTGACCAGCGAACGCAGACCAGTCCCCTTCCCGCCATGCTGACCGTAACGGTTCTGGCAAGGCATCCAGGGATCGCACGTAATTCGGGTCAGATTGCATTATTGTGGGGTTGTCATCTACCTTGGCGGGGATGTAGATGCGGGTCCTCCCGCTATCAGGATCAGGGAATGGCATGTTTTGCGGTGCTGGGTCAACCCATCGGTGCTTGACCCACGTATGGCCCGCCCCGCCAGGGTTAGTTGTACCGAACATCTGTGGCCTTAAACCAGGGATTGTGGAACGGCAGGACATGAGCAGCTTAAGGTAATCCTCTTCCCTCGGTATCTGGGTCAGCTCCTCAATCAGCAGGCGCTGATACTCATGGCCCATATACTTTGTGTATGCCTCGCTGTCCTTGAGGTGGCCTGTACGAATTATCTCGCCCCCGGGAAACCGAAACTCTGGCGGATTACCCGTGCGGATAGCCAACAGGGACTGGTACATCCAGTTTGCCCTATCCAGCCAGTCCTGCAAATCCGCAGCATTGCGACGTATAACGAGCCCTCTGTACTTGGGGAAATGGCCTACCGGCCTAGTCATCCAGGCTATGCCGGCATCTGTCTTACCGCCCCCCCTGGCCCCACCGTAAAGGATCTCATGCTCCGTGCGGGCAAGGGCGTTGCGCTGAGGACCCGGGTGCGGAATCCACATCAGGCTAATCGCTAGAATTGTCCTGATAAATCTCATCTATCTGCTCTTCAGGCAACACAAGCGGAGAAGGCGCGTCTGTAATCTCCATCTCCAGCCGCTGGCCGGGTTTACCACTCTCCCGGTCCGCAAGCCACTGGGCAGCCTTGACGTCTCCCCCCAACGCATTGAGGATCATCCGCCGTGTTACGGCCTGCCGGATTGTGCTCTTGTCGTCCTGCGTCCGGCCCGTCAGCTCCCCGGCATTATCCTCCATTGCCTCGGCGATGATGTCCGCCCAGGCATCGCCCTTCTTGGGCCTGCCGGCTGGGTTGCCGGACTGGCCGGGCTGGAACTGATGCTTCTTCAGGTGATCTGCAGGGGTGGGTTGTTTCACCTGCTGTTTATCAGCGGTGCCCGGTAGGAACCGGCCCTTCTCGTCGCGGTCTCTGCTCATGCCGGATAGATGTCAGTGTCTTCGGCTGGTTTCATGGGTGCGTCTTCTCCCGCTGGCGGCATCATTTCATCCGGTCGCTCCTCTCCGCTTGCCCGCACCATATCCCGGGCGCTCATCACGGTCGGGTACTCGATGTCGGGGTCTTCGGGTGATTTGGGCCTGAACAGGCCTTTAAGGGATGGGGGAGAGAGCAGACCGCTGGCCAACCTGGCACCCAGCCAAGCTCCCAGCAGGGCTACGACTGCTCCTGCAGCCAAGAGTGAAAGCGAAAAGATTAATATTACTATCATAATACGCGAATATATGGTACAGAGACCATACTGTGTCAACGAAAATGTCTGCGTGGGGGGCTGTTTCTCTGCGTGCCGGCGACTCACTCACCTTCGGCCTCCAGCATTTTGCGTGCTTTTGTGTCGCTTCTCAGTGCTTCCCTAGCCTCTTCCGGCGTGGCCGCCTCGGCATCGGCCCTCTCACTTTCCCGCCGCCTCTCCAGGGTCTCCTGGCGGCTCTGTTCTCGCGCTTCTCGCTCCCCTGCTTGATCAATGTAATCGCTACTTCTTTCCATCCCAGCCGCGGCGTTCTCAAACTTCATCGGGCTGCCAGCCCCTTTCTTCCTGTCGCGGATGGATCCCAACGTACGTATTTGCGTGGACCAGAACTCGTCTTTCAGCACCCAGTCCAGAAGGTCCCGAATCTTATCTTCGGTCCAGTTGTCCGAGGTGTGGAAGAGGTGGAGTTTTGCAGCTCCGTCTGTTACCCGTGCTTCAAAGTCCTTCAAGGCCGATTCCTTCGGGAAGCGTTCTTTCTGCTTCTCAAGGAAAGTTCGAGCAAGTTCGATGAAGGTGGCGGGAACGGAAGTTGCCGCAAGCTCTTCTATCCTATCCTTCCCTCCTATCCTATCAGGCGGGAACGTTCTTGGAATGTTCTTGGAATGTTCTTGGAATGAGGGATGTTTTGCTGGCTGGGGCTTGTCAATTCTCTGGTGTTCCCATGTTGTAACGTGATAATATTGTTTATCATCCACGCTATATATACGAACAAGTCCCTGGCTCTCAAGTTCGTATAGCCACTTTTCCAGCTTCCCTTGGCTCACATCCTGGTCACCAGGGAATATTTTAACTTTCAGCCCTTTTGGGCCTGCTGGGCCATTACCAAGGTCGTCTGCGAAGGTCCAAAGCCCAATAAATAGCAGCCGGGCGTTCCGGGACACCGATATAACGTCTTCGGAACTCCAGAAATCGGGCTTTATTGATCTGATGCGGGCCATGCAGGAATTCCGCCGGTTTTCGTCAGATTTTCAAAAATCACCGCCCACACCTCCGCAGCTTCTTCCTTATCATCCCCGGTCCCGACGTAGCCATACCTAAACGCAACCCACAGCCCCAGGCCGGGACTCCAGCGGATGAAGGGCTGGTTAGGGGCCAGGGCGGTCATCCCAGGCACGCCCGCGCCAGCATCACCAAGCCTCCGATAACACACCAGAACAGCCCCAGGAACAGGTAGCCCCATAGACGGTCATAACCTTGATTCATCGCGCCCTCCTTATTATGTATTGAATTCCACCGAGCCCATAGGGTTTGCCCTGCAGGTTGGTTACCCCCATCTTTCCAAGGGCGGCCACAATATCCTTGCCCATCAGCCCTTCCGCCTGCAGGCGTTCTATCATGGGCCGGACTACCCGGTATTTCCGTGAAGCCGCCATGCGCCGCACCCTTGCGCTTTTTTTAACGGCCTGGGTGGTATCCTGGTAAGGCCTGGTAGCCTTGCCCTCCCAGTACCTCAGCCGATCCTCCAGGCCCCTCCTTACCGCGGGGACCAGGTCTGGCTTGGCCAGGCACTCCCGCAGGCACGAAATAATCACTTGGGTGCTCATGCCTCTATTCTCTCCACCGCTTCGATCCTCCTCCCTATCCACTGCATCGCCGATACCACGATACTATTCCCCAATGCTCTGTAGCGCGGTCCGTCAGGACATTCCTCCGCTGGTTTCCCCCGGTACGGAATACGGGTGTAATTATCCGGCAATCCCATCAGCCGTTCGCACTCCAGCGGTGTCAGGCGACGAACAGACATGCTAGGGACCATCACCACCGCCACTTGTCCACCGGCATTCGGCTTCTTTCCCGACATTGATCGCAGTGTTAGCGCTATTTCGCCCTCTCCGCCCCCGCGTTTGGAGTCAAAGGCAATGATCGGTGTCCCCCTCCCGGTCTCGTCTTCACTGGCATCGAATCCATCACTTCTTAAACTATGTGTAATGAATGTCTCGCTCTCAGCATCCAGTCTTCGGGACGGTCCTCCGTGAGCATTAAGTGCCTTTGCCACCTCCGGCACCAGCAAACTCTCCCGGCTCTCATGGTCGCCGTATTGGTTCCCCGTCAGTGGTGCCGCTATCATTGATGTTTCAGGGATGAATGCCCCGCTTCTGTCAAAGTCGTCGTTCCAGCCACGCTCACAAGCGCCGCCTCCAAGGCTCCCGGCAACCGCTTCCCTCTTCTCTCTGCTCGGCGGAGGATGCCCTGACAGGCACGAGCGCTCAAATAATACCGCTGCGGCACGTCGCCAGTCTCCAAGATATCCGACAACGAACACACGGCGGCGGCGTTGTGGTACTCCAAAATATTGAGCGTCAAGGATTCTCCAGGCCCACCTGTAGCCGATTTCAGAAAGACCACAGAGGAAGGTATCAAAATCGTTAGACTGCCATCGCTCTCCGTTTTTACCCTCCTCCTCATCCGTCCAACTTGATAGGATGCCGGGGACGTTCTCCAAAACCACCCAACGGGGGCGTAGTTTTTCAACAAGTCCAAGAAAGACGAGGGTGAGGTTACCACGCGGATCATCCATTCCCTTTCGGAGTCCGGCGATACTGAAGGACTGACATGGCGTTCCGGCCATAATAAGGTCTGCTCTCTCTGCATCTTTGATCTCATTCATATCACCCAGGTTAGGCACATCGTAATAATGTGATAGCAACGCACATGGGAATGATGCGATCTCCGAGAACCATAACGGTTCCCATCCCAGCGGCCTCCATGCCACCGTTGCCGCCTCAATCCCACTGGCCAGCGTCGCATATCTCATTCCCTTTACTATCCCAGCCTCAGCAGTTCCTGCGTGTACTTCGTCCGCTCCCGGGCCATCTCGCAGTATTCGGGGTTCAGTTCTATCCCGATCCCAGCCCGCCCCAAGTCCTGCGCTACCTTAATCACTGTCCCGCTACCCAGGAATGGATCGAGCACCACCGCCGGCACCGGCTCTTTGCCGCATTCGCACGTTGGCCGCCAGCCAGTAGTAATCAATTCCTTCCCAGGGATCCCGGCATCACGCATCTTATTCTGTTTATTTGTCCCCCTAACCCCCTTCATTCCCTTTTCGAGATCCGCACTATGATCATGGTATCCCTCGCCCAGAACCGCCTGATAGCGATCGCTAGGCTTTGTCGACCGCTCCCACGGTGCCCCGCACTTCGGGCAGCAACCCTTTTCGCTGGTCCCGGCCATGATGCACCGGGCTACCAGTTTCTCAGGGAAGGTGGCGAAATGCGCTTCGGGGAACGGCTGGGTGGCTATCTCCCAGACTGAACGGAGGTTGCGGTTGGATACTAATTGGTGAACCGCCGCACTGAAACTGCTATTTTGTTTAATGCCCTTCCCAGGTTCAACAGCCTTTGGATTAACTCCTGGCCGTCTGCGATTTTCGTCACGTTCTCCTGTTCCGGGATATTCGGAGGCTGCAGCACTCCGGACATGTGCATTGCCCGTAACCTTCTCCCTCACCGCCTCAGCGTCGTAATAGTATCTAGCCGCCTTCGTCAGCAGGAAGATGTACTCATGGCTCCGTGTAGGCCGGTCGGTTACGCTCTCGGGCATCGGGTTCAACTTTTTCCATATTATATCTGATCGAACCCACCAGCCCGGCTCATATAATGGCTCGGGGGCAGGGAAATCAATTGTTGATTTTTGACCACGATGAATAGCAATCAATGATAGGTGGGCTTTCTCAGCATCCACACCTGAAGATGGACAACTGATTGCCAGTCTTGCTTCATGCTGCTTTCGGATTAAATGGGGATAAACTTCTTTGAGTATCCAGCGACATTCATTAGAGCGCACATTCCAGCGATATATAATCTGTTTTCTGCGCTTGTTTTGTTGTGGCCCCTGCTCACAAATACTGCCTATACCGGCGATATTTTTACACCGATCAATAATGGCTTTACTGCAATTGGCAACCTCTAATCCGGCTCCGTAACTATCATGCTTACGGTAATATCCCTGTCCATTTGATTGCCCCTTTTTCCGCTTATGGACAAATATACATCCCTCAGTATCAATCAAAGCGGCCAGCCAAATTCTATCTTCTTTATTCTTGATGCGTCCAGTGTAGTAAGGTGCCTGCAGCGCCAGCGCCACCCTTGCGGACATCATGCAGAGGTTCTTGGGCTTGAGGCCGGTTTCGGTTCTGCGCCGCTCTGCTCCACTGGCAGTATTTTTACCACTACTCTCTCCACCCCACTTGCCATCGTTAGCATACGAATCTCCAATGTTCAACCAGCAGGTGGCATCCGATCTCATCACCCTCCGCACTTCCCGGAAAACCTCTACCACATGCTGGATATACAACTCAGGCGTCGGTTCCAGCCCCAGCGATCCCCGCCAGGCGTTGCATTTTCGGCAGAATCCTGGCTGGTGGCCGCCACGCTTCCTTCCAGCCTTCCGATCTCTCCTGAATGAAAGTCCGTCCCCCTGGCCTCCCGGTTCAATACTTGGCTGCCACTCATGCTCACATCCACCTGGGTCATCCCATACCTGCGGCGGCAGTTTATAGTCCTGGAGTTTCCAATATGGGATGCTGGTCATCACGCAATGGACGCTCTCCGGCTCGATCTCCGCCAGTTTGTCCAGCACGTGGCCCTGATGGATCATTTCAGCACCTCCGGCAGTTATTTAATATGTGGTGAGGGGGAAGTCCTACGGGTAGACTCTAGCGCACGCTTCCCCCCTGGTTTTCGACTATCGACCACAGCCAGACTTCGCTTAACCCAACGCAGAGAATGTACACGACCAACCTTCAACGGTGCTACCTCCGCTCCCCACCTGGATTGCCAGATTCGGGCACGCCTATGGCGTTTTCTAGCCTGCCGCTCGCGCTTCCCTGGATTGGTTGTCCTACGGTCTAAGCTCATGTGTGCTGTTATCTCCTATGCCTACTCAGCAGTTTCACCACTCTAATTTCTCAGCCCTGCTCATGGTAAAACCTCAGTTGATTGTCATCAATAATTAGTCTCCGCATAAACTTCAACAACGTTACTTTATTCCCCACAAGACCAAGCCTTGGCGTTCCCTTGAAATAAATCATGGTGTCTATTGTGATTTTTACCCCCTCCAGCACTTCCTCTCTGGCGGCCTTTTCTGTTGGGCGACTGTTCCATATTTCCGGTGCCCCCAGATGTCCATCGCAACCATCCCAGCCGCTGACAGTAACGCCACAATCCAAACAATGGATTGTATCCTCCTCTATAGCTGGTTCGTTTGCCCCACAAAACGGGCACGGCTTCAGTTTCTCACTCATTCTTCCCCGCCTCCCTGTTTCGCTAAAAGTTATCAGCCATTCGGTAGATGCTCCTGGTAGGCTTGTCGGATATAGTCTCTAATTTCAACCAACTTAGTAGGGGATAATCCCAATGTGATGCTGGCCTCTGGATGGACGATCCTGTTGTAAACCCACTCCACCCGCTTGTTCTCTGCGGCCTTGATCTCGGCGCAGACAGGGCAAGGATCATACATTCTTACTGTGTCGTCGTCTTTTAATCGCCAGGCATGATTACATGGTTCAGCATGAGCATATCCGTCCTCTATATTCGCTACTACAATCTTGCCCGTGTCAGGTTTAGTCATGATTATCCCCCAAGGTTATCAGCCATTCGGTAGATGCTCCTTAACGGTCCTCTACACAGGTAGCCACAAACGCAACCCCGCCGGCACGGTTGACATTGTTGATAAAGTTTGCCTGAATCTCCGTAAGTTTGCGCTTTGGCATTTTTACCTCAATGGCGAAAAAGCGGCCATCTTGCAATACCCCCAGAATATCCGAGATACCCGGCGTACCGAAGCGTATAAAGCGTTCCTTGCCATCCTTCTCATAACGAGCCGCCCCAGTATTTTGCCGCCAATACAGGGCTACCCGCCGATCATAGCGTAGGTATTCAAGTATCTGCCGCTGGATGTCGGACTCTTTCATCTTAAAACGGTATATCATCATCCCCGGGCGGTTCGTCCCCGGCATGGCTATGTGCGCTCTCTTCCAGGGCCTTCACCCGCCCCTCCAGGTCCTTGGCCCATAGCCCCATCTTGTCCAGGCGGGCGGTGAGCACAGGGGTGTCGCTGGTCGCCTCGTTCCCCAACGCGTCACGATTGTTCTCGCTCGGGACAGAGTCGCCGCCAAAGACATCGTCATAGCTCTCGCCGTTTATGATGTAGCGGTATTTCCCGTCCTCGTACTCGTCTTTCAGGATGCGGATTTTGTCACCCTTCCCATGGCGCCGCTCCCGGAGGATCTCGTGCGCCTGCTCAGAAGCAAACCAGCCGTATTCGGTGCCTTCAAAATCGACGGCGTAGAGCCTGTACTCGCCGTGTGGCCCCTTGCCAATAATAGGAGTGTCAAAACAAAGCGTTACCTCAATCTCAACATTTGCCTTGATCGGCAGCTTGTCGCGTTGTTTATTTTCAGGCATTTTCTTCCTCCTCCTCGTAAAGGCTTATTTCCGCCGGGAACTCCTCCGGGAAGCGTGGCCCGGGCGGGAAGCCGTTCTTCCCCTCCAGGTAAACCCACTGCTCTACAGTATTCTTCCATTCGACGGGCCGGTATGTGTACTCCTTCAGGTTGAATGCCCCCCGAGCGGTCCTGTATGCGTCGCCCAGGTAAAGGCAGCCAATCCTTTCTATCGGCTCCTCCGGAAAGGCAAAGTCCCAGAGCATCTTGTACGCCGTTATCTGCAGCTCGTGGTCTTTTTCGTAGGGTTTCCCGGTCTTGTAGTCGATCAACCAGAGTTCCCCGTTAATTACACCGATCAGGTCGGCGGTCCCCGCAAATTCTTCTCCAACCATCAGGATCTCGCTGGCCAAGGGCTCCGGGCGGTGCTCACCCCAGAACATCTGAAACCCGATTAGCCGCTTGATATGGCGGTAGTCCATCTGCACGTTCTGCTCCCGCCGGTCGTCGTACCACTCCGCGTTTGTAGGCACGGTCTGCCCGCGCACCAGGCAATCAAGGAATGAATGCACGCAGTCCCCGATCTGGGCCGCCTTGCCCGCGTAATCCATGGCGCTATCATAGGACGGCGAGTTTCCCAGCCACAGATTCCAGCCCACACCCTTCGGAACGGCCCGCTGCACGATCGTTGTGACCGATGCCCGCCAAATCCTCTTTTTATCGGGGATATCCTTCTTGGTCAGTTCGGTGTAGAACCGGCCGTTTGAGAAGTCTTCCCGTCGGCAGGGGATGGGGGATTCTCGCAGCTCCGTCTCGTTCTTCACGATGCCCTTCCCGTCGCCGCTGAACATGGCCTCCTGTGCTACCTCTGCGCTGCCACTCATGCCGGCACCACCTCTACTTCCTCTACTTCCTCAAAGTCGGCGTGCTCCCCACAAGCGGAGCAAATAGCGTCACCGTCAATTATTTCTCCTGCCGACAAAGCCCCGCAGCAGCTCGAAAACATGTCCTTGTCTGGCGTCCAGTATGGTTGTCCCATCATTTCCTCCGTTTCCTTTCAAAGTTCGAGCAGGGGATGGCTGGGCCGTTCACTTCTTAGTGTATCCTTCATCCGGGCGGTACTCAGATTTTTCCCGGCTGACATACCTAGCCACGTAGTAATACCGCAAGTCTACGCATCCCCTGCAAGTCAAATAACGTTGGCAGAGAGCGGGCTGACCTTTAAAGCACCCGGCGTCCGCGACAATATGCGGTGGTCTGCTGCATCTACTCACTACAATGCCCTCTGCCAATTCTAAAGTTTCGCCCCCGCCGTCGCCCTTCATCAGGGAGTCCAGGTCTTACACCGGTGAGGGGGCAATGGCGCCAGTGAGAACTCATGCTCGGGACCGGACTCAGTGTGGGAGTCCGGCAGGGAATTCTTAGGTTCCCAAATACAATAAACCCTATCCGCTGTCACCAGTACGGAATTCTCAGCTGGCAAATTCATAATTCTTTGTGCTCCTCGCACGGTTCCGTTACTCCAAAGTAGTCCTCCACCATTGAGGTCCGCCCGTCACCGTCCGTTGTACGGCAGAAATGCCACCGCCCCTGGCAGTTCGGGCATTCTGCGGGGTCAATGGTCATCGATGCTTCCACGGCTCCTCCGTGTGCGTATTGAGGTAATACTGCAGATGTTTCACCTGGTACCGGACCCGGCGGCCGATCCTCACCTTCGGGATAAGCAACTCGTAAAGCCTGTTGATCGACACCCGCAGTAGCATAGCCGCCTCTGCCGGCAGCAGTAGCCCATACGGCCCCAACTCCACCATCATCTTGTTCACCCGCCGCAGCTCGTCGCTGTCGTCCCGGTCTCCAGGCCTTGCAAATATCTTGGCCAGCAGGGACTTCATGGCTATTTCAAATACCTCTTTATGGTCTCAATCTGTTTTTCTCTTTCGGCGTCCCCGGCGGCCCAGGCGGCGGCCCAGGCGGCGTCCCCGGCGGCGGCCCTGGCGGCGGCCCTGGCGGCGGCCCTGGCGGCGTCCCCGGCGGCGGCCCTGGCGGCGTCCCCGGCGGCGGCCCAGGCGGCGTCCCTTTCTTCATTGGTTGCATTACCAAGCGCAAACCGCCGTGCCACACTAATCGCTTCTCGTGGCCTGTTGTCATCTGGATATTGCTTTTCAAAAATCGGCAACACCGATTCGGCAAAATCGGCGGCCATTGCGCGGAAAATCTGATTATCCTCCAAGATTCCCAACGTCCAGAAAAAGTCATCCAGCCCATTGTGCTCTAAAATGGCAAGCAGGTTAATGGACTTTTTGCGGCCATACTTTTTGATTCCGCCAAGCATCTTTGCCAGGTGGCGGTATCTGTCTTTGCAGGCCTCGTTGTCATGGAGCTGCTTAAATGTCGTTGTAAGGCAAATTTTCATCTTGTCCCCCCATCTTTTATCGCCTCCAGCGCTTCCCCGATCTTCTCCGGCATGTTCTGAATAGCCTGGATAAGGTCATTTACCAACTCCGTAGGGGAAACCTCCTTTGGCCTTAATTCAAACCCCGCCAACCCCGCAAGTGCCTCCAGGTAGCAGTAGTTGCGAGTAACCTGCATGAGCCTTGCCAGCCGCTCGTGCGGAAAGCGCAGCGAGTTCTCCCTTGATACCATCCGCGAGAGCTCCGACGGCGACAGGTCCAGCTCGGCGGCAATGACTTTTTGCGCCACGGCATTCCCGTAGACAGTCCGGTTAAGAGCTTCGTGGAGAGCGTCTGCTTCCATGTGAAACACCGTTAAACTTCTTTTCCTTGGGTTGCATCCGCAACCGGTTGAAAATTCTGACCATGAATAATTTCCATGCCAAAGGCCTCCTGGATCGTATGCCGGATAACCTTGAAAGCCAGCACCCGGGGTTTAAGGTCTCCAATGAGAAAAGCGCTGATCGTGGCGTGGGGATAGTGGATGTAATGCCTGCTGTATACTTCTCGGGCGATATCCCTAATCTCGATTCTCCGGTCAGCCAGCAGAATCCGCGCCTTAGACAGTGTAACCTGCTCAGAGGTCACCGCGCCGCTCCAAAAACGACCGGATCTCTTCGATGCCCTGCGCCGAGAACACCCTGGGCGCGCCCCGGCCCTGCCGCTTTACACCCGTCACAATGCGCTCTCGCACAATGTAGTCCAGGCGGCTCGGCTTCAGGACGGGAAACATTTCCAGCACCTCAGCCAGGCTGTATTCTTTATTGCTATTTGAAGTCATCTGTGCTTATTTTTCTCTGTTGTTGTGTTGAAATTTTGAAAGGAGTATCATGCCTGATTCAGAAATAGACCTTCGCGGTGATTCTGACATACTCATTGCCTACCTGCTGTTGAAAATCCATCTGGACGCCACCAAGGATGAAAACATAACCAAAGACCTTACGCGCCTTTTGGGTCTTTACCATCAGTGTCTTCAGGCTGTAATAAGCCACTCTCCTCCAGGAGAGACTGGAGAATAGCGTGATAGGATTTTTTAAGCGAATGAAGGGCCAACACAGCACCAAGGTCAGGGCTTTGCCTGTGACTGTACCGACTATTAATAATGGCATTGAACGCCAGATCAAACGCCTTCTCCATCAGCCGGATCCGGGTTACGTATTCCTTAACCAGCGGCGCCGTCAAGGGTGGCAGCTGCTCCCTGGTCGGGTCGTCGGGGCCCAGGGTCCCGTCGATCGGCTGTGTCATGGGTGATTCCTCCTCAAATTGGTTCTTGGGTATCCTGTGGGTGAAGTACGGGTCCGCGCTGAGGAAATCCCAAAGCCTGTCCCAGGCCGGCCCTCTCTTCCCCTTCATCTGCCCCGCCAGCCAGACAATAATTCTATCAGGCGAAGGTGTGGTGTCTTTCATGGGTTATCCTTCCTTGGGCTGGACTGGTTGTGGGAAAACTTTGTGTAGGTTCTCAAGAATAAGGCGGGCCATGTCCGGATTGATTGAAGCCAGATGCACTAGGGCTATTTGCGAGGTGGTATCGCTTTTCAAGGCCTGGGCTTCAGGAGTAGCATCCTCTCCGCTTAAAGCCTTGAGAAGGATATCGGGCGTCGTGTACTCCTTACTCCGTGGCTGCAGATCACCGAGCAAACAAGATGGTGACTTGGTGGCGTCTTCTATGATGGATTCCCTGCTGATACTGCGCGTGAAGCGGCCCTTCTCGTCGCGCTCTCTTTTCTGCTTATTTACTGTGTTCATGGTGGCCGAAAGGTATAATGGGTATCTTGAGGATGTCAAGGATAATCTTGAATAATGCGGGAATTTTCTGAAATAATTAAAGAACTCCGTCTGAGAACTGGCAAAACTCAAACCGAGCTTGCTGAGGTTTTCGGCTTTGATGAAAGCACCGTTAGCGGGTGGAAGGGCCGGGATACCTACAAATGGCTTGGCCCAGTTGTTTCTTTATGTGAAGAGAACAACTACGACCTAAACGAGATAATTCTGGGCCACAACCCCCAACCAACCAACCCGGCCAGCCTTGAACCTCTGTCAGCCGACGAGCGAAAGGCATTCCTGGACTTGGCCAAGATCGCCGTAGAAGTACTTAGCAGGGAGAGTAAATAATGAACAAACCCCAAAGAATCGTTCTCTCCGTTGGATTAATCATAGTGGCGCTTATGGCAATATATCCGCCATGGACTTCTACTCTTAACGGCAATAGTGGCATCCATCATGAACGGCCCCACTCATATGGTCTAATTTTTTATCCGCCCGAAACAAAACATGATTTAGCTATTTATGGTGTAAAGATTGATTTTGGTCGGCTTGCCGTTCAGATGCTAAGCGTCATTTCGATAACTGCCGTAGCATTCATTCTAAGTGGAATTAAAAAGAAAACCAGCGACAACGTACCACCAGGGGAGAAAAAATCATGAAACGATTAATCTGGCTGTTTGCCTTATTTATTGCCTGTGAGGGACCAGAGGGGCCGATGGGGCCGCCAGGACCCACAGGGGAAACCGACACGCTCTATGTGAGCCTGGACCCCAGAGAGATTGTGTGGCTATACCCTGAAGATGTGATTTACCAAGATAGCGTTGACTACGGGGGGAGCAGGTTTGAGAGAGTCTATTTTGATATAAGTGGCGAAGAATATTATGAACGAAAAGGAACCAATCCCGTCTTTTTTATTTCTTCGTTTAGTTATCAATACCAAGACACTATAAAATACTGGTCTACCGCCTATGCAGAAATGGTTAATGATCCCATAAGCATCTACCATAAAAAATTGAGGATGCGGCTATATCATTGGATTGACTGGTACTACGCCTATTTCTACTGGGATGCCGAAACGCCATGACCCCAACCCCATTACTCAGTATACGATAACATTGTCGTACGACAATAGTATCGTACGCGATAAAGGGTTATTAACCCATTTACGAGAAATGTCGATGTCATCGACTTATTTTCCGGACGCGTCTAATACTACCCGCTATTTCGACATGATAAAAAAACTTCAACTAAAGATTGTCCAGGCTTTGCCGATGTGGTACATTGGAGTCGCGAGAGCGGCGCTCTTTCTAATGGTCCTTACGCGGCCCCTCATAACAAGGGTATCAAAACCGTTTCTTGGTCGACCCCTGCTATGCAAGGGATTCGATTACAAGGCGCGGGTATTCCTGGAAACAGAAAGCCCGCGCCTCCGTTTTTGTGGGGGTGTAGTGTAGTGGGAACACAGTCGTCCAAGAAACTTCTATCACGGGTTCGAATCCCGTCGCCTCCACAATGAAATCCACCATCCGCAAGAAAGGCCGTTACTGGCATTACGACAACAACCGTAAGCCGCCCGGTCGCTTCCGGCCCTCGCTGTTCACCACCAGCCACGCCAAGGCCAAACAGCTGCAGCGGCAGCTCGACCGCACCTACCTTCAGAACCCTTGGGACGAAAAGTTACTCCCGCGCAAGGTATCTATCAGTCGGCACGCGGCGGAGTTCGTGGAGTACATGTACAAGATCAAAAGTCCGGCCTGGGCCGCCAGGCATCAGGTCATAATTCGCAGATTCCTGGCCGGCGCCTCTGACAAGGATGTCCACGAGTTTACCGCAGGTGACATTGAGGACTATATCAAGCGGCGTGGGGAAAAGGGGGTGGCTCCCAACACGGTCAGGCTTGAGATGGTCGTTGTGAAAAAACTCTTCGAAAGGGCAGTCAGGGACGGCGCCATGACAAAAAACCCGGCAGAGCGGGTTGAACTGCCAAAGGCGCGCAATGTCCGGCCGACACGGCCCTTTTCAAAGGAAGAAATGGAGATAATCTTCAGGGACCACTTCCGCCCGGGCATGGACGAGCGCGAAAAGGCTGCGGCCTTAAGCCGCTATCCCGTCATGGCAACGCTCTGGTACACCGGTCTGCGGATCTCCGATGTAATCAGCATGACCGCGGAAGAGGTGGACCTGGAAGCCGGGACCTACCAGAAGCAAATCAAAAAGACCGGTCGCAATGTGCTGCTACCTATCGCCGCGCCCCTGCTGGAAATACTCGCGCCCCTGATGCCTTCTGCAGGCCCGGTTTTCCCCAACTATTACCCGGGGGACTCAGCACGGCGCGCCGCTGACGTAGTGCGCAACCTGAACACCCAGCTGTATGCTATTCTGAAACGCAATGGCATCCCCCACGGCAGCCTCCACAGTATCCGTCACGGGTTCAATCAGGAGCTGTTCAGAATGGGGCTGGGCGTACTGGATCGCCAGGTCCTCCTGGCCCATGCGGCCGCCGGCACCACCCAGATTTATACCCATCCGGATGAAGAACTGGCCCGGTCCTACCTTAATCGTCTGAGAATAGATTGAGACATATTTGAGACACCCGGAGCGCATAAAAGGGTTGTTTCCGGTTGCTCCCGGTTAAAACAAAAACCCCGCCTTTCTCGAAGGGGGGGGCGTCTTCCCTGAATAATAATAAACGGATGTTCTTTGTGTGAGCCCTACTATAAACAGATCAGTGGCAGCCTTTTCAATTATGCCCTTACTATCGTGCGCTATGTAGAGGAAACTCCCAAGCCCGATGCCGACCGCTATCCCGGTTACCACGATTCCCAGCTGCCGTCCCTGGAGTTCAATCTCTTCTCCCCCGCTCCTACCTACCCGGAGATGGAGGAATTCATCGCAGGCCGATTGTTAGACCAGGCCAATCAGACCTTGGGCCGGAAGGATCCCTTCATCAAGACCGCTATGGGCCGCAGGTCAGGGGCGAAGGTAGCTCAGGCGCACTTCAGGAATACCCGCATGACCGATGTTGCCTACCGGAAGGAGCTGATAGAAGGCGGCCAGGAGGCTGTGGCCAAATCAAAAGATCCGCTGATTGTACTGGCCCGGGATCTGGATCCGATTTTCAGGGAAATGCACGAATGGCGGGAAGAGAACATCAGGAGTATCCTTACGCCGGCCCTGGAGAAACTGGGGCGGGCCCGTTTCGAGGTTTACGGGAAGTCCAAAAGCCCGGACGCCACCTTCACACCCCGCATCAGCTATGGACCGGCGTCCAGCTATGTGCTGGGGACCACCATCGTACCATACCGCACAACCTTTTTTGGATTGTACGACCGGGCGATCAGTCTAGATAATAAGCCCCCCTTCGATCTGGCTCCCCGCTGGGTCGGCATGGAAAAGAAGTTAGATCTGAGCACCCCTATTAATTTTGTCTGCACCGCCGACATCATCGGCGGGAATTCAGGCAGTCCCATGATCAATACCCGCGGCGAACTGGTGGGGGTGGTCTTCGACGGCAACATCCAGCGGCTCCCGGGGCGGTTCGTTTATTCTGATGAGCAGGCCCGGGGCGTTGGTGTCCACAGTGCCGGCATCCTGGAAGCGCTGGAAAAGGTCTATGAGGCGGATCGGGTGCTGGAGGAGATAAGGGGCCAGTAGGTAGCATTAACAACCTCTCTGTGGCGATATTTGGAATCAAGTAACAAGGCCACCACAATTATGTGGTGGCCTTGTTCATGTACCCCGGGCGGGATTCGAACCCACGACCTCTGGTTCCGGAGACCAGCGCTCTATCCGGCTGAGCTACCGGGGCATCAAAGCAGGCTCACGAATCTTCTTTCTCGCCTCCCCCTTCCATTTCGTCCGCCGGGACCACGAAACCGATATGCTTTTCAAAGGGGCTGGGAAAGTCAAAGCCTTCCCGGTTGGGAAAATGGACGATGGTCGCTATTTGTTCCCAGCGGATCAGGAAATTGGCATCTACCTGGGTGTGGATTTGATCCTCCACCGGGAGGGGCTTGCCCTCCTCGTCGTTGACCCTGACCACGGTATAGCTGGGGTGAGCGACCCATATGCCTAACTCGTCCACCCCCATAACTTTCAGGAAATTAGAGCGCTTATCAAAGCCTATATTGGTGAGCTCGCCGGGCTCCTTCAGAAGAACCTGTACTACGTCCCCAACAATATCGTTGGTCATCATTACACTCTTCTCCGACGCGACAGTCATCAGTCGGAATATAACTTAGTCATGGGAAGGGACTCCAGCACTTATTTCCGCAGCCAGTACGGTATTATTCACCAGCATGGCGACGGTCATGGGACCCACACCACCGGGGACCGGCGTGATGGCGTGAGCATGCCCCATCATCTCGTCAGTGGCAACGTCTCCTTCCAGGTGATAC
>SDBV01003803.1_pt1 | contig 21970 bp, 17 predicted proteins | sample 2277081 | NCBI WGS metagenome assembly SDBV01 (sample SAMN10402039, study PRJNA504765) | marine sediment metagenome | isolation source: marine sediment core GS10_PC15, 223 cmbsf | place: Arctic Ocean: Southern Knipovich Ridge | collected 2010 | reverse complement strand
CACAAACCTGATTGACAGCTAAATTTGTCTGAACCAATAAATGTTTTGAGAAAATGTAAAATCAAAACCACGGTGTCAGGTAAACCTGCAACATAAAAATTTGAATCGCTCAATTTAGGTTAAAGATAATAAGCACGTCCGCCAACATGTATAAAAATAATAGCCGAGATAGTATTAAAATAAAGTGTTGCAGCCCGCTTAAACTTTCTTGTAACTTGACAAGAATGAAGCCCGCAATCGGCTACTATTCATATGCAAGCCGTTGGGGGTAAGGCAAAAAAAGAGCCATCGCACAAATAGCACATTTGGTTTTTGCCTACACATAGAGCCAACCCTGAAAAAACCAAAAGAGCTTAATTTTTCCATCGCACGGAAAGAAAATTGAAAAATTATTTATACTTTTGGACAGAATCGTCTAAAATAATACGACAAGATGAAATCATTTGGAGAATATCTTCGCAAAGCCAGAGAAGACAAAGAATTGCCACTTAGAAAAGTTGCTGCTGCACTTGATATTGACACTTCAATTTTAAGCAAGATTGAACGAAATGAAAGACGTGCAACAACTGAAATGATACCTGTTCTGTCTAAAACACTTAACAAAACAGAAAAGGAAATTCAAATTGAATTTATTAAATCAATGATTCTAACTGAATTAGGCGAATTGGAACACTTAAAGATTGGATTAAAGGAAACAATTAACTCAATCAAATAAAGAGATATTGAATGGATGAAATTAAAAATAATATAGACCAAACTGATTTGACCTTCTTCACAAATGAAGATGGCAATAGTTTGTTAAATCGTTTTAAAGCAACACTTAAAGATACTCAGCTTTTTGATGTCCTTGTCGGCTATTTTAGAGCAAGTGGATTTTATCAACTCTATGAGTCTCTTGAACCAGTAGAAAAAGTTAGAATACTTGTTGGATTGAGTGTGGACAGAGATTCCTACGATATTTTGCAATATCACGAACAGCTTGGAATGATTGATTTTGAATCGCACCAAAGAACAAAAAAGCAATTTCAAGAAAACCTAAAAACAGAGATTGAAACAAGTGATGAAAACGATAATAAACTTGAAGTAGGTATTAGAAAATTCATTGAGTTCTTACAACAAGAATGTAATAATTCAGAAGATGATAAAGCCATTGGTGGTAATGGAAAAAAATTAGAAATCAGAGCCTACCCATCCAAAAACATACACGCCAAAGTTTATATCGGACGGTTTCATCCAGAAGATAGAGATTATGGGTTTGTTATTACTGGTTCAAGTAATTTTTCAGAATCTGGTTTTGTAGCAAATAGGGAGTTTAATGTAGAATTGAGAAAATCAGCAGATGTGAAATTTGCCGAAAACCAATTCAATATTCTTTGGGCAGAATCAGTAGATATTTCAGAAGATTTTATTGATACCATTACTACCAAGACTTGGTTAAATGACCAAATTACACCACACGAATTATATCTAAAATTGATTTATGAATACTTAGAAGAAGACATAAATTTAGAAGACCAATTTGATCCTTTTCTACCTGATGGTTTTATGAAACTAAAATACCAAAGTCAGGCAGCAATTCAGGCTAAAAAAATATTGGAAACCTACAATGGGGTTTTTCTTGCAGATGTGGTAGGACTTGGAAAAACTTTTATCACAGCCTTATTGCTTCAACAAATTCAAGGTAAAACATTAGTGGTTTGCCCTCCTGTACTGAAAGAGTATTGGAAAGATTCGCTTTTTGAATTCGGTATTAGAAGTTTTGAAGTTGAGTCGCTTGGTAAATTAGAACACATCATTAAAAAAGGATTAGACAGATACGATTATGTGGTTATTGATGAAGCTCACCGTTTCAGGAATGAGAACACCCAATCGTATGCTAACCTGTTGGATATTTGTAGAGGGAAGAAAGTAATTCTTGTTACAGCAACACCACTAAACAATACCGTTGATGATATTTTTGCTCAATTAAAACTGTTCCAAGCACCAAAACAATCAACTATACCAGGAGTACCAAATCTTGAAAAGTTTTTTACTTCCTTAAAAACTAAACTGAAAAAAGTTGATAAAAACGACCCTGAATATAAAAATGTCATCAAGGAAATTTCATCCGATATCCGTAACAGCATCCTCAGATATGTAATGGTTCGTAGAACACGAAAGGATGTTGTTACCTACTTTAAAGGAGATATTGTAAAACAGGGATTAGTATTTCCAGAATTGGATAATCCTCAAAAAATTGTGTATGAGTATGAAGGCGAATTAGAAGTTACATTTAATGAAACAATTAAAATGCTTCACGCTTTTACTTACGCTCGATACACTCCCTTACTTTATTATATCGGCAACAAACAATTAAGTGAGTTTGAGAAACAACAGCAAAGAAATGTTGGTGGTTTTATGAAAGGTATTTTGGTGAAAAGATTGGAAAGTAGTTTCTACGCCTTCCGCCAAAGTATTGACCGTTTTATTCTCTCCTACGAGAATTTCATTAGTATGTATGAATCAGGAACGGTTTACATCAGTAAAAAGGTAAATGTATATGACCTTTTAGAAAATGATGATATTGATGCACTGGAAGCACTTGTTGATGAAGACAAAGCACATAAATACGATTCAAAGGATTTTAAAAAGGACTTTGTAAGCAAACTCGAATTTGACTTGAAAATTTTGCATAACATTAAGAAGCTTTGGCAACAAGTAGATTCTGACCCCAAACTTGAAAAGTTTATTCTTGAACTCAAAAAAACAAAAGCATTAAAAAATAATAAACTCGTAATCTTCACAGAATCAAAAGAAACAGGAGACTACATTTATGAAGCTTTACTTGATGAATATCCAAAACATGTAATGTTCTATTCAAGTAAAGGTGGAAGACATACAGATAAGCTGTTAACCTCAAATCACAATGTTTCTCGGGATATTATTCAATCAAACTACGACCCAAATAGAAAACCAAAAGAACAAGTTGATGATTTAAAAATATTGATTGCTACGGACGTGTTGGCTGAGGGGATCAACCTTCATCGTTCTAATGTTATTGTCAATTATGATTTACCTTGGAACCCAACAAGAGTATTGCAAAGAGCCGGGCGTGTAAACAGATTGGGTAGTAAATTTGACAAAGTACATATCTTTAATTTTTTCCCTACCACACAATCTGATGAGCATCTTGGTTTAGAAACGAACATCACCAATAAAATACAGATGTTTCACGATATTTTAGGTGAAGATGCCAAATACCTGACTGACGGTGAAGAAATTGGAAGTCAGGAGTTATTCAATACTTTGAATAATAAAAAGGCTTACACTGGTGAAGATGAAGAAGGCGATTCTGAATTGAAGTACCTTGAAATGATGCGAAAAATAAGGGATGAAAATCCTGACTTATTTCAGAAAATAAAAAACCTGCCAAAGAAAGCCCGTTCAGGATTTAAGAAGAAAGAGATTGAAAGCAATCAACTGGTGACGTTTTTTCGGATTGGGAAACTTAAAAAATTCTACATAAACGAAAGTGGTATGTCAAATGAAATTACATTTTTTGATGCTGTTTACAATTTAGAATGTACTCCATTAACTAAAAGAGCTAAAATCCCTGAAGATTATTATCATCTGTTGCAAACCAACAGAGCTCGCTTTGAGCTGGACACCACAATTGGTGATGAACCTCATAAAACGCCTGGAGGTCGCTCAAATGTAAAATATATTGAAAACCGCTTAAAAGATAAATCATTCAAAAACTTTAAAGGATTTACCGATTCGGATGATGAATTTTTAGTAAGTGTTAAAAACATTTTGCTATTGGGAACTATGGCAAAACGAACTGCCCGGGATATTAAAAAAGAGTTCGAGCGAACTATTGACCCATTGGAAATGCTCAATATTTTGAGAAAGCATATTAGAGCAGTTGCCATTGAAAACAGTAGCACAAAAAAAGCTTTTCAAAAGCGTGAAGTCATTTTATCTGGATACTTCATTAAATAATTATGGACAAGAAATCTGCAATACATCTTATTGAAGATACATTCAACACCAAATTTGATGAAGGTAAGTTTACGCTGTTTATCAAAAACTTTTTGAATGATATAGAGCAAGGTGACAAAGTAAAAACTTGGAGTGGAAATTACTTATGGGACGATTATAAAGAACACATAAACACTTACAAACGCATTGGTAAATACATTGATCCTGAAGGTGATGCATTAGACGTGCTAATTGTCCAAGTTAAAAGCGTTACGAAATTAGAACGTGCCAGAACTTCTTTACGGAATTTTGTCATTAAACACCTGAGCAAATTTGATAAAGACTATGCCCTTGTTGCTTTTTACTCAAAAGAAGATGATGGAGAAGACTGGCGTTTTTCTTTTATCAAATTAGAACATCAATCCTACTTAGACAAAGAAAAGCAAAAGGTAAAAACCAGAAAAGAGTTTACACCTGCCAAGCGATATTCGTTTTTAGTGGGCGAATACGAACAAGCACATACAGCCAAAACGCAGATACTTCCGCTTCTTCAAAATATTGCCAATAATCCAACGGTAGATGATATTGAGAATGCCTTTAGCATTGAAAAAGTTACGGACGAATTCTTTGGGCAGTACAAAGATTTGTATGTGAAACTATTTGAGCATTTTGAAAATGACACACATATACAAACTGAACTAAAAAAAGCCAATATTGATAACACCCGATTTACCAAAAAACTTTTAGGACAAATTGTGTTCTTGTATTTCTTACAGAAAAAAGGATGGTTGGGTGTACCTGAAAACGAAACTTGGGGCAAAGGACAGAAACGATTTATTCAGGATTTGTTTGACACTTCTAAAACCCAAAGCCAAAACTTCTTTAAAGATTATCTGCAATACTTGTTTTATGAAGCCTTGGCAAAAGAGCGAAACAACGAAAACTCTTTTTACAAACGCTTTGATTGCAGAATCCCATTCTTAAACGGCGGATTGTTTGAAGCTGAATACGTTTGGCAAAATGCCAATATTACCATTCCTGAAAACTTATTTAGAAACACAGAAAAAAACAACGCAGGAGATATTGGCACGGGTGTTTTAGATGTTTTTGACCGCTACAACTTTACCATCAAAGAAGACGAACCTCTTGACAAAGAAGTAGCTGTTGACCCTGAAATGTTGGGGAAAGTATTTGAAAATATGCTCGAAATCACCGAGCGTAAAAGCAAAGGCGCTTTTTATACACCAAGAGAAATTGTGCATTATATGTGTCAGGAGAGTTTGATACATTATTTGGATAACTCTTTGGAAGAGAAGGTTACAAAAGCCGATATCGAAACCTACATAAGAGAAGGACATTTTGCGTTAGAAAACGACCAAAGAGCAGCCAACAAAGGAGAAACAAAAACTTACCAATTTCAACTGCCCGAAAACATACGCCAAAATGCCGACCTGATTGACCGAAAACTAACAGAAATACGTATTTGCGACCCTGCAATTGGCTCAGGTGCTTTTCCTGTAGGTTTATTGCACGAATTAGTAAATGCACAGTTGGTATTAAAGCCACACCTTTCTAATGCCTACCTGAATAAAAAATTAGATGGCTTTGGTTTTCAGTTTCACGAAAGCATAAACGAAAGCCGTTATGTGTACCGACTAAAACGTCACATTATACAAGAGAGTATTTACGGAGTAGATATTGATGCCTCTGCCATAGATATTGCTCGCCTGCGTTTGTGGCTCTCTTTGGTAGTAGATGAAGACGACATTGACCCGATTGAAACCCTGCCTAATCTGGATTATAAAATTGTGTGTGGCAATTCCTTAATTGGAATGGCTGAAACAGCAATGCACGATTTGAATGTGGAGAAAGAACTGGAAACCTTAAAAGAACAATATTACAACCAAACCAACGAAAGCAAAAAGAAAGCACTACGCACCCAAATAAACAGCAAAATACGAGAACTATTAGACTCTGCAGAACAATTTGCTGGCTACAAAATTGACTTTGACTTTAAACTTTATTTCTCTGAGGTATGGCACGAAAAAGGGGGCTTTGATGTGGTGATTGGGAATCCGCCTTACGATGTTTATGAGGGTAAGAGAGTAGATGAGATACCTACAATAAAAAAAATACCACTGTATGCAATAGCAAAATCAGGAAAATTTAATGCTTATAAGTTATTTTTAGCAAAATCAATTACGTTATTAAAACCTAATGGTATTTTTAATCAGATTTTCCAAAACTCCTTCCTTGGGGATAATGCTGCTAAACTATTAAGAAAGCACTTTCTCACTGAACAAAAAATAATTAAAATTGATTCATTTCCTGAAAGAGATAATCTTGAAAAAAGAGTATTTAGGTCAGCAAAAATGAGTGTATGTATTCTATTCTCTCAAAACATTAAATCGGAAAATTATTTTTTTGATTTAGAAGTATGGGGTGAACGATGGATGAATACATCTACGATTGTCAATTTCAACAACAAAGTACTATTATCATTTGACTCTGAATCATATATAATTCCTTCAATTTCTGAAAAAGAAAAAAACATTCTTAATATCGTGTCCTTAAACCCTAGGTTTAAAGGAAAAGCAATTTGCTACCAAGGAGAAATAAATTTATCAACCAATAAACAAATAATTGTTGATGTAGAATCTGAAATAACAAAGCCCATAATTAAAGGAGCAGGTGTTCAGAAATGGTTTCTTCCTGAAAAAATGAGTCAAGGAATAAAAGAGTATTTGATTTTTGAAAAATATCTTGCCAAAAATAAGGGTTCTAAAAGCCAACATTATAAGTTTGACCGAATTGTAATGCAAGGTATAACAGGTGTTGATGAGAAGTTTAGAATTAAAGCAACATTACTTGGTAATGAAATATTTTGCGGTCATTCTATTAACTATATTTCCTTACAAAATATTGATTCTTCATTGGCAAAATATTATTTATCAATGTTTAACTCAGAATGTTCAAACTGGTTTTTCAAGAAATTTAGCACCAATAGTAATGTCAATAGTTATGAGATTCATAATTTACCTTGCCCAGAATATAAGAATGAATATTACCCCATAACTATTATTTGTGATTTCTTATTAAATAATAAGCAAAGACTTCAAGATGTGGTATTCTCATTTTTTGAGGAATTAAATAATGCAATTATTTATGAAATTTTATTTAGTAATCAGATTAAAATAAACAACAAACAAATTCTAAAACACTTAGGTGATTTAAAGCCCATAACTGATGAAATGAGCGATGAAGAAAAATTGGCAATTATTCAAAGTGAGTTTGAGCGTTTGTATGACGATAACCACCCTGTTAAATATGCCATAGAGACTCTTGATAGTATAGAGGAAGTAAGAATCATTAAAGAGGCGCTAAAATGAAAATCCAAAATGTAACCATCAATAAATATAAGGCATTTACCAAAGAAGAGAAAATTCCGATTGGTGGCAAAAATGTATTTATCTATGGAGAAAACGGAAGCGGCAAAAGTTCGTTTTATTATGCACTTAAAGATTTCTTTCAGTCAAGTGTTGAAGATATCAATATGTCTTCATTACGTAATCTATTTTTGGATGATGGTGGTACTGATTGTTCCATAGAAGTTGAATTTGATGGTGATGCAAAATTCACCCTAAACGACACAACAAAAACAACCACAACCACTGAGATTACAGATGCAAACCGTTTAAAAAGCTTTATTACATATAAACACCTTTTATCGGTTCATAATATTAAAGTTGGCAAACAAATCAATGTTTTTGACTTGATTATAAATGGGGTATTAAAGCATTTTAAATCTCAATCTATTACTGGTGGTGTTGAACGTGGCAAACTATGGGAAGATGTTGTTAATGAAAGCAATAAAGGCTATGGTAAAGGTACTGATTTCTATTATGCTCGACAGAAAAAAGCTTCCGTAGAAACAAAGGCAATTGCCTTTAATGAGGCAATTAATAAATTGTTTCTTAAAAGTGACGGAAATACAGATTATTTAGCACCAATAGTAAACAGGATTTTAGTAAAACTTATCCCTGATTTAAAAATAGAATTTCAACGTAAGACAATAACTATAAATCAATGGGGCAATATTTCAGAAAGCAAAATTCTATTGTTAGTAGAAAGCAATGGTAAATCATTGGATACTCATAACCCACAGTTTGTTTTAAATGAAGCAAAACTTTCAGCCATCGCAATTAGTATTTTTTTAGGTGTAATTGTTCGCCAAGGCCCTTTTTCAAGAGAAATAAAGCCTCTTTTTCTGGATGACATTCTGATTGGTTTGGATAATGAAAATAGGTTGAAATTATTGAAACTACTTCAGGAGAAAGATGTACCTGATGCAGACAAAATATTTAAAGACTTTCAAATTTTCATTACAACATATGATAGACATTGGTATGAAGTAGCAAAAATAAACCTTGATAATTGGAATTTTATTGAATTTTATAAAAGTGATAATGGTCCAGTAATAATTCACAATCAACAAACCGTCATCGAAAAAGCTCAAAGTTATTTTGAAGCTTACGACTTTCCTGCTTGTGCCAATTATCTAAGAAAGGAATGCGAAAGAGTTCTAAAAGAAAAACTTCTTGAAACTTACTCAGTCGGTGAAGGATTAAAGGGCTTGATAAAGCCTCCAAAACTTGAAACTTTAATTGATAATCTGAAACGGTTCTACAATGATTTAGGAATTGAACCGCAAGTGATTTTAGTTGATAGTTTACACTTGTACAAAAGCATACTGTTCAACCCAATGTCGCACAATGACCTTGAGAGTCCAATATACAAAAATGACCTTGACGCGGCATTTAAGGTTATTGATGACCTGCAAAATATTACCCTACCAGTCAGAACATTGCTAATTGAGAAAGGAAGTCAATTCAATTTGAATTTAGCAGCAATTAATTATCAGGCGGATATTGAAATTGCAAAGAATGTTTATTCTATCAATGACAATGGAACAAATACAATAAGTCCAGTTTCAATCCATTTCAAAGATTGGACAAGAGAAGGTGTTCAATATGCAAAACCGACTGGAGTACCACCAGAAGCATTTGCAAATGGTGAAAGATTAACGAAAATTAAAGAAAGCCCATTTACGATCGAAAAAGCTTTCACCGGATTGAATGTTACTTATAGAGACAGAGGTGTTGCGGAAATAACATCGGAAGACTTGTTGAGAAACTTAACTAAAGCGGGAGATGTTTTATATGACATTATGATCTTATAAATTGACCGGAATGAATAAGCCAATGCTAAAGCCATACACATTGCCAAGTCGCTCGAAAAGTCCACCGCACGACCAAAACTTGTCAAAAAGCATGCCTTTTCAAACGCTGATTGAAGAAAACAGTCAGTGGGTAATAATGTATAAAAATAATTACCTGGACGGAACAGTAGAAAATTCAATGGGTGTAGCACACATCAAGTTCATACTTATTTGAATGGCATGAAGCCCGTGGTCGGTAACTAAACATACGACCACCCTTAATACCAATCCCATCCCCCTCTGTTTCCTGAACCTTTAATCCCTTTATTTTACCGGCGCTGAGTTTAGTGTTAAAGATCCTGAATAAAGATATATTATAAATATGTTTTGATCTTGTTACCCCACTCGCGCGCGTCTGTGACGCGTGCGACTAAAATGACAAAGGAAAGGAAGAAGAAGTATACGGGATGTGCGGCAATAGAGGTAGGATTCAAATGATGATAAAGAAGGGATAAGGTGTTTTAAGGTCACGCGTCACAGACGCGCGCCAGAGGGGGATAATACCATCACCACCAAAATTGGCCAAAAAGATTGGGAACTATTTGATAATGAAAACCAACTCGGTAGAATCTGGATAAATGGGGAACAATATTTTGATAATATTCCATTATTGGCCTGGGAATTTTACATTGGTGGCTATCAACCTGCTCAAAAATGGCTAAAAGACCGTAAAGGCTGCACCTTAGAATTTGATGATATTTTACATTATCAAAAAATCATAGTAGCTCTATTTGAAACGAATAGAATAATGAAAGAAATTGACAAAATTGAAATTGAGTAATATACGATGCAAGAGGATTGGAAAATTAAAAAAGGACTGCTCCAGCTCAGAAACAGCCCTATTTTTTATCCAATTTTATTCCACTTGGTTCCGTGGCATTTTGGACAGGGAGGAAGTGTATCAGTATCATCATCCAATCTGATTACTTCTCCGCAATTCACGCATTTGTACAAATCCTTGCCAGGCTTTTCTCCAGTTGTGTTCATAATAAAACTATTTAAAAGATTAATAAAACTATTAATCGGAGAGAGTAAGAAATAGGACAGGGATGGAAATTGTCAGGTGGAAACACCTGACAGCACAGGAATCGCTCCACAAACAGCACATTTGCAAATCCCGCTAGCTGAAGCACAATCAAAATTTGCAAAAGAGCTGTCAATATGATTCAGGAAATGAATTACTATATTTGAAAGAAACAGGTTAAAAAATGAAAATTAATATTAGCCGAGCCCTTAAATTATTTTTTCAACACCATCTTTAGAGAAGGTTTATTTTTGAGGCTATTGCTAATTCTATAGATGCAAGAGCTTCAAAGATCGATGTCAGTATTGATTCTTTATAGCCCCATAGGGCTAGCACCTTCCTGCTACGGCTTTACACACTCTCCACTCATAGGGCACCGATTTTCCATTTACAAACCGGCAATTTGCCGGATTATAAAAGAACAATAGGCCCCATTCAAGACTACCTGCCATTAGCGCCTGGTTCTGCCGCGCATTGTCTTACACATATAACATAAAATATATCATTCTAAAAACTACAATACATTGTCCAAAGATAATAAATCCATTTTTTTAGGTAAATACAAAAAAAAATTTACATTTAATTTAGGTAAACTGATATTTATGTATAATTTTATTCTTTCTAATAACAATTGAACTTAATAACTTTCGCCTAAAACCAACTGATTATGTCAAATAGTCGCCATTACCGTTATAGTGATGTAGTAATGTGTCTCGCATCCCAAACCATAGCCGGAAATTTCGAAGCTCATCTTTCAGAATTATCTGCCAAACGTACCAACTGGACAGCAGAATATGCTGCTGATTTAAAAGTTAGAATTAAAGGAATTATTAAAGAACACCTCGGTACCGATCCAAAAAAAGACCTGAGAGTGGCCTCTTCCATCCTCGCTGAACTGATGGAGCCGGCAAAAAGAGAATTGTCATTCTTTAAAGCCGGTATTGATTCGGTTTTTAAGTCCGACCCTAAAAAACGAAATGAATATCTGAAAACACTGGGTTTTGCTAAAAACCTCGAAGCTGTGCAGAAAGACAGTCAGGAAGCGCTCATTGAATTGCTCTTTGCTTTCGGAAAAAACATGAGCGACCCCCTAAGAAATAAATTTATCTCCAAAGGAACAACGCCGGAGTCTATTGATCTAATTATTGGATATGCTGAGGAAATTGATGATGCCAATGTGGATCAGGAAAGATTAAAAAAAACCACTAAAAAAATAACAAAAGAAGACATTATTGTCTTTAATGGACTGTATGATGAAATGATTGGCATTTGCATGTTGGCAGCAAACTTCTATAATTATGATTCTTTGAAAAAGGAACAGTTTACCTTTAGCAAAATAGTGAACGCCATGAATTCTTCAGGAAGACAATCCGAAGATCCGCCTGAATAGTCCCCTGGTCGAATTCACCACATTTTCAAAAATCCGGCGTTTGCGATGCATCAATTCGAAAGTGTTTCGGAATTTATGAACCTTTCTACACGTCGCCGCATTGCCGTTCAGACACTAATAAACATATCTGGTCGTTGCGCGTGCATCTGTCCTCTAATAATGCCAAAAATCGATGCCATTCGGAAATTAAATGGCCTTTATACACCTTTTATTATATTCTACAAACAAACCATATTGACTAAATTAATATACTCTTTTCGCTTATAATATCAGTTATAAAATAAGCCTGTAACAGGGGTTTAATTTTTAAAATAGTTCGATATGAACATCACCCAACTTCCCATCTTTTAAGGAGATTCCAAATTAATCTCATATGAGCTCACCATAATCACATGGTAAATCATTTTAATGACATGCGCCGTCATTTTTATGACATGAGTAGCCGTTTTAATGACAGGAGAGGTCATTTGAATCACTTGAGAAGCCGTTTTAATGACAGGAGTATTCATTTTAATGACAGGAGAGGTCATTTGAATGACATGAGTGATCGTTTTAATGACAGGAGAGGTCGTTTTAATGACAGGAGTATTCATTTTAATGACAGGAGTGATCGTTTTAATGACAGGAGAGGTAATTTGAATCCCACTCGCGCGCGTTTGTAACGCGTGCGAAAAAGGAAGCCAGATGTAAATTCATCTGGCCATGAAAAACTTACAGTAAGCAAAACCATTAATGCTGAAGGCTATATCTATATTTACGTGAGCAACGAAAGTACCTTAAATGTGAATGTCTGGTTCGATGATCTGAAGATCACCCATCGCTCACCAAACATGGTGGTACAGGCCAACGACTACTATCCCTTTGGCCTGACCATTAAACCCTCCGACTTCCAGCGCGAAGGAGAGATGGAGAACAATTTCCTGTATCAAGGCCAGGAGTTACAAGATGATTTGGACTTAGGTTGGTACTCATTTAAATGGAGAAACCACGATCCTGCAATTGGAAGATTTTTTAATATAGATCCACTTGCTGATAAATTTGTACATAATAGTCCTTATGCATTTAGTGAGAATAAGGTTACTAATCATATTGAGCTAGAGGGGCTTGAAGCGGTTTTTGCACAAGCAGAATTTAGACTTTCAGGACCATTATTGGGCGCAGTTGGTTTGACCACATCTCATGCACTTGGTGTTGCAGCTGACCTGAAAGGAAACATCGGTGTTTATTATTCTGGATCATTAGGTCTTCAAGTCGGCGCTGGTGGAACTGCCGGACTTTCAGTAGGAGTAAATGCCAACACTGAAGATATTTTTGGTCTAGAAGGCTGGGGAGTGTCTGCAGGAGCTTTTATTGACTGGCAATCTTCGAACCAGTTTACCGGGCTTACGACCGGCAACTATACCATATGGGTAAATGACGATGCCATAACCTTGTGCCGGGATTCGCAGATATTCAGCGTAAATTCCGCTGCATATACTTTCGACTATACGGGGGCGGTGACGGACGAAAGCATAAGCGGAGCGGCAGACGGGCAGATCGATATCACGGTGACCGGAACAGGCGGACAATTTACCTACAGCGATGATGGCGGGCAGAACTTCCAGGGCAGCAATATCTTTGCCGACCTGGCGCCGGGCGATTATAGTATCGTGGTGAAGGATGACAGTAATAATGAGATGGGTAAGATCTTTACGGTGGAGCCAGGGCAGGTGATCTTCCAGGAGTCGAGTTTTTCAGAAAACCCGATTCCTTTCACACGGCCAGAGACGGGCAATTCCAGCGAAGACAATTACCAGATCTATCTTGATGTGCGGGTTGAGGATGTAGCCGCTAGCGGCATATATGCAAGTAAGCTGATCACAGCCAAACCTCCGGAGTCGGATGGCTTTGCCCGCTTCAATCTGCGCCCGGCATTCCGGGGGATCTTTGCGCAGGATCCGCCCGCGATGAATGAGGGCAATATTGTGCAGCTGACTGACCGGATTAAATTATACAAAATATACTATGGTGACCTGTACGATGATAAAACCGTACCCGATTCGCTTACGGGTACTAATCCTTACCTGGTACTGAAGGGAGGCGTAAGCAAACGCGCTTATCCTACACTTAATTACCTGACGGCTTACCTGGCAGCGAATAAGAAATTCCTTACCTGGGCCCCGATAGAAAAAGAAGTCGATTATGGACAGGAGGATTATTTGAATTTCTATTTGTATGATACAGACTTATCTGAAGTCAACCTTATTGTGAAGGCGTATTTTGATGACGATACCACCGAAGAGGATACGATCGATACCCTGAGCGGCCTGGCATATGGCAACCTGGTGCAAATCCCTGCCGGTCCGCTGAACTCAGGGGCGATCGCCATCGATCCGGCAAAGAACCTGGTGAAGTATGAGCTATGGCTTACCGACCAGCTCGATGCCGTGATCAGTGAGGTGCGGACCTACATCATTACGCCATACAAGCATCCGCGCACCCGGTATTATTTGTTTTCCAATAGCCTGGGCGGATATGAGGTATTGCGGACGATTGGATTTTCTGAGCGATCGGCCAAGATTGAACATACGATTAGCGAAAAGCTATTGCCGACCGGCTACGACGCCAATGACGGGCAGTTTGGCAACGGACATTCGCGTAAGCAAAATTCCACGAAAGTGAGTACCGGATTTTATTCCGGAGTACTCAGCAAAGAATGGCTGGAATATATGCAGGAAGTGGCGCTGAGCAGGAAGGTATTTGACATCACGAACGGGGAGCGGATCCCGATGATCAATGCTACCAAGGGCGTGACAGTGGAGCGGAATGAGGACAATAAGCGCCTTTGCCAGGCTCGATTTTTTGGAGGCCTATGAAGACGTGAACTACACCCCTGAAGCTACATGATCGGCATCAAGATAAATGGTGAGTTCCCGGATATATTCCCGGATACGGCGATTAGCCTGAAGCTGGTTAATCCGGTGTTTGCGGACGATACCATTATACCCGGATCTTATTCCCTTCCATTCGATATACCAGGCGGAGAAAGCAGCGACAACAATGCGCGGATTATCAATCATCCGGATGTTATTGAGAATACTACAGGGCGGTTTGAGTTTGATGATGCCGAATTGCACATTGACGGGTTACTGTATAAGACAGGGACGCTGCTGATCCAGCAGGCAGAGGGGGGCAAGTACTCAGCCAATTTCCGGTTTAGCCTGAAAAATATCCGGTCGGATTTTAAACGATATAAGATACGGGATCTGGTGGATGAGGACATCATAATTACCAGTGCGGACTATTATAAAAAAGCGGTGGTGAAATATGGGGTGGGCGTATCGTCGCCATATAAGCTGATTGTGAATGGAGATACTTATGAAGGGGCCACGCTCGGCGACCTGGCCACGGCCATTGATGCGAGTGTATATTTGGCGGCATCGTATGTGAACACCGGCAGCACCTTCGGCGTATCGGGGGACCGGGTAGAGGTAGAGCCTGCGGTGTTGCCGACGATGGTGAGCCAGGAATTTACCGTGAAGTTTGATAGTGAGCAGGACGTAGACGGATCGGATATTGTGAGCGATCCGCAGACCACTTTCCTGACTGCCTATGCGGCATGGCTGGACCTTTTCTATGGCGTACCTCCGAAGGATTATTTGTTTATCCCGATGATGCGAAATTTTATCACCGGAGAGATCGATGATATGATCAATGAGGTGACGGCGACCGGCTACGATTTCGGGCGGCTGACGGATATCCCTCAGAAGGGTGAGCCGTATATGCCTTTTGTGACGCTGAAACGGGTATTCGATACGATTGAAACGGAATTCGGAATTACGTTTAAGGGCACTTTCTTTGATGATCCGGAGTACCCAAAGGCTTTGTGGTACCATACCAAATCGATGTGGACGGATATGGAGTATATTAAAGGTGTGGAATACCGCTTTTATGATGACGCATTCAACGTGCGGGATCTGGTGCCGGATATCAACATCGAGGAGCTGCTGAAGGGGCTGCAGCAAAAGCATAATTTGTCGGTGATCATCAGCGATACCGGGCGGGAGATCACGATCAATTACCGGAAGGCTACGGTGCTGGCTAAAGGGTATACCGATTGGACGGCGATTTCGGGGGCGATTGACCCGGTGAATTATAAAGAAACGCACTCCGGGATCAGGCTGGAAGGCGCTGTGGATGATAATGACGAGCTTGACGAGAAGGATAACTATAGTATTGGCAATCCCGGGAAGGTGATCAGCAGTATTATTGGTAGCATAAACAATGATTTTTCGATAGACGGCTTTGATATGCCGCATGTGAATCAGGCTTATGATTCGGATTTTATTCCGCGGCTGTTTTTTTATGTGGGGATTACGGACAATGCCGGGCTCGACTACCAGGAGGCGAGCTATAAGGGGATGGAGACACACTATGGCGGAACGGGCGCATTGGGAGAATCGCAGTGGAAGGATTATCTGCGCTTCCTGATGAATAAGAAGGTGATCCCGGTGACGGTGGAGCTGGAGTACCGGCATCTGAATGTGATTGATTGGGAGGAGAAGGTGATGATTGATGGGATCCGGTATTTTATAAAGAGCATTGATGTGAAGCTGACGGCGCATGGCATTGAGCCCGCGAAAGTTGAGTTGTATAAGGTTGTGTAAGGTGTAGTGTAGAGACGCGTTGAAACGCGTCTGTACACAAAAAATATGAAATATGCATAAATCGAGAGAGAGTATTGATGAGCAGCAGCGGCAAATAATGGATAAGCGAAAGCCGCCGAAGCCGCCAGCTGCAAGGACGATTAAGGGGCCGGTCAAACAGCCGTGATTCTGAGGGAGGCACGAGCGAGACGCTCGCGCCAGCGGGGTTAGTATGGTGAATTTACCTTTTCAATGACCAAATCTGGTTCAGAATCTTCATCAAAGTTTTCTTCTGTATAAGATGCGTGAAGTACGTACTTAACCTTGAAATACTCAGCTTTACCATCAATTTCTAGTTCAACAATGTCATCTTTAGCTGGAATAGCATTATAACAGCGAGTTCCTAATTGTTCAGCTTTACCTTTATCGTCTTTCACGATATGTCCTAGTGTATATTTCATGTCATTCTTTGTTTGTGGAATTGGTTACAACAATTGGATAAACGCAATTGTGTTTATATTTTTTGTATGTTCAATTATTGGTTAAAACGACCATAACACACGAATATATAAATTTTTTTTTAAAACTTTAGGTTGTATAACGTTAGTGAGTTGGGCCTGCCTGACGGCAGAGCCAGCTGGGGAGCTGCTGCCTTTATTGATTTTTTTCAAGTATTTCATATAATTTTTTTCGACACATTTTTTGGAAATCTTTATTCAGGTCTACTATTTCTTTATATCCTTTTATTATATTTTGAGTTAAATCAGAATGTAGCTTTTTTTGTTTTTCAAGAATCTCTTGATAGTCTGTCTGAGAGTAATTGGGATAAGTTTCTTTCAAATTTTTTCTCTCATTATTGATTCCTTCAATTGCAAAAGTAAATTGTGTAATTAATGCCCCTAAATTTTTAAGTGTTGCAATACTCATTTCATTCAATAATATTATTAATTCATCATCATCTATAAACAAATCAAATTTTGTTTGATCAACTTTAAAGTTTCGATAACTAACTTGTATTTTTTGTCTATAATCTAATAGGTTTTCATCCTTACTATCGTCTATACCACCTAGATTTGAATCAATCAAAAGGTTAAGCCAAGAAAAATATGCAATATTGCATTCTACAATTGCATTTCTTTCTTGTATAGCAAGGTCAACATGAACATTCGATATGACATTTAATTTAGATTTTAATTGTTCTGTTTGATTTGTAAACTCATGCTTAACTTGTTCCACCAATTCAGTAATTTCAGATATGTCTTCTCTGGTGGCAATATTTTTTCCTTTTTCAGAGAAATAACTTGGTAATAGGTTTTTAATAGTAAGATATATAAATCCCAAAGCGAATAAACTCATAGTGGGATAAATAAAGTTTGTCCAAATTTCATTCATTGTAAAGCAGTTTCTTTTGAGTTGGTTGCACTAACAATTGGCTAAGCGCAATTGTGTTTGTGTTTATTGGGTGATTAATTATTGGTCAAAACGACCATAACACACGAATATATAAATATTTTTTTAAAAAACTTTCGATTGTATAAGGTTAGTGAGTTGGGCACGCGTTACAAACGCGCGCCAGCGGGGGGGCATAAAATTCGATTTAAAGTTACATCACATGAATTCATAAAATAACTTGAAAAAATACTAACTTGCAAAATTGGTAAATTGTAATATAAAAAAATGGATGACGCGAAATTGATACTAAAAATCATTCCCGGAACAAAGATTGCTTTGTTTCATTGGATTGGTCCAATTACCGCCATGGATAGAATACATAATCTAAAGAAAATCGTTGATTTCTGTTCAGATAAAGATATCAAAAGCGTCATTGCTGATGGTCGTGATCAAGTACCCAATACAGATATAAGAGAATCCTTCAATTTTGGCGCTATGGTTGCGAAGGTCTTACGTAATTATAATATTGCAGTTGTCCATAAATTTAACGATGACAATCTTTCTTATATCGAAAACGCTGCTATAAAAAGAGGTGCAACGCTGAAATCTTTTCTAAAAATTGAAGAAGCACGCGCATGGTTAGAATCGATACCCAATAAAGTCGATTGATGTGAAGCATACCACAAAAGGGATTATGCCTGCAAAGTGTGAATTGTATAAGGTTGTGTAGGATTTAGGTTTGAATAGCTCGACGATTAGGGAGATGGCAGCGACGATGGCTAAAATGATGAGGCCTGGTTTGATCCTGTCCATCATATTTTTTTCGTAGCGATCTAAGTCGTTATAAGTTCTTCTGGTTTTTCTTGCCATAGTAGCTTATACGGAATAAGGGGGATAAGAATCATGAGTTAAGAGTTGGGCACGAGCGAGACGCTCGCGCCAGCGGGGGAGAGCGGGGGATTATTTTTTAGGTTGTTGACCAAGTTGTAAAACTGTCTGTTGCTGTGGTGCAACTGATTCTATATATCCTACCCCTAGCTGATTTTCAACAATCTTTACGGCCCCCGTACTTGTAAAAGTGTGCATATATGAATGATGCGCGGTTAAAATTATATCTTGAAGTTCATCATCAAGTTCCATATCAATAATATTAAGACCTGCTTTCTTACATTGATCTATTGAAATGTGTCTCGCGTGTGATTTTTGAGTCGAATGGTCAGCAAAGGCTTTAACTATTTTATTTGCTTTTTTCTCATCTCCAACACACATATTCTTGAGTAACCACTCCTTTACCAGAGACTCAGACCAATCAATTGATTGCTTACATTTACCTAGAAATGTTGGATGATATTTACCGATAATTGATTGCCATAATGGAATTGAGCTTGGATTATTCTTAATGTCACTTTTTGCTGATTCAAATTCATCAAGAACAGCTTGACAAGCCACACCGCCAATCTGTGGATCAACTGGACCTAGGTTTGATTGCTTCCCCATAATGATTTGCTTGCACGAAAGGGCAATTATCGTTCCTGCGGACATAGAAATCTGTGGAATAATTGCTCTGATATCATTATTAAACATTTTATGTAAATAATCGATAATTGATTCCGTAGCTGCGAGATCCCCACCCGGAGTGTGCAGAATTAAGTCTAATCCTTTTGTCCGATCCAATTTATGAACCGTAACCATAAAGGCTTGTTTATCCTTGTCGTTTATGGAATTTTGTTCAATACCGGGTTTTTGCAACCAGCTAGAATAATAGCATATCACGTTTCTACCTGTTTTTTCAGGTATTTTTGCGACATATTTTCTTCTTATAGGATCGAGTGGATTAATGTCAGGATTTGCTTTACTGAATTCTTGTATTTCTTCAAGAACTTCACTCCAATTAGGCATAATTTTATGTATCTAATAATTCAGTTTCACTTGACATTATAGTTTTACCTCTCTCAAGAAGCGAAAAAATCTCAAAGTTATCTCCTTCATTCCTCCATTGTGGTTGTTGATTCTGATTGAAATAACTAGTTCCTTTTGTTGAATCGAAGAATTGTGAATATTCTTTGATAAGCTCCAATTCATTTTTGAGTTCAGTCTTTTTTTCCATGATGTTTAGGTTAGTGTTCCAGAATGTAAACATACAAAAAAATGGTAAAATCTAAAATAGTAGACATTTTGACTCCAACAAGTGCATGTTTGTGACATGTGCCTTTTTTTCTAAAAATAACATATTTCCCCTGTTTTTGGCATATCTTTTGCTATATTTATGATGCGAAAAACAGTAACTCAATGAAAAATTTCTTATTATTTATATGGCGGGAGTGGGTAGCCGGTAACGGTCCGGAATACTTCTCTTACGAGACTGTTTTTCGCAGCTCCCGCCACCTTTTAAATCTTAAATGTTATGCGAAAAACAGAAGAAAAACTCCAACATTCCAACGAGCACTGGACGCTCGGCGAGCTACAGGTAAGCTATAGCGCCAGGGGAAAAATCGACGTTCGGTCGATGACAAGTACGGAAGCCCACAAATTATTTCTCAGGATGTGGGATGAACCACTGATGCACATACAGGAGAGCATCGCGGCCATATATCTGAACCGGGCCAATAAGCTGATCGCTTACCGGCATATATCTACGGGCGCTTTGAGTGGATGCACCGTCGATCTACCGCTTATCCTATCATGTGCCTTGCTTAGCAGGTCGTCAGGTATTATCCTGGCGCATAACCATCCGAGTGGCAACATTGAGCCCAGCGATGCCGATATTGAACTCACTGAAAGGTTGAGGAAGAGCGCAGAGATGATGGGCCTTACTTTGCTTGATCACCTGATCATTACGCCCGATGATTATTTTAGTTTTTTAGACAGAGGATATTTGAGTTAGACTAAAGCCCCGAGAGGGGCTTTTTTATTCTATGGAAAATATTGCGATATTGGCAGGGTGAATATAGTTATTTTTTATCGATGGTTGGGCATTAGTTTATTTCAACAAATATGACAGATACAATTAATTTAGCAGAAAAAGTTCTGAAAACAATTGCAAGCCATGAAAACCCAACAATAACAATTGTAACTTTAAAGAAGGACGTTAATGGTAAGGACATTGATAAATCCTTAAAAATTCTTATTTCATTAGACATTATCCATATTAATTGGGAGGCTAAAAAGTTTAGAATATATCCTAGTAAAAATTTTTATTCTGCAGTAAAAAGTGAAAAATTAATTAAATGGATAGATGAACTTGAAGAAAAAAAATCTTTAGAAAAGAATTTAATTAAGTCAACAATTGAGACCCAAAAAAGAATAAAAATCGTTTCATTTTTTACTTTATTAGTGGCTATTATTTCAGCAATAGCAATGATTTACAATATTTATAAATCATCTGCCTTGTCTGATTTTAAGACTAATCTCAATAATGTTGAAAAAAAAATAGAACACATATCAAAGCAATTAGAGGGGGTATCCAATAAAAGAACAAATAATACAGACATTGAGAAAACTAGATTTGCTTTAGATTCAACTAATCTGCACATTAAAATAGATTCTTTGAATAATTAGAAAATTAAAAATCCCACTGGCGTGCGTTTGTAACGCGTGCTTTTTGTGTCTGATTGCTATCTGAAACGGTCTCCTAAACCGCTACCAGACTCATTCGGTCGTACCTCCCTCAGAGTGACGGGTGTTAATAAGCGTCATAAAATTTTCCCAATCTGCCTACCAAATTGCGCCCGTGGCTGATCTCAGTAAAGATATACAGGATAGGATGAACAATGTGGCTTTTCGCTTTGCACATGAGCTGCGCACCAAAGTGCATGCCAAGCTACAAGAAGATAAATATCGAAGCTCCGGAGTATTAGAGAGCAGCGTCCGTGTCAGGGCAAAGAAGCCAATGCCTATGAGCCGCCTGTGATCACCATCGAGGTAGAGGATTATGGCGAGTTTATTGGAAAGCCCCCTCTCGTCCTCGATTGCATCGAGGATGAAATGGAAGGAAGCATTTGCAATGCGGAGTATCAATGAGGAGATCAAAAATGAAATAAGTAAGAAGCCTGGTGAGAGCCGGGCTTTTTCAAGAATAAGCAACTCCCCCCCACTCGTCCTCGTTTGAGCGATAGCGGAAACGAGGACGGAATGGAAGAAAGCAATTGTATTGTGTTATATGAATGAGAAGAACAAATAGCGTAGGAGAAATAGTTTAAAACTATTACCATTAGGTCCTCGAAACATTCGAGGACCAGAGGTGGAGACCGAATATGCTTACTGCACATTCCGAATGTGCTTACTGTGTAGACTGAATATGC
>SDBV01003802.1_pt1 | contig 21975 bp, 16 predicted proteins | sample 2277081 | NCBI WGS metagenome assembly SDBV01 (sample SAMN10402039, study PRJNA504765) | marine sediment metagenome | isolation source: marine sediment core GS10_PC15, 223 cmbsf | place: Arctic Ocean: Southern Knipovich Ridge | collected 2010 | reverse complement strand
AAGCAACTGTCGATCAATTACGCCGGCGCAATCGTCTTTTTGCCGGGAGATTTTGACTCGCCCAGCGGTTCGGCCGCGGACCTTGTTGTAGGCGCCAAAGTTTTCGTGTTTGGTACTCTGAGTACCGACGGCTCACTTGACGCAGCCGTCATCGCGGTGCTGAGATCCGACGACGAGCCTGACGGAGGCGACGGTGATGGCGACGGCGACGGTGATGGCGACGGCGACGGTGATGGCGACGGTGACGGTGATGGTGACGGTGATGGCGATCATGACGGCGGAGACAGCGGAGACCTGCCAGAGCGCAAGATTAAGTTCTTCTTCTCGCCGACAGACCTGGATCCCAACGCCACTGGTAAGGGCGAATACAAAGTCCAAACCCACCGCAGGCGTCTCACTGTTCACGTGAAGCACGTGAGCGTTATTCAAAACGTAGACATTGTGGTTGACGACGTGGTCGTAGCAACCGGGTTGGCCTTGAAGTTCGAAGATGACGATGACGACAAGGATGACGACGATGATGAAGGACTCGGACAAGTCAAACTGAAACTGGACACGAACAAAGGCGACGAGGTGCCGCTACTAACAGTGGAATCGCTGATCGAAGTCTTCGATTCTGCCAGCGGCGAATTGCTCCTTTTCAGCGAAGTCAATGTTGGCGACGACGATGACGATGACTTGCACGAGGTCACGGTAAACGACTTCTTCTTTGATCCGGCAAATGTGACGATTGAAGAAGGTCACACGGTAAGATGGACTTCCACTACCGACACATATCATACGGTCACAAGCGGCCTTGCTCCGGGTGATCCGGAGATGGGTCTCGCCTTCGATATCGAATTCCTCGCCCTGGGCACTTCGGTCGAAGTGACCTTCCGCGAAATTTCGTTCAATACGGACCTGTTGCCGGCTGCCAGACTTCTCATCGAGACTGATGCAGGCGTTGTCGAGGTCGAGGACGCTCCATTCCGATTTGTCGATGGCACCGCTGTCTTCGATTACTTCTCGGAACCCTTCTTCGATTCCAATGGCATGATCGGCTCGGTCGTTGTTCTTCCTGATGACGATGATGAGGATGATCACCACGGCGATCACGACGATGACGACGGTGATCATAATGGTGACGACGACGGCGATCACGACGGTGATGACAGTGATGACGACGGCGACGGCGATGATGACGATCCCGATGACGATGGCGGCGAGGACGATTAACGGCGTGTAGACACAATGTTCTATCCGGGGGAACTTCTTCTTGCGAAAAAAAGAAGTTCCCCCGGACCCCCTCAAGAAAAACGAAGTGTGAAAACTAGATTAACGCCAATCGCTGGTTCGGTTGTGTGTTTGATAGCCGCTTCTCAGTCGCCAGTCCAACAACACGTTCATGAGTTCCTGTTTCTTGTCTTCGGCGGCAGGCTCCTCCCACAAATTCTGCGTTTCCCGCGGGTCTTTGGCCAGGTCGAACAACTGGCCGAAGCTTTCTCCTAGAAAATGTACCAGTTTCCAGTCTTTGCTGCGTACCATCGTCATGAATTCAGTGTCCTGAAGGATGCTGTCGCGGCCGTGTTCGGCAAAAACGTGTGATCGGCCTTCCCAGCTCTCTCCGCGCAATGCAGGCATTATGGATTCGGCTTCAGGAGCTTCCGATGCATCGATACCGGCCAATTCAAGTATGGCTGGCGCTATGTCCATTAGCTGACAGAGCTGTTCTACTTTTCTGCCGCCTTTGAATCGTCCCGGCGCCCAGACTATGAGCGGTACGCGCGTAACGATGTCGTACATCGTCCATTTCTGGCTGTGGCCGTGGTCCCCAAGCGCGTCACCATGGTCTGAGGTGAACACGACCACTGCGTTGTCCAGATATCCCTTCTCTTTCAACGACTCCAGAAGCTCGCCAACCTTCTCGTCGATCATGGTAACATTGGCGAAATAGTTTGCCCGCTGCCGATGCGCCTGTTCGCGCGTTGGCTTGAGGTTATGCACGACAGAATCGTGGTCGACTTCAACGTTGTGCGCTTGCATCGACCGAAATGGTGGCGGCTGGCTCTCAAGTTCTTCGTCCGTAACGCACGGCAACGGCAGTTCGCGGTTCAGATACGGTTCCGAGTAGCGTGGCACGGGATCGTAAGGCGGATGCGGACCGGGGAATCCGATCTGCATGAAGAGCGGGGCATCAGGTTTCGGCTTGGTGTCGATCCACCATTTTGCAAGGTTGCCAACAAATATATCCGAATGCATATCCTCAGGCAGTTCCCAGTCGAAAGCGCCCAGCCGCTCTGCGTAGTCCGGTCGCTGACGATAAAGCTCGCGCTGTTGCTTAACCAGACCCCGCGCGTGCAATGCCTTGTCCCATTCGTCAAAGTAATAGCGGCCTTCGAGATACCGGTCCTTGTTCTCGACCACATAGCGTTCGTGAAAACCCATGGGTGTTTCAAACGGCACCGTGTGCATTTTACCAATATTTACACAGAGGTAACCTGCGTCCGCCAGCGACTCGACCCAAGAGTGACGCCAAGTGTCGATGTTTTTGAGAATACCGGTTGTGTGAGGGTAACACCCCGTGAACAAGCTCGCGCGGGACGGAACGCAAGAAGGTGCGGTTACGTGGCAATTCGTAAACGCAACGCCCTCATCCACCAGCCTGTCCAGGTTAGGTGTGTCCATATACGGATAGCCTAACCCGCCGACAGTATCAAAGCGCTGCTGGTCAGTAATGATGAGTATGATATTTGGCCGCGAAGTGCCCACCGTGCGCTCCTTTTGGAACTCGAAACTGTCTTGTGTAATTCTCTTGAAGGCAAACCTTATCAGAAGGGAGGCGTAGCAGGCCAGTTTTAGGCGTCCAGGCTAACAGTGTAAAACATTGCTTTGTGCAAAATGTGTAGTGCTTTGAAACGGCCACCTATGCGTTTTGGGTACCATTCAAAACGGCATATACTTTTTCGAGCAGCAATTGGGGTGGGCATGGTTTTTTGAGAAAACCTGAAAAGCCAATGTCTCCACTGCGATCCTTGACTTCCTTTTCACTGTATCCGCTTATGAGGATCGCGCGTACGTCCTCCTGGATATTGCGCATTTCGACAAAGGCCTGCTCACCATCCATGTGCGGCATGGTAAGGTCGAGAACTACGCAGACAATTTCGTCCTTATGCTCTCGAAACACTTCGACGGCTTGGCGGCCGTCCTCCGCGGTCAAAACGCTAAAGCCTTTTCGAGTCAAAGTTATTTCCTGCAGTCTTCTGACTTGACGCTCATCGTCAACCACGAGTACAGTCCCATGTCCGAGCCAGGCGTTCTTATCGTGCTCAACCTCTTCAGCGGTTTTTGCTCGGTCGTCCAGAGCGGGCAGCAGCACCTTTACTGCCGTACCTCGACCCGGCGTGCTTTCAATGTCAATTGCTCCCCTATGTGCTCGCACAATGCCTAACACGGCGGCCATTCCGAGGCCACGCCCCGTAAATTTCGTAGTGAAAAAAGGTTCAAAGATTCGTCTCTTTGTCGCTTCGTCCATACCGCATCCAGTGTCCGTCACTTCCAAATATGCGTAACTGCCGCTTGGCAATTCATCGTCGACGTAGGTGCTCGACAGATACTCCTGTGTGACTTCATCGAGGCCAGTCTTGATTGTGATTAGGCCTTCATTGTCGCCAACGGCTTCCGATGCATTGGTTATTAGATTCATGACGACTTGGCGCAACTGTGACGGATCGACTTCGACGGCAGGCAGGTCTTTGTCAAAGCGATAGTTAATAATGGCCTTTTTTGAATGAGATACTTCCAGCAGGTGTGCCATTTCCTGGACCAATTCTGACAAGTCGAGCTTCTCAAGTGCCAAGGCGCCTTTCCCGGAATAGGCGAGCATCTGGTTTGTCAATCCCGCTGCCCGTTTTGCGGCGGTCTGAATCTCCTGAAGGTGATCGCGGCCAATCGCTTCCGGCGGCATTGTGTCCAGTGCAAGTTCGGCATTGCCCAGAACGGCGTAAAGAATATTATTGAAATCGTGTGCGATTCCTCCTGCCATAACGCCCAGACTCTCCAGTTTTTGAGTTTGCTGCATCTGGATCTCCAGGTGTCGCCGCTCTTTCTCCGCCCGCTTCTGCTCGGTAATGTCATGAGCCATTCCAACGGACATGATGGTTTTCCCCGACTCGTCAAGGAAATCCTCGGAGCGCTCATGGACCACGCGCACTTCGCCGTCAGGCCTTAGTATACGGTGGATGACCTCGTAAGGCTCATTGTTTTCTATCGCTCCGGTATAGGTTTTGTCGACCATTTCCCGGTCATCGGGATGAACAGCTTGCAGGAATGTCTCGTAACTCAAGTTATCCGTTCCTGGCTCCAACCCAAAAATGCGATACACTTCGTCAGACCATGTGAGAACATTCGTCCTGAGGTCCAAACGCCAGCTTCCCACTTTTGCGATTTCCTCGGTCTTGCTCAGTAGTTCGTTGCTTATCCTAAGCCCTTCCTCGGCTTTCTTGCGGTCGGTTATGTCCTGAATGTAATGGACATACAAATCTTCAGTCAAAGGTACCCATATGCCCTCATAGTATGTGCCCTCATATTCAACCTCTGTTCTTCTTGATTCCCCTGTTTCCCAGACTTCTGGTGCAAGACAGAAAGGGCAGTTGTCATCACGAAGGGCACATGTTTCGTAGCATGTTGTCCCGGGAACCGCACCCACCTCTCTTGCCACTTTATTGGAGGCCACAATTTCTCTGGTACCTTTCTTGAGGATCAATGCAATGTGTGGCATATTATCCAGAAGAACCTCTCGCATATGCGATTCCTGCCGAAGGTCCTCCTCGGCCTGCTTACGGTCGGTAATGTCGCGCGCAATGCCGTTTACGCCTTCGACTTGGCCTGTGTCGTCGTAGCGGAAATTGCAGGTCCAAAGCATGTGGACGGCATCGCCTGTTGTTTGATTGATCTGTCGGTTCTCGATAGACGCCTGTTCAACTTGCTTGGCGACGCATTCCATATACCATTTCTCTGTTCTTTCCCGGTCATCTGGATGAATGAAATCGAATGCGCTCCTGCCAACACATTTTTCTTTGCTTGCTCCAAAGACACTCTCCGCAACATGGTTGACATAGACGAGCCGTCCTGTCCCGTCCACTTTCGTTATTAGGTCCTTAGTTCCCTCGACAAGTTCACGGTACTTGTCTTCACTCGCCCGCAACGCCTCCTCCGTATCCCTGCGTACGGTGATGTCCTCGACCGTCCCTTCATAATACAAAGTGTTTCCGCTCGAATCTCGAACGATCCTGGCGTTCTCGCGAATGTGCAGTGTCGAGCCGTCGCGCTTTTTCCAGACCTCCTCCAGGCCTTTGACTTCACCCTCGCGCTCGATCTGTTCTTTGAATTCATTGCGCGAATATCTTGGGTGAAAATCCCCCTTCTCAAGATTGCGATCGGAGAATTCCTCGAATGAATTGTACCCCAGCAACCCGATCAAAGCGGGGTTGGCCAGCAGAATCCTGCCGTCGGGTGTTGTGCGATACACGCCGACAATAGCGTTTTCGAATACCGCTTCAAAGCGCTGTTCGGTTTCATACAATGCATCGAGTGCCTTGTTGCGGTTGGCCACCATACGGGAGACTACAACGCCGAAGAATAGAAATATGAGGACAAGGGCAGTCCTCATGTAGATTTCTAAGACGGAAACTTCGGTGAACAGCACTGCCCACAACTTTCGGCCCTCATAGAAAAAAGCGTAGTCCACTAAGCCATCAAGCAGGCAGGCCGCCAGTCCGCTGCAAGCCGATAGCAGAATGATCTTTGTTTCGATCTTCATGTCCACACGTTCATTTGTTCAGACAAGGTAGAACGCAGTTTTAAAGAGAAAGTAAACATGTCTTTTCACCGTTTTGCAAGCGAGAAGTTCCAAGAAATACTACATCCTTCATTTTTCATAATATTATTTATTATATCAGAAAAATATCATATAAGCAAAGGAATATCAATAAAAACTTGCGGTATTTGCCAGAATTACGGTGTTAAGGCCTTGTCTGATACCGCTGCATCGTGTCTGATTTGGCCTAAACCTTGCTAAGCTCCGCCCTCCGCTTGCGGTCCCATGAAGCTGCCCGCTTTGTCAGGATCATAGTCCGGATTCGGTGGACACATTTGCGCGCCCACACTCTGCCGCCATGCGTCGAGTTTCGCCTTGAGTTTCTTGGTTGTTTCAGGGAGTTTTGACGACAGGTCATGTTTTTCGCCTATGTCTTCCCGCAGGTTGTAGAGTTCGAGTTTGCCGTCTTCGAGGTATTCGATAAGCTTGAAGTCTCCCGAGCGGATCGCGCTTCCGGGCGTTGTGTGGTGATAGTGCGGGTAGTGCCAGAAAATGTCTCTTTTGGGTAACTTGCCGGACTCTCCGAGCAAGGAAGTTATGCTCAAGCCGTCCACGATGTGTTTCGACTTGTCTGGAGTGTGCGTCATCTCAAGTATAGTCGGATAGAAATCAACGCTGCTGACGGGAACGCCGCAAGTTGTTCCCGGTTTAACGGCTCCCGGCCAGCGCACGATCAGCGGCACACGTATCCCGCCTTCGTAGAGCGAACCCTTGCCCCATTTCAACGGCTCGTTGTTCGACGGCCTTTGTCCGCCGCGCAGCCAACTGAAGGCCCCGTTGTCTGAAAAGAAAAAGACGATTGTGTTATCGGCAATGCCGAGTTCATCGAGTTTGGACACAACCTGTCCGACACTGTCGTCAAGATGTTCGACCATCCCCGCATACACGACGTTGTCCTGACGCCGTCCGGGCTTCTTCTCCTTGTATTTCTCGATCATCTCGTCACGTGCCTCAAGTTTTAGGTGTACGGCATGGTGCGACATGTAAAGAAAGAAGGGGTTGGTCTTGTTGCTTTCTATGAACTCCAGAGACTTTTCAGTTATGCCGTAAATGGATTTTGGATCGCCGTTCTTCATGTTCGAGCCGGGGAAATCTTGGACCACATCGAAACCCTGCGCTTCAGGCAGCGTGGCATCGTCTCTCTCGTTGCCCCGGCCGCTGAGGTGCCATTTTCCTATACACGCCGTGCTGTATCCCGCGGACTTGAGCCTTTCGGCGATGGTTTCCTCTTCGTTCGGCAGGTATTTTGTCCATTCCGGCAGTTTGAGTTTGTTAAACGGCGCCTTTTTGCCCGCGATGAAATCCGTCAGGTGCAGCCGTGCCGGATACTTGCCAGTCATAATGCTTGCGCGCGTTGGGGAACACACCGGACATGCCGCATACGCGTCCGTAAAACGCATTCCCTCAGATGCCAGCTTGTCGGTGTTAGGCGTTTCATAAAAGTCGCTGCCATAACACCCAAGATCCATCCAACCCATATCATCGGCAAGAATAAAAATAATGTTTGGCTTTGCAGGGGCCGTCTTGGCAAAAGCCTTGCCTGCAAGCGCCGCGGAAGAAAAAGCGACCGCCGCTTTCAAAAAAACGCGTCTGTTCATTAATTGCCTCCCCCGTTGATTCACCGTTTGGAGATTATAGGGTTCATCCTGCCAAAGCGTACTTTTTCAAAAAGACTCTTAACTTTTTGACATCACAACAAGGTTCTTAAGATTTAGTATGAGTGTAAATTATCTTGTTAATCTTGTTCATCCTGTCAAAAAAATATTCTTCTTCTACTACGCGGAAATCTTCCTGATGATTTCTTCAAGTCTGCGACCGTACTCGACGTAGGAGCTGTATTTCGCTTCCTCGTCGGACTCGACGGAATCGTCGTGGAAAACCGCCGCCAAATGAGGCTCAATGGAAATCCCGCCGTCATAACCGCTTTGCAGAAGGTCGGCGATAATTTCCTCGACGTTGGCTTGGCCTTCCCCGGGGTATGTGTAGGTGCAATCAGGGCGCGGCTCACCTTTCGTTCGAGCCTCTTCCAATTGTTCATCCGATACAACGCCGTCCTTTACATGGACGTAGGCTATATGTTCCTTGACATTGGAATAGAATTCCCACGAGGATTGCAGAGGCTGCGGTTCAGGCTTTGAACGATCAAAGTTGAAAACAGGATTGCCTGTATCGAAGACGAGTTTGAGGCCCGGCACGTTTTCGAGCATTTCAACAGTGTACGGCCAACCCATGCCGCCGAAGTTCATGCAATTCTCGTGGACGGGTTGGATGCCCTCATCCAGGAACATTTTCGTCAACTCGCGAAGCCGCTTGAAACGCTCCTCTTTGAGTTGATCGTCCGTCGCTCTGCCCTCCAACACGGAAAAGCTCATAACGCGGACAAGTTTTGTCCCCAGACGCTTCATCCTGGGAATTGCGCGCCCTATCTCCAGTAGAGAAGAATCAAATGGTTCCTCAACGCTTTTGGCCCAATTCGCTATAGCGGACCCGAAGCAGTTTATGCTGATTCCAGCGTCCTGTAGTTTTCCGTAAGCGACATCGAAATCCTCGTCCGATATGTCATGTATGTTTTTCCCGCCTATGGAGCGCGATTCTATGTTGCTCCAGCCCAGTTCCTTAGTGGCGCGAATCTGTCCGTCAATATCCGTTGCCGCTTCATCTGCAAATCCTGTCAAATACATCTTTTCCGTTCTCCTTAAATTCAAATCTTCGTTATAACCCTGCCGAGGCGTCCAGTTTCTTCAAGAATTTCGTGATCTTCCTTTGGTCCTTCGAGGAGACAGTTGTGAACTGTATTCCGGAGGCGCAGCCGTGTTTTTCAGGCATTGCCTTGATCCATTTCACAGCGCCCTGCGCATTAATTGACGCGCCACCCTGAAGGCTTATCAAAAGTTCAATCTGCTGATTTGTCTCAAAGGGGTCCTTAGTAAAAAGTGAGGCTCCGCCCACGCTCAAGTCCAACACGCGGCCATTGATTCGCAACGCTGACCTGCTCCAGTCGTCCGATGTGCCCGACGCATACGCCACTACCATTCTAATGGTAACTTTGCAATTGTGTCTGATTGCCCGGCGTCTGCGATGCCCCGCCTCTTTGTCCGCGGACCTGCCACCATGCTCGACGGCCGCCTGCAACTCTCCAAGCTTTCGAAGAAGTTGATCGTCGGCCTCTCTTCGCACGAGCCTTCGCCGTTCTTCCATTTGCAGCCTCCCTCAAATTTGAGCCAGATTCAGGAATCGCGCAAAACAGGAACCTTGACTACCTGGCCAGGCTCAAGCATTACCGGACGTTCCAGTTCATTAAGTTTCAAGAAGTCGTCCAAGGGCACTGAATGCCGGGACGCTATTCTTGTTGCCGATTCACCGTTTTTGACAGTGTAGTCCTCAATATCGAAAGCGGAGACAGGTTTTCTTATGAACAATCTGAATCCATACTTTATATCTGAGTTTGAAATACCATTCCACTCGATGATGTCAGCCTCTGACACGCCATATTCTTGCGCTATTCGAGAGAGCACGTCGCCGCGCTGGATTGTATACACGATTCTGATAATGTCGTCAGTCTCTTCGGCGGTTTCAGCAGCATCTTCTTCTTTTGTCTCGTCAACAGAGGCTTTCTGCGGTTCTTCATCAGGCTCGATAACATTCGGTGTCGAGTCCGCGACTACAGCGCTTTCTCCTTCGTGATGCTCCCGCAGCCAAGATTGCCACCCGTCTAGGCGTCTGGCGCTTTCCAAAACTTGTTCGAGCGGAAGATCGCCATCGTCTACGGCTTTGGCGATTGCGTCGCACGCCGACCTTAGGGCGCTCGGACTCGGGTAGAGCACAATCATCGCATCGCAGCCCGCCTTCAAGGCATCGACGGCCGCCTGCTCGATTGTGTGAGTTTTCCTGATGGACCGCATAGCTATGTCGTCCGTAATTACAACCCCGTCATATCCCCACCTTTCCCGCAAAAGTCCCTGGATCATCACCGGAGACAACGACGCTGGTTTCAACTCACCGTCCTTTTCCAGTGCGGGAACGGCAATGTGACCAACCATCATTCCCGGAATATTGTTCATAGCGGCCTCATGGAACGGAAACATTACACCCGCAAGTTCTCGAACGTCTTTGTCCAACACGGCAAGGTCCTTATGAGAATCCTGTTTCGTGGCACCGTGGCCTGGAAAATGTTTGGCCACAGGCAAAACGCCCCCTTCCATTGCGCCAGTGGCAAAACTCAACCCCATTTCAGTGACAGTGCCTCTGTCCGAACCGTAGGACCTGGTTTGGGCGACCCTGTCTTCTGATGACGGCTCCCACACGTCCATCACAGGGGCAATTATTACGCCTATTCCGCGCTCGACACAGGCCTCGGCATACTTGCTCGCCGTCATGCGCACAACCGCCGCGTCGCCGGCGTTGCCCAACTCGGCCGCACTGGGCGCGTTGGAAAGTCTCAACCGGTTGACCAAGCCGCCTTCCTGGTCTACTGCAATCAACGGCAGGTCAGCTATACCCATGCCCAATCCCACGGCTTCTTTAATTTGCCTGACGAGTTCTATCGTTTGCTCTTTGTCCTTGATATTCGCACCTGTAAGAACCACGCCGCCGGGTTTCAGTTCAGACAGGAACCGTCGCGCGCTATCGGTCAGACTCTGGCCCTGGACGGCAACAAACAGATGTCGCGCAGGTCGAAACTTTGGCAATTCGATAGGCGCTATTTCAGGAATCACTGGTTCAACTGACGCAACTTCGATAGGTTCTTCGGAAGGCACGTCATCCTTTAAGATCTCGGCGATATCAGGCACATCCTCGACAGATGCCACAACTATTATCTCGTCATCTGCTTCTGGTTGTTCCAACTCGGGTGTGGGCGGCTCGTCTGAGCTTTCATCAGGCGCCACAACGGTATCCTGTTCCGCCTCAACGTCTGTTTCTTTAGAAGTAGAAGATTCCTCCGGAGTATCCAAATCGTCTGGCGTTTCGACTACCGCTACATCGGCTTCTTCGCCTACCGGTTCTTTCTCAGGTGGAAGCTCGACCGCTTCAAGATCCTGTGATGGTTCCGGATCTTCCGTCTGCTTCATTTCGGGCGCGGTGGGGGAGACTACTACCAGCTCTTGTTTCGGATCAGAATCCAAGCGTGCGGTTTCGATAGGTGGAGTATTCACATCGCTCGAACCGCGTCCCCCCATTACGAATCCGACCGAATAACCAATTCCAATCCCCAATGCGAAAGTCAGCAGCATGATGCCAACAAAGTTCGGGTGCCTGCTCTTTCTGGCGTTATTCAATGTCAGTCTCCTCCGCGCTTTACATCTGCGTTCCGAGACGCACTACACGTCCGCCCCAACGCTCTCACGCTATTTTACACAAACGTGAGGCATTACCAAAATATTCAGACAATCCGAAAGAGAGCAAGTTCATATATCAACAGCAACACCCCGCAGTTTCCCTGATTCCCACGCAGGAGCATGGGAGCGAGGAAAGACTGAGCAAAAAAAGGACTTTTGGGCCTTGGCAAAAGTAGACGCAAGCGCAGCGAGTCTTCGAGCGAAGACGTGTCTGTCCCTTTTCTTGCGGGCCTAACTTGCGTCTTTAACGTGGACAATGCGGCCTTTGAACACGTCCACAACCTTGGCGATTTTGGGGTCTTCGAGCGCCTCCCTAAGCTTTTCCTCCGGCACAGGCTTAGCGTTCAGCGTATCCCTTTGCTTTACGGCCGGACGTTCGTTGTAGGGCCTAGCGGGAGTGGGCGGGGCCTGCGGCTTAGGCTCTTGCTTGACGGGTGCTTCAGGTGCGGAAGGGACGCTTTCAGCCTGCGTCAATCGTTTTTTTTTTGGAAGGTCCAAGGTCGGCACTGTTCCCGCCTGGCCGCTTAAGGACACAAGTTTCTGAAGCACCGAATCGACGGATATCGAGACTTCCACCTTCGACAAACGAATCAGCAGGCACTCAAGCGCTATTCGCTGCGCCAACTGCGAATCAAAGCCTGACGTCAACTCGGCAAACTGCTCGACAAGCCGGATGATTTGTATCAGCGTGAAATGTTTGGCATTTTCCTGCAAGGCCTCGATCTCGTCAGGCGGCAGCACAAGCAACTTGCCCGAGTCGGCCGCCTTGCACACAAGCAAATTGCGAAAATACTGGAGGGTCTCCTGAACAAACTGAGACAAGTCGATGCCTTCAGTGACTATATCCTCAACAATGCACAGGGCCGCATTCACATCATGCTCGCGCAACGCCGTACAAAGCCGATCCAAAACCTTCCAATCAACAATTCCCAGGATGTCGAACACGTCCTGTACGGTGATCTCGTTCTCACAATACGACAACAACTGGTCCAGGATGCTCTCCGAATCGCGAATGCCGCCGTCCGCCGCGCGCGCAATTAAGCGAAGAGTAGCGTCATCGCATTTGACCCCTTCGGCTTCCACTATTTTTCGCAGAAGCGACGATATGTCCTCCATACCCGCGCGCCTGAAATCATAACGCTGGCAACGAGAGATTATAGTGGCGGGAATCTTGTGCGACTCAGTGGTGGCCAGAATAAATATAGCGTGCGCAGGCGGTTCTTCCAGGGTTTTCAGCAGCGCGTTGAACGCAGCTATCGAAAGTTGGTGGACCTCATCGATCACGTACACTTTATATCGCGAATGAGAGGGAACCAGACGGATATGCTCCCGGATTTCACGGACGTCATCAACGCTGTTGTTCGAGGCGCCGTCAATCTCGATCACGTCCATATTTGTGCCGCCCGCAATCGTTGTGCAATTCGAGCATTCGCCGCAGGGAGTGGGGGTGGGCGCGTCCACGGACAGGCAATTGAGCGCCTTGGCAAGTATTCGGGCCGTAGTGGTCTTGCCGATTCCGCGCGAACCTATGAACAGGAATGCATGCCCTATTCTGCCCGCGGAAATTGCGTTCTGCAGCGTTCGCGTGATGTGCTGCTGTCCAACAACATCGTCAAAAGTCTGAGGCCGCCACTTTCTGGCAAGAACCTGATACTGTTCACCAGCCACCTTCGATACCTCCCACTGAATTTGCAAAAACCTGAAGACAAGGGGCTAAAAGCCCTTGCCTCCGAATTCGCAGAAATCAACAGACAAGGGGTTTTAACCCCTTGCCTTCGATACAAAACGAAAATGCCCGCGCACCCACAATCGAACAAATGTCCAGAACGGTAACGGAGTCGTTAGCTCAAGCCAGGCGCTCCTACAGCACACGCAACAGACTGCCTGCGGCTGCTTCCTTCCGGACCTGACCGGGTTCGGCAATGTCACATTGAGTAGGACCCAACCGTCAACACCACGTGCTCCATCCCTTATAAAGGGCAAAATATCCTCAAGTGGGAATTCGACCTCGCTAAAGCGGATTGCGAGTACAGGACGCCGCTAATTCCCCGTCTAGCGCGGGCAAAAAAGATCATACACGTTTTGTAAAACTTTCTCAAACCAGGATGCAAGCTCCGAGTTACGAAGGCGGAACATGGCCAGTCCTATTGAACCCAGATGAGGCAATAAGACGCGTCGAATCGCGGCAATCCATTGGCGCAGAAGTACTTGAAAATGATTCAGGAACTTCAATAAGTGTTCCCCCTCATCTTTGCAAGTTCTCCGCATCCAATATCTTACAATGCTTCATCCACGCCTGCTGCAGTAAATATTCGATAAACCCGTGCAAGAGCAAACAAAACTAAGCAAAAAAGGGCCAGGGGCTCCGAAGGAGACCGGCAAGCAAGCGAGTCTTCGAGCGAAGACGTGTCTGTCCCTTTTCTTGCGGGCCTTGTCCAAAAGTACTACGGGGTTATCGAATATTTACCTGCTGCATTGTCTCGGTTTAACTTGCCGATGGCAGTGTTTTCGGGTATCATATGCTGAGTCTGGCTTGACTCGAATCTAGTGTCGCGGCAGTGTTTTTCTTGTGCCTTGGGAATAGCGCTTTACCAGCGCATTCGACAGGGCATCGTACAGTGTCGCGATTACCGACGCGTTCGGTGCTTAAAAACGGGCCGCGGTCCTGCCGCGAACATCATGAAAGGTACTGCAATGACTAAGCGACTTATTCTATTCATTATTGTTATTTGTTCTGTGGTTTCATTTGGGATATTGGCCGAGGATTCATCCGAGTCCGCCGGAAAGGCCTTCGCTCCGGAGCCTGCCTCTGGCGATTCGCTTCCTGAAGGACAACTTGTTTATCACGAACCTCACACGGGAAGGACAGTGTTCGTCAACCAGAAAAACGCCCACGAATTCGCGAAGCTTCCTGGACCGCCCCACATAGTGGTAGGCTCCCAAGCCAAAGCGGGTAACACAACATTCAACCTGACATTTGCTGACGTGACTGCCGGCAACGGCCAGGGTTTTGACGACGCGGCATTTGGCGCTGCCCGCCGCTCGACGGCCGCGGCGGTTGCCACCTATATAAACACCGTGTTGAACGAGACTACGAGCTCTACAATCGACGTCGACTTCCAGACCTCTGAGGCCGACGGAGGAGGCGCGTTGGCCTTTGCCGGAACTTTCTGGGCGACGAGCCCGAACCGCTACGGCAACGGCTTCGCTTTCTCGCACATAACCACCGGCACTGACCCAAGCGGAAGCAATTCAGACATCCAAGTGACGGTGGACTTTGGCCACAATTGGAATTCGGAACTTGACGCGCCTTCCGGAGGTGAATGGGACCTCTTCTCGGTACTGCTTCACGAGTTCACACATGGTTTGGGATTCGTCGCACTGGTCGAATCCAACGGCAACAGCTCTGTCTCGAACGGAAACCCAGGCGTATTCTCACATCTGACGGATGGTTTCACGCGGATAACCGGCAGCGTCGACCTGTGGAACTCGTCCTTCACGTTTGTAGGTACGGCATCCGACATGATCTCCAATGACATTGCTTTCTCCGGCACAAATGCCACTGCGGCAAACTCGGGCGTAATGCCCAAAATCTACGCGCCATCATCATGGGAAGAAGGCAGCAGCATGTCCCATTGGGACACACAGACCTTCCCTGACCTGGTCATGAAGCACGCCGTAAATAGCGGAACGCAAGCCCGCAGTTATGGGGCAATAGAAATCGCAACATTGAAAGATATCGGATACTCGATCTCTGACCTTCAGTCCGCCACTGCGGAACCTGATGCAGGTATGCCGCTAAACCGTGCGGTCGGCTTGGTAATCACAGTCGTGATTCTGGCCTGTTTGGGCAGTTACGCCCTTAGAACACGGGTAGTTTGAACCGAAATATCCAAGAGCAAAAAATGGTTTAACTTGCCGATGGCAGTGTTTTCGGGTATCATATAGTTTGTCTGGCTTGACTCGAATCCAGTGTCGTGGCAGTGTGTTCTTGTGCCTTGGGAATAGCGCATTCGACAGGGCATCGTACAGTGTCGCGATTGCTGGCGCGTTTGGTGCTGAAAAGCGGGCCGCGGTGCTGCCGCGGACATCAGGAAAGGTACTGCGATGACTAAGCGACTTATTCTATTCATTATTGTTATTTGTTCTGTGGTTTCATTTGGAATATTGGCCGAGGATTCATCCGCATCTGGCGATTCGGTTCCAGAGCCTCAGCTTGTCTATCACGAGCCCCACACAGGCAGGACTGTGTTCGTCAACCAGAAAAACGCCCACGAATTCGCGAAGATTCCTGGTCCGCCGCACATAGTGATTGGCTCGCAAGCCAAAGCGGGTAACACGACATTCAACCTGACCTTCGAAGACGTAACAGAAACTACCGGCGACGGTTTTGACGACCCGACGTACGGCGCTTCTCGCCGTTCGACGGCCGCAGCGGTTGCCACCTATATAAACACCGTATTAAACGAGACTGTGAGTTCCACAATCGATGTCGATTTCAGGGACTCTGGCAGCGCAGGAAATAGCGCGTTGGCCTGGGCCGGAACTTTCTGGCAAACAATTCCGAATCGCTACGACAACGGCTACGCCTTCTCGCACATAACCACTGGCATCGACCCAAGCGGAGCTAATCCCGACATCTTTGTGACGGTGGACTTTGGCTACACTTGGAACTCAGAACTGGACGCGCCCACTGGAGGCGAGATGGACCTTTTCTCGGTGCTGCTTCATGAGATTACACATGGTTTGGGGTTCGTCGGACTGGTCGAATCAGACGGTACCAGTTCGCTCTCAGGAGGAAATCCAGGCGTGTTCACGGTTCTGACCGATGGTTTCACGCGGGTGACCGGCAGCGTTGATCTGTGGAATTCGTCCTTCACCTTCGTGGGCTCGGCAGCCGACCTTATTTCTGACGATGTGGCTTTCTCAGGCACAAATGCCACAGCGGCAAACTCTGGCGTTAATCCTAAAATCTATGCGCCATCAACCTGGGCAGGCGGGAGCAGCATGACGCACTGGGACACGGATACCTTTCCCAATCTGGTCATGAAGCACTCCGTAATTTACGGAACGCAAGTCCGCACTTATGGAGCGATCGACATCGCAGCATTGAAAGATATCGGCTACTCCAGCGCAGCAGACCCATCAGCCATTCCGGAAGCGACTTTGAGTTCTTCGAGTTACGGCGTAAATGAAGGCGCGGGAACGGTTACGATTACAGTTGACCTGGACATGGCTCCGGCAAGCTCGTGTTCGGTCAACTACGCCACTTCCAACGGCTCGGCAACCGCAGGTTTGGACTACACTTCGACAAGCGGCACATTGAGCTTCACGTCATCGCAGGATTCCAAGAGTTTCACAGTGCCAATCCTCGACGACGGCATAGTCAATGAAGGCAACGAGACTTTTACCGTAACCATCAGCAGTCCGACCGACTGCACAATCGGTTCGCCTAGTTCGGCAACAGTAACCATCAGCGACAACGACATACTCGGAAGCCTGTCAACTGTGTACGTCGATTTCGACTGGACAGGCTCCGAGCAAGGGACCCAAGCCAAACCTTACAGCACTTTCGATAGCGCTCTGAAAGCTGTAGCGGCGAGCGGCACAATAAAGGTAGACGGAAGCGCTACGGACAAAGAAACAGATTGGACAGGCGCCATCGACACCGCAATGATCATTCAGGCGAGCCCTGCCGGCACTATCCGAATCGGTGTGTTGGGAGCGGCCTCCAAAGCCTCGGCCTTCGCATTTGCGCAGGGAGAAGACTCCGCCGGCGCTGACGATGCCTGGCAAGAGCTGTTGCGCTCATTAAGGTCGATGCTGTTTGCTGGAAGCGGGGGAGAGGCTCAAGACGGAACAGAAACAAGAGCGCGCTACGATGAGTCTGTGTATGAGCGTGTAATGCCGTTCACAGAACTCGACGACGGACAGCAGGCCGCCTCAGCGGACTCCGTGCTTGCAATTCGTTTGAGAAACGATCTCGACATCAATCCCGAAAGCCTATGGGCCCCAGTGCCCGGCTACACGCAAGACGAAGTTTCAGTGGAATGGAAACCTGTTCATGAAGGCGACATGACGGACGTGTGGGTGCTGTTCAGACCAACCGAGTCATGGTATCTCAACGACCTTATTTCCCTGGTTGTTGGAGCCGAAACCGTTGACGGCGCCTCAGCGGACTCCTCACCCTTCCAGTTCCAGGTCGGCACGGACACCAAGGAAAGCGCCAAACCGCTGTGGCAGCCCCAGACCGACGAAAGCGACACCAAAGCCACCGCCGAAGTGATTGTGACCACAGCCTCGCAAACGACCACCGGCCAAACGCTAGCCGAAGGCCTCGAATCGCCAATCGTAGTAGGCCCCGAACGCGTATACGACACCCCGCAGCGCGTATGGCTGCCAATCCCGCAGGGTGTCGACGCAAACAAGGTCCGCCTTTACTACTACCACGCAAACGGCCCCGAAAAAGGCTGGTATCCAGCCCAAAACGTCCAAGGCTGGTTAGTACCCAACAGCTACCTATACCTCGACATAGACGGCACAACCTACCTAGGCTTCCTCGTAAACCATGCAGGAATAGCCCAACTCGGAAAACTGAAGGAATAGCAAGAATGATTTATTAACCACGGATCGCACGGATCAAGACCGAAGCAATATCCGTGAGATCAGTGAGATCCGTGGTTAAGAATATTCTCTTCATACTTTTCTTCGTATCTCCGTACTAAAATCATCCAGAATCTGTGTAAGCTACACGAGTTTTCATGACGCTCACCGCGTAAATTGCTTTGTGTCAACATAATATACTCCCCACCCGTCATTGCGAGCCCCGCACCTCTTTCGGCACAGATTCAAAAAACGACATGAACCTCGCCAACGCAATACGTCCATATCGTCCATATCGTCCATACAGTCCATACAGTCCATGAAGTCCACAAGCATCCACCACCTCTTCCCCCCAACCCGTCATTGCGAGGCGTCGACCGAAGGGAGCAACGAACAGCAGTTCTTCTTAGAACTGCCAGGGTGACCGTTAGGTCACCGGCAATCCTACTGTCCTTACCCTATGCAGCTCAAACTGTTACACCAAAGGCGTCGAAACAACAAATCCCCATCCGTGAGATCCGCGTCATCCGTGGTCAAAAACATCCTCTTTCATACTCTTCTCTGCGCCCTCTGTGCCTCTGTGGTAAAAACATTCTTTTTCATCGTTCCCATACTCCTCTCCCCGCCTCCGTGCTACTAACCATCAAAAACTTGTTTTTTTAGCAACATTTACCTCACAACTCACCATCACAACAGGTTATGCGAAGAGTTCCAAAGGGTCACCCAAAACCGCCCCCATACCCGATCGCCAACAGTTCTTTCCGAAGAACTGTGCACGGGCTCCGTTAGGAGACCATTAATCAAAGATGTGGGAGGTCACGCGCTTCGCGTGGCCGACCTCTTATCATTCTTTATCTTGTTTATCCTGTCATCCTGTCAAAAACTCTTTGGTTGCGGCTTCGCCGCGCTATGACCTCCGTGGTTAAAAATTCTTCTTGACAGAAATCCGTGAGAGGGCTACACTAGTGCAATTGCTTCGGACTGATTGGGAATGGGGCACTCGAAATGCAAGCTCAACGCGTTCGTTCTGCCGCTGGCAGTTTGGCGAGTGGACTCAACGGGTCTCCCAAAAGTACGAATTAAGAATCGTGGCTTGGAATTTGAACTAATTTTCGTGGAGCCGTTTGGTCGGGATTTCAATAATGACAAAACCTCATAAATACTGCGCACAATGTCTTCCAGAGGATCGAATGCCTCCCATACTGCAGAATGGTGTGTGCCCTACGTGCGGCGGCACAATGGCCATGACGAAAGAGGACGTCAGGGATTGGGAAGATGAGCGGAACGCGGAAGATATGCGGAGAAAGGTGGAACATGAGTGCAGAGATTGTTACTATTTCCTGGAAGCCTATGAATTTGCGACGAATCAGAAATTTGATGCCCAAATCGAGAAGTCGGAAAGTCCAGATTTTATTTGCACAAGGCGAAACGGCACTAGATTTGGTATCGAGGTGACGAGACTGTGTAACGACCGTTTGGCAGAATACGGAATCAGCAACTGTGAGACTGTGAATCTCTCTGCTGAGAGTACTGTTGAGGAAATCCTCCGACTTGCTGAAAAAAAAGGTGGCAAGATCCAGAAGCCTGGTTTGTGGAGGACGAAAGAGAATATCCTGGTTTTTCAACTGTACAACCTTTGCCTGTCGGACCTAAATTTCGATTTAGAATCTTGGAGAGAGTCGATCACTAAAACCCTGAGTGCTTTGGCCATTGATGAGGTTTGGATTGCAGATTTTGTAGGCGAACACGGCGACGACTTGGAAGCTTATGATGCTGTCGACCTGTTTGCACTGCATCCGGAGAAGCACTGGGGATTCTACAGGAATCCAAACACGCAGCGTAAGCCATTCGGATAGGGAACGGCTGTGACTTATGAAAGGGAGGATCAATGAGAAAGAACGTACTTTTAGCAGATTTGAGGATCTTATGTGTTGGCATGGCACTATTCTCCGCTGTGGCGATGGGAGGACAAATTGCCGGAGATGTTGACTTCTCCGGCACTGTTGACGCCGTGGACGTTCAGCTTGCCATAAATGCCGCGCTGGGGATTACCATCGATAGTGATAATGACGGTCTTTGTGACACTGCGGAAACAGCGCACGGAACGGATAAATCGAAGGCGGATACAGATGGTGACGGCATGTCGGATTACCAGGAGTTAGTGAACGGGTCAAATCCAACCGAGAGTGATTCATGGACTGGTGGCACGTTGCCCGAACCCGCATTGCCGGACTTGAGAATAGAAAACACAGCGGACTATCCAATAACAGAACTATACATCGTGCCAACTGGCACGGAAAAATGGGGATTGGACCTTTTGTCTGGGGTTTCCATCCAGCCACAGGGAACATTTGATATTAGTGACAAATTGCTGGGCAGGTATTGTATTGCCGTGGGGATAAACACCGCTGATGGGGTAGTCTATGCGTATCAATACGACCTTTTCTTGGGTGAGCGAGCGGCCACTTGGGAGATTACCCCTGAACATCACGAGTCAAACACTATCATATTCTACAACGAGGAAGCGGCCACGGTTACCGCATTAATGATCAGACAAGATCGCACACCCGTTTTCAATAACAACGAATTGGACTTTGGTCCCAATCTACTGAGTGAACCTATAGAACCTGGTTCTTCATTCACTATTTCTGACTGGCCTAGTGGGTCTTTTCATCTCAAATGCTTTTACGGCTCGGGGAGCGGAAGTGGTTCTCTGCGCTACATTCTCCTTACCGGAGGTTATACTTATTCAGCCACAAACCCAGTCCCAGACCTGATCCCACCTTTGACATCTAACTCGTTCACTCTCCAGAATAAAGGTGGGTATTCAATCCAGAAGTTCTTCGTCAGTAGCGAAACAGATGTTGGTTTGGGGCCAAACATCTTGAATGAACCGCTTCCCCCAGGAGAATCAATTACTGTGTCCGGTTTGGACGACGGAGAATATGAATTTAAATTGTGCTATATGCATGTGACGGGTGAGGAAAGATGTCCTTCAAATTCTCTATTACTTCAGGGCAATCAGTCCTATGATTGGTGGTTCTATGAGGGAGAGGAATTGCTTGGCCCTCGCAATTCCATCACAATATACAGTAATATTGACACGCAGTTGTATCAACCGATACACAGGGTAACTGTGGAGGGAGAACACTATGCCTTGAGTGAGCAAGATCTGGGGGGGATACCTCACGGGGGCTCTCTTTTTGTGGGAGATTTGCCAGACGGAAGCTATAAAGTCCTTGTTACTGCAATAATTAATATTAGTCGTGAAAGTTCAAAATCCTGGGTCTCAACTGTTCATGTCAGCGGAGGGCAAAACTTTGACGTTCATTTCAAATAGGGGAGAACTTATCAACGCATACTTACGCGCCGTATAGGACATTACAGGCACGAGGCTGACAATCACACATCAGCTTGGCCATTCTAGGGAGTAACGATAGGCCAAAGGCGAGGAGACATACTATGCCTGATGAAAATGCAAAAGAAAACGCCAAGGAACATGTCAAAAACTTCTGGATAGGAGTCTTTGTTTTTGTGTTCGGTTGTGCTCTTGTGACGTACGTGGACTTCTTTATTGTGCAGGTTGCTGGGATGCTTGGTGGTATGGGCGGCTTCCTTCTTGCTTTAGGCTCTCTTTTTCTTATTGTTGTTCAAGCCAGTAAGGATTAGAGCCACAGCGCATACCAGACAAGACTCCTAACTATGCAGAGCCTGGCGCACGCACCCTCCGCCAGGCGACCGAGCGAAGCAGTTCGTCTTCGAGCAGACGCATGGTCGCGTCTGGGCAGGTCGATTACATGGCTAAGAGAACAGGCGGTTATTCGCTTGTCAGGAACCTTAGCGCAGAAGTATGCAGTCAATGCGGTGAGGTGTATATTGACGCAGCCGTTTCGCGGCAAATTGATGATGCTATTTCGAAGGCTGGCTCGTCTGACGAGCATCTTGATGTGCCGGTGGTCAAATGCGGCTGAGTGGTTCATAACTCTGAATTCTTTGCTTCCTTCCCTTCTTAACAGAATAATTCCAACAGAATCATATTCAACAAGATGACTCGGAGCCCATGATTCTGTCAAAAAGAGCCCTTTCTTTCCCGCACTTTTCTTATTTCACCCTTCTGACTGAACTTCAGCCATCCACAATCTTTGTATACTTATAATGCGTATATGTCAAGTAATATATATT
>SDBV01003801.1_pt1 | contig 21979 bp, 15 predicted proteins | sample 2277081 | NCBI WGS metagenome assembly SDBV01 (sample SAMN10402039, study PRJNA504765) | marine sediment metagenome | isolation source: marine sediment core GS10_PC15, 223 cmbsf | place: Arctic Ocean: Southern Knipovich Ridge | collected 2010 | reverse complement strand
TCCGAGCAGGATGCGGCAAGCGACTTGATAGTCGGCGAACTGGATGGCACTGCTCGCCATGCCGTAGAGTACCGTAGCCAGCTCCTGTAGAACGCGCGGCTCCGTTTCCTTGTTGAGCGAATCGAGGAGTGGGTCCAGGGCGAGCCGCGTGAACTTATGCTGCAGCCCGAGGATGAGCCCCTCGAGGAGCACCCGGCAGGCCAATATGGTCTTTTCTCTCTCGCGCACTTCCTGTTCCTCGAAGTCTCCGAAGGCACGGTGGAGAAGACGGCTCAACAGCTTGTGCTCGCCTTTGACCAGGAAATCCTTGCCGTAGCGGGGGAGTGCATCGCGCAGAGCCTCCGATGGCTGTTGTGCGAGTTGCTGCTCCCACTCGGCGGCGGCCTCCGTCGGCTCTTCGTCCTCGATCTCCACTTCGACCGCGCCCAGTAGCGTCTGAACCACGTTGAGCGCGTACTGACTCTGATTGAATGCGAGATAAGAAGTTTCACGCTCCTTGGCGAAGTCTTCCCAAAAATCGGCATCGGAGGAGCAGGCCGCCGGGTCGCGGACTGCATCGACAAAAGCGACGAGTTCGCCCAGAGGCACGTTTCTGAAGAAAGTGACGCTTCTCAGCCCGACGGAGTCGAGGAAACTGACCAGGCTGCGGGCGATCGTGTCGTAGCTGCTTGTATCGATCTTGGTTCCGTTGACCAGCAGCGCGCCGTCCACGCTCGACAGGCTCAGCGTCTCGCGTGTGGCGAGGATGCCTTCGAGCGTGTTGCCGAGCCTTTCGATAGAGCGCGAGACGGGCTCGCTATCAAGCGGATACAGCTTGATGTTCTTCGAAGCACCTAGCAGGGCGCGGCTGATTGCCGGTACGTGCGCAAGCTCCGCCGGACCCAGAGCTTCCTCTTCTATGATCTGCCGGCGTGCCAGCACGCGGCCTTTCCGCCGGCGTACCCGCGAGTAGCGCATCTGCTGCAGCTCGATGTTTTGGAACCCGCTCTCCAGGGTGAAGTTGGCCCAGAAACCGTGGTCGATATTTTCGGGCTTCAAGTCGCCTAGCGTCATCAGCAACGTGCGGATCTCGGCCCCGGTCACGCCCGGCTTGAAGACGACGCCTTGAAGCTCGGTCCGCGCCAGCAGTTCGAGGAACGAATCGGCCAGGGCATGGTAGCCCGAAACGTCGATACGCTGTCCGTTGGCGAGGAGCACGCGTTGAGCCTGAGAGAGGTGCAGGCGGTCGTCGGTCGTCAAGATCTCCTTGATTGGGCCAAGTACCTGACCCAGGGCTGTCGTGATGGCCTTACTTTCCGGCGGATAGAGCTTGATGTTGCGGACCGCTGACATCAGGGCGCGGAGCACACCGGGGATTTGGCGGATGCCCGCTGGGTCGAGCCGCTTTTCGGTCTCGACGCCGTCCTCGAGGATTTCGCCTGTGTAAGTGGCCGCTTCCGAAGGATCGAACACCGCCTGGCTGAAGTCGAGCTGGATCTGCTCGTAGCGCTGCGCTTTCTGCTGGTTTGCCGATTTCTTGAAGTGGTAAGCCAGCAACGATGCTGAGGGCAGCAGCCGCTGTTTGTATAAGCGTTCCTGGTAGGCCCCCACCTCTTCGTGCAGTGTCTGGCGCCGCGTCTTGTCGATGGCGCCATAGCTGATTTGGAGGACTTGCTTGCCCAGGAAGCGCATGATCTCGTCGTTGACCTGAAAGTCCAGGCTGACCAGGCCGAGCGCTTCGGCGCGGTCGAGAAACTCGAGCACCTTGTTCTCATCCAGCTCCGAACTTCCGGTCAATACGCTGAGCGGTATGTCTTCACCGAGGGTCGATGCGCGCTCGAGGATGCTCCGTGACTCCTCATCGAGCGCGGCGATCTTCTGCACGACGATCTCTTCGAGCGAGTGCGGCAAATAGCCTTCTCCAAGAGGCTCGATCACCCACTGTTGTCCCGTGAGATTGACTTTGCGATCGACGACGAGCTTGCGGATGATCTCGCCCAAGAAAAGCGGATTCCCCTGTGTGGTGCGGGCGAGGTGCGCTTCGAAGTCCGGCGGTGTCTTCAAGATGGGGAAGACGCCATGAAGGTACTCTGATATGTCATTTTCGCTGAGCGGCTTCAACTTGACCCGCCGGATGCCGAGCTCCTTTTCGTACGAGGCGTAGAACCGCTCGAGGGGTGCCTCTTCCTGTTCATCGCTCAGCCGCAACGGCTCTAGCGACGCGCCGCACGCAAGCAGGTTCAACTCCTGGCGCTGGATCAAGACGCGCAACAACAGCAGAGTCGCCTCGTCGACGAACTGAAGGTCGTCGATCAACAGAACGAGAGGGCGGTCCACGATGCGGGGAACGAAACGTGCCAGGGTGGCGAAGATCCCCTGCCTTTGTGTGACCGGATCGCTCTCCGATCGCTCGCCGTTCCCATTCAGATGCGGAAGCACATGCGACAGGTAGCCGATCTCTTCCTTGCTGAGGTCCTGCAGGATGTCGGCGCCTTTGTCGTCTCGTTGATTGAGGAGCGCCAGCAGGATGCGGCTGGCCAGATAGTAAGGTCGATAGGCTTCTTGCTGCTCGCCCACGACCATCGTTTCCCAGAACGTGTCGTCGCTCGAAAGGTTGCGACGTATGGTCTCCAGTAGGGTCGTCTTTCCCATCCCCGGCGAGGCCTCGAAGACCAAGAACTGGCTCTGTCCGCGGTCCAGCGCTTCGAGTGCTTCAGAGACAACCGCCATCTCTTCGCCGCGACCGATGATCCCCGACGTGTTCAGACGATGAAGGGCGGTCTTCGGGAAAACCTTCTCCGGGTCGATCTCCGCCGCGGTTGCGGCCTGATCGCGGCCCGATTGCTTGGCATGATAGAGCGCCGTGTCGGCGGCGTGAAACAGATCACGACTGCTGGCCGCGTCATCGGGTGCCGTAGCGATACCTATACTCAGCGTGATGGGGACCGGAACGCCTACGTCGCGCAGCTTGAAGACGCGATCCCGGGCGCGCTGTAGGAGGCGGTCGGCCATCTCCCTGCTCATATGACGACCCATCTTAGGCAAGAGCAGCGCGAACTCGTCGCCGCCATAGCGGACCGGGAGGGCCTTTTCGCCAGCCACCTCTTTCAGCAATGTGGAGATCCAGATGAGCACCTGGTCTCCCGTATCATGGCCGTGCGTGTCGTTGATTTCCTTGAACTGGTCAAGATCGATGAAGAGGATCGAGAGGGGGTAATCGTCGCCGGAATCCCAGCGCACTTTGTGCTCTAGATAGCTCAACAGGAAACGGCGGTTGTGGATCCCCGTCAGCTCATCCTCGAAAATGAGCCGCGATGGGTCCTTGCCGACGTTTTCCAGGAAAGCGATGAGCTCACCGTATTGCATGGAGCTGGGTTACCCCCAAAGGCTGGTCCGGCCGCGGCGGCGGCCAGTGTTGGCCCCGTGCCAAAGGCATTGAGAGCCCGGACAAGCGCTGCTGACCAGGCTTTTCGGGCGGTGAGGACCCCACAGAATCGGTATCCGGCGGGCAGGAGTCGCTCCCGGCCTAAAGATGTGCAACTCCGGGCCCTGAATCAATTGTGCCCGAAGTCGGCTGCGGATCCGCCCCTGCATTAGAAATGCAAGACTTGCGCCCGGCTGCACCGGACCTGGGTGTTCGGGGTCGGGTGTTGCATGTTATTGTCTGTAGCTGCTCTGCAACACCGACACCTATACTTTCAGTCGTACAAGAATCGGAGAGAGACATGACCCGACCGCTGCTTTCGGTGGCAACCCTAGCCTACGCACTCACCGTCACGAATCTCCTCGTTGGGCAGGAGCCGGCCGCCTGGGGGGGAGGGGACAGGCTCTACTTCCACACGTTCTCCATCGCCGCGATCGATCCGGCGACAGGCGAGTCAGGAGTCGCCGTCACGACGCGGGTGGCGTGCGTGGGGAACGGGGTGCCGTGGGTGAAGGCCGGTGTCGGCGCCGTGGCCACGCAGGCGTGGACTCGCGTCGCTTATGGACCGGAACTGCTGGAGCTGATGGCGCAAGGTGTCAGCGCGAATGAGGCGTTGGCGCAGCGGCTCGCAGCCGATACGATGGCCGCGTTCCGTCAGGTGGGAGCCATCGGTCTAAGCGCGGGTAGTGCCCAACATACCGGCGACAGCACCATCGCCTGGGCCGGTAATCGCTCGGGACCCAACTATGTGACGCAAGGGAACTTGCTGGTGGGTCCTGAGGTCGTCGAGGCTGTGGCGGCTTCGTTCGAGAGCAGCGAGGGGAGCGGAAGACATCTGGCGGACCGGTTGATCGAAGCGCTCGGCGCAGGACAGGCGATGGGAGGCGATGCCCGGAAGGGGCGGATGCAATCGGCTGCCGTGGTGGTGGTGGACCCGCGACCGGGCCGCTCGCGCCGCCCCGACAAGATCACCGCCAACATCAACGTGTGCGAACATCCCACGCCGGTAGCGGAATTGAGGCGCATCTACGACAACATCTCTCAGACGTTAGGCTTTCGCACACTCGAGCAGTTCGCAGGCCGGGACGTGTGGCAGCTCAAACTGATCCTGCACGCGCTCGGTTATTTCCGCGCCGATGAGATCGAGTTAGAGCGGGATGACAACTCTTTCTTCCTGACGCAGGAAGTTGTGGACGCCGTAGACGCGTTCAGGACCGATCAGGGGCTGACGACCGCCAGTCTCGGCTCACCGCCGGGACTGGTGGACGCGCAGACGATCCAGTTTCTGTGGCTGGAACTGGAGAAGCAGGGTAAGGCGGCCGAGATGCGGGAACGGCTCAGGACCCTGACAGCGGTGCGTCGATGAGCCTCGAGCACAAAGCGACCGAACGCTTCGGCGATCGGGTTCAGGACTATATCGCCTATCGGCCGTCCTACCCGAAGGTGATAGTCGGGCTGTTGTCGGAGAAACTGGGATTCGAGCCCAGCCACGTCGTCGCAGATATCGGTTCGGGCACAGGTCTCCTCAGCGAGCTCTTTCTCGAGAATGGCAACGCCGTGTTCGGCGTCGAGCCAAACGAGGCTATGCGGGAGGCCGGCGAAACTCTGCTGGCGGAATACGAGCTTTTCCACAGCGTAGCCGGTTCGGCCGAGATGACGAACCTTGCCGCAGACAGCATCGACTTCATAGTCGCCGCCCAGGCGTTCCATTGGTTCGAGCCCGTCGCGGCGCGGCGTGAGTTCGAGCGAATCCTGAAACCCGGCGGTTGGGTCGTGGCTATCTGGAACATGCGAAGAACCAGCGGCTCACCGTTTTCCGTCGCCTACGAAAACTTCCTGCTCCGCTGGGGCACCGACTACTCACACGTGGCCAGTCTCTATGGCGCGGCGGGTCCGCTAGGCGCGTTCTTCGCAGATGGAGGGTTCGAGATGGACAGCATCTACAGCGAGCAGATCCTCGACTACGAGGCGCTCGAGGGGAGACTGCTCTCCAGCTCGTATATCCCGCGACCCGATGACGCCGCCGATTCTCCGCTCCTCGCGGCGCTTCGCGAAATGTATGTGGATCACGAGCGGCGGGGCATGGTAACGATGGAGTACGACACCCAAATCTTCTACGGGAGGCTGGACTAGCCATGCTACGGCGCGCCATTCTGCTGGTGAGCGCCGGCTGCTGCCTGGTGGGTTGCGCAGGCCGTGGAACGGAGGATCTGGCTCCCGTAGGCGCCGAGCTCGATCTGATCTTTGACGACCCGGCCTTCCACAACGCGCAGTGGGGAGTCTTCGTACAGTCCGTCGAGACGGGAAAGATCCTCTATCGCGTGAACGCCGACAAGCTCTTCATGCCCGGCTCCAACCTGAAGCTGGTCACTGCGGCGGTGGCGCTGGCGCGCCTGGGACCCGGGTACCGCTTTCACACTCGAATGGCCGCGGCCGGCGCGGTGGGCGACGGCGGAGCGCTTGAAGGGGACCTAGTGGTAATCGGTGGCGGTGACCCCTCGATCTCGGAGCGCTTCCACGGCGGTGATCCGCTGGCGGTGTTTCACGCCTGGGCGGATTCGTTGCGGGCGCTGGGCATCGAGCGAATCGACGGCGACGTGGTCGGCGATGACGATCTATACGATGACGTGCACCTGGGACCCGGGTGGTCCTGGGATGATCTGGGGTATTACTACGCGGCGGAGATCGGAGCGCTTCTATATAATGAAGGGGCTTTGCGCGCGCGGGTGACTCCCGGCGACTCAACCGGCTCCCCAGCTCACATCCTTCTCGATCCGCCGACCGACTACATCTCAATTCGCAACGATGTAGTGACGGTTGGAGATAGCACAGGTATCCAGATCGGCAGCGCCGTCAGGCCATTCTCCAACGATGCCCGCCTCTGGGGAAAAATCTGGATCGGCGAAGATTCCATCAACCGCTTCCTCGCCCCCCATAACCCGACGCTGTTCTTCGTTTCCGTGCTCGAGGAGACACTCGAGCAGGACGACGTCGCCGTGGGTGGGCGCGCCGTCGATATCGACAGCCTGCCCGCCCACGACGATTCACTGACGACCCTCTTCGTTCACACCTCTCCACCGCTTTCCGAAATCATCCGGCCGTTCCTCAAGCGGAGCCAGAACCAGATCGGCGAGATGCTGTTGCGTCAGTTGGGAGTCGTCGACTCCGACACCGGCAGCGTGGTGGCGGGACGACGGGTGGTCGAGCGCACGCTCACGTCGTGGGGGATCCCCGAGAGCTATTACGTATACGTGGATGGTTCGGGCCTCTCCCGTTACAACTACCTCAGCCCGGAAGCCATCGTCCGCATTCTCCGGGTGATGGCCAGGCGTCCCGAGTTCGAGGCCTACTACGACGCGCTGCCGATCGCTGGTGTGGATGGTACGCTGGAGCGACGAATGCGCGGCAGCAGCGCCGAGGAGAACGCCCGGGCTAAGACCGGGTTCATCTCCAACGCCCGCTCTCTCAGCGGCTACGTCACTACGAAAAACGGCGAGCTGCTTGCGTTCAGCATCATCGCGAACAATTTCGATGCACCGGTGCAAGCGGTGGAATACCTGCAAGATCTGGCGGTCGAGCGCCTCGCCAACTTCGCCGGCGGCAACGAGCCATGAGGGGGGGACCGTCGTGTCGAGTGAGAACAAAACTGGCCCGGGTGCGTCATAAAGGGTGCGCCCGGGCTTTCTGCATAGGGGTCGCGCTCACGGGACCGAGCCGGCATCCGTAGCGGGGGGAGGCCCGGGCGCATTCTTATCCTTTACTTCATCCATCGGCTATCATAAGGCGTGCGGCTCGTCGACGCGGTGGGATTGCACAGAGCAGAGCGCAAAGTGCAGAATGTCGAAGATAATTGGCGAGCATCTCTGTCAGCCAGGGGAGGCTGTGGTGACCAGCATGAAAGTCGGAAGCTACTCAGTGGGGATCATCCGGAGGAGCAAGGAGTTAATTTCACGCTTCGTCACGATGATACCAGAGGGCGATTCGGATCTCGATTCGTTCGTAATCTACTTCATCCCGGACCAGGACAGCGCCGGCTACGAGGAGAATCGCACCTTGGTCGGCTATCTGCCGCCGGAGGATTTCCGGGATGTGTACCATATCCTGCAGACGGAGAGACCGGTTTACGTCAATTGGTCGACGGAGGGTGGCAAGGAGGTGGACTATCTAAGCATCGGCACGCGGCAGGAGCCACTGGGGGAAGGATTCTCCGACCGATCGCGGTGAGCGGCCTCGAGGCTCTCGAAGGATGAGTCCTAAGTGGCGCAGCCTGAGCCTGCTGGCGCTGGTGAGCGTACTGGCGATGGCGCTCTGGTTCTCGGCGTCGGCGGTGCTTCCCCAGCTGCGAGCGGAGTGGGAGCTGAGCAGCGGGCTGGGTGCCTGGCTGACGATGAGCGTGCAGCTCGGTTTCGTGGCGGGCGCCTTGACCAGCGCGTTTCTGAACCTGGCGGATCGTATCCCGGCGCGCTGGCTGGTTGCGGGGAGTGCCCTGTTGGGCGCGGGGTTCAACGCGGCGATCGCCCTCCTGGTGGAGGCGCCGTACCCGGCGATCGTGCTGCGCTTCCTTACGGGCTTCGTCCTGGCAGGTGTCTATCCACCGGGGATGAAGCTGATGGCGACCTGGTGCAAGGAAGATCGCGGTCTTTGCATCGGCCTGCTGGTCGGCGCGCTGACGCTAGGCTCGGCGCTCCCGCACCTCTTCAACGCGCTGCCGGTTTTTGGGGATAGTGCAGGGCTCCCTCCCTGGAGGTCAGTGATGCTGGTAGCCTCGGCATCGGCGGTCGCGGCGGCGATCATCGCCGGCGGTTTCGTGCGCGCCGGTCCCCTGCATGCGGAAGCGGCGCCGTTCGAGCCGCGCTACGCTTGGCATGCGTTGACCCAGCGCGGTCCGCGGCTGGCGAACTTCGGCTACCTGGGACACATGTGGGAGCTCTACGCCATGTGGACCTGGGTGCCGCTGCTGTTGCTGGCGAGCTATCAACGGGCGGGCTGGAGCGAGGCGGGCGCGCGCATCGCCGGTTTCGGGACGATCGCGCTGGGCGGGTTCGGCTCCTTGCTGGCCGGAGTGCTCGCCGATCGCTGGGGTCGGACGCGAGTGACCACGCTCAGCATGGTTATCTCCGGGAGCTGTGCCTTGATCGCCGGTCTATTCTTCGACTCTCCTCTGTTGCTCACCGTCCTTTGCTTGTTGTGGGGGTTCGCCGTGGTTGCGGACAGCGCTCAGTTTAGCGCCGCGGTCAGCGAGCTCAGCGATCCTCGTTACGTCGGGACGGCGCTCACGATGCAGACGAGTCTGGGCTTTCTGCTGACCCTGCTGACGATCCGTATAATACCGCCCCTCGTCGATCGCATCGGCTGGGAGTGGGCGTTCATGGTGCTGGCCATCGGGCCGGCTTTCGGTATCGCGAGCATGCTCCGCCTGCGGGGACTGCCGGAGGCGGAGAGAATGGCTTCAGGTAATAAGTGAAGATGTAGACAGTAGATAGCGGATTGCCGAATATCGAAACTCCCTCTATGATCTTTGATATTCTGCAGCCAGGGTTCTGGCATCTGCAATCCACCAGGGAACAACTCATGGGCGATCCCAAGACCATCGACGCCTTACTCAAAGAGGAGCGGATCATCGATCCGCCAGAGGAATTCCGCCGCAGTGCCGTGGTTCAGAGCGAGGACATATATAAGGAGGCCGAGGCGGACATCGAGGGATTCTGGGAGCAGCAGGCCGAGCGGCTGCAGTGGTCCGAGCGTTGGACACGCACTATGGAATGGGATCCGCCATGGGTGAAATGGTTCATCGGAGGGCGTCTGAATGTGGCGGTCAATTGCCTGGACCGGCACCTGAACAGCTTTCCGGATCGTGTCGCCTACTACTGGGAAGGCGAACCGGGTGACAGCCGAACGATCACGTATCGCGAGCTCCACGAGGAGGTGTGCCGCTTCGCGAACGCGCTGAAGCGATTGGGAGTGGGGCGGGGCGACCGCGTGGCGATTTACATGGGAATGATCCCAGAGCTGCCGGTGGCGATGCTGGCGTGCGCCCGCATCGGGGCACCCCACTCCGTGGTGTTCGGCGGGTTTGCGGCTGATGCGTTGCGGGATCGAATCAACGATGCCGAGGTGGAAGTACTGATCACGGCGGACGGGTCATGGCGACGTGGAAAGGTAGTGCCGTTGAAGGAGAACGCTGACCAGGCGCTGCAAGAGTGTCCAACGATTCGCCATAGCATCGTCGTGAGGAGAATCGGCGAAGATGTGCCGATGGAAGACGGTAGGGACCTGTGGTACCATGAATTGATCGATGGCGAAGCGTCTGAGTGTGCGGCGGAAGAGATGGATTCGGAGGATCCGCTCTACTTGCTCTATACCTCGGGAACGACTGGCAAGCCGAAGGGCATCCTGCATACGACCGGTGGGTATCTGACCGGTGTCACGGCGACTCACCGCATGATCTTCGACATCCATCCGGAGACCGACGTCTATTGGTGCGCGGCCGACATCGGCTGGGTGACCGGCCATTCCTATATCGTTTACGGCCCGCTGGCGAACGGGACCACCAGCGTGATGTATGAGGGGGCGCCGAACTTCCCCGAGCAAGACCGGCTCTGGTCGATCGTCGAGAAATACAAGGTGACGATCCTCTATACGGCGCCCACCGCCATCCGGGCTTTCATTAAGTGGGGCACCCAGTTCCCGGACGCGCACGACCTCACCTCGCTCAGGCTGCTGGGATCGGTGGGCGAGCCGATCAATCCTGAGGCGTGGATGTGGTACTGGAAGGTCATCGGCGGAGAACGCTGCCCCATCGTGGACACCTGGTGGCAGACCGAGACCGGGATGATCATGATCACTCCGCTGCCTGGCATAACGCGCCTCAAGCCGGGATCGGCCACTCGCCCCTTTCCAGGCGTCGTGGCGGCGGTGCTGGATGAAGACGGTAACGAGGTGCCGTTGGGAAGCGGTGGCAACCTGGTGATCAAGCACCCGTGGCCCGCTCAGTTCCGGACGATCTATGGCGATCCGGACCGCTACGTCGAGACCTACTTCTCCAAGTACGGTCCGGAGATCTATCTGGCCGGGGATGGGACACGGTGCGATGCCGACGGAGATTTTTGGTTACTCGGCCGGATAGACGACGTCATGAATGTCAGCGGCCATCGGCTATCCACCTACGAGATCGAGTCGGCTTTGGTCGATCATGATGCCGTGGCAGAGGCGGCGGTCGTATCGCGCCCGGACCCCGACACCGGCGAAGGGATCGTTGCCTTCGTCACTCTCAAAGCCGACCGCCATGGGGACGCTGCTCTGATCGCAGAGCTTCGGGACCACGTGGCCCGAACCATCGGCAAGATCGCACGGCCGCACGCGCTTGTGTTGACGGAGGATCTTCCGAAGACCCGCTCTGGTAAGATCATGAGGAGACTGCTCCGCGACGTAGCCCGCGGTTCAGCGATGGGTGATGTGACGACGCTGGCTAACGCTGAGGTCGTAGAGGAAATACGTATGCTGGCGTCTGAACGGTCTGAAGACGATTAAATCCGGGAGCGATCGAGCTATGAAAAAAAAGACGGACCTGCGCACCAACATCGATCAGGTCATTATGCTCGTCGGCGTCGCTATCGTGGTGGCGCCGGTGACGATCCTCAATGAATCGACGGTCCTGCTCGTCACAGTTCTTTTTGGAATCTCACTGATCGCCCTGGGCGTGTGGCGGTTGGGTAGCCAGCTACTGCCCGATCGACGAGTCTTCGTGGGGCTGAGGGACGAGGTGGAACGCTTCATCGATCTCGTGCGACGTCTCAACTCCCACGCCCAGGCCCAGAGCATGGCGTTGAAGGAGGAAGTGCGGGCCGCCATGCACGAATCCGTCGATCGAATGTTCTCACTCGCCGGAGACTCGGCCGGGCATCGCAATCTGCATCATTCTGACCCGACAGCTTGATAGACCTCGCTCACATGTTCCAATCGCGGCCACTTCATGACCTCGATAGCATCATCGACGTAGGCTGCAGTCCGCATCCCGACCAGCACAGAGGCGACGCCCGGCGTGCTCGCTACCGTCCATAGCGCCTTGCGCGAAAGGGACTCGGCGCGCCGCTCGGCCGGAAGATGCTGATCGATCCTCTCGCATAACGCCGTGTTCCTTTCACGGCTAACCTCTCCAGCCTGTACGCGCATCTCTCGCAGCGCCTGGCCCAGCGTAGGGATATAACTCTGGCGCCATCGGCGCCAGCGCTTCGCCAACTTTTCAGCGAGTTGCTGGTCGAGCGCCTCGGTTATGGCGAAGACCGCCTGGTAGATCTGGGCCTCCAGCCGCGACCAGTGGGCTACTCCCTGGACGACGCCGCGCATCTCCTCCAGGCGTCCGGAGATATCGAAGAACTGAGTGGGGTCCAGACTGCCGTCCTTCGATTCGATCTCGGGTGCGATGTCTTCTCGAAACGCTGCCTCTAGCTCGGTCAGTTTCGGCAGGAGCTCGTCAAGGGAGACATCAGATTCTTCTTCGCTCACATCAGCCAGTCGGAAGAGCATGCCAGCGGCGAAGGCGTTGAGGGGACGATTGACCAGCACGGCCAGCCCCTCATTCTCAGCGATCTCGAGGACGGTGCGGTTTTCGTCGGGACTCGAGTTTCGCTCGAAGGCGGCGCCGCGCTCGAAGAGGTTCAGCGGGACCTGTAACAACTTGAAATGGTGGTCGTCACCGCCCGCCGCTCGGGCCGCCTCGAGCGTGCGCGTGAGCGAAGGTGAATCGGGTCCCGATGCGGGAGAAGCGACGGTGTTCGAGGAGATGCCATAGCAACCGATGCGTCCCGCTTCGACTTGACTCTCGAAGAAGGCGAAGGCGTTGCGCAAGCGCCGATAGAACTCGTCCCTAACCTTGTCGAGCGGTGCCCCGCTGCGCGCCGCTTCTGAGAGGAAGTATTCCGGATTATGGATCAAACAAGCGTCGAGCGTCTCTAGCTCGAGACGTTCCAGCGAACGTTTCAGTTGATCCTGCAAGAAATCAGGGTGAATGCAGTGCCAGAGTCCGTCATCGATCTTCAACATCTCGGGATAAGGCTCACCACGAGCCTCGCGCTCCAGCGCGATCCGATAGTTGCTTCCCTGTACGTATCCGATCTTCGAGATTACGACGACTTCGTCACGGGCGAGCGGGCCGGAACTGAACAGGTCCCGCAATACGCTACCGATGAGTCGCTCGCTGCCTCCGTCTGTATAGTTTGTCGAGGTGTCGATGACGTTGACTCCAGCGGCCAGCGCCTTTGAGAGCGCCGCGCGGTGCTCGGCCGTTGCATCGTCGGTACGATAGCTTCCGAACCCGATCAAGCTGACGGTGAGGCCAGTCGAACCGAATGGACGGTAACCTTCCGCAGCGAAACGTTTCGCGTAACGCGCTGTCCCTTCAGGCGTCGCTCGCCCACTTCGCCTTGCCGCCAGCAACTCTCCGCTTTCGAGTTCTCGTTTCTCTTCTGACATGAGGGTCGCTTCAACCTGTTCGGGATCGGTTAGTGGGGCCTCGCATGAGAAATTGCGACAGATGTACAGCGCGGCCTGACCGTCGATTAGCCCTTTGCCCGCCAGCAAAGGCAGCGCATCGTGGTCGGAGTCGCCGCTGTCTGGGTCGAAGACCGCCTGGATCCGATTGGGTAAATAGTGGCTGCCGATAACGCGCTGGATAGCCTCCAAGTCCGGCGAGCCCCTGCGTCCTGCGAGCGCCAGCTCGACCGGTGGGTCGAGCAGGAAGTCGACGACACAGAGAGATTTTGCGAATCCACGCGGGAAGCGTTCGATCATCCGGCCATATACTTTGATGGCGCGCATGGCTGCTTCGCGCAGCTGGGGTTGGTCGAGGTGATAGGAGATGCGCGCCAGCGCTGACGCGGCGACGGCGTTGCCCGCTGGAGTGGCGCCATCGGCGCCGTCCTGATAACGCATCAGGAGTCGTTCGTGGTTCTTCGAGGTGCTGTAGAAGGCGCCCGATTCCTCATCGGCAAACTCCTCGAGCGCGAGTTCGAGTAGCTTCTGCGCTTCTCGTAGCCAGCGGGACTCTCCACCCGCCTCGTAAAGATCGATCAGCCCTTCGCTGACGTAGGCGTAGTCTTCCAGGTAAGCGTGGAGGTGGGCGGTTCCTGCCCGGTAAGTCCTCAGCAGTCTACCGTCGGGATCGCTGAGCGTAGAAAAGATGAATTCCGCCGCTCGCTCAGCCGCATCGAGGTAGCGGGGATCGCCCAGAACGCGGTAGCCCTCGGCAAAGGCGCTGATCATCAGTCCATTCCATGCGGTGAGGACCTTGTCATCGAGTCCAGGCTTGACGCGCTTCTCGCGGGCTGCGAACACCTTGGCGCGCGCCCTCTCGATGATTTCCTCCACTGCTGCCCGATCGATCCGGAGCTGATGCGCCACGGCATAGAGTGGACGCGGCGTGTTGGGAATGCTGACGCCTTCCCAGTTCCCCGCCGGCGTGATGTCGTAGTACGCGCAGAACGGGCGCGTTTCGTCCGGATCCAGGATTTCCTTGATTTGCTCAGGCGTCCAGACGAAGAATTTGCCTTCGATCCCTTCGGAATCGGCATCGGTCGAGGAGTAGAACCCGCCTTCGGGCCCGGTCATTTCGCGGAGCACGTACTCCAGTATTTCGGTCGCGATACGAGCGTACAGGTCATCGCCGGTCACCTGGTAACCTTCAAGGTAGGCCCGCGTGAGCAGCGCGTTGTCGTAGAGCATTTTCTCGAAGTGCGGAACCAGCCAGCGACCGTCAGTGGAATAGCGTGTGAAGCCGCCACCGATGTGATCGTACAAGCCGCCGTTGGCCATGCCGTCCAGCGTCACCCGAACCATCCGCAGAGCATGTGGCTCGCCGAATCTGCGGCTGAGCCGCAACAACAAAGACAACCCGACCGCGGGCGGAAACTTCGGCGCTGGCCCGAAGCCTCCATAGGTTGGGTCGAAAGCGGCGGTGTATTGATCGAGAGCACCGCGTAGCTCTCGCTCACCGACCGGTAGCGGCGGCCTCGTACGCCGCTGCCGCCGAAGCTGCTCGGCGAATTCGCTCGCCCTCCCTTTGAGCGTCTGCCGGTCCTCGCGCCAGGCCCTGGCTACCTGTTTGATCACGCTGGGAAACCCCGGGCGTCCATGAGTGTCCTGGGGCGGGAAATAGGTGCCGGCGAACACCGGCTCCAGCTCGGGCGTCAGGATGATGGTCATCGGCCAGCCACCCTGACCATGGTTCATTGCGACCGTCGCCGCCATGTAGATTTCGTCGAGATCGGGACGCTCCTCGCGGTCCACCTTGATGTTGATGAAGTTGTCATTCATCAGAGCGGCTATGGTCTCGTCCTCGAAGGACTCGCGCTCCATTACGTGGCACCAGTGGCAAGCGGAATAGCCGATGCTGAGCAGGATGAGCTTGTCTTTCTCCTGCGCCAGCTTCAGTGCTTCGGGTCCCCACGGAAACCAGTCCACAGGGTTGTGCGCGTGCTGCAACAGATAGGGACTCGTCGAATCGATGAGCCGATTCGTGTGCCGTACGGTATCGATTTCTTTAGGCATCGACCTGCGGAATAAGTAGCCGGGCAACGCCAAGCTATTGGTGCCACCCGAATGAATCAAGCCAGCACCCACGCAAGTGAGGCTCGCCACTTCTCGAAGGTGATTGTATTCTAAGAGATGAGGAACTCAGAAAAAGGAGTTATAACCGTCCTGATGATCCTGCTCCTGGGAGCCGCCCTGGCGATTTGGGCCGGGCAGGCGCGCCGTGTACCTGCGGCGCCGGCTCCCTCGGAAGAGCTCACTGTGGAGGTAGCGTTCGTCTCCGTTAGCGTCATCACGATGGAAGACGACCGGGTACTGGCGGATCAAACGGTTCTCGTCCGCGATGGCGAGATCACAGCCGTGGGGCCGGTCGACGCTGTGGCCATCCCACCGACCGCCAGGCGGATAGATGGCGGCGACCGATTCCTGATGCCGGGGCTCACGGATGCACACACCCACGTTTCCTTTGCCGAAGACTTACTCCCCTACGTGGCCAACGGTGTAACCACCATCGTTAATCTGGGCACCGAGCCTGAAGTCCCTATCCTCGACTGGCGACAAGAGGTAGCTACAGGCGTACGGCTGGGGCCGACGATCTTCGTCGCGCGCTTCGTAGATGGTGCCCGCCAGGGCGGAATGCGAAGCGACTTCCTCCTCTCCAGGCCGAGGGACGCGCGCCGCTTCGTGGCCGAGACGAAGGATGCTGGCTACGACTTCATCAAAGTTTACAATGGCCTTTCGGAACCAGTGTACCGCGCGCTGATGGACGAAGCTCGTGCGCGTGGAATAGCGGTGGTGGGGCATGGGGTTCGCTCTGTGGGGATCCAGGGCCTTCTGGAAGCCGGACAGGTGATGGTGGCCCACAGCGAGGAGTACATCTACGCCTATTTCGGAAGCGATCTGGATCCCGATCTGATTCCGGCGGCTGTAGAGATGACACGCGCGGCTGGAGCATACGTTGTGCCTAACCTGTCTGCCTATGAGATCATCGCGCTGCAGTGGGGAAAGCCCCACGTTTTAGAGGGTCTTCTTCGGTCTCCCGAATTGCGCTTCACGCACCCCTTCTGGCGTTCGTACTGGGCGAGCGGTCGCTATACGAGTCGACGCGGAGACCTGAGTTCGAATCTGGAATTCCTGCGAGAGTTCACGCGAGCATTCAATGAGGCGAAGGTCCCGCTACTGCTCGGGACCGATTCACCGTCGATCCCGGGGATGCTACCCGGCTTTTCTATTCATGCCGATCTCAAGAACCTGGTTCAATCCGGATTGAGCCCCTACGAAGCGCTGAAGGCGGGAACGCAGAGCGCCGGGGAGTTCCTGACGACGTACGTCCCTGGAACGGAGCCGTTCGGCACGATCACAGTCGGAGGACGCGCCGATATGATTCTCCTCGAAGCTAATCCGCTGAGTGACATCGATAACTTGAAGCGCCGAGTGGGTGTGATGGTGCGCGGGCGTTGGCTGAGTGAAGCTCGATTGCAGGAAATGTTACAGGAACTGGCCGACAGTATCGATACGGCGTGAGGAGCCGCCTCAAGGTCAGCGGCTCGTGACCTTTCCTCGGCTCACTGCCCCGCGCCCGTCACCGGTTTCGACTTGTGGTCTTTTCTCCGACTTGCCTCGTTCCTTCGCCGCCATCCGCTTTAGCACTTCATACTGTGCGCGAACAGCTTGCATCACCACCTCGATCAGCGCCTGAGATGTCGCCTTTGTGCGTGGCAGGTCGAGGAACTCCGAGTAGTCGATCGGCTTGCCGTAGTACACGTACACACGCTGAAACAGCTTGGGAAAGCGCCGGCCGATAGGCAGCACGTCGTTCATGCCGTAGATAGCGACGGGAATGAGCTTGGGCCGCGCAGCGAGGATGAGCAGCCCCGCTCCCGCTTGCCCCTCACCCACTTCGCCATCACGGGTGCGCGTCCCCTCTGGGAAGACGGTCATCACGCCCGTCGGCAGGATTTCCACCATGCGGTGCAGTGCCCGTGGATCGCGCCTGCCTTCGCGGACGGGTATGCAACGCCAGTGGCGTGAGATCCAGCCGAGCCATGCCGGGTGAAAGAAGTTTTCTTCCGCTGCCGGGTTCCACGGAAGCAGATAAGGTTTCAAGTACGACTGGGGGTGGAAGGCAGCGAGCCCGACGATGAAGCTGTCGATCATCGATTGGTGGTTCGATACGAGTAGTGTATTACGCTCGTGGCCGACGTTGCGCCGTCCGATCACACGGGTTCGGTTAAGAACGAAGAAGAGGAAGGAGAACGCAGAGACCGTGATGTTTGTCAGCAGATAGCTGATGATGGACCAGAGTATCCCCCGATCCAGATAGAGGTCGCGGCGCTTCTTTTTCTTCTTGCTGGCTGGGCTCTTGCTCATTTCACTCCCGCAGCCTGCTGAAATCAGCCTCTGGCTATCTCCTACAATTATTCGGGCCACCGGGGCCGGACGCAATGGGCCCACCGTAGCGCTCAATTCGGCGAGTTGGCCAGTATGTTCCAGCGGGCCGTGACGGTCCCAGCGGGTCGGCCAGCTCTATCTCCCGGCTACAAACGATCCAGTTTCTTCACCGTGCGTTCACTGTCGACGTTCCCAGTGTTCAACGTCGTGGCGGGTTCGAAGAGGAGGACGTGGCACTCCTCGGCCGCCACCGGCATATGTTCCACGCCGCGCGGAACGATGATCAGTTCCCCCTCTTTGACTTCCACTTCTCCGTCTTCGAGCTTCATCACTAACTTGCCCTTGATGACAAGAAAGAGCTCGTCTTCGACGTCGTGGTGATGCCAGATGAATTCGCCCTTGAACTTCACGGCTTTGACATAGAGATCGTTGACTTCGCCAACGATCTTTGGTGACCAGTGTTCGCTGAATAGCTCGAAAGTGTCAGAGAGATTCACTTTATCCAGCATGGAGTGCTTCCTCTGTCCTGCGTGCTGGGCCCGGCGATAGCGCGCGGCGGGCACGGTGGTAACGGTGCGTGGATTCTTAGACTGTAATCTGTGACGTCGTCGCAGCCCTCGCCAGCTCGAGTGGGAACGTCCCCGAGCCTTGCGGGTTGGATCACCCGTTGATTCAAGAACTCCGAGTCGGGAGAGAAAGTGAGCGAGGTTAAATGCATGCGCCGGTGATGATCCGCAGCGGCCACGGGTTTCGCCCGGCCGGCGGCGACACACCCGGCTGGCGTGAGCGGATCAGTGCCCTGCGCTACGCACCGGCTCTGCTCAAGCTGGTCTATCAGACTGAGCCGCGTTACACCATCGCGATCATCCTGCTGCGCATCGTAAGATCGGGCGTCCCGGTGGCGCTCCTCTGGGTGGGCAAACTGATCATCGATAGTGTTGTGGCAGCGATCGAGGTTGCGCAGGCCGGCGGCGCGGTCGAGTGGGGTCAACTGGGCGGGCTCGTCGTGCTGGAGCTGGGTATCGCGTTTGGTGGTGAAGGATTGGCCCGGCTATCTTCACTCTTGGAAAGCCTGCTGGGTGATCTGTTTTCCAACAGCGTGAGCGTACAGCTCATGCGCCACGCCTCGACGCTCGATCTCGCTCAGTTCGAAGATTCAGCTACCTACGACCATCTGGAAAGGGCGCGACGCTCAACAGTACGCCGCATCGGATTACTGGCGTTACTCCTCAACTCGCTCCAGAACATCATCACGCTCATCATGCTCACACTGGCGCTGTTATTATATGTGCCGTGGCTTCTGCTGCTGCTGGTGATCGCTGTCATTCCGTCCTTTCTGGGTGAGACTCACTTCGCATCGCTCGGTTATTCCCTCTTGTTTCAGTGGACACCCGAGCGGCGCATGCTCGACTATCTTCGCTACATCGGGGCCAGTGACGAGACAGCCAAGGAGACGAAGCTCTTCGGGCTCTCCGATTTTCTGGTCGGCCGTTATGCTGCGCTCGCCCAAGAATTCTATGATGCGAATAGGGTGCTGGCAGTCAAACGTAGTCTCGTGTCGACGACCTTCGCTCTCGTCGGCGCTGTTGGTTATTATGCGGCTTACGCCGTCATCATCTATCTCACAGTGATAGGATACCAGTCGCGCGCGGGCCTTTTCACTATTGGTGTGCTCACCTTCCTTGCGGGCTCATTCAGGCAGAGCCGCACTCTGATTCAGAACATACTGTTCTCGCTCACGGAGATATTCGAGCAAGGCTTGTATTTGCGTGACCTGTTTACGTTCTTCGAGATCAAACCACGCGTAACAACCTCTGAGAATGCGAGGGCGGTGCCGCGGTCTATCCGCGAGGGTTTCATATTCGAGAACGTCGGCTTTCGCTATCCTGGATCTGATCAGTGGGCTCTGCGAGATGTATCTCTCGAGTTTCGGCCCGGCGAACGATTGGCGTTGGTGGGAGAGAACGGGGCGGGGAAGACAACGTTGGTGAAGTTACTCGCGCGGCTGTACGATCCAGAGGAAGGCCGCATCATGCTCGATGGTGTAGACCTACGTGAATACGATCTCGAGAGCCTGCAAAGAAACATCGGAGTCATCTTCCAAGACTTCGTGCGTTACGAACTCCTGTTCCGTGAGAACATCGCCGTGAGCCAGATCGATGCGATCGAGGATCTCGACCGCATCGAGCAGGCGGCCCGCCGTAGTCTCGCCGATGAAGTCGCCGCCAAGTTGACGGGAGGCTACGATCAACAGATCGGCCGCCGCTTCGAGGGCGGTGTAGAGCTATCGGGTGGCGAGTGGCAGAAGGTGGCGCTGGCCCGAGCATACCTACGTGATGCGCAGGTCCTCATCCTCGATGAGCCCACGGCGGCGCTGGACGCGCGAGCCGAATTCCAGGTCTTTGAGCGCTTCTCTAGTCTCACCCAGGGCAAGATGGCCGTAATCATTTCGCATCGCTTCTCTACGGTGCGTATGGCCGAGCGTATCGTTGTTTTCAAGCAGGGGCGGCTGGTGGAAGCCGGCACGCACGATGAGCTACTCGATGAGGACGGGTTGTATGCGGAGCTGTTCAATCTGCAGGCCGCCGCCTATCGGTGAAGCGGGGTGAACTGGCGGTGCCTGAAGAGTGAGCTTCAGCGGATCGTCGACTTCCCCGCGCCCAGGTTGATGTAGGCGCCTGCCGTCAGCACGAGCTGTTTGCCCCCTTCGATCTCGAAGCGCGCCTCGCCGTAAGGCTTGATCTTGCCCAGGTTGGCCAGGGCACCGACGAGCAAGTTCAGACCGTACTCGGTGGTCTCTTCGCCCGAACCTGATCCGGGGCCCGCCACCGCTTGATCTATTTTCACCTCCAACCGAGCGACGTTTAGACCGGAGCCGCCGTAGGTAGACAAAACCGAAACGCCCATCGGGAAGAAATACACAAGGTTCGCGTTGATCTCCCACTGCCGGTTTGGTTCGCGTACGCGTGTCGATACGCGGTGGTTTGGCTACACAGTGTACAAGGTAAACAGGGATCTAGATAGACGGCGATTTCGGCAAGCGGTAGGGAGTTGACCGGTGGGAAGGAATCTGATATAGTTGCCAGTAACAACTATATTTAACCCGATCACCTCGAACCGAAACATGTAATCGCGTGCAGAAACCACCATCCATCGAAGAGGCCCGCGCCCTCCATCGCGTCCTTCTGGACCTGAAACGCCTCTACCAGTTCACGGATCGGGACAGGGTCTGCTGTTTTGATGTCTCTGTCACCCAGTGCTGGGCGCTCGAGGCACTGCGGCGCAGCGGGCCCAGTTCGCTGAACGAAGTGGCGGCCGAGCTCTACCTGGAGAAGAGCACCGCCAGCCGTGTGGTCGCGGTCCTGGAGCGAAAGGGGTACGTGGGCCGGGAGCGTCACCCGCAGGATGGGCGTGCGGTGCTGCTCTCGCTCACGCCAGCCGGGTTGAAACTGTACGAGCGAATCGAGGGTGAGATGCTGGCCCAGGAGCGGGCGCTGCTAGCGGAGTTCGCTCCTGAGGTGCGCCGTGCGATGGTCAGGCTGATTGGACGGCTGGCGGAAGCGGGGCGCGCGCGGGTGGTGGCCGAGGGCGGGCGCTGCTGTGTGGTGTCGGGGGCGGAATTTGCTGAGGAAACGCCGAAGCAAGCGCGAACTCAGACGAGGAGAACTTCTGGGTCAGGAGCAAGATCGTGAAAGCTGAAGAGATTCGTGAGGCGGTAAGGAAGCGTTACGCTACAGCAGCGACGAAGGCGACGGGTTGTTGTAGCGAAGCGAGTTGCGGCGAGGATGTCATCAGTCGAGATCTCTATTCCGAAGGCGACCTGGCCGAGGTCCCACGGGGGGCCAGCGATGTCTCTCTAGGATGCGGGAATCCCACGGCGCTGGCGGAGCTTCACCCGGGTGACGTCGTGCTGGACCTGGGTTCGGGTGGGGGGATCGACGTGCTATTGTCAGCGCGTCGAGTCGGCCCCGAGGGTAAGGCGTACGGTCTCGATATGACCGACGAGATGCTGGAGCTTGCGCGGAAGAACCAACGCGAGGCCGGGGTGACGAATGTCGAGTTCCTCAAAGGTCACATCGAAGCGATTCCGCTCCCCGACGAAAGCGTGGATGTAGTGATCTCGAACTGTGTGATCAACCTCTCAGTAGATAAAGATCGTGTGCTTCAGGAGGCGTTTCGTGTGCTGAGGCCGGGCGGCCGTTTTGCGGTGACCGATATCGTGGTTCGGGGAAGTATTCCGGCTGCCGTCCGGCGGAGCCTGGAACTCTGGAGCGGGTGCGTGGCCGGTGCGCTGGAGGAAGGACAGTACCGGGCCAAGCTCGAGGGAGCGGGCTTCGAGGACGTAGGAATCGAAGTGGTCCGCGTCTATGATTCAGACGTAGTGCGGGAGCTGGCCGGTGAGCTCGATGGGCTCGAGGGGCTCGAGGATCTCATCGCGGCTACCGAGGGCGGTCGTTTCATCTCGGCGTTCGTACGTGGGCACAAACCGAAGGCCTCTTGAGATTCCGAGCTTGAAAGGAGATCATTGAGGCCTCCGGGACACACTGGTTCGCGACAGGAGATCTCACTATGGCTTGGACCGCGGCTCTGTTGTTCATCTCTTCTCTTATAGGAGGACCGGGGGCGGGGGCGCCTGATGTATTCAAGGTCGTGCCTGCT
>SDBV01003800.1_pt1 | contig 21984 bp, 43 predicted proteins | sample 2277081 | NCBI WGS metagenome assembly SDBV01 (sample SAMN10402039, study PRJNA504765) | marine sediment metagenome | isolation source: marine sediment core GS10_PC15, 223 cmbsf | place: Arctic Ocean: Southern Knipovich Ridge | collected 2010 | reverse complement strand
TTCAACCTCTTTATGAATTCTTTAAAATTATCTTGATGGATATATACCCCAAAACCTTCATCTTCTTTTTTAAACATTTCAAAAGGAATCATTCCTTCTGGAATCATCATAACTTCTCTTTTCTTACTTAAATTAAAGGTGTCAGCAAGGTATGAAAATAAATATAAATCCTTTTCAGAATTCAATTTTCCCTGCTGACTATGAGTGCCACAATTCTTTGGGTGACTTATTTCATGAACTTGAGGTTTGCAGTTTGGACATAATCCATCTACACCACATTCCTTCTGACCACCGTGCATAAGACAAAGTTTTACTTCACATCCTTCTTTTATACAATAATCTTGCCCACAACCTTTAGATTTTTCATAATGCTCTCTACAATATCCTTCTTCATCTTGGTTTTTACAACAAACATCTTGAGCTTCAAACTTCTTGCAAATCCAAATATTACTTTTTACTATTTTCATTTTATGTAAAGATTCTTCTTGCCCACAATTCTTACATATTTCTGTCATTTTTCACCTCGCAATTTTGTTAGAATTTTATCACACATTCCACACTTAATACAACTCATATCAAAACCTTCGCATTTATGTTTTAGTTTATCTTCCTCAATCATCTCAATTATTTCTTTTGTTTGTTTAAGAGCTGCTCTCAATTCCCATTTATTAATTGATATATGACTTTTCAACATCATTTTCTCTCCTTCTCCATTTGAAATTCTTTCTTGATAATTCTTAATCTCTTCCTCAAGTTGTTTTATTGTTTTCATTCTAATTTCTCCTTTGCTTCTAAATATTTAGAAGGTTTTTTGAAAACATCACAAACAAAAGGATATAATTTCAAAACTTCCAAAACATCTAATAATTGTTTTTGTGTGAAATCTCCTTCCATATTATCCAATACATCATCCAATTCATCTGCAATTTCTTTTGTTCCTAACATATAAATTCCCATTTTATTTTAAGGAAAAAGAATTTTGTTACTCTATTCTCTGAACGAATTTCTCCGTCTGCAATGAGAGTACTAAAGGGTTTCAGAATACCTGAATTACTAAAAAAACTCTGTATAGATTTTATATTTCTTTTTCCCATTATTATTTTATTTTTTCTTTTGAATTTTATTCATAAATTTCAATATCTGTTCTGGAGTTTGATAACCTAAAGGCTCTTTTGGATAATGTCCTTTTTTATTCCAAGCCCAAACTTCTGCTGTATCACTTGCATAAGGAAATTTTCCAAAGTCCCTCATCTCCTTAGGATCATTATTATAATTATTACAATAATTCCCCCATCCAAATTGAACTGAAACTATCCAACCATTTTTGAATTTAATATGAAAACCCTTATTTCTACAAATTCTTAACTTTTTCTCTACTGCTTCATTTCTATTTTCATTTGTTACTTTCATTTTATTTTTTAATATTCAATCCCCATCTCTGGGGAATCAAAATTGAATTTAGTTGGTGTTTTACAATATTGAATTATCCTTCTTTCTAATAAATCTAAATCTTCAGCTAACCAAATCTTTCCATATTTAATATTTCTAATTCCTTTGTATCTTCTCCACCAGTAAATTATTCTTTGTATGTCTTCTATTGGATCCATTTTATTATTAAGGGGCTTTTTACTTCGCCCCAAGAAGTTCATTGATAGTTAAAAAGAGGTGAAATGAAGTCGATTAAGAAATCAGTTCCTATCAATGAATATGAAATTTAATAAGCTTTGAAACAAAGATAATTTCCGTCAAGTTCTGTATCAACTTCTTTTCCTTCAAGCTCCTTCAAATTCTTTGAATCTGTACTCGTAAGAAAAGTAGCTAAAGCAGAACCTTTTTGTAAATTATCTTCTTTGTCTAAATTGTACCATAAACCTGTTGTTACAATTTTCTTGTCACGCAAGTAACTAACTGATGAAAGTGTGACAGGATCATCTTTCTTTGGATGCTGAACTAAACAATTTACTTTCTTGTTTTTCTTATCTCCAACTTCAACAATCTTCACTTCAACAATCTTCACTTTTGCAGGTTCAAGGCTTTGCATCTCTGGTTCAATTGTGCCCACTTCTTTTTCAAGTTCTGTTTGTGTTTCCATTTTTTTAACCTCCTTATTGTATTTAATTAATATTATTTAACTCCTTCACCATAATAAGCCTCGCATTTTTTACAGACAATTAATTTTCCTGCTGACTCTGTTTTTGCAACATTAATTCCTTCGTTTTCATGTATTTCATTTTCACAATTATCACAAAATATTGTTCCCATTTTATTTTTTCCTTCTCTTTATAGAGTTTGATTTTAATTCATTTGCAGCTCTTAATTTTGCCCTTTTCCAATTCTTATTTAACCAATCATTAACAGTTTCAAATAATAACCATAATGATATAAAGATCATCAAAGCTATAATTATATATAAAATTCCTTCAATCCACATTTCAAAAACACTACATTTTTCTGGAACAACTACATCCCACTCATCAATACAAAATGTGGAATAACCATCACCAATTGAATTCCCTAAAGCTATTGGTACCCCAAGTCCAACAAACCATGTAAAAAGAATTAGAGCAACAAAAACAACAAAAGGTTTTACAACTTCATCAATCTTCTGTTCCCAAAAATATTCCCGAGTTAATTTATTTATTTGCTCTTGTTTGTTCATTTTATTTTCCCCTTTTTAGTGTTTGATTTTAACCTTACCTCAACTTTTTTTCCAATAAATTCTTTAGGAACATAATTTATTCTTCCAGCAGGATAACCTTTTCCACTAAAACTTTCTGTTACTTTCCTAATATATGTTTTAGATGTATTTGGAGAAATTCCATTTATTATTTCATTCAAAAAATTAATATATTTATCCTTAAAATTTAACAAAGGAGTAATTAATAACATGTGAAGAAACATCCCTGCAATATATCCTGTTACAAGAAAGTTAAATTTTAATGGATTATAAAGTAAATTCATTAAACTAAATACTAAAAGTAATGTCCATAAAACTAAAAAAATATTGTTTAATTTTACTTGATTCATTTTAATTTTTCTCCTCAATCCAAGGATTCTCCCTTATATTTTCTTGTTTATTTAATCCAGAAGTATGTGGGTTTCCATGAACTTCCATGCTATCTTTAGTGCTTATCCAAGTTCTATTTTCCCACATTCTTTTTGCTCTTGCTTTTCTTTCTTTATGTGCTAATTTAAATGCCTCTTCTGATAATTTACACCAACTTGAACCATCTGAATTTATGTTTCTTGCAACTATTCTTCCAAAACCAATAAATCCTTCATTATTCCATTTCTGAGCAATATCCATATCTTCTTTATTCATGTGTTGAAGATTAACTCTACCTCCATAATCTACTTGTCTTGTTTCTAAAAATAACAATAAACTTCTTTCATCTTTTGACATTTTTTTTAAAGTTTTCATTTTACCTCCATGATATTTAAATCAATATTCCTATACTGTTCAACATACTTACAAATAACTGCTACAGGTTCTTTTGATAAAATACCAACTCTTGAATAATCTTCATAGAAATCAAAACCTTGTTCTTGACAATATTCATTTGCTTTTTCATTTACTATTGGTCTTACATAAAAATCATCATAAGTTGCTAAAAAAAGTGTTATAACAAAAAGTAAGACTAAAAAAAACATCATTAAAGAAAAATTATCAACTTTCATTTTCCCTTCTCCTTTTTTTCAAGTTCAATAATTCTCTTTAATAATTCATTATTTCTTTTAACCAACCATAGCATATTCTTATCTGAAAAAAAAGCATGAACTCTTTGACTTCCTTCAGCATAAGTTGTAATTCTAACAATTACTTTTCTTCCTGCAACTTCAACTTCTTTTTCTTCTTCTTTATAATTTTCTCCTAATTTTTTAAGTGCTGTCATTTTTTCTTTCTTCTTTTATTTTTAATCATATCTTCAATATTAACTTCATCACCTTCTTGAAGATTGTAGTCTTCAATATCAATAGGTTCAAGTTTAATTGTCCACACACCTGCATATCTTTTTATTCTTCTATATTTTGGCATCTTAAAAAAAATAGAAGGATTAGAAATAAATTCCAACCCCTTTTGAATTTAATTGTCTGGTGTAATTCAAATCAATGTATTTTCTTGAAAAGATTGATTTAATCCTATATAACAACTCTTTAATTGTTTTCATAATTCTTGTAGGAAAAAAAGGTATTTAAACCTTTGTGTTTTCAATGAATGTTCATAAATGAATGTTCATTGTTAATTGATTACTCAAAAATGGTACTAAAAACTTAAAAAGAAAATATTCGTGAGAAAGAAATGGTGAGAAAGACTTCTGCTCTTAAACCAAAATCAAAGAGGAAGAAAAAGAAAGAAGCTATTTTTGATGAAGGTTTAAGAATATTTGGATCTAAAAAAAATAGAATCACAACAATAAAAAAGGTTAAAAAATAAACATGACAAACGAAATAGGACAAAAGAATTATAGGAAACTACTTTACTTCTTTGAAAATAAAATCAAAGTTCATTTTAAGGATTTGGATGAAATATTTTACAATGGTTTAATTCTTGATTTAAATGAAGAAAAATTAACAATGCTTCTTCAGGAAAGAATTAGAGGAAACATTCCATTACTTCTTGAATTCATAAGATCTGATTCTATTCAGGAATTTAAAGATAGAGGAGGTGGTTGGAGATGATATTTAATCTTCCTGATGAAGTTTTAGAAGAAATGAGAGAAAAAAATTGTAAGTTTTTCTGGAGGTTATATGATTATAGAGTTTTAACAGAAGGAAGATATATTTCTAAAGAAATAAGATATAACATTTTAAGAAGACAAAATTGGAATTGTAACCAATGTTCAACTAAATTAAAATATGATTCCAATAGTAATTTTAATGGAAAAGTTGCACATATAGATCACATTCACCCATATAGTAAAAGAGAAAATTATGTTAAAGGAGAGAGAAATATTAACGAACCAGACAATCTTCAAGCACTTTGCCCAGAATGTAATTTAAAAAAAGGAAAGAAAGAAATTCAATGAAAATATATAAATTAATGTCTGCTGCAGAATTAAGTGAAGAATTAGAATTAGTTTTAAAAAAAGAACCAAAAAATGTTGAAGAATTTAATGAAATTACAAAAGAAATTAGTAGAAGAAATGAAAAAAGAATAAAATATGAAGCAAGAAAGGAATTTATATATTTTGATGAAAAAGGAAAAGAAAAAATATCTATTCCTAATGTTACAAACTATTTACTAAATCAATTTTCTTTTAAAACTATATTTGGAATAAAAGACGAAAAAATATATATTTATGAAAATGGAATTTATATTCTAAGAGGAAAAGAAAAAATTAAAACACAAGTTGAAGAATTATTACAATCAAAATGCACAATTAATATTGTAAACGAAATTATTGAAAAGATTAAAAGAAAAACTGCAATTTCAGAAGAAGAATTTGATGAAGTACCAATTAAATTTATTTGTTTAAGAAATGGAATATTTGATATTAATAAAAAAGAATTAATACCACACCACCCAATATACTATTTTAAAACTAAAATAAATATAAATTACGATCCGAATATGAAAAGTGAAAAGATAATTAATTTTATTGAAGAGATATGTTACCCAGATAATATTCCAGTAATTCAAGAATGGTTTGGTTTTTGTTTATATAGAAGATATTTCATAAAAAAGGCAATAATTCTTTTTGGTGAAAAAGATACAGGAAAAACAGTTTTATTAAACATATTAACAAAATTTATTGGTGGGAATAGAAATATTTCAGGAATCAGTTTACAAAGAATAGCTTCAAAAGATAAATTTTCTATTAAATTTTTAAAAGATAAATTAATTAATATTTATGATGATTTATCTTCAGATGATTTAAAAGATTCTGGTGGATTTAAAATTGCAGTTGGTGGGGGATTTGCAACAGGAGAACATAAATTTGGAGATTCTTTTCAATTTTTAAATTATGCTAAAAATATATTTGCGACAAATATGATTCCTAGTGTTAAAGATATAAATGATGATGCTTATTATGATAGATGGATTCCTCTTCCTTTTGATAATCAAATTGAAAAAAACAACCAAGATAATTTTCTTTTTGAAAGAATAACCACAAAAGAAGAATTATCTGGATTACTAAATTGGGCTTTAGAAGGATTATATAGATTATTAAAAAACGGAAAATTTAGTTATAATAAAAGTAATGAAGAAATAAAAAGAATTATGCAAAGACAAAATAATCCTCTAATTGCTTTTATTGATGAAAATTTAGAACAACAAGATGGAAATAAAATAACTAAAGAAATAATGTTTAAAATTTACTCAAAATGGTGTCAAGAAAAAAAGGTACCAAGAATGTCAAAAGAACAACTTGGAAGAAATTTAGCAAAAAATACAAATTACATAATTGCAAAAAGAGATAAAGAAAGATTTTGGGAAAATGTTAAATTCAAAGGAGATGTGGACACTATAGACACTATTTTTTAAACCATAAGAAGTTATAAATATACACTAATTGTTAAGTAGTAATAAGTATATATGTATTGTACGACTTGGTTAAAAAAGTGTCGGAAGTGTCAATTTAAAATGAAACTAAAAACAACAGATATTTCAAAAATAAACAGAAGAATTTGTGAAAAAAAAAGATGTTCAAACAAATCTTATGGAATAGCAAAAGCCAAGTTCCTTTGTGAAATGCACTATAGAGAAATAGTCCCAAAAAAAGAGAAAGAAGTATTAGGAAGAGGTATTTTATGATTATTTCCAAAAAATCAAAATTTAAAGGGCTAGAATGCAAATTCAAAGTATTGAATAATTAAAATGGACAAATTTGAAGAAAGACCAACAAAGAAGTCAAAAAAGAAAGAAAGAAAAAGATTTCCCTACAAAAAGACTAGGAAAGAAAATCATCCACAGGTAAATGATAAAAGTTAATTGTTCAAGTGAATTCCCTACACACCATTATATGAACTAGAATTATTTTTAATCGCTTTATCTCTTTCAATACATAATCTTTGATGATTGTTCTTTGCGAATTCCATCATAAAACTTTTTGGGCAATTATTACATCTGAATCTATTTCTCAATGCACTGCAATTTGAATTATGCCCCATTATTATTTTTAATATACTCTAATATAAAAATGTTCGCTTTCCCCTAAACTTCAACTCTAAACCTTTGAATCATTTTATTAACAGTTGTAGAATTTAATGCTCTGTGTTTTGCACCCTTTCCTTTTCTTAGTATTTTTATTATTCCCCTAGAAGATAAAAATCTCTTATCTTTTCTATTATCAAATTTACTTGCAATATAACCTTTTTTATTAACTAACCTCCTTACTTGGTGAAAAGTTTGATGATCCCACTTACCAATTTTTTCTCTATTTAATAATATAAAATGATTAAAAAGTTTATTACAATTTGAACAAGAATATTTTTGCCTCCAATGAGGTTTAGCTTTTACAAAATATTTTCCTCTTCTTACAACTTTAAACTCTTTGCAATAGGGACACTTTTTTTTTATGTTTATAACTTGCATTATAATTAGAGTAACCCAACTAGGAAAAGATGTGATTTAAAAACCCAGTCGGGTTAAATATTATTTTTGATTATCTTTTTCTCCGTCTCTTAACTACTCTTTTAACAACTTTCTTTCTTCTAACTCTTCTTACCATAATTTGTGCCTCCTCGAGTATGATATTATTATTTTTTTCTTCTTGATCTCTGTTCCGTATTCAACCTATCTTGTATAATTTTATTTCTCTGAATGAGAGACATAGCTCTAAGTGATTTAAGTTGTGCTTTTGTTAATACTGCTGTCAATAATTTTCTTGCCATTTATTTTATCCTCCTCTTATACTCTACTAACAGCATCCGAAGTTGCTGATAATAAACCTACTCCAACAAGAGCTGTAACTCCTCCTGTTATAAGATCTCTAGTACCACTCCTTTTCTTTTTCTTCTTTTTTCCTTTCTTAAATATACTATATGATTTTAGTGCCATTTTATACTTTATGTTTTTTTACTTTAAATTTCTTTCCGAATCTTGTAAGCTTTAAACCAACAGGACGTTTCTTCATAATCCTCTTAATGAACTTCTTTCTTATCTCGCTTACCTTAACCATTTTATTTATTCCTAAATCCTGATGGTTGGAATGGTTTTCTCATTCCAGGATTTTGAGGGTTTCCTAAGTTCTTTTCTTTTCTCATATCTTTGGCTGTTTCTTTCATCTCTTCTGTTCTCTTAAGGTTTTCTTCCCTTCGTGCCATATTTTTTTGAGTGTAAGTTGAGAGTTTTGAAAAGATATTACTTGGATCTTGTGCATCATTTTTATTTAAATTTCTCAATCTATTCTGTGCCCTCATCTTTTGTAGTCCAGATTTTTCAGCAGCTTCTTTTTTAGCTTGGGCTTTTGCAACTTCTAAAGCATCTTTTTTATACTGATCCTCAAACATTTGTTTCTTTTGGAAGTTCACTTCTCTCTGCATTCTGGCAAACTCTTCTTTTTCAAGTCTTTTTCTTTCCTGACTTTCTTGAAACTTTTCTTTAAGACTTCCAAAAAGATTGTCAAACATTACTATTTTCTCCCACCTTTAAACATAGTTGTTAATGTACCTAGTGATCCGAATTTCAAAAGTACTACAATTACAAATACAACAAGAGATAATGCTGCTATTATTAATATCAATGCAGTTATAGATCTTCCTCCAGAGTTATCGATATATCCATCTGGTTTGTAAACATAATTTAAGTCAACTGATGTACCAACTAAATCCGTAGCTGTATCATTTGCTGTTAATGCCACTGTTCTCACTCCACCAACAGTTTCAGTGCTTAAAGCAAGTCCTCTTGCAATTAAATCATTGAATGTTGAATTAAGAACTGATGTCGCAGTAACTAACTCTCTTCCAGTAACAGCTAATGATGTATTAATAGCAGATACTGTAACACTTTCGTTTAATGCTGTTGCTTCATTTGTTTGAATGAAAATTTGATCTCCAATATTAGCCATGAAAACTACTGCAATTATTAAACCAAGAAAGATTGTAAAAATTGCTTTTCCATCACCTCTGATTTCATTTACCATATTTTTTATATTTTTTCTCCTCTTTTAACTACTAGTAAGAAGACTATATAAATTCTGTTAAGATAAAAAATAAAAAATAAAGATTTTATCTATTTCCAAAAGCTCTTTGGAATACCCATGATATTATTGTTGCAGCAATTATTCCTGCAATAGCGTATGTAACTATAAATCCTCCAAGTGCTAGACTAACTATTAATGAGATAGGAATTGCAAGTAAAAGTGTTGTGTCAAAACCAAATTTAAGTTTACTGGCAACTACAAAATAAAGTAACAAACCTATCACTACTGCTAATGCAATACTTCCAAATATTTCACTTACTATTATACATTGAAAATCTAAAATTTCACAAGCTGCCAAATTTCTTTACCTCCACTCTAAATTCATTTAAACTCATATTTTTTATTTTCTGTTCCCATAATCTTAATACCTTAAATCCTTTTGAAATTAGTTCTTTTGTTCTGATTTTATCTAATTCTCTTTGATTTATTATTCTTTCACTTAATTGATTATCAGAAAATATCTTTGGGTTTCCATGCCAATAATTTCCATCACATTCAATAATTAATTTTATTGAAGGGACAAATATATCACATCTATATTTTTTCTCAATATTTTTTATATAAAAATGTGAGTAATATTCTATTCCTAATTGTTTTAAGAAATTCTGAATTTTAACTTCTATTGCAGTATCTTTAATTGGAAATATTTGTTTTGCTCTAGATTGTCTTACTGCTTCCCTCCATTCTTCTGGAACTTTGTGTCCTTTTTTAAATTGTGTTTTTATTCCATGCCCTCTTATGTGGGTTCTTTGTCTTTCTGTTACTTCTCCATTTGCCCATTTCTTTTTCCATGTTTCACTTAGTTTTTTTCTAGCCTCTAAGGAATTCATATAACCTAATTCTTCAATTCTTTTTCTCTTTGCTATTGACATTCTCTCTTTTGTTTTCATTGATAATTTTCTTCCTTTAAGTTTTATAGCGTTCACTAACCCTATCTTTTTGTATTGTTCTTTTGTTCGTTGATATATTCCTATTGGCATTTGTTATTACTCTCTAGTAACTAATCCTTCCCTCTGAGCCATTCTGCAATTGTCACAACAAATATTGCCACGATTGGTGACATTATTGTAACTGCTAAAATTGGATTTATATTTCTAAAGAAAATGAATATGGCTAAAAAATCTCCTATCAATAAAACTAATGTGGCTGCTATTGCAGCAAATCCTATTACATCAACTCCTGCTCTTGAAACAATTCCTGTACTAACCCCAGATAATGCAGCTAATCCTGCAATTCCTGCTATACCAAATAACACAGTAAACAATTGAGAAGTTTTAATATTTGTAGGATCAATAACTGCATTTAAAATTATTGAAGTCGGACTTGTAGGTATGCTTTGTCCTGTAATTATGAAGATTATATCTACAAAAATTAAGAACGATAAAAAAGTTATTAGTTTTCCCATTATGGTTTTCTTATAAAGATCCTCCTTGATATAAAGAATACTGTGAATATTGTTGTTAAGATAGCAATTCCAAATTGATTACTAGCTTGAGTAATTTGATTTATTTGGTCACCACTATCATTGACAATTATTCCTGTATCTAACCATCCAACTAAACTAAAAGCCCAAATCAATAATGTTATTACTATTATTTTACTCTCACTTGTATCTGTTATCTCTCTTGTTGTTAAAAATATAATTGTTCCTGTTATTGTAAATATTATAAGTAAGAATCTAAAGAACTCTGATATAAGAGCATTATCTACTGCTAATGTAAGTTGATTAAATATAGAGTAATCCCCTAGAAAGAAGTTTCCAACAAGCCATATCCTTGTTATTGTTATAGATTCTTCAGATGTATTAAAAATAGCTTCTGCAAATAATTGGGTATTATTACCTGTATTTACTACAACAGAAATAAATCCTTGAGTTGTTGAACTAACAAATCCAAGTTGGCTTCTTGTTGAGTTAGTAATGTTTAAACTCATTAAAAGAATTGTTTGTCCACTTGTAACATTGAATCCAAAAGTAACATCTGTATTATTAGCTAAGGTTGTATTTGTGGGAGTTATTTGATAAGTTGTATTTAAAGAGATCTGACTTCCATTTGTTATAGTTTCTGTAGTTCTAGCCAATGTTACTGTTCTTAAATCTGCGTTTGGAGTAAAAGAGAAAGTTTGTGTAATGAATTCAGACTTTTCAAAAACTCCAGTATAAGATTCATCTGGATCTAAGAAAAATGTAATAAATCCTGAACCATCTGTAAATCCAGAGGTAATTGTGACGGGACTTCCTGAAATAATTCTTGTTATTGTTGCTTTAACACCTGCAATAGCTACTCCTAATGTTGTTACTGTTACGAATGGAGAAAATAATCCATCAGTTGTTGGAAGTAAGTATAGAATTTGATTTAAAACTACACTTGATAATGTTGTTGTTAATGCAAAACTTCTTTGCTGACTTATATCATTATTATATGTCATTGATAAATCCATGTTTAGAGTTCTATCACTTGGAGTTCCACAGAAAGTGTAAACTGAGTTTTCAGTTGCATTTGTAAATACTGATGTTTTATTAACTCCTGATAAAGCAGTTAGAGAGAAAGTAAATGTTGTTGTTGTTGTTGCTGTTATATTTTCTTGTGCTAATGTTTCATTTTTAAAAGTGAAATTTATAAATGGAATATTTAATGGTGCTGCTTGGCAAAGAGTAAAGTTAGTAGCATTTATTATTTGTGTTTGACTTGTAGTATTAATAATTCCTTCAACTAAGGTTAAATTGAAGTTATGTGTTTTAGTTCCAACTGAAGCAGGAATTGTTATGGTTTTTGTAATGGTATAATTATTTGTCGCTGGGTTTGTAATTGTTGCTCCTGTGTTTTCTGTTCCATCAAATGTTAAACTTCCAACAGTTACAACACTTCCATTTGTGGTAACATTAATTGTAAATCTTTCTTGTGCTGTTTCAAATGAACTTGCATTGAATGAAGAATCTGTTTGAAGAGTTAAATAACTCCATGTAACAGTTGAAGAATTTAAATTTCCAAAAGTATCATTTGCATATAAAGTTAAAGTTCTTGCTGTTCCTATTGTAAAATTAGAAATATTTACAGCACAATTAACAGTTTGATTCACACTTTCATATTCTAATGTACAAGTATCTATGTTAGGATCAGATACATTCCATTTAATTGTTTGATTAATAGATATATCTTGAAAATTAATAACTCCAAAAGGTTCTGTTACATTTAATAAAGGATTAGATGTATCAATTGTAAATGTTCTAGTCGTTGCCGATACACAAACAACACTATTATCACAAATTTCATAAGTCCAATTATGAGAACCATCCACTATTGTTTTTGTAAATAAGTAATCTGTGTTATTTACTCCAGATGAATTTGTTTCATTTAAAACTCCATCAATAATTAATGATACATTTATCACAGGATTACTATTTAGAGTAGTTCCATTAAAGTTTATTATTGGGTTAGTTGTATTAAAGGCATTTATTGGAGAATTTAAAGTTATATCAAGAAAATTTTGGGCAAAAACATTTCCAGATCCACCATTCCATAAAATATCAACAATCTCTGTATCTGTTAAAGTTCTATTCCAAAGTTGTATGTTATCAAGTTGTCCAACAAATGTTTCCGCTCCATCAGACCTCGCTCCAATTCTAAGAACTGTAGTTTGCGCTGAAACAGAGAAAGTTAAGTTTCCAACATTAGAACCATCATACCAAAATTCATTCCCATTTCCACTATCAAATGTTAAAACAACATGATGATAAGCATTAGTTCCAACTACTTGTGTAGTTTCTCTCCATGCTCCGCCTCCCCAATCAAAATAAGATAAAACTCCTGTAACATCTCTAATAAATATACAATAAGCATTAGATTTACAGATAGGGGCATCATTACCAGACGCCGATCCTGTATAATTCATCCACATACTTATAGTTCCGACACCTATTTTAACAGAAGCATTATTAAAAACATTTACATCAGTATTATCTACCCCATCGAAATCATAAGAAAAATTAAACTTTCCTGTATCTCCTTGAACTACCGCTCCCGCTACAGTTCCATTATTTAAATGTAAATCATCAATAGCTTTTCCGCTTGTTTCATTAAAAGCCCAATTGGAAACCAAACCTGTATTCATGTCTGCATTCCAACTAGCCCATTCTGTTAATCTTTCTCCAAATAATGTTGGAATCCATTCAATCCTATCTCCTTGTTTAGTTTGTGTGAAAATACCAATAGTTATATTTCCTTTAAGCAATCCATCTAACTTATTAATATCAACCCAAACAACTTTATCTTTTAAGCCATCTTCTACTTGCCTACACGCAGCATCATAAGGATCATCATTATCCAATAACTTTTGGTCACAAACAGTTTCATAATTAGTAACTTGAATTATTGATTTATACTTATAATCAAATTCTCTCGTAATAATTTTATTATTTAAATTTAAATTAAAAAAATCCATTTCATTGAAAACATTAACATAGTTCTCATAATTTTCTACTTCAAACTCTGCAACTTTTACATAACCTACTGGAACTATATTTTCTAAAGGAGTATTTAATCTAATCTTTGCTATGTCATCTCCAAACCCAAGAGCATTTTCAATTAAATATTCTCTTTTATCTTCATTATAACTTTGCACATTATCAAATTCAAAAGCACTTACACTTCCAACTAGGAAAATTAGTATTAACAGTGTTAACATAAACAACATTAATTTTTTCATCTTTTCTTAACTCCCGTCCAATTTCTTACAAGCCACATAGTTGAAGCGAAAAAGAAAGCACCTATAAACCAAACCATCCCTAATCCTGTTACAAAACATACAGGACGCTTGTTTAATTTATCAAATTTATCATCATCATCAAAATCACTTTGATTAAAATCTGGAGTTCCTGGACAATTTAAAAAAGTATTTCCTCTAACTTCATCAAATACTTCTTTGAATGGTGTGATTGTTGCAGCTAATACTAAAGTAAGTACAAAGAACACAGTTAATAATGCAAATCCGATAGTTGCACTAACTCCTTTTTTATTCATTTAATTATATAACCTCCAAATAAAAATACCCATATAAAACCCATTAGTATAACACCCACTTCTGCTAATAATATTATTGTTATATCTTTTTTGTTTATCATACTCTTTTAAATTTAATTGGTTTAATTTTTGAAAGTGCTTTTTTTCTTAATTGTGCTATTAATCTTGCAGCTTGAATTTTTTTAGTTTCTCTTAAAGTGTCTAATCTATTTCTTCTTTTTTCAATAAGTAAATTTTTAATAGGTTTTGGTTTTCCTTTTTTTATAGGAGATCTATATTTGTTTCTTGTTAATCCAAAATAGTTTCTAGGAAAATTTATCTTTGGAACTTTAGCTTTTCTATTTGTTTTTACAATTTTAAAAGTAGCTCCTAAACTTTGATCTGTAACAAAAGCACCTAAATCTAAAGCTTTCTTTTTTGTGATTGCTCTGATATTAACTCTCATCAATCTTCCTTTACTTTTAACAAGAACATTATAACCTCTTCCTTTTGGTTGGAATGGGCTTACTAATAGTTTCTTTTTTACTAGTTTTTTTACTGATGGAGGAACAATGATAGTTCGTTTTAGTAGAGGAATTAGTTTTGGAGCAATTGGTTTTGGTGGAGTTGATCTTACTAATTGTTTCATTCTTTGTAGTTGTGTTAATTTAGATTTTTGTAATTGAATAGTTTTTTGAAGTGTAAGTATTCTTGATTGTGTTAAAGTAGTTTGTTGTGTTTTTGGAATTGTTGTTAAATCTTGTCTTAGTCTTTCAAGTTGTTTTATGTTTGATCTTAATAATAATAGTGATTTTAGTGAAGGGATTAATGCAAATGCTGATTTAACTCCTGTTGCACTTCTTGTTACAATTCTTACTGGAGATCCAAATGAAGTTAATGGTCTTGCTAATGCTAATGAAACAGCAGGTGCAGCAAATGTGGGAGGAAGTCTTATTACTTCTGGTTCGGGAAATAAATCTCGTGAAGGTTTTCTTTGAATTAATTCTTCTGTTTTTAATTTTGGAGCTTTCGCACCTTTAATTTTATCTTTAGTTATTAATCTTGCTTCTCTGAATCTTCCAAATTTATCTTTTAATTTTTTAAATTTTGGTTTTATTATTGGTTTTTTTTCTTTTACAAATGTTTTTTCTAAAGTTGATTTTCTTTTTAATTTAGCAAATGACTTAGGTAATTTTTTAATATCTGCACCACCAGCTAATCCAACTTTTCTTTTTCCAACTAATCTCAAACCAACTCCAATAGAAGTTTCTTTTACTAGTCCTACTATTGAAATATCATCTAATATTTTTAATAATTCTGATTGACTTAATGTTTTTGAAAAAGTGGCTTCAAATTCTTTTTGATTAAATATTCTTTTTCCTTTCAATCTTCTTTCAACATTTATTAATGATCTTAATTTTGAAAGGTTTCTTCCCAATACACTTTCAATACTCCTTCCTTTTTTTAATTCTCTAGAAAATATTAAAGCATTTCTTGTTATACTTCTTTGTGCATTTGAAACTCTAACTATTCCTGCTTTTGTTCTTTCAGTTATTTTTGTTATACCACCAATTGTTTTTGATGTTTCTAATTTACTTTTTTGTAGAATTTCAAATCTTTTTGCTGCAGGACGACCAGTAATTTGTTGTCGTAATCTTCCAACAATTGTATTTGGAACTTTAAATCTAATTAAATCCACAAAACTTTGTCCTTTCTGTCCTGTAATTTTTTCTCCAGCTCTACCAACCAAAACTTCTCCTATTTGACCTGGTTTCTTTATTTCAAAAGCTAATATTTCTCTAACACCAGCTAGTTCTTTTTCTAAACCAACTCCAACAGCTTTTGAAAATTCAATAACTTCAAAAGATCTACCATCCACTGTTTTAAGTCTATAAGCAATAGTGCTTGTTATTTTTCCTTGATCATTAAGTATTTTAAATTCATTATCAAAATTAGCCACATTTCTAATTACTTTCTCTTTTGCAGTTCCAGAAAAAATTATTTGTGATTCTAAATCTGCTTGTCCAATCTTTGTTTTTGCCTTACCTTTTATTTTTGATACTCCTCTAACTCCAACTAATCCTCCTACACCTTGTCCTATTAATAATTGCCCTCCTAAAAAACCAAACACTGTCGCTGGTTGTGTTGCAAATTGTTCTTTAAATCCACCTAGACCTTTCCTAATACCCCCAAGAGTTTCTATTGGTTGTGTTGCAAGACCTACAACTAATGCTGGAATATCAAAAACTAGAGAAACAGCACCAACACCAGCAGATTTTACAGCTTCTTCAAAGAATAATCTTTGTCTTTCATTACTTCTTTTTGATCTATCTTCTTCTGTTTTATTTTGTAATTTTAAAAATTTAGATATGCTTTTATCTAATTTTATTTTTTGATTTTCTGCTAATTTTAATTGTGTTTCATTAAGTTCTCCTGAAAATTTATTATTAAAATTATTTATAGAACTATTTAATCTTCCAAATTCATTTTGTAATCTTCGATTTTCTGAATTAACTAGATTAGTTTCTTTTCTAAAAAAAGGAAATATAGTCTTTAAAGTTGCTTCTCTTCCTGTTTCCAAACCACTTGTAGCTTTTTTCCCTAATTCTCGAATTTTTTCTCCACCTTTTTCAATAATTCCTTTAAATTCTTTTTGTGATATTTGTGGAATTATAATATCTGCCTTAGGTAATGGAGTAAATAATTGTTTAGGAACTAATTTTAATTCTATTGTTTGTTGTTGGATTAAATCTTTAAGTCCTTTTATTTCTCCATTAACGAATATAGGTTCAAAACCTTTTTCTTTTAATTCTTTAGTTGCTTTTTCTTGTTGTAATCTTATAGATGTTGTTTTACCTGCTGAAATTTGCTTAAAAAACTTTTCTTCTATTCCTGATAATCCAAATACAGCACGAGGATCAGGATCTCTAAAAACATCTAAAGCCTTTCTAAAAGCAGCTTGTTCTTCTTTTTGTCTTTTTATCTGAGTTTCAACACTTTTAACTTGTGATTCAAATCTGCTTAATTCTTGTTCAAAAGGTTTAAGACTTTGTAGTGCTTCAACTTTTCTACCTTCTAATTGTTGTGATTGAGTTTGTCTTTGAGCTATGGATTGTTGTGTTTGTTGCCTAACTTGTGCAGCAGTAAGAATAGGAATACTAATTTGTTTTATTTGTTGTTCTTGACTTTGCAAAGCTTCTCTTTGAGTTGCTATTTGAGATCTTGCTTGTGCTACTGTTACCATTTTATTTCTTTTTCTTCTTATTAAAAATATCTAAATTAACAAAAAGATTCTCACCAAATTTAATTGTGGGGTTTGTTTTCTTAATTTCTTTTCTAGAAAGAGTAACTGTTAATTGTCTATTCTTTTTATTAATAAATACTTTTCTTTCCATGCTTTTCTTAGCCATAGATTTTACTAGTAATATAAGTATATAAATTCTATTAGGAAACTGGTTATTTTATTTTTTATCTTCTCTCTTAGTTCTGAATGGAGAAACTATCTCTCCCTTTTCATCTCTTGTCCAGGGATCATTTTCTCTAATTTTTTCTATTTCATATCTAACAGTTATGTCCTCACTTTCTTTAATATCGTTATTCGTTATACCGAAAAAGTGCTTTATTTTAGAAATCATCTGGATTCCTTTCTCTTTTTCATTAACTCTTGCTTTCTGTGTATAGATAACATTGTCTGCCCAACCCCAATCAAAGAACGTAAGCTTCGCTGTTAAAACTCCTTTTCTTATTTGTTTCTTTGGTTTCATATAAAATTCATAATAACAATAACTCCAACTAAAGCAGCTAAACCCCACAAAATTAATTGTTTTGGTGTTAGTTTACTTTCAAAACCTCCTCCAGATCTGACAAATTCAGCATTTTTTATTCCTTTAAGTACGTGCTGTGACAATTCAGAGAACTTTTCCCTCATTGGATCATCGTCCCATTTCTTTGTTCCTAATGGAATTATATCCCATTCTCTAACAATTAATAAAGGAATCCTATCTTTTGTAATTGTATAAACACAATCTCTATCTTCATTATATGTTTTAGTTCCTATTGAAAAGAAACCATTAATGGTTTCAAGTTCCATTAAATCAGCATTTCCATTATTTCTAAGATAAATTACTGCAACTTTATTTGGTTTCTTTAATTTATCCTTATTAAAAGTTTTACTCCACCACTTAGAATCTTTCTTCTTATTCTTTTTCTTAGAATCAGGAAGTGTAGCAGGAGTTATAGGTGGTGGAGGAATTGGATTTAAGCTTTGCAACATTTGTTTCCCTTCTTCACTTTTATTAAGATCTTCTAAGAACTTTTCAATATCTTCTTTTTTACTCATCTTCTTTTTTTACCTCCTTTTAAATTCTCTATATTATTAACTCTCACTTTCTTTCTTACAGTATCAAGTTTCTTTGTAACATTTAAGAGAGCAGTAAATCCATCTTTACTCATTCCTGAATCTGTTATATTTAATATCTTTTGTCGAAAGTAATCTGCAACTTTGTTTAGAACTTCTTGCTCCTTTGTTGATAATTCATTAGCTAAATCATCTAAATAAAGTTTGGAAATATCTTCCATATCAAGTAAGAACCTAACAGAAAACATTGGTCTACCTAATTCCTGTTCATCAAGATAAGTAACTCTCACAGTATCTTTTGCTTCAATCGATTTACTTAAAAAAGTATGTTGATTATGTCTCTCTTCTGGTTCAGGACTTCCATAAGCTTCTGCAAACTCTTGTTGGTTTCTATATTGATCTTCTTGTGAATCATCTGCTGCATCTTCTTGCATTTCTTGATACTCTTCAAGTTCTTCTGGTGTTGGTTGTTTTTCTTCTATGATTTTAAATCTACCCTCCTTAAAGGTTTGTTTAACATTCTCAAAATCTTATTTATTCTATTGAAAAATCTTTTTTCATGTTTTCCATTGATTCCCATTTGAAAATCAAATTCTTTCATATCTGATTTTAGTTCTTTAACTTCATTAATTATTTCTTTCTCTGTTGGAAATTCCATTTTAAAATATTTTTTTATCTATGTTTGGTTGTTGCCATTTTTCATGTTCACTTAAACTAATCATTTTCTCCTTAGGTTTATTTATCCATTGTTTAACTTTATCAACAACTGGGTGGTTTCTTGAAACTAATTTGCTCCATATTAAAAAACTAAATGCTCCAAATACTCCGATTATAACTAGAGCATCTACTAAAGTCATCTCCTTACTATCCTCCATCCAGCTTTTTCAAGATCATAAGTTACATCTAAAGCTATCTCTTTTTCTGTTTGAAGATTTGATAATTCTTTTAAAAAATCTTCATCCAATCCCATTTTATCAAACTTATCTCGATGTTGATCAATTTTATCTAAATCTATTTTTAATGGAACATTATTTAATTCTCCAACTAAGAAAGTTATTACTCTTCCTTTTATGAAAACTCTTCTTAATGCTGAACCACGAGTGAAATTTAACTGTTTCATCTCTTTCCTCCTGGTCCATGATCTCTACCAAGAGTTTTTCCAGCTAAAGCTATTCCAACACCTATAAAAGATCCAAAAGTCAAAAGGACTTTCCATTTAAGAGTATTACTTGTAAAAAAAATAATATATACTGCTAATGGAAGAAATAAAATTCCAAATTTTATTAAAGTTTTTGTCTCTATAAGATCTGATAAAACCATTCAATATCACCTCCTTTTATCACTTTTCAAATTCCTCCTCATCAAATTCATCTTCACCTTGATCTTGGTTAAATTTCCCCTCTTGTCTTGTTCTTGAAAAACTATCTTCAACTAAGAAGTAAAAACCAATACCTATTAATAAAGATCCCAAAGTTAAACCAAGTAAGCTAGTATGACTTATATTATTATATCCAGGAAATAATGTTAAAATACCCATCACCATTAAGAGTAAAGAACCCATGTGTTTTAATAATCTAAATCTTTCTTTAAATAATCCAAACATAATTAAAATAAATCCTAAGAATATAACTGAAAATTCTTTAGGAAATGGAATAGTTTCTTTACCATCTTGTGTTACAGTAATTCCTTTTGATAAAAATCCCCCAAAACTTGTTGAATTACAAACTACTAAAAAACTATACTCTCCATTCCTTGTAAAATTATTTCCTGTAACATTATGCTCAAAATCTAAACCTAAAGAATCAAATATCATTGGAACTTGATTTATTTGATGTTCTCCTAAATTATCAAAAAGATGAAAATTACAATCTGTTGAAACATTAGTAACTCTTTGTCCTGAAGAAATATTAAAAACATGAGCATTAAATAAATGATGTTCTCCATTTTCAATAATATCAACTTGAGTAAATTCAATTTGAAGACCAATATTAATATTAATATTTTGCTGTGTTTTATCTGCTTGAGCAGAAATAAATGGAGTTAAAACTAATAAAAATAAAAAAATAAAGATTGGGAAAGATAATCTCATCTAAGCAAAACTCTCCCTCTTACTAAATAATAATTCTTATGATTAGATAAGTCCAACATCCTGTAACCCTCCAACTGCAATGTTTACACCTGCTATCATAATTCCTAATGCAAAGAATAATGTAACAAGATTAAGGATTGTAGCTGAACTACCAGTAACATTTCCAGATGTTGCTAGTGAAACTTGATCTGCAACTGATGGAATTAAATTTACTCCAATAAGTATAGTGATAAAACCTTCTAATAATCTTCCTAAAGCCATTATATTATCCTCCTCGAAGTTGTATAGTTAAGAAGAGTATATAAATTCTGTTAAAGACAGACTTTATATAATCCAATAAACTAATAGAGTTAAGGAGCTGAGCATGGATGAATCAAACCAGATAAGTCGTTATAATGAAGCAGGATTACAAATTATGAGACTTAACGATCTTTGGTTAAGAGCAGAACTATATGCAAATAGAGGTTCTTTAATAAAATGGAAATTTATTCTTGATTCTGTATGGAGAGAATTGTATCCTGATGTTATGAGAAAAGTAGATACAGAAAAAACTATTAAAGATAATGATAAATTAAAAAAAACTATCTCCGAATGTACAACAACGTCTTCTTTTTATATAGCATTGGATCGAAGGCATCAATTCTTAAAAGAAGTTCAGGATTCTGTTGGAAAAGGAGCAATGTATATGGATGCTAATGATGATGCCTTCGACTGATTATTATATTTCTAAAGAAATTAAACAACAATTAGATAACTCTAAAGAAATTGTTATTAATGCTGATCAAGATAGAATATTTATCGTTACAGGAAGAGAAGGAAGTGGAAAAAGTTGGTTGGCAATGCAGATGGCTGCACATTTAGATCCAACTTTTTCTTTAGATAATGTTTGTTTCACTACAGATCAGTTTGGAAGTAGAATAAGATCTGTTGATAAATATAAAGCCATAGTTTTTGATGAAGCCTTTCGTGGTTTAAGTTCCAAAGGAGCATTAAGTAAAGAAAATAAGAAGTTAATTAGAATATTAATCGAATGTAGACAAAGAAATCTATTTATTTTTATTGTTTTACCGTCTATCTTTATTTTAGATAGGTACGTTGCCTTGTTTAGAAGTCACGGATTATTCCACACTGCAATTTATAAGAAAGATTATAAGAAAAGATATTACAAATCCTATAATTTCAAAAGTAAACACCTTTTATATATTCTAGGACAGAAATATTTGAGTTATAGTAAACCAAAAATTTACAAGAAGCATAGATTTTATGGTAAATTACCTGAATTAATATCAAAAGAAGAATACCAGAAGAAAAAGAGTGATAGTTTTAAGGAAGAAGAGAAATTAGAAACCCCTGAATTAACAAGAATGACTAATTTGAGAAATACTGCTATCTATA
>SDBV01003798.1_pt1 | contig 21993 bp, 23 predicted proteins | sample 2277081 | NCBI WGS metagenome assembly SDBV01 (sample SAMN10402039, study PRJNA504765) | marine sediment metagenome | isolation source: marine sediment core GS10_PC15, 223 cmbsf | place: Arctic Ocean: Southern Knipovich Ridge | collected 2010 | reverse complement strand
GAGGCGCAACAACTTAGCGATCTTGGGTGGGCTCACGTCATAGCCGACACGTCCGAGTTCGTCAGACAGAGTCCGCAACGACTTCGTCGTCCACCGCAACACACACATCGGGTCGTCTCGTTCGGTCGGTTCGACGAGCGAGTCCAAAACAGCGAGGATCGATCTCAGGATCGGTGTCCTCTCTGCGTTTGCGGCCCGCCCCCGGACGGCGTATCCGCTCAGTCACCTCAGCGCCCGATTCGACGTCTTGTTTACCGTCGATGACCGTGTTGCGGCTCATCGACCACGCAGACGCCACCGCGCTCACACCACCCCTGCCCAACAATCGCGCGATCGCACCAGAAAAGAGCCGCCACTGACGCTCATCGAGATGCGGCTGCATCGTCCCGCCCAACTGGACCAACACATCACGGTCAACCATTCGGCAACCATACACCACCACCAAACCTTCGCGCGACTTATTGCGCGATCAAATCTCTAACGGGCCCTAACCCCGTGGACGGCGCTCGCCAGGGTGGCGTCCACGCCAAGGCCACTGTCGACGCGAGGTCCTGGCTGTGGTGCGCACGTTGCAAAGAAACATAACGTTTGATATATTGAGCATAACAAGTGTTATATTCGGGACCAAAGGGGCGGCTGAGCAGTCGTCGAACGGGCGGAGGCCTTCAAACGAGCGTTGAGCGCGTCGCGTCCGTCCGAGGAGGGAGCGATCTCAATGGGCAAGACGAAAGATATCTCGGCAGAGTTCCCTTTCGAATCGAAGTTCGTGGATGTTGACGGCTCAAAGATGCACTACGTCGATGTGGGCGAAGGGGACCCCATCCTCTTCCTTCACGGAAACCCGACGTCGTCGTATTTGTGGCGAAATATCATTCTGTACCTCAGTGGCCAGGCACGATGCATCGCACCGGATTTGATTGGCATGGGAAAGTCTGATCATCCGAGGATTCCATACCGCTACGACGACCAATACCGCTACCTATCGGGATTCGTCGACACGCTGGAAATCGGCGCGAACCTGACGCTCGTGATTCACGACTGGGGGTCCGGTCTTGGGTTTCGTTGGGCGCATGAGCACGAAAAGAGCGTAAAGGGCATCGCATTCATGGAAGCCATGCTCGCCCCTCTCACGTGGGACGCCATGCCCGCCGAATTCCGCACCGGGTTTCGGATGATGCGGTCGCCCGGGATCGGGTGGTTGATGATCAGTGTCGGCAACATCTTTATCAAGAAGATGTTGCCGAAGATGGTATGCCGCGGACTCAGCCCCGGTGCACAGAAGTACTACGCGTCAGCGTTCCCCAGCATCTCGAGCCGCAAAGCCGTTCGTCAGTGGCCACGGGAGATTCCCATCAACGGGACGCCGACCGACAACACAGCCACCATCGAGGCGTATGGAGAGTGGCTCCCGAACACGCAGCTGCCGAAGATCCTCTTCCACGGAAGCCCAGGCACCATCATCAGGGCAGACGAGGTAGCGTGGTGCCGGGAGAACTTGGCGAACCTCCAGATCGTCGACATTGGCGATGGCTACCACTTCATCCAAGAAGACAATCCCGACCTGATCGGCGCCGAGCCGTCAAAGTGGTACGCATCGCTCTAAAGAAACCTGGCGCAGAGGTTCGCAAGGACTCTTGCCAGTCCAAGTCAACAGCGTCAACGGTATGGCAGGCGGCCCGGCACCGAATCGGTCGCCTTGCTCGGGCAAGTTCCACCAACACAACTCCTGCGCCTACGTATGTCACAGCCACCCAGTAGATCAACTCAGACGTCGACACGAGACAGAATCCTGACGTCCGGCGCACTTCTCTTTGCCGAAAAGGGCTTCGGCGGAGTGTCGGTGCGGAAGATCTGCAAACATGCCGATACGACCACGAACATGATTCACTACTACTTCGGCAGCAAGCAAGGTCTGCTCGATGCCATTGTCGAGCGGGTCAGCTCGAACGTTTTCGCTGTGCCCATGCGGCTCCTCGATAAGGAGCCGCGATCCAAAGAAGAATTTCTGTCGAGAATCGAGCTGCTCTTTGAAACGACGTTGGACGCGTACATCGAGCACCGGTCAGTACTCATCGTGGTGGTCCGAGAACAAGCTGACCCCGGAGCATTGCCAGAGTACATGGCGCGATTCGCAAGCTTCCTCGAGCAAGCCAAAATGAAGGGCTTCGTTCGAGAAGACGTCGATTCGGACATGATCACAGGTTTCCTACTCGACCGGATCCTCAACCAAGTTCAGCTTGCGCCTTGGATCAAGAGAAACTACGGAACCGATCTGCTAGTCGATCCCGAATACAAACAACGGTGGTGTCAGTCGAACCTGGACGTTTTCCTAAATGGGATAGCGCCTTAGACAAAGACACCCAACGCGGCCGCTAACAAACGCTCAGTTCGATGGAACGTTAGAAAAGGCCGGCTTGCCCGAATCGGAACGAAGTCAGCTGATCCATGACGACGTCGAGTCCCGACTCTTCGCAGCCAGGGTCGCCATCCTCGCGATGTCGGCGCTTGTGCTTCTCACGCTCCTTCTGACCCGGCACCTACCTCACGGTGTACGAAAACGCACCGAGGTCACCGCTGCGTGATCGGATGACGATAGGCGGGTGACTATAGGAATTTCAGATGAGTCGTCCGTACCAGACAACCGATGTCGTCAGGGCGCCGACCAATACGATGACCGCCCCGATTACGAACCAGCCGGTGAGGTCGATCTGCTCCTCCTCGAGGCCGACACGCGTTCCGATGTCGTTGAAGACTTGTTCGAGCGCGTTCTCGTCGAAAGCTCGGAAGAATTCGCCCCCGGAAATTTCCGCGATTTGGCGGAGTTCGGCATCGTCGACCGACACCGGTACGGGGGTGCCATCGACATCGACCGTAGCGTTCCCTGTGCCGAATGCGATCGTGTAGACTGGAACATTCTGGTCGGCAGCATCACCCGCCGCGATGAAGGGCGGTATGCCTAGCTGACTCTCGCCGTCGGAGAGCAAGATGATCGCTTCGGTTGGTTCGTCGCCCCGGCCGGGGCTGATCTGAGAAGGACGGCTGAGCGCCAGCGCGTCGAGACTCGCTTCGATCGCGGTACCGAGAGCAGTGCCCCGTGCTGTCTGGAGTCGGCGAACCGCCGATATCGCAGCGGCCCGGTCAGATGATGGTGTCTCGACAATCGTGGCATTGCCCGCGAAGGAGACGATTCCAGCACTCACGTCTGCGGGCAATGCCTCTAGCAACTCGACGGCGGCGCTCTTCGCTGCGTCGATTCGGTTCGGCGCGACATCGGTCGCTTCCATTGAGATCGAAGTGTCGAGCGCGAGTACGAGCGTCGCTTCGTCACGCGCGACGAGCGCCGTTCGCTGTGGGCCGGCGGCGGCAACTGCCCCGACGGCGATCGCGAGCAGCAGTAAGGCAGGCGGCAACCATTGGCGCCAGCCCGCGTTCGGGACGAGATCGGCGAGCATGTCGGCCGCGGCAAAACGCACGGCCGACTGTTTGCGGCGAAAGATCGCGAGCCAGAGCAGCGCCGCCGTGATCGGGACGAGAACCAAAAGAATCAGCGTCAACGGCCGGGCGAAGCTCATCGGCGCCGCCTTCGTCGTTGCATGTGGACCATGAGACTGTCGAGCCAATTGTCGTCGGTACCGATCCTGAAGTGGTCGGCGCCACTCGCGCTGATTGCGTGGGCAATTTCGGTCCGCATTTGATCGGCGCGTTCGGCGAACCGCTCTCGCAAACGTGAACTCGTCGTGTCGATTGTGAAGGCACGTCCTGTTTCCGGATCGACGAACCGGGCGACTCCGACGTCTGGCAACTCGATTTCGCGCGGATCGTAGACTTCGATGCAGATCGTCTCGTTGCGTCCCGCGATTCGAGCGAGCGGCGGCGCCCAGTTCGATTTGGTGTCGCGAAAGTCCGAGACGATGATCACCATTGAGCGACGCCGGACAGAACGGTCGAGCTTCGTGAGCGCCGCAGCGAGGTCACCCTCGAGGTCGTCTCGTTCGGGCTCGAGCGATTCGACAAGCGAAAGAAGAGCCGCTCTGCCGGCGCGTGGCGGTATCAGGTCGTCGTCGCCGTCGCTGAGTGGCATGGCGCCTACCTTCGATGCTTGGCGCAGCGACACGAGGCCAAGCGCGGTCGCGATCGACATCGCGAGGTCGCCCTTTTCCCACTGCTGCGTGCCAAACGCCATCGACGATGAGACGTCTATCGCGAGCCAGACGGTCACACGTCGTTCGGCGTTGAGTATGCGGACGTGGGGTTCGCCCGTGCGCGCCGTGGCGGCCGCATCGAGTTGACGCCAGTCGTCGCCGGGGGCCCACGCGCGTATCCTGTCCATTTCGACGCCACCGCGCACCCCGAACGCCATCGTGTCGCCGTACGAGGTCGCGTCGATCCGAGATCGGATTGCGAGGTCGAGCCGGTGCAGAAGCGACTCAGGCGGAAGCTTCGGCATCGTCACCTCGCCCCGCGCTGGGTTTGTGGTTCGTGGGTGGCGGTTGGTCGTCGCTTCCTAGGGCCCGTTGCGATGCCTGTCGGGCCCCGACACCCATCGAGCGCGGCGTGAGATGTGACGTGTTGATCGTCGGCATTTGGACGACCTGGAGCGCTTTCTGGATGACGTGTTCGGGCACGACGCCGTCGACGATTGCCTGGTAGTCGAGGACGATCCGGTGTCTGAGCACGTCGTATGCGAGGTCGGCGACATCTTGAGGCATCGCGTACTCTCGTCCGCGCAGAACGGCGAGAGCGCGGGCGCCGCGGATCAATCCGAGCGACGCACGCGGGCTGCCTCCGAACGAGACAGCGCGGGAGAGGTCGCCGATCGGTGACTCATTCGACGGGCGAGTCGCAGCGGTCAGAGATACGGCATAGTGAGTGACGGCCGGATCGACGTAGATCTGGTCTGTAGCGTGTTGGAGTCCGGCGATCTCGCCCGCATCGAGGATCGTGTCGACGACTGGCGGCGCGACCGATACCCGGTTCACGATCTCGTATTCCTGATGCGGTGTCGGATACCCGACGGTCACTTTGAGGAGAAAGCGGTCGGATTGCGCCTCGGGCAGTGGATAAACGCCTTCGGACTCGATCGGATTCTGCGTGGCGAGTACGAGGAATGGGTCGGGAACCTTCAATGTTTCGCCCGCAATCGTTACGTGGCGCTCCTCCATGACCTCCAACAGCGCGGACTGGACTTTTGCCGGGGCGCGGTTTATCTCGTCGGCGAGCACGAAGTTTGCGAAGATCGGGCCGCGGTCGATGCCGAAGGCGCCCGTATCGGGATGCCACACGCGTGATCCGATTACGTCGGCAGGCACGAGATCGGGGGTGAACTGAATGCGCGCAAAGTCTCCGCCGAGAACGTTGGCGACCGTTTTCACGGCGAGTGTCTTGGCGAGTCCGGGGACGCCTTCGAGCAGGATGTGGCCGCGTGCGAGGACGGCAACGAGTAGCCGCTCGAGCACTTGCTCCTGGCCGACAATGACCTTCTTGATCTCGAACAGCGCCCGTTCGATCACAGCATGTGCGGCTCGCTCGTCGTGTTGCATCTACGGCTCCAGGGGGTTGAGGATGAGTGACAGCGCCGACGGCGCCGAGCTGTTGCCACCGGGATCGACAATATTGGGTGATTGCAAGATATTCCTGAGAGACCGACACATTTCGCCTGTTCGTCGCAAGCCGCTCAGCGCAGGGCCGGTCCGAAAAAATGCACGGCCCCCCAGGGGTGGGCCTGGGGGGCCGTGGACAGCGAGAGGCTCGGACTGGGAGGAAAGAAACCTCTCGCGATACTCCCGCCTCGGTAGTGGGGGTACCGACTGTTGTCGGCGGGAGCATTCGCGGCGACCATGTGACGCAGAGGGCGTGGTCACCCCTTTGTCTGTTCGCCGCAAACCTTGGTTTGTGGACCGTCGCGCTTCGGCGCTTGACGACGATGGCCGATGGCGACGTGTCGTATTTTTCAAACGCAACTCCAATCGCGTGAGCGTCATCGATCGAACGAGGCTCGCGCTTCGTGGCTTGCATCGATAATCCTACCGTCACTCGTCGGTAGCCAATTCCACGTCAGCACGACAAGTCACTCCGGCCGAGGAGACGGCAGCGGTCCTCGACGATCCCGCGTGGCAAGAACGCACGACAGCGCTAACATGAGTTTGTTGAAATATCCGATTCGTGCGGACGTGAAATGGCGCAGACACTTCTCGTCGTCGACGACGATCACCTGATCCTTGCGACGCTCGAGCGTAACCTCACCCTCGAGGGGTATGTCGTTGTTACAACGACGTCCGGGACAGATGCGATCGCCCGGGCCGCATCGGTCGACCTCGTCATCCTCGACTTGAATTTGCCGGGTATCGACGGCGTCGAAGCCTGCCGCCGGATTCGCTACACCAACGACGTGCCGGTATTGATGCTGACGGCACGCGACGAGATAGCGGATCGCGTCGAGGGGCTCGACGCGGGCGCCGACGACTATCTAGTCAAACCCTTCGCCACACAGGAACTACTTGCCCGCGTGAGAGCATTGTTGCGGCGCCACGGCGGTTCCGACCCCCCGAAGGTGATCAGATTCGACGATCTCATCATCGACACGGAGACCCGACGAATCACGCGTGGAGAACGAGAACTCGATCTAACCGTGCGAGAGTTCGACCTACTCGTGTTCCTGTCGCAAAACGCACGGAAGGTCTTGACGCGTTCGGTGATCATGAACGAGGTCTGGGGATACGACGTCGATGTCGGATCGAACACGCTCGAGGTCTACGTCGGATATCTGCGCAAGAAGCTCGAATTCGGCGGTGAAAAGCGCATCCTTCACACCGTGCGGGGCGTTGGCTACGTACTCCGCGACTGAGTCTACGACGGCGCCATGAGGCAACTCTCACTGCGAGTACGCCTTGCCCTGGCGTCGGCGGCAGGCGTGCTGTTGGTGACGAGTCTCGCGGGAGTCATACAGTTCCAGCTCCTGCGGTCGGCTTCAATGAACCGTGTCGACGCCGAACTTGCAGATGTGAGTGAAACGGTCATGGCCGCGCGCGGGATCGACGGTCTGTTGGATCGAGTTACGCGAGGCCAATTTCAGCAGCTCTTTCCGCCGCTCTTGCAGGGCATCTCGAACCGTCGGGGGCTCGCCGTGAACCAGCTGACATACAAATCGGGCCGCGTCGTTGTCGAGGTTCTCGAAGGTGGCCGGATCCCGTTCAACGAACAAGAACTCATCGCGGTCTCGATGCTGGGGCCAGAGCCGTACTACTACACGACCCGAAGTGCCGATGATCGTCTTCGAGTGTTCGCCACGTTCAGGCGTGATGGTGAAACTGTCTATGTCGAACTCATCGCCCGTTCGATCGACGACATCGTTGAATCAGAACAGAGTTTCGTAGCGTTCCTCGTCGCAGGCTCGATACTCACGACGATCATCGCCGGCATGCTCGGTTACCTCATCACGCGTCAGGCGATGAGGCCTGTGCGTCGTTTGGCTCGCGCAGCGCGTGAGATAGCGATGACGAATAATCTCGAGATGCGGGTTGAACAAGGCGGTGAAGATCGCGACTTGTCGAACTTGACCGCCACGTTCAATGAGATGCTCGACAGCATCGAAGACGCCTACGATCGGATCGCCGACGCGCTTGCCGCCGAACGCCGCTTCGTCACGAACGCGTCCCACGAACTACGAACACCGTTGACGACGATTCACGGCAACGTCGATTACCTCGAGCGAATAGGTGCAGATCCTAGAGTCGTCGCCGACATGCGCGCGTCGGCCGACCGGCTGTCGAACCTCGTTACCGATCTCACGGAACTTGCCCGCGAAGAGGCCGGCGTCGCCGAGCACGGCGCGTTGGTCGACTTCGACGAATTGGTGCGCGATGTCGTCGCCGAGCCCGAATACGACCTCGATACCGTCGAATGCGAAACCGAAATCGACGACGATGTCTGGGTGCGCGGCAACGAGGCGTCGCTTGCGTCGATCGTGCGGAATCTTGTTGGAAATGCGATCAAGTACTGCGATGGCGAGATCAGGGTGGTGGTGACTTCGAACGAGTCTTTCGCGATTCTCGAAGTGACCGACAACGGGCCCGGCCTTTCGGCCGCAGATGTCGAGCACTGTTTCGAACGTTTTTGGCGCTCCGAAGATGCGCGGTCGGTGAGCGGGTCGGGTCTCGGGCTTGCGATTGTCGCTTCGGCTGCGCGCTCTCATCGGGGGATAGCGACTGCCTACGAGGGGCCCGGCGGAAGGTTCAAGGTCGAGCTGCCGTTGGCCGACCCTCCGGCCGATGTTGGTGAATCCGGCGACCCGGGGCCGGAGGGCCCCATAGGTCGGTGATTCCACGGTTTGGCGGCGCCGCGTTGCCGGCGTGTCACAATCGGCGGATCGAGTCGAAACGCAGCACGGCCACGTTTTCCTGCCTGCACTCGGCCAAGTCGACGTGTCCCTCGACCCGCCACTCGAAGTGATTTTGCGGATCGTCGATGATTTGTGTCACTCGCCAGATCGGGCCCGAGTCGTCGAGCACGAACAAGTGCGGGCCGCGCGCCGATGCAGCAGAGCCAATCGCTTTGTACTCGGCCCAATAGGGTTCGAGCGATTGTTCGATCGTGTCTGGCGTCACATCGGAATTCGATGTTTCGGCGAACTCGATGTACGCACGGCGGGTGAGTAGCCGGATCCAACGAAATGCCGCGTTACGAATCATCACCGTGAACGCACGCCGGTTCGACGTGATGTCGAAGGGCGCTTCTGCGGCATCTTTTGCCGCCACGACCTGGCTGGATTTCCCCGAAGCGAGGAGTTCCCACTCGTCTAACAAGCTCGAGTCGACCGAGCGTGCGACAGCGCCGAGCCATTCGGTCAGGTCAGCGATCTCGTTGGTCTTCGCGGTCTCCGGCACGGTCTGAACCATTGCCTTGTACGCGTCGCTTGCGTATCGCAACAAGACGCCCTCTGAGCCACGAACGCCGAGATAGGTGACGTATTCGTTGAACGAAGCGCCCCGCTCATAGATGTCTCGCGCAACAGACTTCGGGCTTAGATAGTCAGCTTCGACCCAGGGGTGGCGGCTGCGAAACGCGTCGAATCTTGCCGTGAGGAACTCGTCGAGCGGTTTCGGCCAGGTGAGCAGGTCCAACACCTCCATGCGTTCTTCGTATTCGACTCCGTCGGCCTTCATCTCGGCGATGGCGTTGTCGCGAACCTTCGCGAGCTGGCGACGCAGGATTACGCCCGGATCTTCGAGAATCGATTCGACGACACTGAGTACGTCCAAAGCGTGATCCTCAGCGTGCGGGTCGAGCGCCTCGATCGCATCGAGAACAAACGGCGACAGCGGACGATTCAGCGCGAAGTCCGATTGCAGGTCGAGGTCGATGCGGACGAGGCGTCCGAGGTCGTCTGGCTCGTCGAGCACTTCGAGTACGCCCGAATCGACGAGTGACCGAAACATGGCGATCGCCCGTTTGATCTCGACGCGTTGGCGCGGGCGGTCGTCATGGTTGACCTGGAGGATCCTTCTCACGGCCCGGCAACCGTCACCGGGGCGGTCGAGCATCGCCAGCAACATCGAATGACTCACATGGAACTGCGACGTCAGCGTCTCCGGCGTGCCGTTGACCAGTCTGTCGAACACGTCGGCGTTCCACGGCACGTATCCAAACTTCGGCGCATTGCGACGCACGATCTTGCGCCGGCGCTTCGGGTCGGCGCCGGCCCGGCGCACGAGGCGCTTGTTCTCGATGACGTGCTCGGGGGCCTGAACCCAGACGCTGCCTTCGTCATCGAAGCCGCGGCGTCCGGCACGTCCGGCAATCTGATGGAACTCGCGGACGGTCAGAAGCCGTGTCGCCGTTCCGTCGAATTTGCAGAGCTGCGTGAATACAACGGTGCGGATCGGGACGTTGACGCCGACGCCGAGCGTATCGGTTCCACAGATCACCTCGAGCATGCCGTCGCCGGCGAGGTGTTCGACGAGTCGTCGATACTTTGGCAAGAGGCCGCCATGATGGATCCCGATCCCGTTCGTGAGGAAGCGCTTCAGGTCTTTTCCGAATGGCGAGTCGAATCGGAACGCCTTGATGCGCTCGCGGATCTCGAGCTTGCGAGCGCGGTCGACGACCTTGAGGCTTGTGAACGCCTGTGCCGCGCTCGAAGCGGTGCGATGTGTGAAGTAAACGATGTAGACCGGTGTCAGGTTCGAATCGAGCAGATCTTGCACCGTTTCGTGAATCGGCGTTTCGCGATATTCGTAAGAGAGAGGTACCGGACGGTCGGTTGTTGCAACGACCGCCGTTTCGCGGCCGTTGCGGCGAGTCAGCTCCTCTTCGAAGAACGTTGTGTCGCCGAGCGTCGCCGACATCAAGATGAACTGCGGCCGTGTGAGCTCGAGTATCGGAACCTGCCAGCTCCATCCGCGATCGGGTTCGGCGTAGAAATGGAATTCGTCCATCACGACCCGGTCGGCGTCGCAGTCGGCGCCGTCACGCAATGCCGCATTCGCCAGGACTTCCGACGTCGCACAGATCACGTTGGCGTCGGGGTTCACCGATGCGTCACCGGTCAGCATTCCGACGTTGTGGGCGCCGAGCTCTTCACACAGGTCGAAGAACTTCTCACTGACGAGCGCTTTGATCGGGGCGGTGTACCAGCTTCGCTCGTTGCGGGCGACCGCGGCGAAATGAACGGCGAGTGCGACGAGTGACTTTCCCGACCCCGTTGGCGTGTTCAGGATCAGATTGTTCCCGGCGAAGACCTCGAGGATCGCTTCCTCTTGGGCCGGATAGAGGTCTAATCCACGTTCGAAACACGATTCGAGGAAGGCTTCGAGCAGCGTGTCGGGGTCGCACTCGCCCGGAATCGCGAGCCTTCCGCCGTCTGGCCTGTCGCTTGCGATGATTGCCTCCAGTGAATCAGTTTCGACGAAGTCGGCCCCATCGAGCCAAATAGGCATGGCGCGACGCCTTGGTCTGTTCGGCCACAATGATTGCATGTCGAAACGAAGGCTCGATCACCGTGACTTCGGTGTCACCGCGGCCAAGGCGCGCGCACTGAATGAACGGCTCGATCTCGCCGGCATCGCCGACGCCGATCTCGACGAATCGTTTGTCGTCGGGACGGGGCGGGGCGGCCAGAAGCGTAACCGCACGGCGAATGCTGTCCAGCTGGTTCACGTCCCGACGGGGCGACGCGCGACCGCGTCGCAAGCCAGGTCGCGCGGGCTCAACCGGTACTTCGCACGGCGGCGACTCGTTGAGCTATTCGAGGCCGACCGTCTGGGATCGGCCGATCCGTCGGCGGTCGGCGCAGCACGTGTCCGCAAGCAAAAGGCGAGACGGCGCCGCCGTCACCGACGTGGGGCGGAGTCATGAGACGCCGGGGCGCCGTACGAGCTTCGGTGTCCCCGCCTCGTCTGCAGTCGAGATGTCATGCGTTCACCCGACATATCCGGCAAACACATGACATCTCGCGCTGGAACATGATCAAGCCATGACATCTCGACGAGTCTGGAGTCGAATGTCGCATGTGACAGTACGGTCAGCCTATTTTGCGGTCGGACAACCCGAGCACCGGCCGAGTTCGACATCGCGCAACGCTTGCGCGATATCGTTGCCGCGGGCGCTTCGCCGATCCGACTCACGAGGAGCATCTCAATGCCGGACATCGTCGAAATCGATGCCAAAACCGCGAAAAATCGGCTCGACGCGGGCGCCATCGCGCTCGATGTTCGTGAACAGCACGAATGGGACGCCGGCCACATCGACGGAGCAGTCCATATTCCGCTCACGGACCTGCCCGACAGAGTCGATGAGGTCGAAGACCGCGACAACATCGTTGCAGTGTGTCTCGTCGGCGCTCGCTCGGCCAAGGCGGCGAGAGTCCTTGCCAGCAACGGAATCGAGGCAGTGAACCTCGTCGGCGGGATGCGCGCATGGCACGCCGCAGGTTTGTCGGTCGTCACCAGCGACGGTTCTCCGGGCAGGGTCGTGTCGCTGTGACCGGATTCGGATTGGCGCTCGCCGATCGAGACCTGCCTGCCGACAGCGGGGTTGCCCTCGCCCGCCAGGTCGACGCGTCCGACCAGGTCGACTCGCTCTGGACCAACGAGACGGGCGGAGCGCAAGCGTTCGCGACGCTCGGGGCGTGGGGGGCATCGACGAGTCGAGTCGCGCTCGGCACCGGAGTAGTGCCGTTGTCGGCGCGCTCGACCGCGACCCTCGAACTCGGCGCTCGACAGATCGCGAAGCTGACATCCGATCGGCTCATCCTCGGAATCGGTGTCGGTCAACGAGCGGCCGCCGAGAAGCTCCACCACCGCGAATGGAGGCCACCGCTCGAATGGACGTCGAGCGTGATCGACGCATTGGTCGATCGAACCTATCCACTCATCGTCGGCGCTCTTGGTCCGAAAATGCTCGCACTCGCGGCAACTCGAGCTGACGGGGCACTGCTGAATTGGACGACGCCGGGCTACGCATCCGAACTCAGATCTCGCTTCGATCAGTCGGCGGATGCAGCGGGGCGTGACCCGTCAGAGTTGCTGCTTGTCGGCTATGTTCGTGTTGCCTGCGGGCCGAACGCCTCCGCGGCACTCGAAAAACAAGTCGGCTTCTACAGTCGCCTGCCTTTCTATCGCGAGGCATGGGAGGCGATGGGCGCTCCGAGCACCGACGACGTCGCTGTCGCGTCGCCCGACGGCTCGGGTTTTCGAGATCGACTCAGCGAGTGGGACGCCCTCGACGTTGTGGTTGCACGGATCGTCCCGACACCCGAATACGGTCTGGAGTCGATGGTCGACCTTCTCACGTGAGCACTGGCGCTCCCTCGTCGGCCGTGGGCAGATGTTCTTCTGGGCTCTGTGGCGGAATCTCGTTCATTGCCCGTTCACACAAGGCGAGGATGCTCAGGGCTGGATTCACTCCAAGGTTCGCGGGGACGACGGTCGCGTCCCAGATGTAGAGCCCGCTGTAGCCATGGACCTCGTGATTTCGGTCGATCACGCCCTCTCGTGCCGATTCTCCGACCGGACATCCACCCATGATGTGTGCAGTCGCCGGCCGGTTGAGCAGGACTTCGTTCAGTGAACTCAGGGGGTAGCCGCCGATCCGCCGGGCGAGACGGCGGGCGAACGCGTTTCCGGCGGGGATCCATTTGGGAGGGGGGTCTCCGTCTAGTTCGGTGCGGAGCTTCTTGGAGAAGGGAGGCAGCCATGTTCGTTTCAGACGTATCCGCAGGCGGCTCTCCCGGGCCTGCATGACCACCAAGATTGGCAGTCTGTTGGGCCCAGCGCCCCGGCCAGAGGCTGCGAGCGAAGTCCAGGGGGTGTCGTAACAAGATGCCGATCAGTTTCAGCCAGCGGGGAAGAAATCAGCCCCCATCGACCATCAGGGTCGACATCCAGGTCATGGCGCTCGAACCAGCAGGATAGCGGTCTGCTTGGACCTGGGTCTGGTCATCGAGCCACACGCTCGCAGACGCGGCCACGCCTTTGGAGTGGTCGACCTTGCGATCACGGCTCCGCACGGCGAGCACGGTTTCTCCGTTGGTTCGCACGTCTCGCCCCAGCGTGGGGGAGAGTCGGGGCAGATCCGTCTCTTGAGCGCTCAGGAGTAGTTTCAGAGTGCCCATGACGGCCGGCCGCCACCACCACGGCGCGGGTCTCTATGGGCGACTGTGGCTGATGTCCGAGTGACGGAACCGTGTGGATACGATACCCGGAGGCGCCGTCGCCGCTGAGTGGTTCGATCCTGCTCACTTCGTAGCCGGCCTGGATTTCGCAGCCGAGTCGCTCCGCGAGGTAGAGGTAGTTACGGTCCAGCGTGTTCTTCGCCCCGACCCGACATCCCAAGAAACAACCGCCGCACTCAGTGCAGCCCGTGCGTGGGGGTCCCTTGCCGTCGAAGTAGGGGTCGGGGACCGTGACGCCGGGTTTCCCGAAGAAGACACCCACAGGGCTTGCGGCGAAGCTATTCCCGCACCCCAGCTCGTCGGCGGTTTCGCGCATGTGCTGGTCCATTGGAGTCAGCGCGGGATTGTCGACCACGCCCATCATTTGCCGCGCCAGGTCGAAAAAGGGCTTCAGGGCCTCTGCGCCGCCTATGGATTGGATGGCCGGGTGAGAGAAGAAGTCTTTGTTGGGTTCGTAGAGGGTGTTCCCGTAGATCAGGCTCCCTCCTCCGACGCCGACTCCGCTCAGCACCAAGGCGTGGCGGGTGAGTTCCATGCGCTGGGGCCCCGTGCAACCCAGCTTTGGCGCCCACTGGTAATTTCGTGCGTCCCAGTTGCTGCGAGGAAACTCATCGGGGCGCCAACGACGCCCCGACTCGATGACCCGCACGGTGTAGCCCTTCTCGCTCAGTCGCAGCGCGGCAACACTCCCGCCGAAACCGGAGCCGACGATCACAAAGTCGATCACGGAGCCTCCATTTCATCATGGCGCCGCCGTCGGCGTCATCTTGGGAGGTGACGAATGACCAGAGTACTGACGAATGACCAGAGTACTGACGAATGACCAGAGTACTATGGACATCATGACGGTCGAGTCACAAGCTGATCAAAGGTCGGACACGCGTCCTGATCGCAGTGCCGACGCCGTAGCGCGCAGGGCGTTGCACGTTGATCAAGGTCGACGAAGTTCGCAACTCGAAAGCCATGTGTTCGACGACTACGACGACGACCTGCACGGTCGTTATGTTGCAGGCGATGTCAGTGTCGACGAAATAAAGGCCGAACTGAGACGTTACTTCTTCGCGAAATCGACTGAATTGCGACATGCGGGCTGATCGTTTTGGCGACTCGAATGGCTGACGCCCCAGTTTTCGATCCGCCCGTTGTCGATCCGCCCGTTGTCGATCCGTACGTCTACGAGAACACGAACATTCTCAAGAACTACGGCGGTTTCCGGGCGTTCGACGAAGCTCGAGAGTTTGAGCGGCGCCACTCGACGGTTGCGGCATTCGAACTCAGGGCTGATCCGGTCGACGGGTCGTTCGATTTCGATCACCTTCGTGAGATCCACCGTCGACTGTTCGCAGAGATCTACGAATGGGCCGGTGCCCAACGAACGGTCACGATCCCACGTGTTAGCACGATTTTGCAAGAACTCGACTATTCGAGTCCTACGTTTGATCACGCGATCGACACGTTTTGTCATCATCACGCGACCGATCTACGCGCGGCGGCGATCTTTTCCGATCTTGCCGACGATGACTATTTGCGCGGCCTGTCGAGAAGCGATTTCGCGGAACGTTTGAGTTACTACTACTCAGAGATCAACGCCTTGCACATGGCGCGCGATGGCAACGGTCGGGGCAGTAAGAGTGTTCCTCGAACAACTCGCAGACGGCGTCGGGTATGTGATCGACTTGCAAACCATCGACCGCTACCGAAACTCGTTGATATCCGAACTTGCATTTCGTGGTGATCGCGACGAAATGGTCGAGACCATCAGCGATGCGTTCGGTGACGTACCAAACGTCGACATGTCACTTGAAAAGGGCCGTTTGGACATCGAAGATCGAATCGAAGCAATCGATCGTCGACTCGAGCGGCTAGTCGAGCCAGACGGATCCGTTGTCGACGAACCTGGAGCGTCGCTCGATAGCGCGTTACGTGAGAGCGATGTCGCTACCAACATCGCGGCTGAACAGACATCCACATGGTTGAGGTCGGGTCTCGAAGAGCGCGACCGTCTTGTTGGTCAGCGCTCGAATCTCGAACAAGAATCACGCCATTTGCGCCGAAAATATGACGATCCTGTCGCCTGACGAGAGTCGCGCCAGCTAGTCTGTTCGTGAAATGTTGTCGAGTCGAGATCGTGGGTTGGAGGCGGGCGTGGAGACGATTCCGAGACAACCCGGCCGAACCGAAGGCGACATAGGCTGGGAGGGCCGCGGTGACCCCACGGTCGTGATGCCCGAGCGCCCGCAGCCTGTCGGCGGTGGCCCGACGGTCCCAATGGATCCAGGTGGGCCCGGCGGAGGCGGTGGTGGCGGCGACGACGGTGCCGGCCTGCCCCCCGAAGGTGATGACGAAGGCGGCAACAACAAGCTGAACTGGATCATCGGCGGCGTCATCGCCGCACTGCTGCTGATCATCGTTTTGATCGTATGGGTCGTCGTCGGCGGGTCGTCAGACGCCCCCACGACGACGACATCGTCGACGACTACGACAACGACCACAGCGACGACGACCCCGACCACGGCGCCACCTACAACGGCGACACCGTCACCACCGTCGGCAACGATCACTGTTTCTCCGTCGTCACTTCCGTGCACTACAACCTCCACGTCGCAGCTGACCTGGTCGTCTTCGGGCGCGACGTCGGCGAGTGTCACCGGCCCGGGTGGCGTGGTGGAGAGCAGCGACGTGAGCGGAGACAAGTCCGTCAAACCGTCGCTCGACTGCACAAGCGCCCCGTTTACCGACAGGTACACGATCACCGTCTCGAATGCCGGTGGGTCGACGTCGAAGAGCGCTGAGGTCAAGTGGACTCCCTGACAGGCGAGGCGCCGCACCATTCGGGGTAGCAAAGGGAATCCGACCGAGATTCGAGGAGCGTCATGACCGTACGAGGCCGATATGCCCCGTCGCCGACCGGCCACATGACCATCGGCAACGCCTACACGGCGATACGCGCGTGGCTCGACGTGCGTTCACGGGGCGGTGAATTCGTCTTGCGCATCGACGACACCGACCCGAGTCGGACGTCGGTCACGAATGCCGACATCGAATCGGCACTTGCGATGATGGGGCTCGACTGGGCCGAGGGGCCGGATCGGGGCGGACCGTATGAGCCGTATGTGACGTCGGAGCGGCGAGCACGGCATCAAGAGGTTGCGGAGTCTCTCGTCGCTGCTGGACATGCCTACTGGGACTATACGCCGCCGATCGACGATATCGACTCACACAAGCTGACGAGGGAAGGATCGGCGAAAGGCCCGACCGAGGGCTACCGCGGGACGGCAACGCCCGTCGACGGTGTCGACCCGGTGTTGCGTCTCCGTGTTTGCTCCGATGAGGTCACGGTCAAAGATCGAGTCTTCGGAGAGATCTCTGTTGCCGGCGACGACATCGACGAGGTCGCGCTCATGCGCGCCGACGGCCGGCCGACCTATCACCTCGCCTCGAATGTCGATGACGTCGACATGGGCATCACGTCGATTGTGCGGGGCGCCGACTGGCTCAACTTCTTACCGCAGCACATCCTGGTTTTCCGCGCGCTCGGCGCAGATTTGCCCGAGTTTGCCCATATTCCGCTTCTTCAGAGCCAAGACGGCCAAAAGCTGTCTAAGCGCCAGGGTGACCTGTCGATCGCCCATCTCATTGGCGACGAGGGCATTCCGCCTGAGCCGTTTGCTGCATACATCGCGAATCTCGGGTTTGCCGAGCGGTCAGACTTGCTCACTCTCGGAGAACTCGCCGACGGATTCGACATCGCCGCGATGCGGCGGTCGTCGCCACGTTTCGATCCGAAGAAACTGCGTTCGTTCGCGCGGCGATGGATGGCAGAAAGGGAGCCGCCCGAACGCCTGGCCAGCCAGATTCTCATGAGATCCGACGCAGCCGGCCTGACGCGACGTGACGCGCAAATCCTCGTGCCGGGCGTACGCGGTCGCAGCACTACATACTCCGACGCGGCTGGGCTGGCGGAGTTCGTCGGCTTCGACGACAAGCCCGGCCGCGATCGCGACCATCTCGACGACGCCGATGTCGATCGTATCCTGGCCGTGCGCCCATGGACGGCCGACGCTCTAGACGCGGAAGTTGCGGCGACGTTCGGCGTCTACGACGCCGATGGTCGCAAACGGCGTCTCACGGCCATGCGTGATTCGCTTGCTCCGGGGCTTCGGGCCACGCCACCGTTGCATTTCATGCTCGCCACCCTCGGGCCGGATCGCTCGGCCGCCCGGCTCAGGTCGGGCCGATAGAGCGAGTTACTTCGAGAAGAGCTTGTCGATCGCCTGCATGATCATCATCACGTCTTTGAACTGCCGGCGGCGACTACGCTCGTCGGCGCGGTCGAGCTGGCGGATCACTTGTTTTGGGGCTCGTTTCTTCTTGATCATCGCGACACCGAAAATTGCACCGATGATCGCGATGACTATGGCGCCGGCTATTGCCACCCCCACAACCATCGCCTTGCTCTCTGGGGGCATCGGACCGGTCATCTCGGTCTCGTGATCGATTGCGACCGGGTCGTCGTCGACGTTGTCTGGCGATGGGAGTCGACTCTGATTCAGAGCAGTCATTGCGGTCTCTCAGCCGGCGACGATCTCTACACGACAAGGCTAGCGTCGACGACTCGGCAGACCGTGTCAATCGAGTTCGTCCGGTGAGTTCGTCCGGTGAGTTCGTCCGGCGAGTTCGTCCGGCGAGTTCGTCCGGCGGTTCATCTGATCAGGCGATGAGTTGCGAATGGACCTCTTGCCTCGGATACGCGCTTACCATTCCGATGATGCGCCTCCCAGACGAAGTCGTCGAGCGTTTCGTCGGCGCGATGGCATGACCAGATTGGTCGATCCGACGTCGATCGCGAACGAGATCCGTCGTGGTCGGCTCTCGTACCTTCGCGTCGTATGGTGCGACAACTCGAACACGATTCGTGCGAAAACACTGCACCTTCCGTCGTTTCTCGAGCGCCTCGGGCCAGATGTCGACTCGCTGACCATCGTTCGCTCGATCGAGCACTCCTTCACGATTTCGCAGGCTCTTCAGTCGCTGCCGGTCATGTATGACGTCCCTGTGCCGCAGGCTCGACTCGAACCGGTGCGCGACGTTCGTCTTGTGCCCGACTGGTCGACGTTCTCCGTGTTGACGCATGCGCCTCGACACGCTCAGGTCATGGGCGACATGGTCGGTTCTGGCGACATCGCATGGGAGTGTTGTCCGCGTGACGTGTTGCGGCGTGTCGAACTGCACGCGACGAGCCTCGGGTACACGGTCATGGTCGGGGCCGAGGTGGAGTTCTATCTCGTCGACGGCGACGTCGACGGCGAACCGAAACCCGTTGACCGGACGCGGTTCGCGTCGACGGCGGCCTTGGCGCGCAATTACGAGATCATCGACGAGATCAGTGACTCGATGTTCGGCCAGGGGGTCGAGCTCGACCAGGCTCTTGCCGAGTCGGGGCCCGGCCAGTTCGAGTTGACTTTGCGATTCACCGCGCCGCTCGCAATGGCCGACAGGATCATTGCGGCTCGTGAAACGATCCGTGCCATCGCGACGAAACACGGCTATCTCGCGTCATTCGCACCGTCGCCGCTGGCCGGAGAGGCCGGCAGTGGCGGCCACATCCATCTCAGTATCTGGCAAGCCCACGACAATGTGACCGGTGACGCCGATCGCCGCTGGGGAGTGTCCGACGTGGCCGGATCTTTCATTGCGGGCATACTCGATGCGATGCCTGCGCTCATGGCAGTCACGACGCCGACGACGAATTCGTTCAGAAGAATTCAACCACATGCCTGGGTCGGCGCCTACCGCGCTTGGGGGGTCGACAACAAGGAGGGGGCGATTCGTGTCGTGCCGGATCGCGTGAGCGGCGCCGCGCGCGACCTCGAGTTCAAGACCATCGACGAATCCTCAAACCCGTACCTCGCTATCGGATCGGTGATTGCGGCGGGGCTCGACGGGATTCGAAACCGTTCGGTGCCGATCGCTCCGATTGAGGCCGACCCGGCGAACCTGTCCGAGGCCGAGGCGAAGGCCGCCGACATTGCGAGACTACCGACTGATCTTGGCGTCGTCCTCGACGAATTCGAAGGCGCCGATGTCTTGCGCTCGGCCATCGGAGATCGGCTTTCCGACGTGTATCTCGCCGTGAAGCGAGCCGAATACGCTGCTACGAGCGTGATGAGCGAGTCCGAAGAGCGCGCGTTGTTTCTAGGCGCGTTTTGAGACCCATCCCGAACGTACGCATCTCGACGTTGGTCGCTGTGATCGCAGCCTCGGTCGCGCTCGTGTTTGTCGGCTGTCGCGGGGCGTCGAATCCTTCACTCCCCGCCACAGCCGAGGCCGAACTTGCCGGAGCAATCGACGACTACAGGGCAGCGCTGGATGCGTTTACATCTGACAAGTCGGATATGACGGCGCTTGACCAAGCCAGCCAAGAGGCCACGCGACTTCGCGAAACGATACTGGCAATCGGCGATACTGATGCCGACTTCACCTCAGCGCCGCAGGTCATCGGCGTTGAAAAGGCGCTGACAGCGTTCTCGTACGCGACCGTCCCGTATCGCGACGGCCCGACCGTAGTAAATGCCGCAGCACTCGACGAGTCGATCAGCCGAGCGCGCGCGACGCTTTCCTCGCTCGTCGAGCGCTACGCCCTCTGAGTTGCACGTGGAAAAATGCTCCCCATCCATCGGGGCGCTGCCGGGGTGTCCCCGGGCCGCTGCATCTTCGCGTGCGGACAAAGAACGTGGCCAGTCCTTCGGCGTGCTGCCGGGGGTTTCCGGGGTTCGCTGTCACGCCGCCGAATGACTCCATGGCGCATAGTTGCAAGACCTAGCGACAATTTGCCGAGTTCGCCGAGGCCGAACTTGTTTCGGCCGGACCCAGTCGTTGGCGGTGACATTTCGCGAGACTCGTCACGAGAACCAAGCGAAGCGAAGGTTGTTGGGACGAATTAGGTGTAGAGGGCGTCGAGGATATCTTTGTAGCGCTCCTCGACGACCTTGCGTTTCACCTTCAGGCTCGGCGTGAGCTCGCCGGATTCGATCGTGAGGTCGCGGTCGAGGATCTTGAATTTCTTGATCGTCTCCCAGTGGTTCAGGCCTGAGTTGAGTTCGTCGACCGATGCTTCGATCTCGGCAACCAGTTCTGGGTCGGTCGACAGAGTCTCGAGATCGTCCGGTTTGCCGTGAGCCGTCGCCCATTTTGCCGCAGCGTCGACGTCGAGTGTGATCAGTGCGCTGGCGAATTTGCGCCCGTTGGCGTGGACAATCATGTTGGCGGCTAGTCCACTAATCCCCTTGAAGCGACTCTCGATCGCCGACGGGGCAATGTATTTGCCACCTGAGGTTTTGACGAGATCCTTCTTGCGGTCGGTGATCTTCAGGCCGCCTTCGACGTCGAAGGCGCCGATGTCACCTGTCGAGAACCAGCCGTCGCCGGTGGCGAAGGCTTCGGCGTTTGCGTCGGGCCGATTGTGGTATCCGCGCATGACGCCGGCGCCGCGCAGGAGGATCTCGCCGTCATCGGCGATCATTATTTCCATGCCCGGGACGGGTTCGCCGACGGTTCCGATGTTGAGGTTGTCGCCTCGGATGAGAGTGCCCATTGCGCTCGTCTCGGTCAGCCCATAACCCTCGCGGATCGGCAGACCAATCATCAAGAACCATCTCGAAACCTCGCTGGAAAGCGCCGCCGAACCCGAAATCAGGATACGCAATCGGCCACCGAGGCGACTCCGGATCTTCGAGAACACGAGCTTGTCGGCGATTTTGTATTGCATTCCGAGAAGGCCACCCGGCGCCTCGCCTGTCTCGAGTCGTTGCGTCACCCATTGGTCGCCGACATTCATTGCCCAACCGGCGATCGAGGCCTTGACGCCCGTTTCATCGGCGAGCTGCGCCCTCACGCCGGCATAGACCTTTTCGAAGATGCGCGGAACGGCCGCCATCATCGTCGGTTTCAACTCCGGGAGGTTCTTGATGATCTCTGTAACCCGCCCGTCGACGGCCGTCTTGAAACCGACTTCGAGCTGGGCGACGAGGAGTACGCTGCCGAACACATGGGCGAGCGGCAACCAGAGGAATTGGAAGTCGTCGATCCGTAGGTCGCCCGCAAGGGCGACGGCTGCGGCGACTGAGCCCCAGCTCGATTGGAGGAGCTCGACACCCTTTGGCTCGCCCGTGGTGCCCGACGTGTAGATGAGCGTCGCAAGATGGTCACCTCGAACGTTCGCCGCGCGCTTATTTACGATCTCTGGATCTTCTTCGAGTTTCGAGCGTCCAAGAGATCGAAGCTCGTCGAGCGTCATGACGAAGTCGCCGTCGCCGTCGCCGTCG
>SDBV01003797.1_pt1 | contig 21994 bp, 22 predicted proteins | sample 2277081 | NCBI WGS metagenome assembly SDBV01 (sample SAMN10402039, study PRJNA504765) | marine sediment metagenome | isolation source: marine sediment core GS10_PC15, 223 cmbsf | place: Arctic Ocean: Southern Knipovich Ridge | collected 2010 | reverse complement strand
CCTCATAACTCAATGGTACAGCCTCGGCGATCTGGAGATGGGTGAGGCTGGCCAAGGGTCTCTCGAGTACAGGGAGGGAACGAACCTGCACGAGAAGGGCCTCAACATGATGATGATCTTCGAGAAGGTGACGGAGGGCCGCCACGAAGGGCCCGAGGATATCAGCAAGCTCATGGTGGAATGCAACGGCCCGCTCGCCGGGACGAGAGGGTCGGACGCGATGCTCAAAGCGACCAAGATCTTCGAAGGACAGTAGCTGGCGAGCGCCCCGGACGTATGCAGTCGGCGCCTTTCGCGGCCGGCTGCATACGACCTTTTGTCTCCCTGCGCCGCAGTCGCTGGGGCGTCGTCCCGAACGGACTTCTGGCCCGCCACACCGGTACGGACTATCCGAGACAACGCTGATGTGCTTAGGAAAGGGAAACGCTGACTCTTGACTCTATACCTGAGTATAGGGTGTATCATAGGTGTGAGTATCCACTAGCACGTTGGTTATGAGCTGGAGGTATAGGGAGACGTGATCAAGACATTGCTTGCCGCCATCGGCGGAGTTTCGGCGGCTTTAGTCTCGGCCCTCTGCTGCGCGGGACCGCTGGTAGCGGTTACCCTGGGCGTTTCAGGGGCTGGCCTCTCGGCAACGTTCGAGCCGCTTCGACCCTACTTCCTCGCCGGAACTGCGCTCTTCTTAGGTTTTGGGTTCTTCATGGTCCATCGCGAGGAGCAGAAGGCATGCGAGCCCGCAAAGCCGTGTGCTGAGCCCAATGTGCGGCGGCGCATGAAGATCATGCTCTGGATCGCGACCGGCATCGCCATCCTATTCGCCACATATCCGAGATGGCAGACCCTGGTTCTGTAATCACCCAGAGGTAGCAGCGATGACCAAACGTCAGTGGGTCGCGGTGGCCGCGGCATTAGGACTCGGTATCCTCGCACAGATTCCGTTGCACAATCGTACCGAGACACCGGGCCACGATCATGACATCGCCGCCCAGCAGAACGAGCGCACCGCCGTCCTGGCGGTGAGCGGCATGACTTGAGTGGGGTGCGCAGCAGCGGCCCGTGTGGCCCTGGAGCGAGCACCTGGTGTTGACAGCGCGGACGTCTCCTACGAGAGCGGGAGAGCGGTGGTCGTGTTCGACCCGGAAGTCACGTCGCCTGACGAGTTCATCGTCGAGCTCGAGCGCATGACCGGTTTCGAGGCCGTACTCATAGAGTGACGACCGGCTGCGGCCTCCTCTGTTTCACGGAACTCTTACGGAGGAGGACGAGAACCTGATGGTGGTGACCGAGATCAATCCGCAGCAGATGCTGCGAAGGGTTGGAGTCCAGACAGGTGGTATGCGTCAGCTTCTGTTTTTCCACCCCCGCTACATGAAGCAGATTTTCGAGACTGATCAGAACGGAGCGATTGAGCCGCCGCTGAAGCTGGTGGTGATGGAGATGCCGGATGGCAGTGTGATGATCCGTTACATCAATCCGGACTACCTGTTCGGGCGATACGATGGCTTGGAGGCTATTGGCAACGAACTCAGCGAAAGGTCGACCGCCCGGGCGGCGAAGTAATGCAGGGCCGAGATCCTGACCAAGATCGTTCTCGACCTCGCCGGCCGGCGTGATCGCGACTAGGGGTTGTACGGAGATGAACCCGGGGCCTTAACGCCAAGGTGCTTTGTCCTGTCCTGGTCGCCCGGAATCGGCGCCGCGTCAATCACCGCGCATCGACATCCCGAAGTAGTTCTTGTTGCCGCCTGTAGCAGTCGAAGGGTGTTGCGCAGCGTGCCCTGAAGCTCCTTAAGTTCTCGCCGGCGCGTCTCCACTTCGCGCAACCGGTCCTCGATCCTCTCTCGCACATGCTCGCATGGCTGGCGTCCACCCGAAGAGATCTCCAGTACCTCCTTGACGTCGGCCAGCCGGAGTCCCAGTGCCTGGGCTTTCTTCACGAAGGCCACCTGGTCGACCGCCTCGGGCGCATAGATCCGATAGCCCGATCGCGTCCGTGGTGGGGGAGGCAGGATTCCCGTCCGCTCGTAGAAGCGGATAGTGTGCCGTGACACGCCAGTTCGGGCGGACAGTTCGCCGATTCGGAGACTCGAGTCGCCATCCATTTTGGGACGTTCCTTTCTTAGCTGCCGCTGGCTTCGTTCTCCGCCGTACCGACAACCCTAAAGTTTAGTCTAAGGTTCCACCCCTTGACCTTAGAGTCAACTCTAAGCCGTATCTTCGTGTGGCGATCTCACGAATGGCCAGGCCAAGACTAAGTAAGATCAGGGAGCCGCTATGATTATGGTTCGTGTCAAGGTGAAGCGGCCTGACGTTCGCGCGCGGGTGACGTCGCTGTTCGTGAGCGGTTTGATGGCGACGGTAGTGGTCGCGCCCGCAAGCCTCAGGGCGCAGGCGCTGCCGTTTCACATCGAGACCGCGATCACTACAGGTTTCGAGGAGGTGGCCGCCCGTACGTTTGCGCGGTTCCTCGGGAGGTCCGGTCTGGCGCGCGACGGTATGGACATCGCCGATCCCCTGCAGCGCGACATTGACGTCTACGCCCAACCTTTCGCGGTGCTTCCCTATGCGGTCACTCCAATGTGGACCACTCGGGTCATCGTCCCCTTCGTGCGCAAATCCATGGATTTCACCGCAGCGGACGGCGTGCGTCGGAACTATACGACCAGCGGGGTGGGCGATGTGCTCGTGGACACCAAGTGGATCTTCTTGAGCAAGAACCGCCTCGGGGGCACGACGCGATTGGGGATCGAGGGTGGGGTCAAGATTCCCGTGGGTAAGACCGGGGCCACACTGCCCGACGGTACCGTCGCCCCGCGGCCGTTGCAGGTGGGTTCGGGCTCCTGGGACTTTCCGTTCAAGGCGCTTTTCACCTTGACGCAGAGACGCAACGGGCTCCTCGCCAATGTGGGTTACCGGGTCAACACCAGCGACGAGGGCTTCAAGGCGGGCAACGTATTCAGCTACGACGTCGCCGTTGCCCTTCGCTTCGTGCCCTGGGTCTATAGGAAAATCACGGACCAAACGCTGGTGGTCTATCTGGAGCTGAACGGCGAGGTGGCGGCGAGAAACGAAGTCGAGGGGGCGCCGAATCCGGATTCGGGCGGTCACCTTCTGTTTCTGAGCCCGGATCTTCAGTGGATCCCCACACCGTGGTTGTTGTTCGAGGGGTCCGTCCAGTTTCCGATCGTTCAGGACCTCAACGGAACGCAGTTGGAATACGACATCCGTTTTCAGATCGGCACCCGGATCCGTTTTTCGGTGTTCCGATAGAGACGCAAACCATAGCAGAAGTGTGAACGGAGAGGACGATGCCTCCTTTTGTAGAAAGCGTGTTGTATTGGGCTTCAGTCACCAAGAACCATTTCGTGTTCATGTTGTGGTGGATCTGGACAGCGGCCAGTGGTGCTGACTGCGCTGAGCGAATCGTTCTGGGTCGAGGGCCGGCGCCGCCGGCTGCTGGAGCGGCCGGCCGACGGCTGGCGGACGGTGTGGCTGGCGGTGCAGCTCGGCATGTTGAGCCCACCGAGCCGACGCCGCATCTTCCGCCAAGCAAAAGAGCTGCTCGCTCGAGGCGTCAGTCCCGCGGGAGTGATGGCGTACCTCGTCGCAGCACAATCGCTGTTCATCTGGCTATTGATCTTCATCGTGGAGCTGGATGGGCCGCAGCCCGTGATCGGCCAGCTCGTCGCCGTAGGGGCCGCGTTGGCGGTGCTGGTGTACGGGCTCCGGCGGACGCCCGAGCGGTTGTGGGAGTCGGCACGGCAATCCGCCGCGCAGGAGTTCCCGGAAACCGCTCAAACGGCGCCGATCGGGCGGCGAGGGCCGGTATGGGTCCGGCTCCCCATGTCTGTCGCAGGGCAGGCCTACTCTCTCTGGTGGCCGATGCTCTTCGGGCTGCTTGGAGTCGGGTTCTTTCTCGCCCTCGGCCAGTCGCCCGGGTACCTGTCTCTGCAAGCGACGAAGGGACCAATCGTTCAGCTCGCCAACAGCGGGGTGGGGCTGCTGCTTGCCTACGTGACCGGCGCGCCGCTGGTTGGCAACGCGCTCTTTGCCGCCGGCCTTTGGAGGCCGGAGTTCGTCACGTACGCCGGCTTGTCCGCCTTTTATCTTGGGACTCTGGTGATGCCGTTTGCGCTGCCGCGGTATTTCGCGCTGCTCGGCGTCGAGTTGAGCAAGAAGGTGCTGGTCTGGCTGATCATCGCGATACTCGTAGGCGCACTGGCCGCTACGGCCTGGTGGTGGGGGCTCGATTGGCTGGCGGGTGTGGTAGGACTCCGGGAGTTATTTGAGACGCTGACGCATTCGACTCTCCGGCCCAACGACGTGCCGTGGTTCCACCACTGGTTCCAGCCGTCGGGGGTGTCGGGGATGCAAGGGATGTAAACCACAGACGGATCGATTGTTGATTGCAGTAGTAAATTCTAAGAACGAGAACTGAGGAGAATAGCAATGAAAGCCCTACGAATTACTCCAGCCCTGATCTTGGCGCTCGGCCTCTGGGCGCCCGCGCTCGCCGCGCAGCAGGATTCCGTGGTCCAGGAGAGCGAACAGCGGCAAATTCAAGTGACGATTCTGGGTATGAGTTGCCCGTTCTGTGCCTATGGGGTCCAACAGAAGCTCCAGAAGCTCGAGGGCGTCACGGACCTGGAGGTAGTGCTGGAGACCGGCCTGGCGACGCTGACCCTCGAAGAAGAGGCAGACATCTCGAACGAACAGCTCCAGGAGACCGTCAAGGACGCAGGATTCGAGGTGGCGAAGATCGTCCGCAACTTCGAGTCAGAATTTCCCGATTTCAAGCCGGAGCCTGGCAACTGACTGTGCCCAGGTGGCATTCCCGTTCGAGAGACGTCTAGTTTCCCAATGGGTGCCTGGTAACAGGAGAAAATGATGAACGCCAAAGTCAAAGAGAAGCCGCAGATCGAGACGCTTCAGCTCAAGGTTGGTGGCATGAGCTGTTCGTTCTGTGCCGAATCGATCCGCAAAGCAGTGAGGCGGCAGCCGGGCTTGGGCAGGTGCGGGCGCGACGCGAACCTAAAGGCGAACGGCGTCGGCAATTCCGTGGAACGGGGTCGTCACATTTGCGCGCAAACAGACGCCGGCGCGTTTTCCTGGCCAGTTGCCCGACGTGCTGCATTTTTCGTTGCGCTTACCGGGAGCAGGGAGTTTTAGCCGTGAGTTGGAGGCGGTCGGTCTTGACTTGTCAGTCACTACGAGGTGAACAATGAAAACACTCATTTGCCCTTACTGTGGGTGTTCCCTGGTGCGGCTGGGAGTCAGCAAAGAGAAGGCAGCTACGTACAGCTACGACGGCACCGAATACCATTTCTGTTGCCAGGACTGCGCCGACGAATTCGCGGCTGACCCCGAGCAGCACCTTGAGCGGACGAAGGATCTGATTGTATGCCCAACCTGCTTGGCGGAAAAACCACCAGAGTCGACCTTCACGTTCGAGCATGCCGGCCAGGAAGTCCCCTATTGTGGTTGCCCGTATTGCCGAGAAGTGTTCCTGAAGGCCCCTGATTATTACGTGAGACGCTTAGAAGGTGACGGGGCGGTGGAGGGCGTCGTTGAATGGGCGCCCGCCCGTGAAGCCTCCGATCGGGGAGCGATCACGGCCATCTCGCGGGGAGACGACGACTTTGACCTGGTGATTGTCGGCGGTGGATCAGCGGCCTTCTCCGCGGCGATCAAGGGTGCGGAACTGGGCGCCCGGGTGGCGATGGCCGAGGTCGGCACCTTGGGGGGGACCTGTGTGAACGTGGGGTGCGTCCCGTCAAAGACATTGATCCGCGCGGCCGAAGCAAACCACCGCCGGACCCATCACCCATTCCAGGGAATTGCCGCCACGGACGGCCAGCCGGATTGGCCAGTTGTGCGTGATCACAAAGACGCGCTGGTCACCGGAATGCGTGAGACGAAGTATCGGGACGTTCTGCACTCATATGAGGCGGTGACCCTGTTCGAGCAACGGGCGACGGTGACATCTGGCAAATCCGTTACCCTCGCTGATGGACGCCAGATCACGGCTGGAAAACTTGTCATCACCACCGGGGCTTCCCCCTGGGCTGCGCCGATACCGGGACTCACCGAGGCAGGATACTTGGACAGCACTTCAGCTATGGCGCTGGAGATGCTGCCGTCCTCGCTGATCGTGATCGGTGCGAGCGCCGTCGGGATCGAGCTGGCGCAGATGTTCTTGCGACTCGGGGTGCGCGTCACAGTCCTCGAGGCGCTGCCGCGGATCGTCCCTGCCGAGGATCCGGCAATTGGGCTGGCGCTGGCCGAGTATCTCGTCGCTGAGGGGATGGAGATCCACGCCGGAGCGACGATCGAGGGCGTCGAGCGGGATGGAGGTTACACAGTACGCTTCAGCCAAGACGGCCGCGCCGACAGCGTGACGGCCGAACAGCTCTTGGTGGCCACTGGCCGGCGTGCCAACACCAGCGGCTTCGGACTCGACGAGGCCGGTGTGACGCTCGGCAAGAAGGGTGAGATTGCCGTCAACGAATACCTTCAGACCGCGAATCCCGATATTTACGCTGCCGGTGACGTTACGGGCGAACCGATGTTCGTGTACGTCGCGGCCTACGGCGGGACGACGGCCGCGGAGAACGCCCTGACCGGCAATACTCGGCCTTTCGATCTTACGGCGCTGCCCAAGGTGACGTTCACGGATCCGCAGGTGGCGTCGGTCGGGTTCACCGAGGAGGAGATCCGGGCGCAGGGGATGCAGCCGGTTACCTCGGAGCTGCCGCTGGAGCATGTGCCCCGCTCGCTTGCGGCGCGCGACACACGTGGTTTCGTGAAGCTCGTCGCCGATGCGAACACGCGGAAGATTGTCGGCGCCCATATCCTGGCTTCCGAGGCGGGCGAGATGGTTACGGAGTTGGCGTTAGCCGTGCAGTTCGGACTCACGATCGAGAACCTGACATCGGTATTCCATCCCTACCTGACGCTGTCCGAGGGGATCAAGCTCGCCGCACAGACGTTCGATAAAGACGTGGCGAAGTTGTCCTGCTGCGCCGGGTAAGGCACCTTGGCTATCGGGGAACTATGCAACCTGCAATATCCATCAGCGGATTAACTAAGTCCTACGGAGACCTGCGAGCTCTGGACAACCTTTCCATGGAGGTGAGGGAAGGGGAGTTTTTCGGCTTCCTGGGACCGAATGGAGCGGGAAAAACGACCACAATCAACATACTCGCCGGCCTTACCACTTACAAAGACGGGGAAGTAAAGGTCTTTGGGAAGGATGTAGTCCGGGACTACCGGGAAGCCAGGGAATTGATTGGTCTAGTGCCACAAGAATTCAATTTTGACGACTACTTCACCGTGGATGAGATCCTGCGGTTTTATGCCGGATACTTCGGTATCCGGCGCCATGAAGCGAGGAAACGGGTGGATGAGCTACTGGACCAGTTTAATCTTGCACAGAAAAGGGAAGCGCACGTCAGAGAGTTATCTGGTGGGATGAAGAGACGCCTGCTGATCGCAAGAGCCCTGGTACACAATCCCAAGATCCTCATTCTTGATGAGCCCACCGCTGGTGTGGATGTAGAGCTGCGGCGCGACCTCTGGCGCCACATGCAGGACTTGAATAAGCAGGGTACCACCATCCTGCTGACTACTCACTACATTGAGGAGGCGGAGCGCTTGGCCAAGAGAATTGGTATCATCAACCACGGCAGAATCATTGCTCTTGATGACAAGGACAATCTCATTGAGCAATTACACTGGAACAATCTCGATCTCACCCTCACAAAACCAATAGAAGCTATTCCCAAGTCGCTCGCCAAATACAAGAGTTTCCTGCTGGATGACAACAAGATCCGCATCGTATGTGAGGGAAATGCCAGCGAGGCAGAAATACTAAGAGACGTCGAGGAAGCTGGACTCGAGGTAAAGAGGAAGGAAGTGACCCGGTCCAGCCTGGAGGATATCTTTATCGACTTGACGGAGATTGGTCGTGGCGAACTTTAGGGGATTCGGGACTCTGCTGGGCAGAGAGACCAAGAAGATCACCAAATCCACGAAGCAGACAATCGTTGCGCCGGTGATTTCCTCGCTTCTCTATATAATAGTGTTCGGTAAGTTCATCGGCTCTCAGATTCCGGAGGTAGATGGAGTCTCGTATATTGAGTTCCTGATCCCAGGCCTGATCATGATGGGTGTGATCACCAACTCCTACTTCAATTCCTCCCTATCCATACTACTATCGAAGTTCTTCAACAATGTGACAGAGCTATTAACTGCCCCCCTTTCCTATTTCGAGATGGTTCTGGCTCTGACCTTGGGGGGCGTAATGAGAGGATTCGCTGTAGGGATCCTTACTCTGTTGCTCTCATTCCTCTTCATTCCGATCCGGATGTTCGACATTTTCGCGTTCGCGTACTTCATGTTCTTCGTCTCCGTGATTTTCTCCTCTGTTGGGGTCATGATAGGCCTCTGGGCAGAGACGTTCGACCACGTGGAAACTTTTTCCAGCTTCGTGCTTATTCCCCTCACCTTCTTGGGTGGGGTGTTCTACTCCATCGACACGCTCCCCGACCTCCTTAAGACCCTCTCCATCTTCAATCCCCTGCTTTTCATGATCAACGGGATGCGGTATGGGGTTATAGGGATCTCTGACGTCAACATCCTTTTCAGCATGGTCCTCGTCTTCATACTCGGCGTATTGCTCTTTGGCATAAACATCTGGCTGTTCAAACGCGGCTACAAAATCAAGACGTAGGATACAAAGATAACCTATCGGTGGCCTGAAGCGCTGCCCCGCTTCGGCTCAGCGCGTTGCAGCGTCGACTTCCTCTGGAATCCCCCGCCCAGACCCAGAGCCGTGACTCGCAGTTCGACCTACAGGTAGGAGGAGATTCATCGTCGTTCCATGCTGCGTTTCGCTGTCAACATAAATCCTACCACCGTGGCTCTCCACGATCGCTTTCACGATGGCGAGTCCGAGCCCGGAGCCGCGGGCACAGCGCCGACCTGTCTCGCCTCGATAGAAGCGCTCGAACAGGCGATCCGCCTCGTCCTCCGGTATACCTGGCCCGTTGTCGGCCACGCTGATAAGTATCTGGCCGTCCTGCCTCGAACTTGCCGAGAGTGAGACTCGCCCGCCGACAGCGCCGTACTTGATCGCGTTATCGATCAAATTACTTACCGCCCGATCGAGAAGAGTCGGGTCTGCTCTGACCACGAGCCCTTGGCCGACGCTCACATCGATCCGGACACCGGCATCGGCCGCCGCCGTTGTGTACTTGTTGGCCAGTCTATAGAGCGTAGGTTCGAGCTGGACATCAGTTAGGCTCGGCTGGAGACCTTCGCTGTCGCTGCGGGCTAGTGTAATGAGATCGTCGGCAAGCGCCGAAACCTCTCTGAGGTCATCGAGCGTCTGCTCGAGCACGACCTTGTATTCTTCGGAAGTCCTCTCTCGGCGGAGCGCCACTTCCACGTCACCTCTCAAGACCGTAAGCGGGGTCTTGATCTCATGTCCGGCGTCTGCTAGAAAACGGCGTTGGTTTCCGAATGCCGTGTCGATTCGGGCAAGCATCGAGTTCAGTACGGAGACGAGTCGCTTGAGCTCCTCCGTTTCCGCTCGTGCCGTCAAACGGTGTTCCGGGCTGCTCATGTCGAGCGATTCGGCCTGACGAATGATCTCCATGACCGGTCGGACGGCATGTCCAGCCAACCACCAACCCAAGACACAGGCGACAGCCGTACCCAAAAGCACGAGCATCCCGAACATGCGAAGGAAGTTATCGAGCACCGCCTCTGTCTGCTCCAGCGGAGCTACGACTTCAAGAAGGTGTTGTTCGTGTTGAGCGCCGATCAGCCCGAGAGGATACAGCAAACCGCGGTAGTTCAGCCCTTGCCATTCGAAGCTAAAAAGCTCCGGCCTGCCAGATGAGCTAACTTGGCCATGAACCTCATCGGGCAGCGGTATGTCACGACCCTCGAGATTCCTCGAGCGGACGACGGGCTCGCCTTCCAAGGTCCATACCTCGGCGTAGCGCGTCAGAATTACCTCGCCGTTCACTGAAGATGCAAAAGCCTCTTCGTGAAAATGGACGCTCTCGTCAGGCGAGTCAGCCGTTGCCGCCGCTTCGATCTCGGCGATGCGCCGCAAGCTCCTGTCGAGCTGATCGTAAAGGATCTCGCGAAGTGCAACGTATCCGATCGCCGCCCCGGCGAGAGCCATGAACATGACCGTTATGCCGAAGCGGAGTGCGAGACGACTGCGAAAGGAGGTGAACATTCTTACTGTGAGTCTGGGAGTTGCAACTTGAAGCCAACGCCCTTAACGGTGTTGATCACCCGCGACCGTCCATGGCTTTCGAGTTTCTTTCGCAAGTTGGCCACGTGCACATCGATAAGACTGGTCCCGGGATCAAAGCTCATGCCCCAGACCTGGTCGAGCAGTTCCGTCCGCTTGACCACCTGCCCCGGTTTGCGCATCAAGGCCTCGAGAAGTCTGAACTGCGTCGGCGTTAGACTCAAGGAATCGCCGCCCCGGCGCACCTCGTGCTGAAGTCGATCGATTTCTAGGTCGGCAAACCGAAGTACGCCCGGCTCGAGCGGCTGTCTTCGCCGCGCAAGGGCCCGGAGGCGGGCGAGGAGCACGGCAAAATCGAAAGGCTTGGTGAGATAGTCATCAGCTCCCACGTCCAGACCGTGAACGATATCCTCATGGGAATCCTTCGCCGTCAGGATCAGAACCGGGGTGTGCTTCCCTTCGGCGCGCAGCTGGGACACGACGTGAAAACCGCTCTTACCCGGGAGCATCACGTCGAGAACGATGACGTCATACTCAGCGACAGAAGCCAGGGCGAGCCCCTCCACTCCGTCCCCGGCTAAATCGACTACATGCCCCTCTTCAAGTAGCCCCTTCTTAATGAATCGAGCCACGCGGGGTTCATCTTCGACAACGAGTATCTTCAACGGGATCCTTTCAGGCATTTCCGCCAGGCTAGTGACGAAAGATATCAGCCTATTAATGCGCGGCATAGGATCGGGGCGAGCGGGTACCATAAGAGTATCAGGAGTGAGGAAGTGACGTTGTGCAAAGCGGTGATGTGCGCTCGCGGATTCGATGAGTTGCTGAGACCCAGCGGTCAGTTCGGCCCGGATCAGAACCACACCCGAATGCCGCCGACGAGCGACACGTCGCTCACTTCGTTGCCCGCTTGCCGCGCGAGGTTGGCCGTGCCGGCGAACCGTCGCAGCCAATTGACGCCGAGGTAGGGCGCGTACTCCCGCCGCAGTTCGTAGCGCAGCCGGAACCCGAGCTCGAGGTCGTTGAGGCCCGACCCGACGCCGAAATTCGGCACCTCCTGCACTGCCGCGTTGACCTCGACCCGGGGCTGGCCGATCAGCCGTTGCGTCACGAACATGTCGTAGGTGGCGGTGAGACGCGCCGAAACATCGCCTTCGTGGCTGACGAAGACGGCGGGCTCGAGCTTGAACCAGTATGGGGCGAGACCCTCAAGCCCGATTACCGCCTGGACGCGCGCGCGCTCCTCGCCCCCGCCGTAGCGGACGTCGGCCTTCAGGCCGGCCTGCACCTCCCAGAATGGGGCGATCAGACGGCTGTACAGGCCCTGGACCTCCACGTCGCCGTCCGCGCCCACAGTCGCCACGTCGCCTTCGCTCTTGAACCAGAATCGCGTGTAGTCCCCACCGACCCACCCGATCACATCCCAGCTGGCGGGGTTTCGGTCTCCGTTCCGGCGGTACTCGGCCAGGTCGAAGAGCACGAAAGTGTAGATCTTGTCGTCACTGAGCTGTGCCGACGCACTTGCCGGCCACAGCGGCAAGATCATAGCTAGACCGAGTAGCAGCGATCCGCGCCGCACGCGACCGCAGCGCTTCCGGCTCATCCGTCTTCCTCGGCCACGTCGCCGGCCTTGACTTCGACTACCCGAAACATTCCAGCTTCCATGTGATACAGAATGTGACAGTGCAAGGCCCACCGGCCGGGCGTGTCCGGCGTCACCAGAAAGGAGACGCGCTCCGCAGGCTTCACGTTGATGGTGTGCTTACGGGGGTTATGGGCGGCGGAGCCGTTGTCCAGCTCCATCCACATCCCGTGCAGGTGAATCGGGTGCTCCATCATAGTGTCGTTCACGAAGGTCACGCGCAGCCGCTCGCCCAGGCGGAACGGGATCGGTCCCTTGACCTCGGAAAACTTCTTACCGTCGAACGACCACATGTAGCGTTCCATGTTGCCCGTCAAGTGGAGCTCGAGCTCGCGCTCCGGCTCGCGGCGGTCGTATCTGGCCGCGACGCTCCGCAAGTCGCTGTAGAGCAGCACCCGGCGGCCGTCATCGCCGAGCCCGATGCCTGGGTCGTCGAGCCGCGGTCGCGTGGCCTCTGGCACAGTCGAGTTGCCGGGCCCGTGCTTATCGGGACCATGAGGCACGGCGTGGCCCGCCATCCCCGTCATGTCCATCCCCGTCATGTCCATCCCCGTCATGTCCATCCCCTCCATGGCCATCCCCATGTCGCCCATGGTCCGCACCGGGCGCCGCCGGCGCTCGGGGATGGGCGCACTCATTCCCTGACGTGGGGCGAGGGTGCCCCGCGAATAGCCGCTGCGGTCCATCGATTCGGCGAAGATGGAGTAAGCCTTGTCCTCCGTTGGCTTGACGATCACGTCGTATGTTTCGGCGATGGCGATGCGGAACTCGTCCACCGCCACCGGATGCACGTTCTGGCCGTCGGCCTGGACCACGGTCATCTCGAGTCCTGGAATCCGGACATCGAAGAAGCTTCCCGCCCCGCTGTTGATGAACCGCAGGCGCACCCGCTCGCCCGGACGGAACAGAGCGGTCCAGTTGGCCCCGGGGGGCATCCCGTTCATGAGATAGGTGTAGGTGTACCCCGTTATGTCGGCGATATCAGTGGGGTCCATTCGCATCCGGCCCCACCGCAGACGGTCCGCCAAGCCCGCGTCGGAGGACCGGAACAGGTCGGCGACCGTGCGCCGCTGGAAGTTGTAGTAGCCGCCCATCTTCTTGAGGTGCGCCAGCACGTCGTACGGGTCTTCGAAGGTCCAGTCGGACAGCATCACGACGTACTCGCGGTCGTAGGGGAACGGATCGGGCTCGATCGGATCGATGATCAGCGGCCCGTAAAGGCCCAGCTGCTCCTGCAGCCCGGAGTGGCTGTGATACCAGTACGTCCCGGTCTGGCGCACGGGATACTCGTAGACGAACGTCTCACCGGGGCCGATACCCGGGAAGGTCACCTCGGGGACGCCGTCCATCCCGTTGGGAAGGAGGATTCCGTGCCAGTGTATAGACGTGTCCTCTTCGAGGGCATTAGTTACCCGCAGAGTAACTGTCTCACCCTCCCGGAATCGTAGCAGCGGGCCAGGGACGGAGCCGTTGACGGCCATCACGCGCGCCTGGCGGTCGCCGAGATCGATGGTTGCGTTGCCGATGGTGAGATCGACGAGATTGGCGTGGACCGGCGGACCGAAGGCAGCGCCCGCTCCCCGCCACGTCCAGGGGGGCAAGAGGCGCTCAAACCCGCTGAGCGCGGCTAAGGCCGCACCGCTTGTGTGTAAGAACTCCCGACGAGTGACGACACGACCCTCATTGCTCGTTTCTGATCCACTCGTCATTTCAGTCTTCAACGTAGTTCTAAACCACTAATTCCCGTCGCCCGGGGGCGGTGGCCGCGACCTCATCGGCGCAAGCGCCGGGCAGTCCGTCGCTCGAACTCAGTTTAGCAGATTCTGCTTAACGGTGTCTCAAGCCAACCCTAAGATTTCTTAGCGATCCAGCGGCTCGGTCGAGTCGCCGGACGACCCCCGTGGAAGTTTGCAAAGCGCTAGCTCGGCCGAGGGCGGTTTCCCTGCGGCGAAGAGAAGTGAGAGGGTTGGGGGCCATGTTTAAGAAACCTTAGCGGGTAGTTAGTGCTGTCTTAGCGGTAACGATTATATTGTAGCCGTTTGGAGAGCCCAGGTGAGGGGATAGAGACAGGGCCAGGCCTCTCGAGAGAAACTGACCGCACCGCCATACGAGGCCAGACCATGGAGAATGAGACTACGGGTAGGAAGCGAGTTGGGAGCTGGGTGAGCAGCCGGTTGGCGTTAGAAGCACTCGACTACGCCATACCGCGGACCGCCAACCGCTGGATTTACATGCTCGGCGGCCTTACCGCATTTTTCATAGTCATCCTGATCGCTACGGGGCTCTATCTGGCCCAGTTCTATAATCCTAACCCAATCGGGGCGCATGACAGTGTGCTCTATATTATTACCCGAGCTCCGTTCGGTGATTGGATTCGGAGCCTGCACTACTGGGCGGCCGGGGCCGCGACGCTGACCGTGGCGGCTCACATCAGTTACGTCTTCTGGCGACGGTCCTACAAGAAGCCGCGGGAAGTGACTTGGTGGGCGGGCGTCGGAATGGCCGGCCTGCTCTTCCTCTTCATCGTGACCGGTGCGGCGCTGCGCAACGACCAGGAGGGTTTCGAGGCGCTGGCGCACTTCGTGGCGGGCGGTGAGATGACGGGAGCCCTGGGCGCCTTCTTCACGGAAGGCTTCACTCGCAGCACGACGTTGCTGTCGCGAATCTATAGTTTGCACACCAGTCTATTGCCGCTCAGTCTGCTCGCCTTGATGGGTCTGCACTTCTGGCTCATCCGCCATCTCGGGATCCATGCCACCGATTCGGAGACGAGTGTTTTTCGGAAGCATGCTGTGCGTCTTACGGGCGTCGGTTTGGTCGCCTTCTCGGTCATCGGACTCATTGCCGTGCTGTTTCCGACTGGGCTTGGCTACCCGGCCGTGGCAGGGTTCGAGGTCACCAAACCTCACTGGCCCGTGCTCTGGGTCTACGGTTTAGAGAACTTGCTTGGCGCTTGGGGGATGGTTCTCGGGCCCGCTGCGCTTTTTGCGTTCCTAGCAGCGGTCCCGCTACTCGATCGCAGTAGCGACGACACACCGGGGCGACATGGTTGGGTCGGATGGTTGGGGCTCGCGCTCGGTTTGGCCGTTTTGGCGCTGTGGCTCTATGGCGTCTTCGGGCCACGTCAGCAACACATCGGAATGTAGCCGTTCAAATCTCGCGAGGTGCATGATGCTAGGACGAACAATTTCGGCAGGGCTTCTACTCGTATTTGCCGGCCCGACGGCACTGGCGATCGCGCATGAGGAGGCGGTGCTCAAAAGCCCGCAGTCGGCCGTCGCCGCGGGTGGAATCCTAACGGTCAACGGATCTGATTTTAAGGAGGGAACTTACGCGCTCCGGTTGATTGGGGCGTTGGAGGAGTTTGACCTCCGTCGGGTGACACCAAACGAGGAAGGGGCCTTTGCGCTCGAGCTGGAGATCCCCGGAGCCGTGAGAGCCGGCCAGTACAAGCTCACCGCCGTCGCGTCCGACGGTGACGTGGTGGCAAGCCTGGATCTCATTGTCCTGGAAGCGGGCCCAGCCAACGAGGCTGAAGCTGGGCACGGGGCGAATGGCGATGAAATGGCGCGGGCCGAGGACCTCCCGATAGAAAGGTCGCGCGGGGGAGCTGAGTGGGGACTGATTGGCCTTTTGATCGGCCTGGCGGGTGGCCTGGGCGTGAGCATGATCCGGCGCGCCTAATCGCACGCGGTCTCCAACTTTGTTTTTGGTGTCAGCAAGATCTGACGTGTGCGAGGCGTCAGGAGGTCTTGTTGAACATGTAGCGCGCGATCTTCCGCTGCTTTTCGAAGACTAAGAGTTCTCGGTTCTCCTCCGGCGCGGAGGCGCAGTGCCTCGAGAGCGGATACGACCCTGATCAACGGGGTGCCCTCACTCTTCCAGACCCGTTTTCTTGAGAAGCGCCGCGAAGCGCGGGTCCGAGCGCAACGGATCGAACCTGGGGTCGAGCTTGAGATCCACCTGGCTCCAGGCCTCCTCCTCGGAGGCCCGATCCAGCCACTCGAAGGCACGGTCGGTCTCGCCCATCGCCGCGTATATCGCTCCGATCCAGCCCGGATCGACGTGCCTTTCCTCCCTCTGCTCGGCGAGCTCGAGCGCCTTCGCCGGCCAAGGGCCACGTTTAGCCTAAATATGTCGGGCGATAGCAGCTTACAAGATGGGACTTCCCTGGCCGGGGATCAATCTTGGCGTGGGGACAATCCGTTGACGCGGCCGAGCGGTTCAACCTGCGCCGCCATGCGGCGCAGCCTGCGTCGGTTCGAACTTGGCGTTCGTTATCCGCCATGGTATCATGCTCGTGTCCCGACGCGGAAGACCCTCGCCGTGGACGACTTCATCCACCACCTGACCGTCGCTTAGAGCTGGGTCGAGGTGGCTTGGCCACCGTCCACCTCGCACGCGAGCTCAAGCACGAGCGCCAGGTCGCCGTCAAAGGAGCCAAGCAATGGAAAGGGTGACACCGAAGGTCTTCCTCATCGGGGAAACAACAGTTCACGAACCTGGCCTTCAGGCGTACTTGGACCACATAGGAGTTCCGGACTGGGGTTCTGACGCTCCGTCCCATCCGGAGAAGCTGATCGAAGTGATGGGGCGTCTTTGCTACAAGAGCTTCACTCCCAAGCTCAATCCCAACATCACCAAGATCCGCGAGCACAACGCCGATTACATACAGAACGTCATTCGCGTAAAGCACGGCTCGGTCATCGAACACCCCGTGCTGAATTTCATCTTCGCCGATGTGAGTCGCGTCTTTACGCACGAGCTGGTTAGGCACCGCCCGGGTGTGGCGATCTCGCAAGAGAGTCTCCGTTTCGTTCGGCTCGACCACCTGAGGCAGTGGCTGCCGAGCGTGATCAGCGAACGGCCCGAGGCTGTAGAGATCTTCGGCCGAACATTCGAAGAGCTGGAGAAACTCCAACTTTCATTGGCTGAAATGTTTGAGCTCGACCAACCCGGTAAGAAGTTTGCCTACAAGAAGGTTGTCACATCCGCCATGCGACGGCTTGCCCCTACGGGCCTGGCCACCAATATCGGCTGGAGCGCAAACATGCGAACGATCCGCTGGCTCTTGGAGGCTCGAACGCATCCATCAGCGGAGGAAGAGATCCGGCTAGTCTTTGGCAAGGTGGGCGAGATCGTGCTCGAGCGTTACCCGCACGTCTTCTCCGATTTCCGGGCCGATGTTGTCGACGGACATCCGCACTTCATTCCGGAGGCGAGCAAGGTGTGAGCATGGGCCTGCTCGAACGGCTTCGTGACAGACGACCACTGGTCGCTGTAGAGCTTCGTCCGCCCCGCAGCGATCTTTCCTATTCTGATAGCCTCGATAGCTGGATTGACATGTATCATTCAGTCCAGCCGCTCGTGCAAAGCGATACGGTCCTCTTTTTAACCGACAACGCCGTGGGAGAGTCTGAAGAAGAGAACCTTCGTCACCTCACCACCAATCTTGCGGGGGAGATCAGCCCATCCCGGATTGTCCCATTTCTAACTTGCAAGCATTCCCTCGAGTACTGTCTCATGTACGCTGCCAGGGCAGCTTCTAACGGCCTAGAGGCGTTGACCGTGTTGGGCGGTGACCGATCGGTCGGCCCCCCCCGTTGTGTTGAACACGCTTACCAGCTTCGACAGCGCATTCGCGAGCGCGTCCCTTCGCTGCGACTGGGTGGCTGGGTGAATCCCCATCGCCCCGCGCACGAGCAAGTGGATTTCCTTCTGCGTGAAGACTTCGAGGCGGAATTCTACCTCACGCAGATTGTGTCGCATCACAGCATCCGCGCTGTCGAGGGGTTTCTGGAAGAGGCTCACCGACGGGGCGCAGCCTACCCAGCAATATTCGGAGTTTTCTTTTATCGAAGCGCTAATCCCAAGACCCTCACCCGTCTCGGGCCATTCTTCAAAGTGCCTGCCCGGGAGGTCACCCGCGAGTTCGAAGCCGGCCTCTCGGCCGAGGAGATCTGTGTTCGCACGATTCGGGCGCTCCGCGAGGTCGGTGCCGATAAAGTGTATGTGAGCAATCTCGGCATCCAAGCGACGGGTGACCGGTATACCGGGATCATGGAATGCTTGGAATATTGAAAGAGAGAAACACTTTGGACGTGCCGTACAGCTATCCACCCAGCACGTCCAGGGCCACTTCCACTCGGCCGAACGGCGCTGTGACCTGAACTCCCTGCACGATAGCCCTGATTCCATTGAGCACCTCGCGTCCTATCTGCACCCCTTCAGCCAGCGCCGCTTCGTCGCCGCGTGTCTGAGCTGAGTGCATGCGCTCGAGTACCGCCTCAGGCACAACGACGCCAGGCACTTCGTTGGCGAGAAACTCGGCATTTCGCCAAGATAGGAGCGGCCAGAGTTCGGCGATGATTGGGATGCGGTGATCTTGGATCCGCTCAAGGAAAGATTCGAGCTGCTCGGGATCAAATACTGGCTGAGTCACGACGAATTCGGCCCCGGCATCGACCTTCCAGAAGTAGCGGCGGAGCTCGAGCTCCAAGTCGACGGCGCCGGGATTCACGGCAACGCCGACCACAAACCGGGTCTGTCCGCCGACAGGATTGCCGCTTGGATCGAGTCCGCGATTGAGACGGTTCACCACGTTGGTGAGGCCAATGCTGTCAATGTCGTAAACGGCCGTTGAATCAGGATAGGGACCCATGGCCGGCGGGTCCCCAGTGATGATGAGGATGTTGCGCAGCCCAGCCCCCGCGGCGCCGAGCAAGTCGCCGATCATCCTCATCATGTTGCGGTCTCGGCAGGAGTAGTGGAACACCGTCTCGATTCCGACTTCCCGTTCGATGATCATGGCCGAAGGTACAGATCCCATGCGGCTCTGTGCGCGCGGGCCATCAAGCACGTTCACGGCATCGACTCCCGCCTCCTTGATCTCGCGGCACTGCTCGATCATCGAGGTGGCCACCCAATCCTTGGGTGGGACGATTTCCACGCTAGTGACGAATTCGCCGCCGGCGATCTTTCGCCCCCACCGTGATCGCTCTGCAAGCGGGACGGGTTGCTGTCCTCCAGGCTCGGCCTCCTCGTCTCGGGCAACGAACACGCTCACCTGGCGCGGCTGCATGCCGGCGACGAGATCGCAGATCCTCTTGATATGCTGCGGCGTGGTGCCGCAGCAACCTCCAAGAAACCGCGCACCGGCCTCGATCAAGTGCTGCGCGTACCGGGCCATATAATCGGGGTTGGCGAGGTATATCTTTCGGTCGCCGACATTCTTGGGCAGACCTGCGTTGGGCAGCGCGGAAATTCCTCTGTCAGTAATTCTCGCCATCTGCTTGACAGCGTCCAGCATGCCGGACGGCCCTACCGAGCAGTTCAGGCCGATGATCTCGGGCCCCAACGATTCTAGCTTGCGCCCGATCGTCTCGATGTCGGTTCCATAAGACGTTCTTCCGTCCTCCCCGATCGTCATCTGTGCGATCACCGGCAGATCGGAGTGCCTTCGCACCGCCTTGTAGGCGGCGCCAATCTCATCGAGGTCACTGAAGGTTTCGAGGATGAATCCGTCCACGCCTCCGTCCAGGAGACCTTTGACACACCGCTCGAAGAAATCGCTGGCCTCTTCACGGGCGGTGGAGCCGAAAGGCTCGATCCGGATTCCCAACGGGCCTATGGCGCCGACCACGCTGGCCGTGTTTCCAGCAGCCATGCGCGCCAACTCGGCTGCTCTCTGGTTGATCTCCTCGGTCCTGCCCTCTAAGCCGAAGCTTGAGAGCTTGACGGGATTCGCGCCAAACGTATTGGTTTCGATGATCTCTGCGCCCGCGCGAACGTACTCCTCGTGCACGCTACGCACTGCCCCGGCTTCTTTCAGGTTCAGTTCGTCATAACAAACGTTCAAAAAGAAGCCGCGGTTGTACAACATCGTGCCCATGGCCCCATCCATCACGTGGACGCGGCCATCAACAATCAGGTCGTCGAGGCTACGGCTCATGCATACCTACCGTGACTGCCTATCGTCTAAGTCACGATAGGCCTTAGCTTATCTCAGAAGGTCCTTGGGCCCGTAATACTTGACAGCACGCCTAGACCTCGAGTCCTAACCACCAACTACTGGGCGGCGAACTCGGTGCCCCGCCGTCCGCACCGCCCACTTCTTCTTCCCCCTGACTGTTCTCCGGCGCCGTTCGACCATCTCTGCACAGCGGCTACGGACCTCTTCGAGACCAGGGTTTCGATCAGCTGGTAACCCACCGCGGCGCCCACCAGGTAAATGGCGAGCACCTGCCAGAGCGAGCGTCGGCGGATCTCCTGGATCAGCTGCTTGAGACCGGACAATACACGTCTCCCCGGCGAGCGCCACGTTTAGTCTGGATATGTCGGGCGATAGCAGCTTACAAGATGGGACTTCCCTGGCCGGGGATCAATCTCGGCGTGGGGACAATCCGTTGACGCGGCCGAGCAGTTCGACGCGCGACTCCGCAGGGTGGACTGTATAAGGGGCTCGAAATCGCTACTGGTCTATTCCATATGTTTCAAACTCAGGAAGGATGCGGCACAGCTCTACAATTACGAGCTTCACCGTCGCGCGTTCGCCACCGCCTCCGGTCGACCCAAGGGAGCTGACAAGCTCAAGAAACCGAAGGCCAAGGATCCCAAGCGAGAGACGCGCTTGCGCGGCTGGATTTGACCCGGTTCGGAAGCTACTGTAAGAGAAAGAAGTAACTTCGGGGGGCTCCTCGATGAACAGAACACCTCATATCCAACCCGTGCGCTTCGACCCGTATGCCTTGCTCCTGCTGTTGCCCCTCGCAATCGGTATCGCCGGTTGCGAGTCGTCCACCAGCCTCGAGAGCGGGGGCGCTGGGGACTGCGCTAGCGATTATCTCGAGGCCAACGCGCCGCTGCGCCTGGTCATGCCGTTTGCCGAAGGTAGCCGGTGGACGGTCGGCGACAGGGGGAGCTTCTTTGGAGAGTTCGCCCATAATAATAATGTGAGGGATAGGCAGGGTGACGGTGAGTTCTTCGCCACAGACTGGAACTGTTGCGGAGCCGGGAATGCGGACGACGGCGAGCCGGTCTATCCGATCGCACCGGGAAGAGTCACTGTTGCTCAGGCGGATGAAGTAAACTACGGCAACAATGTGATCGTAGTGCACCCCGGCAACCCTCCGTTCCGCAGCAGGTACGCCCATCTCAAAGAAATCATGGTAGAAGCGAATGACATCGTGTTCACGACAACGCAGATCGGCACCGTCGGGAACAGCGGCACGAACTCCGCTCACCTCCATCTGGTGTTCCAGCGCTGGTCCGAACGGTGGCAGCACTGGCGCTCGAAGTCGTCGTACCCGAATGCCAACGACACGGAATCGCGGAAGCTGAGCCCAATGTGGACGGCCGGGGGGTCTACGGAGCTGTGCAACGCCGCAACGCTGACGGCAGCGAAGGGCGTGTCGGTCTTCCAGGATGTGAACCCAGGCGACGACATCAGTCGCTACATCACATCCGTCTACGCACACGGTTACGCCATCGGCTGCAACAACGAGCCCTACGAGTTCTGCCCTTTCGACGCTCTAACGCGAGCGGAGATGGCGGTCATCATCGTGCGCTCCGTGTATGGGCCCGACTACGAGCCGGCCCAGCCGCAGAACCAACTTTTCGACGACGTCTCTCTCGATAAATGGTACGCCAAGTGGATTAACCGGGTGTGGCTCGACAAATATGTCGTCGGTTGCTCATTGGATCCTCCCTTGTACTGCCCGGACAGGCATCTGAACAGGGCGGAGCTGGCGGTATTAGTGGTGCGAGCGCGGCTAGGACCTGACTACAAGCCACCTTCCGCGGGGGGGCTATTCGTGGACATGCCGCCCAGCTACTGGGGAGCGAAGTGGGGCGAAGCAGCATTCAGGGAGGGCATCATGGGACCTTGTGATGACGATTTCCCGCTGCGGTTCTGCCCCGAGGAGGCCGCGTACCGCGCGGAAATGGCCAAAGCGCTGGCGAAAGCAAAACGCTTGATGGTGCCGGCGAAACCGTAGAAGCCGGCCGCCCGATTTGAACGCAAACCCAACCTAGTGTCGTCGTTGGTTTCGCGACCGAAGCTGGAAGTCGCGGCCGATTCG